>ERZ791907.187-NODE-187-length-83425-cov-14.708552_pt1 | contig 83425 bp, 84 predicted proteins | sample MGYA00510145_ERZ791907 | MGnify/ENA primary metagenome ERZ791907 (study PRJEB30046, sample SAMN00792089) | human gut metagenome | study: EMG produced TPA metagenomics assembly of the A metagenome-wide association study of gut microbiota in type 2... | reverse complement strand
AGCTAATGTCATTTGGTATATCAGAAAATTCAAATCGGTATGTTCCTGCTTCTGTTGAATTAAAGACATATTGATTACGTTGGTCTGTAAACTGAGTACTATCATCTAATTGTGTATAATTAGAAATATCAGTCGTTGCTTTCTGAAAACCAATATTTAATTTATAAGAGCCAACATTACTATACTGTTCAACAACCACGTAATACTGTGTGTTTGCTTCCAAATCATACGTTATGCCGCCTTCATTACCTACACCCCCTCCGTAATTTCCGCTATTCGCCAGTTCTTCCATATCTTTATTATAAAGATACATTTTAAAGCTAATGTCATTTGGTATATCAGAAAATTCAAATCGGTATGTTCCTGCTTCTGTACTTGTTACCTCATATTGTTTTCGTTCATCTTCAGCAGTTATCTTATCTTCTATTTGCTGAATATCAATTTTATCAATTGATGTCGTTGATTCCGGTATCGGATCAATATGCAAGGCTAGAACTTCTGCTTCACTGCTCTCTGTGGATTCAATGCTGCTCAAATCAGAATCATTTGTGGTATTTGCAATTGCATAATCATTTTCAGAACTGCTTTCAGCAGTAGTTTCTATTTCCTTTTTATTGTTTAAAACCACACGACTGTCATTCTTTTTCAGTGCAGATCCAAAGATTGAAACTGCTACAACAACCACAACACAGGAGCAAACAGCCGCAAGAACTATTTTAGGAGCTTTACTTTTTTTGACCTGCTTCTGAATTTGAGGTGGATTTTGATATTGCTGCTGTTGAACCTTTTTCGTATATACCGGATTTGTTTGCTTTGTGGTAGTATAAGGCTGCTGTGGATTATTCGGATTTTTCTGAGTAGGCAATGGTGTTGGATTTGCTGTCACTGTTGTATTCCAACTAAGTGCATAGGAAAAAGCTTCACAAATTTCTCTCGCTGTCTGATCATTCAAACGTGCAGTAAGCTGCTTATACATAGCATCGATCGCATTTTGACGTTCGGATTCTGATGTCACATTCACCAAACGAGAAGGCAGATTTTTATCAAATGCCAATTGAATATTCTCTAATCCATTCCTGTCTCTGGAGGATAGATCTTTTAGCATCGACATACATTGCTTTCCATTATTTAAGATAGCAGCACCATTTATATCGATTAGCTGCTTCAGTGCTTCTCTGGCAGTTACATGATTCATTTGTATTTCCCTTTCAATATTTCATAAATGTATACTCTACTTGTTTTCGTTCAGAAATATACCCAACCGTATAGCTCTTTATCTTCAATTCAAAATGTCGATGCACGATTTTACTGGTCACTTCCATTGCTTCCTTACTACTCGAAAACTCATGATCAACTCGTACACTAAAAGAAAGCTTATTTGCTTTTACATTCGTGCATATCACGTTTTCCAATTCTGACAATGATTTGCAGCATGGAATGCGTTCTCCAAATTGTGATTTGCATTCCGGTACCTTGCTTCTGTCCCAAATATGATCGGCTAACATATCCGCATCGGATTGATTATAATACACGTGCGATGAACTTCCGGAATGGTAAAAGCAGCTATCCCAAGTCGTATCAACATGAAAACAGCCGTAATTTGCTAACTTCACAATATTCCACGCATGCGGTCCGTTCAGTTCAGGAATTTTGCTGATTGCTGTTCCACTAACAGTCATACACAGCAGATTGTTTGATTCGCATAGAAACTTGAATGCTCTGGAGTAGCCCTCACATACAGCCATTCTCTCCACAAGTGCACCTACTATCGTATGATATTCTGATTTCCCTGTATTGCTCTGCGGATATTTGATGCTTTTCATAAGATAATCGTGTATTATCTTTTCGGCACCTGTCTTTGTCCTTTCAGTTCGAAGCAATTCAGAGACTTCTTTTGCATGTGTGCGAATTATCTGATTAAGCTTTTCAATCTCTACTCTTGTATATCGGTATCCTAAATTGACCTTTGAGGAAAATCCACTGTACACATAAGATGCTTTTGAAATATCAAAAAAATACAACTCCGGAAAATCTAAACTGATAACATCAAAAATCCGGTTAAATGTTGTGCCTTTTCGAATTTCATTTGGAACAGATACGCTTTCTTTCAATTGAAACGCAGCGTCCACAATCAAATCGCACATATGCTGTTCTCTTTGGTCTAATAAATGAGAGTAGTAATATTTTTTGTTTCTATCCAAAATAACAATCAATCCATTCCAGTTGATAAATCCATTGCACCTCTGTATGCAATATCATTTAACAATTTCCCGCACCATGCACATCGCAAACTTCTTTCGCCATCCCAGCAAGTCAACTTCCCGCAATACTCGCATTTTACATAGCCCATACTTTTGCAATTGGGGCATCCTGGATAGGTATCTGCAGAATAGCAATCTGCCGAAATTACAGTTTGATCAAATCCTTCTGATTTTGCCCGCTTTTCGTCGATAAAATAAGAATATTTCATATTCCAACGTGTTCGATTCACCTGTTCAATTGTTATCCCGAAAAGCTGCTTGCTTTTCTTACATCTTGCGAGAATTACTTTCGCATTCAACTTTCCTGGAATTGGTTGCACCTCTTTTGCTTGCTCTCGCTTTTTTGTAAACAGTCCCATAAATTTTCCTCCAATAAAAAAAGCAGACAAGACGGTAAACCGCCTTATCCGCTCCAAGTAAGGCTAATCGCCCTTTTTAACTTTCATTTCTTCTTGAATTGTTATCTAACATAGACACAATATCAGCATCCAGTAAAGAGTTCCCACTATCAGTTTTATTTGATACTAGCTCTGGCTCACTTGGTTCTATGCTCTCAGCTTTGACATCTACGTCAGATGTCTCTGGTTCCTTTTCTTGAACCGATGTTGGCTCAACAATTTCAGAAATAGGTTGCAAAGACTCTACCGCCTTTTGAATTTCTTCTTCTAAACGTTGTATTTGTTCATCCAGTTCTTTCTTTCTGGTTTGTGCATTGTTATATGTCGTTAGAGCATTTTGATAGGCAACTTCTTTGTCTGTTGCATCTTGTTTAGCTTGTTCCACTTGATCAGCTATCGTTCTGCTCTTTTCGCCAATTGATTGTTCATCTGTATGGCATGCACGATAATCCTCATATTCTCTATGGAATCTATCTTTTTCTTTCTGTGCCTGCTCCAATGATGCAGTTACCGTTGCATACTCGCTTTTATGAGCTTTTAGCTTGCGTTCAGCTTCATTTATGTCTTTTAGAATTTCAGCTTGACGTATTTCATAGCGACGTTTTTGCTCATCTAAAAAACTCAACCTCTTCTGAACTTCGTCAGGATCATCATAGTTGAACTTTCGTTTATATCCAAAGATTTTATCCTTGATCTCTTTGAGCTTCTTCAGGATTGTTTTATTTTCTTCTTCCGCTTCCGACCACATTTCTTGAGCACGCTCACACTTTTTTCGTTTTGATTCTAATGAATAAGGACTAATTCCTCCATTAGTTTCTTCCAGTATATTTCGTTCATGCTTAAGCCTACCACAAGATAATCTCTTCTCCATGATCGGAAGAATTCGTTTCAATGCTTCAAGATCATAAATACCGGCGATAGACATATCGTCTTTGCTTCCCATTTCGCTGATTTTCGCCAAATTTGATTGTAAAACTTGAATGTACTCTTCATCGTTACGTGCAAGTTCCATGCAAACTCTTCTATAAAAGTTACATAATTGTTCACCCTGACCATAAGAATCATCTAGCCCATCAGAAGCAACAAAAACTGCAATCGGCTTTCGATCAAAGAAATATACACGGCATCCCGGATCATCATTGCACAACGAACTGGTAGTCGAAGCCATATTTCTGCTATCAGTTGGTATCGGCTGATCGCAAGTGCCATCTTCATAAAAAGCGACACACGTCCCATCACCAATATGAATTCCCATAACGCAGGCATCGCAAGATGCAGTGGCAATCAAAGTGCTTCCGTATGCTTTCTGTATCTTTTCACCTGATTGAAATGCTTTTAAGTAGTTTGAAATCTTTGCCCGTCGTTGTCCATCACTTTCGGAATCTATCGCTGCCCTTAAGCGATTATCTTCTTCTAAGGTTAACGGATTTGCAGCAAAATCCTCTACTACCTTCTTATCCCAATCTCGTTTGATGAATCTCTTTAGTTTCTCTGCGTTTCTTTTAGCATCCACACCTCTTGTAAACATATCAGTGAGTAAATTTACGCAAACTTCTACAGCAAAGGCAGAGCCACGGTCACTGCGAATGTATTGTGGACTTCCATGCCCATCTGCAACTGCAGCAATTGCGTAAGCATCACTTACATTTGAAAGCGTGTTATCTTGCTTGGGTAATCCAGAGGACAGATGAGAAAAGCCTAATGCGTCTATATTAAACGCTCTATAACTATTCACAATTCACCTCATGTACTTATTCATCCCAAGTTTCATTTGCAGGACAATTTGCACTTTTCATCAAATCAGAATCGCCTGCAATTTCACTTTCAATACCTGTTATCACATCCTTAGCATCAGCTTTTATTTCATCCGGATTTTTTGCCGTTCCGCGTACATCGGTAGACCCACCGGAACTTACAATAATGGAAGCTTTTATAATCGCTTCCATCATTTTTTTAAGAACTCTTGGATTATATGCGGTCCACACTGTCTCTTTATCACCGGTGAAATTGCTGCAAAGCTGCTGATTAGCATCATCGCCTATTGCGAGTGCAACCTTAAAGCTTCCTTGGAAATACTTGTTTTTCTTGAGCACCGCAATACCATCCAAGCCATTTTCGTTGCCATCATTTGCATAACCATCTGTTAGCAAAATGATTACCGGTGGCGTAATAGTATTACCTGCTGCAAACTTGAAAAAGCCATGCCCGGATAACTTTTCATTCAGCATTCGGCAGGCAGTATTGAAATAAGTAAGACTTCCGGTTTCAAGACGTTGCCACTCGCCATCACAATCAATAAGCCCATTATCGCCGGTTTCCCATATACAATTTGCTTCAAAACTAAGCACTGCGTATTTAAGGTTAAAATCTGCACTGTCCAAATCACTCAGATCACGCATGATCTCTTCCATGGCATTATTCACAGTGTCAATTTTGGCACCGGACATACTTCCAGAAGTATCGATAAGGAAAAACACAGGAGTTACTTTGCGATTAACTTTTTCACACGGTTTCTTTGCTATTTCTCCGCCTTCTTCAAAATCATCCCAATCAGACATTTCTACTCTCCTTTACATTGTAACGGTGATTTCTTCATCACCTATTTTGATTTTCGTTTGATCTTTTAACGGTATGAATTCACCTGAACTTACCGTTCCACTTGTTCCATCTGGAAAACTATATCTCCATTTTGATGTTGATAAATTTTCCAACGCAACAAGCTTTTTTGCACTGTTTACTCGAACTACACTAATACGCTCTGGTTTAAATTGTACGTTTGCAACTGCAAAATCATCAATATATTCCTGAAAGATTCCTCCATTTTTTATAATTGGAACTTTGTATGCTCCGAAATTACTGAACTTAAAATATCCGTAAATAGGGTACTTCTTATGACAACAGCTGCATATTGGCTCTCCCCGATACAGAGTCTCTCTTCCACAAACAGGACACTTCACAAAGTGAGCACGATATTGCAACAGTGCCCTTTGCCAATCTCTTTCCATTGAAAACTTTTTCTCATTGTGCAGCATCGCCTCTTTACTGAATGTCTGAATAAACATTTCTTGTAATTTCTTCGTTAAAAGAGGCCAACGAATAAAGAAATTCCTAACACCATCAATATCCTTGCTTGGAGCATTAGAACGATCTGTTGGGTCTGCAATAAAGATTGGATCTTTTCCATAGCATAATTGCAAATAATAGTCATTCATTTCTGGAACGGTTAATGTTCTAATTCCCTCCAATGGATGAGTTCGAACTAAAAGCAAAAATAAACAAGTGGCAAGAGAAAAACGATCTGTGTTGTAGTTCGGCTTTCCACCCATTACAACAGATGGTGCCATGTATCTTGCTTTCCCTGCAATTCCTGATGGATTGTCCAAAGGAGACGCATTATCATTGTCGCAGACCAACACATCGCCATCTTTTGCACGAAGAAAGAAATTGCCATCATTTAAATCTTGATAACACATACCTTTGCTATGTAGCACACGAAAGGCAGATATCATTCGTAAAGCACAATTGATCATTGCAGTAAAGGAAGACATTTCCTGCTTTGCTAAAAGCAAGTCTCCGAACTCCATATAGTCAGCTGGTCTCAAATCCATGATGTAACCAAATGTGCCATTCTGCCATTCTGTAAGGTCTTCCGGCCAGATAAACTTGTCAGATGGTCTTCCATTATGAATTTCCTCAGTCAGATTTTCATGAAACCATTTGAGGTTTTTCACTTTTTCCGGAATGTACATCTTCAATGCCTTCGGACGACCATTGTACTTTACCTTGTAAACTCGTCCTTGTCCACCTTCGCCCAAAAGGCGATCAACAACAACGGTAGCACCAGTTTCTGTCTTTAAAGTCGCACCAGATGCCAATACTTCCGACATCTTATCACACTTCTTTCTGTTTTCAAATCCGATAAATGTGTGCCTAGCTTTTCGCCCAAGAGCTTGTTTTGCGAAACTCTACCCATAATTCAGTTTTCAAGCTGCATTTTCACTCAAACGCCCATCTGAATCCGGCTCATATATGCCGATTTTTGCTCAAATGAGGAATGCACGTACCGATTCAGCGTGATTTCTACGTTAGAATGCCCTAAAATTTCCGACAATGTCTTCACATCGAAGCCTAATTTAATGCATTTCGATGCGAACATATGCCGCAATGCATGAAAATGCACTGACGGCAATTTTCCGTTTTTCAGAATTTTTGCAAAGCGATACTGCAATGCTCTCGGCTCGGTAGGCGTTTTCTTTCCGGAAAGCAAGAACTCATCTGCTTCACCTTGGAATTTTTCCAGATATGGAATCAAAAATTCCGGAATCGGAATGCTTCTCTTGGAAGATTCGCTCTTGGGTTCGGTCAGAATTACCTCTGTTTTGCTGTTACTGCCTCTTTTTCGGATTCGTTGCACCGTTTTGTTGACGGTCAGAATCCGTTTTTTCAGGTCGATGTTTGCCCATTGCAAACCGCAGAGCTCGCCAATTCGCAGTCCGGTTGCCATCGTCAAAGCAATGCAAATGTTACTCCTGCTTGGATTTTGAAACAGATACTCCTGCAATTTCTTCTGCTCTTTCTCATCCAGAAGCTGAATTTCCGGTTTTTTCACCTTTGGCATTGTGATTCCATCTAAAGGATTCACAATGTGGTACTTCCGAACGGCATATTTGTAGATAGACTTCATCTCAATCAGAATATCCGCTATGTATCGATTCGATAAACCTGCCTCTTGTCTCTCTTGAATAAACTGATAAACATCTTCAGCTGATAACTCTGATGTTTTCTTCTCTCCGAAATTCGGTAAAATATGTTTTTCCGCCTTTAGTTGGTAGTTTGCCACTGTAGATTCCTTCACTCGGTGCTGAATGCTTAGAAGCCACTCATCATAAAGAGTTTCGATTGTTAGGTCTAACTCTACAACCGGTGCAAATAATCGCTGTACTGCCTTCATTTTTGCTTGTACCACTTGCTTTGTCTTTCCGAAAAAATACCGATATGACCGTTTTCCATTTTCAGTCTTTCCTTTGGTGATTCTGCCTTCATAGCGTCCATCTTTGCGTTTGTAAATATTGAGTCCATTCATCATCGACCGCTCCCTTCTATGAATATTATACAGGATTCCAGAATAAAACGCACGGCATTTAGTGAAACTGCACAGCAATCGATAGATCGATTTGTATGAAACGACAAGTTTAGAAAAAATTTTCGGAAACTGCCAAAAAATACTTGACAATGCTGGTCGAAATTGATACAATTAAAGTGTTGAATGTGGAAGGAAGCAGGAAAAGCTGTTTCCTTGTCGAACCTTTTCGCAAAACAAGCTCTTTTACGAAATCTTACCCGAACAGCAGCAAGTCTGCCGTTCGGCGTTTTTGCATTCTGGAGCAATATCCTTGTATTAGTACTACATATTACTCACTTTTCGAGTAAAAGTCAACGTGTAAACCTACCAAATACGCTGCTCATGTCTTGTGCGGATGTGACAGATCTATCTAAGGAGGTAAGCCTTGTGCACCTACGTTTCCGAGAGTTGCGGGAAGAACGCAAACTCTCCCAATCCGAAATGGCGAAAATCCTGCACGTTTCTCAACAAACCTACTCACGTTATGAGTCGCATAAAACGGAAATCCCACTGGAGAAGCTGGTTTATCTCGCAAAATTCTTTGATACCAGCGTGAATTATCTGCTGGGAGTAGAGGAAAAATAACGTGTTTTTGCCGTCATGAGGGCAATAGAAAATCCCACCGCAGGGGAAATAAATCCTGCGATGGGATAAAACGTGTTTTGACCGTCAAGCCTAGCTTATAGCCCTAAAATTTTCTCATCCGCTCTATAGAGTTGCTCGGACTTTACTATACACCAAAGTTCAATTGTTTGGAAGTCATGGATTTATTTTACGCTTACTAAGCACCTATGCAAAAACACCTCGCAACGAGAGCATCATTCTCCGGCTGCGAGGTGTCTTTTGCTATTGATTAGTCATCCCAAAACATTCTGCTGGGAAGAAAATAGGTTTCAAATTTCCTGGAAAGTCCTAGAATTCCAAATACATCTTTAAGTCTCTTTTTATCGTCTTCACTATAATAATAAATAATCCATTTTGATGTTGGCTTTATTTCTTCAGCAATTCGCAAGAGATAAGGAGTGTCTACATTCCCAAACGACAAACCTATGGATACTACTTGCTCTATATCTTTTAGACTTGAAAAAAACGATTCATTTCTCGATATAATTGCATCCGTGTCTTTATATAATGACGAGCAAAATTTTGCTATCGCGGAGCATATACTTTCTTCCCATTCTACGAACTCTTCACTTGCACACTGTGCTCTTCGTTTGTAAGAATCTATAATAAACTTATTTCCATGCCCCATGATGGGTGGTATTGCAGAGCATGATGGTACTCCTCCATGCAAGTGAAGAACTGTTTTTACCCCATATACCCGCTCTAGGACATCTGTATAATTAAAATTAATAAAAATATCAGAACAATTTCCTATGAAACTCTTTTTAATAGGGCACACACCTGATGTATCTATAGACTCTAACCACTCAAGTACATATTTCTGTAAATCTGATGAAAACCCATACTGCTCCTTCCAGTGAAGATCCAAAGTATATTTTATACCTTCTTCTGGCATTTGCTTTGCAAGAGAACTTGCCATATCATGCATTCCTTCTACATCTGGGTTACCCATTTCTTCCTCAAATGTTTGCCATAAATCTTTTAGCACTGATTTTTTCCATCTTTCTTGTGCCGCTTCAGTGTACCAAGGCTCTGTATCATCTAAAGGCTGAATGTTATACATAGCCTCAAAATCCGTTAGAAATGACTCATGATGCGTTTCTAAGAAACTTCTGAACTCAGAATATGGAGTTCTAATACCATGCTGTATGTCGAAACCGTTTCCTACCAAATACAATGTTTTCATTTTATTCCTCCTGTTTGAACGGCAATATAAAAATAGCCGGGATGCCCCGGTCTGTCAACACACCCCAAGAGCAGATTTTACACCGCAAGGGCACACTTTTTAATTTTACCCACACCTTGTATCAAACTCGGTATGATTATTTCATACAGTATCCCGGAGTAGGGTTCCAACATCTCCGCAATCAAGTTTACAATAGATTTCGGCGTGTAAAATTCACCCTTACCTTTGCCCTCTTTCAGAGCAAACTTGCTGAGGAAGTACTCGTAAACACGACCAATGACATCTTGTTCCTTGTCAGCTGTAAGCTCGATGCCGTCAATTACATCAAGCAGAGAAGCAAGCTTGGATGTATCCAAATTCAGCCTTGAATAATAGTTGTCGGGGAGTGCACCCTTCAACTGCTCATTATTTTTCTCAATCGTGTAAAGAGCGGTATCAATCAGCAAAGCAATGTCATTTTGCTTTGCGTGCTGCATGATATAAGACCATCTCGTTTCTTCGGGCAGATAGAACACGTTGTCCTGCGTATAGAACGCTTTCATGTCCACAAACTTTTCATGCCCGGCGGCAATAATCTTTTTACGCTGTTCTTCAAATCTATCGCTTGCATATTTCAAGAATATCAAGCTAAGTACTACGTGCTTATATTCCGATGGTTCAACCGAGCCACGCAGCTTATCAGCCGAACGCCATAAAGCTTCTTCCATGCTGATATTATTTTTACTTCCTGCTTTTGCCATAATCCATTTCTCCGTTTTCGTTATTCGTTTTTCATTCCCACTTTCTGTAATCATCAAAGCTTTTCGATATTGTGCTGTGAATAAACCACAGTGATTTTACATTGGTCGTGGTAGGTTAGTTTCCGTTATCGTGTTTCTTCCGTTCTATTATACCAGATTTCGCAGAAAGAGACAATGGTTCGAGTGAATTTTTTCGCCTATTTCCGAAACATACTGTCATAAATGCTAGACTTTTCGGATTTCATTCTCCGCTGTTCCATTTCGTTTAACACCCGCCACATCTGAACATATTCCACATAATACGCAAAGTCACGTTCTTTCAACGCATTGTGCAGAGCAGATTGCTCTCGTCTGATGTCTTGCACCGATACTTTGCAGTTGTAACCGCACTCTTCAATAATCTGATAATGCTGCCACTCATCCAACTGATTTGCGTAAATAATCTTTGTATAAACGGAATTCCCAACACGAAAATATTGTTCTATTATGGAATCTTCATCCAGTGGCAGGTTATAAATTCGTTTTCGCTCGAAGCCTTTCTTCCGCAGTAGCACCCGATAGACATAGGACTTTGGGATATTTTCGTATTCATCAATGACTTCTCCCACGTTGTAATAAATTTCACCATAAACAGCATCTAAAAAGTCCCAATATCCGGTTTCACCTTCTCTGCATTTTGCGTACAGGTCTTTGAGGAGTGGTATGTAAATCAGTCGTTCCACCTTTCGAGGCTCCAAATCATATAGCATTTCAAACGCCCCATCCTCTGTCATACGCATGGAGTGGCTATCGAAAAATTGCCGCATATACGGATATTTATCATCGCTGTCTCTGGAAAGATATACCGCACAGAAGTACTCTTGAAAAGAGCGATGGATAAAACAGATTTTTCCATTGTCATGTGTCATAATGCAGAGATTATCTGTAAAATCCGTGAGAAGCTGTTTTCCCGTAAAAGATTTTCCGATTTCTTCTATGCAATCGAGTTGTTCGAAAAAGTCCTCAAATTCTCGGTCTGTCAATTCAAACTTCTCGGCAAAATACGTTCTGGCACAGAATTCCTGCAATACCTTTGAAAATTCCTCCGGAAACATTCCGGTTTCAAATACTCTGTCGAATCCCTCCTTAGCGGCATCGTGCTTGGTTGCAAGCGTATCAAACGCTTCTTCGTAAAACACATGACGCTTAGAAGGGATTTTTGCGTATCGCTCATAGGTCATCAACATAATGGTCAGCAAAAGCGGGTTCTCTACAAAGTCTTGATGCGTTTCGTAAAGTGAATCCTGAATTTCCTGTATAAAACTTTCCTTTAGGCTTGGTCGTTCCGGACGATATTGCACTTTTTGAATCATTGCCACCGCTTGTTTCTGTGTAAATGGAGCAAGGTTGTAAACCGTAAAATTCCGGAACCTCATAAAATTTGAAACTGGTCGAGAGGACATAATGTAGAGATTATCCGGATAGTCATCCGCAAATCGATTGAGTTCTTTGCTAAAATTACTGAATTCCGTGCTTTTAATTTCATCCATGGCATCTAAAAGAATCACACAGTCACCGGCTTCCAGCTTTGTATGGATGTTGGTGACTTTTTTCGTGTTGCTTTCGATGATGTCCATCAACCGCATATTTTTAGAGTCATACTCATTCAGCTGTACAAAAACCGGTATTTTATGATATTTATTGTAATTTTCAATCAGTTCCAGCGTCAAATGCCGCATGAGCATGGATTTTCCCAGACCGCCTGTTCCTTGGATGACCATGTATTTTTTGGGGCTTTCTAATAAGATTTTTGTAGCTTTCTTTCGCTTCCCATCAACATCAAAGATATCGTTTGGTATGTAAAAATTCCGAATGGACTGCGGTTCGTTTTGATGCAACAGTGTTTTTATCCAACTGCATCTGGCAGTCAGCGTTGCAAAATAAGCGTGTAAATCATCCGGAATTGCTGCTGAAGCAAGTGCTTCCACTAAAATTTCATGAAATACATCTGCGATATCATCCGCAAAGGAATCCATGCGAAGTGTAATCTGGTTTTCTGCCATCTTTTGTTGAATCACAAATGCAGCACTTTCACTGCAATGTGCATCGATATCATTTGCAAAGCAAGTAGGCTCTACATATGGCATAATTGATGCCGCAAAAGAGGTAATTTCTCTCTCACCTCTAAAGAACTTTCGTGCCATATCATCTGACAGGTTCGCCGTAGGGTCTCCTGTTTTACAAAAAGTAATGCTGCGAAATAAATCACGAACAAAAGTTGCTTTACCGCCTTTTCCACCCATACCGCAATAAAGAATATTTGCAAATGTTGAAAATGAAATCATAGGGCTGTTCCTCCCAAAAACGATACAAGAATTTTGATGCCGTTGTATCGCCTGTCTCGTTTTTGAAAAAAAGCCCGAAAATACGCCGAAAAAAACGATACAAAAGCCGGAAAGTGCTCTGTCTCGTTTTGTATTTTTTTGTATCGGTGTTTTTTTCTGGATGTGATATACTGTATGCAGGGATAAGAACCAGCACCATGTGAATTCTTTTCCTATTCTAGCATATTTTTATACATTTATCAAGACCTGATTTGCAATAAGGGTCAAGGATACCATGTTCGATTCCAGTTTTCTGGATATCGAAACACATCGTACCCTTCCTTTGTTGCACCCATTTTGGTCTGGCAAAGCCTGTGTGCGATGAAAGCATACAGGCTTTTTTCGTGTCCTTGCCCTCCTGTAACAGGTGGAAAGGACACGAAAATGGAATACACCTACAAATTCAATGACGGAACGCAAAACACTGTTCCGGTTAATGAAACCATCGGTAAAGCACTGGAGAAACTCGACCGAAAAGCAGAAAATCTGGAACGGAAAGAACGGTCGCATCAGTATTCTCTGGAAGCCACTTTGTATGAAGGAGAAGACTTCGCAGACGATGTAACGCCGGAAAGTCTATTGGACTTAAAAATCGAAAATGCGTTTCTGAAGGAGGCATTGCTTTCTTTAACGGAAACACAGCGGAGAAGATTACTCCTATATGCCGAAGGCTACTCCTACAGAGAAATTGCTGAGATTGAAAATGTTGGATTTACCAAAATCGCTAAATCTGTAGAAAATGCCAGAAATAAGATGCTGTGTGTTTTGAACAAAAAACAATGAGTGATTTTGTGCAAATCGTAGATTCCATCATTTTTAGGGGTACGAAACGCCTTTGAAATCTCCGTATAGTGAAGGACGCAGAAAAACAACCCTTCAGAAAGGAGTTCCTCACATGAACATCGAATTATCGGAAACCGAGAATCACGGTGTCGCCTTTATGATGCGATACAAGGCAAATGCCGTGAAAGACGAGGAAGCAGCAAAGCTGCTCCGTAGGGCAGCGTACTTGCTTGACCACACCACGGTGTTGTGCTCTTACGCATTGCGGCAAAACCGAAAGGAGCAGTCGTGCAAGACCTAACCACCCTAATCCACCTCGCACTGCAATTCCGCCATGACGAAAAGTTCCTACAGGCGGTCTTGCAGGAAATCGAGAAAATTGTCCCGCCCATGCAGGACAAGCAGTGGACAGTGGATACATTGCTGCAAATTATGAACGAAAGGAATGATACCCCATGACCACATTACTGGATGTCGTTGCAGACTTGGAGAAGCTCGCCAATGACCTCAAGGCAATTCATGGCACAATTTGGGGAAAAGAGCTACAGACGTTTACGCCGATTGGCGAAGAGAAAACATCGCAGGATTCAGCAGATACGACAGCAACTGAACCTACCCCAACACTGGAAGAAGTCCGGGCACTTTCCGCACAGAAATCTCGTGCAGGACTGACCAAGGAAGTCAAAGCTATTATCCAAAAGCATGGCGGTACGAAACTCTCCGATGTTGCGGAATCGGAGTTTCCGGCGATGCTTGCAGAGTTACAGGCTTTGCCGGAGGAAAAGAGGTGATTCCATGCCGCCAATCAAACACGCCGTTCTCTCTGCCTCATCCGCAGCACGTTGGATGAGGTGTCCGCCATCTGCAAAAATCAATGCAGAGCTGCCGGATGCGTCCACCAGCTACGCACAAGAAGGTACTTGTGCCCACGCTTTGGCTGAAGCGAAAGTGCGAAATTTGTTTCACCTGTACGAGAAAGCTCCAATTTCCATCAAAGCATTGATGGAGAATCTGGACTATTACGACAGCGAGATGGAAGCGTGTACGGATGCCTATGCGGAGTGCGTTTCGGAGCAATTTGAGGAAGCGAAAAAGCTTTGCAGCGACCCGATTCTTTTGGTGGAACAGCATTTGGATTTTTCAAACTACGTTCCGCAGGGATTCGGCACTGGCGATTGCGTGATTGTTGCCGATAAGATGCTGAAAATCATTGATTTCAAATATGGGCAGACGCTTGTTCAGGCAAAGCGAAATCCGCAAATGATGCTGTATGCTCTCGGTGCTTTGGAAGCGTTTGATGGCATTTATGACATCAAAACGATTCGCATGACCATCTTTCAGCCTCGGCGGGAAAACATTGCTACAGACGAAATTAGCAAGGAAGAATTGCTCCGCTGGGCAAAGGAAATCCTGCAACCGGCAGCGGCTCTGGCAGCCGAAGGAAAAGGCGATTTTCACGCCGGCGAGCATTGCAAATTCTGTAAGATTAAATCCACTTGTCGCAAGCGTGCGGAGTATCATTTGTCGCTTGCTCGCTACGATTTTGCACCGCCGGAAACACTAGACTGCACGGAGATTTCTGTAATTTTAGAGAAAGTGGCGGAGCTGGTGAGCTGGGCAAATGATGTGAAAGAGTACGCCTTATCAGCGGCGTTAAACGGCACAAAGTTTACCGGATTTAAGCTTGTGGCAGGCAGAAGCAACCGCCGTTACATCGACAAAGAAGCCTTTGCAAAAGCTGCAGAAACGCAGGGCATCAACCCTTACACGCAGGAAGTTTTATCCATCACAGCCATGGAAAAACGCATCGGAAAAAAGCAGTTTGCGGAGCTGTTTTCCGCCTACGTGGAGAAGCCGGAGGGTGCTCCGGTGCTTGTTCCAGAGTCGGACAAGCGAGAAGAATTATCAACCGCAAAACATGATTTTATGGAGGAAATGTAAATGAATAGCACAAAAGTCATCACAGGAGCAAACACTCGTTGGAGCTACATTCATGTTTTGGAGCCGAACTCCATCAACGGCAGCGAGCCGAAGTACAGCGTGTCGCTGATTATTCCGAAGAGCGACAAGAAGACGGTCGTAAAAATTAAAGCTGCCATTCAAGCAGCATACGATGCCGGACAGGCGAAATTGAAAGGAAACGGTCGGTCTGTTCCGCAGCTCACAGCGATTAAGTCGCCGCTGAGAGATGGCGATTTGGAAAGACCGGACGATGCAGCGTATGCCGATTCGTATTTCATCAACGCCAACAACAAGTCGAAGCCGGGACTGGTGGATGCGGATTTGCAGCCGATTTTGGACAGCAGTCTGATTTTCAGCGGCGTTTACGGTCGGGCAAGCATCACGTTCTATGCCTTTAACAGCAACGGTAACCGTGGCATCGCTTGTGCGTTGAACCATCTGATGTACGTGAAAACCGGTGAGCCACTGGGCAATTACAGCTCTGCAGAACAGGATTTTTCGGATTTGGACGAGGACGAAGATGATTTTCTGAACTAAATATTTAACAATCGGGAGGGCGATGGTTGCTATGGCAGTTGGGCGGGTAATTCACAGAACGGAAGTGAAACAGATGACAGAAATTCATTTTGATATTGAAACCAAAAGCAGTGTTGACCTTGCCAAGCAGGGCTTGTACAAGTATGCGGAATCACCGGATTTTGATGTGTTGTTGCTTTCTTATGCAGTGGATAACGGAAAAGTACAAGCCATTGATTTGGCAAATGGTGAGGTAATTCCTGCGTTTCTGATTGATGCCCTCACAAATCCAAATGTGCGGAAAATTGCCCATAATGCGTCCTTTGAGCGTGTTTGCATGAGCGTATATCTGCGGAAAAAACGACTGCTGGGTAACGCTGATGGCTGGTATAGCGATGGCAAGTTTTTAACTCCGGTCGGCTGGTATTGCACGATGATTCAGGCTGCGGAAGCCGGACTTCCCATGTCGTTAAAGGCGGTTGGCGAAGCCCTGCATCTCAAGGAACAGAAGCTGTCGGAGGGAAAAGAACTGATTCAATTCTTCTGCGTGCCAAAGAAAGATGGTACTTTTAACAAACCGTCTGATTTTCCGGAACGTTGGGAAACGTTCAAAAATTACAATATTCGAGATGTACAGGTAGAAATGCAGATTTATCAGCAGCTTGCAAAATTACCATTGTCACAATATGAGATGGGACATTACATCACAGACCAGATGATTAACGATTATGGCATCTGCATTGACACACAGCTTGTGCAAAATGCGATTGCGATGAATGCGAAATTTCGGGAACAGGCGTTGCAGCGTGCAAAAGAAATTACGGGCTTGGATAACCCAAATTCTCCTCTACAGGTTCTCGGCTGGTTGGAAGAACAGGGTGTGAAATCCGCCTCACTGGACAAAGAAGCGGTCGCAGAATTGCTCCGGACGACAGACGGCAGCGTGAAAGAAATGCTCTTGCTACGGCAACAGTTATCCAAATCTTCCGTGAAGAAATATGAAGCAATGCAAAAAGTTGCAGCCTCTGATGACAGAGCAAGAGGGCTGATTCAGTTTTATGGTGCGACTAAGACAGGGCGGTTTTCAAGTAAGTTAATTCAGGTGCAGAACTTACCAAGAAATGCTATTTCCGATTTACCGATTGCCAGAGAACTTGTCAAAGAAGGCAACTACGAAGCCGTGGAGTTACTATATGACAGTGTGCCGGACGTTCTGTCACAGCTCATCCGGACAGCGTTTATCCCATCTGAGGGCTGTCGGTTTATCGTGGCGGACTACTCGGCGATTGAAGCGAGAGTCATCGCTTGGATTGCACATGAACAGTGGATTCTGGATACGTTTGTAAACGGCGGTGATATCTATTGTGCGACTGCCGAGAGAATGTTCCATAAACCGGTTGTGAAACACGGTGTGAACGGAGAGTTACGGCAAAAAGGCAAACAAGCCAGTCTGGCGTGTCAGTATGGCGGTGGAACCGGTGCTATGAAGGCAATGGGAGCGTTGAAACTTGGCATGAAGGAAGAAGAATTGAAGCCGCTGGTTGACGCTTGGCGTGCGGCGAATCCAAAAATCGTCCGGCTTTGGTATGAGGTCAACGATGCTGTGATGGATGCGGTTCTGTACAATCGCCCGCAAAAAATCGGGAATTTGCAGTTTTACTGTGCCTACAATCGCCTGTTCATCGTCCTGCCAAGCGGTCGAAAACTCGCCTACTACGCTCCGCAGATGACGACAAACAAATTCGGAAATCCGTCTGTCAGCTATCTTGCCCTGACCGCCGCTCACAAATGGGACAGAGTTGAAAGCTCGCCCGGAAAGTGGGTGGAAAATATCACGCAGGCAACTGCACGGGATTTACTTGCAGAGGCGATGCGGCGGATTACAAAACGTGGGTTTCATATCGTCATGCACGTCCACGATGAACTGATTGTAGATGTTCCCAAAGGGCAATCTTCGGTGGAAGAATTATGTGAAATGATGTGTGAGAATCCGAAATGGGCTGACGGCTTGCCGCTGAGTGCGGATGGGTTTGAATGTGCGTTTTATCAGAAGGAGTGACTCCTCAATTTTGAGCAGTCTCCCATAAAATCAATCAAAAAGCTTCATATGCTATCGTTTGCGATTGTCCGCATATAGCGGACAGAAAGGTAAGGTCTTTATGCAAGAATTCATCAAAATCAACATGACAAACGCACAGCAGCCAACTGTCTCCGGCAGGGAGCTGCATCAGGCTCTGGGAATTGAAACACGCTACAACGACTGGTTTCGCCGGATGTGCGAATATGGCTTCATTGAAAATGAGGACTTTTACTCAATTTTGAGTAAAACCTCAGACGGCGGCAGACCGTCTGTTGACCATCAGCTCACCATCGACATGGCGAAAGAACTCTGCATGATTCAGCGTACCGACATCGGCAGGAGAATCCGACAGTATTTCATTCGTGTGGAAAAGGAACGACATCAGTACTCGCCGATGCTGCAAGAGCTGATGGCGTTGGAGATGCAGCAAAAATCACTTGCCGCACTGTATTACGGAATCTGGAAAGGAAGTCTTGAAAATGGCAAATAAGTATAACGCTGAGGGCTATTTTAGCCCTGTGGAATATGAAGTATTCACACGTATCGGACGCAAAGAACGACAGAAGCAATATCGACCGCTGGTGTACATCTGCTCGCCTTACTCGCAAGGCTGCATTAACGAAAATATCGAAAACGCAAGACGCTATTCTCGGACAGCGGCTCTTCGAGGATACATTCCGCTTGCTCCGCACTTGCTCTTTCCGCAGTTTCTCGATGACTGCGACAAGCAGGAGCGGCAGCTTGCAATCCGTATGAACAACATCCTGCTTGGGAAGTGTCATGAGCTTTGGATTTGCGGAACTGTCGTCTCCAAAGGCATGAAACAGGAAATCCGCCGTGCCGGTGAAAAAGGTATCCCGATTCGCTGGTTTAATGAAGAAATGGAGGAATTAAAATGAGAACGGAATCGCTTACAACCAAAAACAAGTATGGACAGACCGTCACACTGCCGCCGCAGAGTGACACCAAGGGAATGCAGCAGATTGCAGCCATTCTGGAAGAAAACGGGATTTCCTATGAAAAGGAATTCTGTTTCGATGAAACCGGTTTCCGCAGAATGAAATTCGACTTTGCCGTAATGCGTGACGGCAAACCAAAGCTGCTGATTGAATATGACGGCAGAGTGCATTATGAGGCGGAATATTTCCGGAATGTCGGCAACCGTCCGGAACGCAATCAGGCACATCTGGTGAAAAGAGCCATTGCCGATTTGCGGAAAAATGAAGTCGCCGCTCATTTCGGTGTACCGCTTCTCCGCATTAGTTATTTTGATGATGTCCCAAGAGATCGCATCCTTTTGTGGGTGTATCGCTATGTGGATGGCAATGAGCTGCACGCTAACGATGAAGTGGCAATGCTGGATTTGCTGGAAACTTACGGTTTTGATTTTCCCTACGTGCCGCCTTCCAAGCCTACCAAAGCCGAACAGAAACGAATCCAAATCATGACAGGAGGAAAGAAAAATGCGTGAATTGAAAATTGCTTATGGGAATTCCCGGAATCAGAAAAAATGGTCTAATAAGACTGCATCGTGGGAAGATTATTTGCTTTCCCGCATCGAAACGCCTACAGTGACAACGGAAAGCACCGCAGAATATGCCAAAATGTCCAAAGCGGAACGAGATGCTATCAAGGACAGAGGCGGCTTTGTGGCAGGCCATTTGCGGGATAATCGCCGTCTGGTAGACCATGTTGTCTGCCGTTCCATGCTGGTGTATGACATGGATTTTATTACTTACGAGTACTTAAAACAGATGTCCTTTCCGGTATGCAGTGCGTGGTACACAACCCACAGCCACACGCCGGAACATCCGAGAGCAAGACTGATTATTCCGCTGTCAAGAGATGTTACGCCGGATGAGTTCGTTGCCGTTGCAAGACTGGAAGCGGAGACTCTGGGAATTCTCACGATGATTGACCCATGCTCATTTCGCTTGAATCAGCTGATGTATTGGCCGACAGTTTCTTCTGACGGAGAGTTTCTCTCCGGACATTGTGACGGTCCGTTACTTGACCCGGATGAGATTCTTTCAGACTTCCCTTATTGGAAAGACCTCTCTCTTTTACCCACCACGCCGAAGGAAAGTATCATACAAAAACAAGTTTCCAAGCAAGCAGACCCTCTGGAGAAAAGTGGTGTTGTCGGTGCATTTAACCGCACCTATTATCCTATCCAAACGGTAATAGAAACGTTCCTGTCGGATGTCTATGCAGCTTCTACGGTTACCGATCGATATGACTTCATCGCCGGAGAAAGCACTGCCGGTGTTGTGATTTATGAAGATAAATTCGCCTATTCCCACCATGCTACTGACCCGGCATCCGGAAAGCTCTGCAATGCCTTTGACTTGGTGCGGCTGCATAAATTCGGTGATACTCATGCGTCTTTTTCAGAAATGACAAGCCTTGCAATTGCCGACCCGAAAGTCAAGATACAGCTGGCAAAGGAAAAACAAAAAGAAGCACAAGCGGATTTTTCAGAGGATTGGCAGGAAGCCTTGGCATACAGCAAAAAAGGCGATTTAATCAACGATATCCGCAATCTCCGCCTGATTCTGGAACACGATGAGAATTTGCAAGGCATTGTTTTTAACCAACTGGCGGACAGCATGGAGATTGTCGGAGAAGTCCCGTGGAATCACCCTGCGAAATTCTGGCGAGATGCAGACGATGCACAGCTCATCTGTTACATCGAGGAGCAGTACGGCACGTTCAGTCAAAGAAATTACCTAAATGCCGTGGCAAAGGTCGCAGACGACCGTTCCTATCACCCCATCAAGGACTATTTCGAGAGCTTGCCGGAATGGGACGGCGTGCCGAGAGCAGAGCTGTATTTCATCGAGTATCTCGGTGCGGAAGACAACGCATATACCCGTGCAGCGACACGAAAACTGCTTTGTGCAGCATATCGGCGGATTTATGAGCCGGGTGTGAAGTTTGATTACTGCTTGGTTTTGGTAGGTCCGCAGGGCATCGGAAAATCCACAGCGATTGCGAAGCTGGGCATGGAGTGGTACTCCGACTCTCTGGCACTCTCCGATATGAACGACAAGACCGCAGCGGAAAAATTGCAGGGCTATTGGATTCTGGAGATTGGTGAGCTTGCCGGAATGCGGAAGGCGGAAACAGATAAAACCAAGGCGTTTCTCTCTCGACAGGACGATAAGTACCGTGCATCATTCGGACGGCGTGTCACGCCGCATCCGAGGCAATGCGTCTTCATTGGAACAACGAATGCAGAGAACGGCTATCTCCGAGATGTCACAGGCAACCGCCGTTTCTGGAACTTACGTGTCACAGGCGATTGTGAGCGGCACCCGTGGAATATCACGCAGCACGACATCGACCAGCTTTGGGCAGAAGTGAAGACCATCGCTCCGGAAGAACCGCTGTACCTCTCGCATGAGGTGGAAGCTTATGCAAAGAAGGAGCAGAACGCTGCGGTGGAAACCGATGAGCGTGAAGGCTTAGTGGCTGCGTATTTGGAGACGCTTTTGCCGAAAAATTGGGAGGAGATGGATCTCTACGAGAGAAGAACTTACCTGTCGGAAATCTCCGACCCTATGCAGCCGAAAGGCACGGAGAAGCGTCAAACTGTCTCGAACATGGAAATCTGGTGCGAATGCTTCGGGCAATCCAAGGATAGTTTGAAACCCTTTGATAGCTATGCGATTGCTGCGATTATGATGCATTTTGAGGACTGGGAGAAGACAAATCAGCGTGTGACATCCAAGATATATGGCAGACAACGTATCTATCAGAGAAAAGCATAAGAAAAGAAGCTGTCCGCTTGTCCAACACTTGTCCTTGTGGCTGTCCATGGAAAAAAGCCCGAAATTACGTGGGATTCAACACATTGTGACAAGTGGGACAAGATTTCTATATAGAGTATAAAAATATAAGTATAAATAGGTATATATATATACTATATAGGAAATTTTTGTGTCAGTTGTCCTGAAAAATCGAAAAAGTGCCGAAATTGCGTGGCTTTTCGTGGGACAAGTGTTTGGACAGGGTATCGGACAGGACAGGAGGATGAAATGCAAGAAAACGAAATCGAAAAGAAATTAAAGAATCAGGTGGAAGCGGCACATGGATTGTGTCTCAAGTTTACTTCTCCCGGCAACAATGGCGTGCCTGACCGCATTCTGCTTTTTCCAAATGGTCGTATTGCTTTTGTGGAAGTAAAAGCACCGGGCAAAAAACCTCGAAAGCTGCAGCAATACTGGTTGGAAACTTTGGCACGGTTTGGGTTTCCCTGCATGGTGCTGGATCATCCAGAGCAGATAACCAAGGTCATTCAAGAGCTGACAAATCCCAATCATTCGCATGGAGGCGATGAAACATGAGAGAAATTTTCAAAGCACATTCGTACCAAAGGTATGCAGTGGAATACATCAAGCAGCACCCAATTACTGCACTCCTACTCGATATGGGACTTGGCAAAAGCGTGATTACCCTTACCGCCATTCAAGACCTGATATATGATAGCTTTGAAGTATCAAAAGTTTTAATTGTTGCACCACTTCGGGTAGCAAAATCAACATGGTCTGCAGAAATCGAAAAATGGGAGCATCTAAAGCTCCTCAGCTACAGCATAGCCGTTGGCACAGAAGCAGAACGTCTGGCAGCACTGAAAACAGACGCAGACGTGTACATCATCAATCGAGAGAACATTGACTGGCTCGTAACGAAATCCGGTATTCCTTTTGATTTCGATATGTTGGTCATTGATGAACTCTCCAGCTTTAAATCCCATCAATCGAAACGCTTCCGTGCGTTGATGCAAGTGCGTCCAAAAGTAAAGCGTGTGGTCGGTTTAACCGGAACGCCAAGCAGTAACGGTCTGATGGATTTATGGGCTGAGTTTCGGCTGCTGGATATGGGACGAAGGTTAGGAAAATTCATCGGGCAATACCGCAGCACCTACTTTACGCCGGAAAAGCAGAACGGCTACGTGGTGTATTCCTACAAGCCACTTCCCGGTGCAGAGGAGCAAATCTACGACAAAATATCCGACATCACCATCTCTATGCAAGCCGCCGAACATCTACAGATGCCGGAGCTGATTTCCACGACATACGAAGTCGAGATGGACGATATGGAGCAAAAGAAATACAGAGAACTGAAGCAAGACCTTGTTCTGCATTTGGAAGATGCTGAAATTACAGCCTTAAACGCAGCGTCTCTCTGCGGAAAGCTCTCACAAATGGCGAACGGTGCAATCTACGATGCCGACAAAAACAGCCTTGTATTTCACGACAGGAAGCTGGATGCTCTGGAAGACTTGATTGAAGCTGCCAACGACAAGCCGGTTCTGGTTGCCTATTGGTTTCAACATGATTTGAATCGTATCGAGGAACGGCTGACAAAACTTAAAATCTCACACAGCAGAATCACATCTGCCGACAGCATCAATAGCTGGAACAAGAGAGAAATCGCTGTGGGACTTATTCATCCTGCCTCTGCCGGACACGGGCTGAACCTGCAAGCCGGTGGCAATACGCTCATCTGGTTCGGGTTGACATGGTCGTTGGAACTGTATCAGCAGACCAACGCCCGCCTTTATCGGCAAGGGCAAACAGCAAAAACCGTTGTGATACAGCACATCGTCACAAAAGGCACGGTGGATGAGCAAATCCTGCAAGCATTGCAGAGAAAGGAGCAGACACAAACCGCACTCTTAAACGCCGTAAAAGCCGAATTGGGAGGTATTACATGAAGACGTACAAAATCAATCACGTCACCCTTCCGGATGCAGAACACCCTTACAAGGAGCTAGCCGGAGCCATCATCATTCAAGCTTGCAATGACTATATGGACGAAAGAGCCGGTCAAGCAACGTTCAGGAAAACGCCTCGCCTCATGGAAGTCCTGCAGTTCTTCTCTTCGGAGTATTTCACGCTGCTAACGGACATCGAACCGGAATATTTGTTGAAAGGTCTGGAGCATCGGATTACAGCTTGGCAGAAGGAATTGGAGGCAGAAGAATGACAGCACAGGAATACATGAAGCAAGCAAAGATTTTGATTCATCGCATCCAGCGGAAACGGCGAGAAGCAGAAGACATCCGGATGCGGGAAGCCTATCCATCTTCTCCGGCTTACAGTGATACACCGAGAACTACGTCTCCCAATCCCAATCGAATCTCTGACGAAATTCTTCATGCGATTCAGTTGGAGAAGGACGCCGATGCAATCTTCTCGGAATTGCAAATGCTAAAAAGTCGGTTTCAAAAAGCGATCGACTGTCTGGAGAATCCGGATGACAAGGACTTGCTCTACAAGAGATATATCGAATTCAAGGAATGGAAGCAAATCGCACACGAGATTGGCTACAGCGAATCCCACACCAAACGGCTGCACAGCAACATCATGAAAAAGTTGATACACGATGATACACCATAATACTTGATGATACACTTGGTTTGTGCTATACTGTATACTAGGAAAACAGGATAAAAACAAGCCTTCGTGGGAGCAATTCCGTGAAGGCTTTTCTTATGCCCATAAGGAGGTGCAGCGTATGCCACAAAAACCGAAAACGCCCTGTAAACATCCCAGCTGCCCTGCCCTAGTCGATGCCGGTCAATGCTACTGCGACAAGCACAAATCGCTGCATCCGGAACGCCCCTCTCCGGCAAAACGTGGCTACAACTCCCGTTGGCGTAAGGTTCGAGCTGCCTACCTCTGCAAGCATCCACTGTGCGTCAAGTGTCTTGCTCAGGGACGCTACGTGCAAGCAACCGTGGTAGACCACATCGTTCCGCACCGTGGCGACCCTGCACTACTCTGGAACGAGAACAACTTCCAAGCTCTCTGCAAGCCCTGTCACGACAAGAAGACCGGCTTGGAAGACAAGAATCCGGTCTATCATTACTGAATTGTGAATGAATTGCATGGTATCTGCTGCAATTCTGTGCTGCAATGCCCTTTTCGGTGACGGGAGGGGGCATATGAATCCTTTGTGTACATTCCATGAATACCGGTGCTGCCCTTCGTGTGCAACTTTGCGAAATCAAACGCCAAAAAATTATTTTATCAAATGAGGTGAAGCCAATGGCAAAAGACGGTACAAACCGTGGTGGATTCCGAGTCGGTGCAGGTCGGAAACCCAAGGCAATCACAGAAAAAATCGAATCCGGAAATCCCGGCGGCAGACCGCTTACCGTGGTTTCGCTGGAAAATCAGGCTTCGGAGCTGCAAGGCGAAGATATGCCGCCGGTTCGTGAATACATGAAATCGAAACAAAAAGACGGCTCCGTGCTGTATGCAGAAGAAATCTATAACGAAACATGGGAATGGCTGAAGAAATACGGCTGCGAGCATCTGGTTCTACAGGAAATTCTCGAACATTTCTCCATGACTTGTGCAAGATTGATTCACTGCGAAGAAGCAATTTCCGAATACGGCTACCTGATGAAAAAGGCGAACGGTTCTCCGGCGACTTCGCCTTATGTGACGATGAGCCACGAATATCGCAAGCAAGCGAATCAGTTGTATTACCAAATTTATCAGGTAATCAAGGAAAATAGCTCCGTGGAAGTAAATAATTTGACTTCTACCAATGATGTGATGGAGCAGCTTTTACGCTCTAAGCTCTAATACCAAAAAACCGCTGTCACAGGCGGTTATTTTTATGGGAGGTATCATGAAAGCACGAACTTACAAACCGGAATCGGAAGTCCCATTCTGGAAAGAATTGAAAAAGTCTCGTCCCTATTTGACCAAGCAGCAGTATTGTACACTCAAGGGACAGGCTGTGAAAGGAAAAGTCAGAGACGCTCGAAAGGGCTTGCAGAAAATTTTGTACAGGAGGAATGGATGATGCAGACAACGAAAGATTTTCAACTGATTTCTGTGGAGAAGTTGATTCCATATGTGAACAATGCCAGAACGCATTCCAAGGAACAGATTTTGAAGCTGCGTTCCTCGCTGCGGGAATTTGGATTCATCAATCCGATTTTGATTGACCGCAATTACAACGTTCTGGCAGGACATGGAAGGCTGATGGCTGCTAAAGAAGAAGGTATTTCCGAAGTGCCCTGCGTGTATGTCGACCATCTGACCGAAGCCCAGAAGAAAGCATATGTGCTTGCGGACAATCGCATGGCGTTGGATGCCGGATGGGATGAGGAACTGCTCTCTGTCGAGATGTCGGAGTTGCAGGAGTTGGGCTTTGATTTGGAGCTTACCGGTTTTGATGAGAAGGAAATTGCAGACCTGTTTGCAACAGATGACGAAGCAAAAGAAGATGATTTTGACGTTGATAAGGCATCGGAACTTCCACCATTTGTAGAATCGAACGACATTTGGCTGCTTGGGAGACATCGGCTGATGTGCGGCGATTCCACAAAAGCTGAGGATGTGCAAAAGTTGATGGATGGCAAAAAAGCGAATCTCTGCATCACAGACCCGCCATATGGAATCGCAATCGGAACCGGTGCAGCTTACCAAAATGCAAAAACCGACCGCACTATTATGAACGATAATCTGCCGGATGATGCGTTTATCGAATTTCTTGTGAAAGCATTTTCTAACATGAAAAACAGCCTAATTCCCGGCGGTGTATTTTACATCTGGTACGCTTCCAGCAAAAGCCTTGTTTACCTGAAAGCTCTGGAGCAAGCGGAGCTTACCATGCGGCAGAATCTCATCTGGGAAAAAGACCGATTTACCTTGGGACGGCAGGATTATCAGTGGTCATTCGAGCCTTGTATCTACAGTTGGGCAGAAGGTGCAGCCCATAAATTTTTTAACGACCGAAAGCAATCCACTGTGCTTCATTTTGACAGACCGAAAGCGTCTAAGCTGCACAGCACCATGAAACCGCTTCCGCTGATTGGCTATCAGATGAAAAATTCTTCACAGGAAAATGGCATCGTGTTAGACTTGTTCGGAGGCAGCGGCACAACGCTAATTGCTTCTGAGCAGTTGAACCGTATCTGCCATACAATGGAACTTGACCAGAAATATGCTTCTGCCATCGTCAGACGCTACGTTGCCTTAAAAGGCGGTTCAAATTCAGATGTATTTGTTCTGCGAAACGGTGAGAAGCTGCCTTGCAGTGCGGTGCATGATTTCACTGCGGAGGAGTTGGATATTACGGATGGCAGCGTGGATGATGTGCAGAGAAGTGACCGCAACCCATGAGAATCGACCGCATCTGGGCAATGCCCAATAAATGGACATTTCAGATTCCGCCAATTGCAGCTTTGCTGAAAGAAGAGATGACAGGCGGCATTTGGATTGACCCATTTGCCGGAAAAAGCAGTCCTGCACATATCAAAAATGATTTGAATCCGAAGTGTTCCGCTGCGTATCACATGGATGCTTTGGAATTTTTGAAGCTCTTCGATAACGATTCTGCTGATGGCATTTTGTATGACCCGCCATATTCACCTCGACAGGTGAGAGAATGTTATGATAATATTGACGGCAATATCAAGTGGGATGGCAAAGTGAATTTCTGGAGTGATACCAAAAATGAAATTGCAAGGATATTAAAGCCAAACGGAAAAGCAATTTGCTTCGGCTGGAACAGCATGGGCATTGGCAAGACAAGAGGATTTGCAATGAATCGTATTCTGCTTGTTCCGCACGGCGGTTCTCGAAATGATACCATTTGCACCGTTGAAATAAAAAGAGGTAATACATGAAACATAATACATTAACCCTCGGCAGTCTCTTTTCAGGCTCCGGAGCGTTCGAACTCGCCGGATTGCTGGCAGGAATACAGCCCATCTGGTCTTCAGAAGTTGCACCGTTTCCGACTCGAGTCACCACAAAACGGATGCCATTTGTAAAGCATTACGGCGATATTTCAAAATTGAATGGGGGTGATCTTGAGGCTGTCGATATTATCACATTCGGCAGTCCTTAGCTTTGTCAAGATTTATCAATTGCCGGAAAACGCACCGGCTTACACGGTTCTCGCTCCGGATTGTTTTTTCACGCAATCCGAATCATCAAAGAAATGAGAGATGCAACAAATGGAAAATATCCAAAATTCGCAGTCATGGAGAATGTCTCAGGAATCCTCTCAAGCTCCGGCGGTGAAGATTTCCGCTGCGTCCTTGAAGCGTTCTGCCGGATTAAAAATGAAGCCGCTGCAATTCCTCGACCTGCGAAATGGACAGGGGCAGGACAGATTTTGGGAGACGATTTTTCCTTTGCATGGAGAATTATCGATGCTCAATACTTCGGAGTCGCCCAGAGACGCAGACGCTTGTTTCTTGTCGCAGATTTTGATGGCAAACGTGCCGGAAAAGTATTATTTGAGTCCGAAGGCTTGTCAGGGTATTCTCCGCAGAGCTTCCGAACGTGGCAAGCAGCTGCCGGATATTTTGCGGATAGCGTTGGAACGACAAGCTCATATTGTTTAATGGATCAGGGCGGAACACGGATGGACGTTTCGCTGGATAAGACCGGAACACTCCGTGCTCAGGCAAATCATCCGCCTTGTGTTTTGGAGGAAAATGTGCCGAAAACACTGAAGATTCGCTGCGGTCATGGGAACGGCGGTCGAGGCGCTTTGATTCAAGAAAACATTTCCGCTACGCTCGCCACCAACAACGACCAGACGCTGTTCGTCCCGAAAGCCTACGGTGTATGTGCCAAGCATAGCAACTCCATGCTGTCGGATAATCCGAATAGCGGGTTTTACGAAGCTCAGACTTCCCGAACTATCGACACATCCAATCAGTCACCGGATAAGAATCAAGGTGGCATAATTGTGCTGGAAGGCAATGGAAGCAGACCTTCTCATCGAGGTGACGGATACAAAGAATCCGAAACTATGTATACGTTAAATACCGTAGAAACGCACGCTATTTGCACTGATTATCTGGTTCGCCGATTGACTCCGCAGGAATGTGCTTTGCTGCAAGGTCTGCCGCCTTGGTGGTGTGATAATCTGGAAACGGAAAATCCTACTGAGAAAGAAGTTACATACTGGCAAGGCATCTGGAATGAGTGGAACGCCCTTAACGGCAAAAAGCCGAAGTCCCGAAATCAGGTCGTGAAATGGCTGCAAAATCCGCATTCTGATGCTGCGGAATACATGATGTACGGCAACGCCATCTGCATGAGCTGCGGATTTTTCGTCCTCTCCGGCATCGCCTATTTTGCAGAAAATCCGGACATGTAAAAAGCACAAATCCAACCTCTAAAACCGCCGAATTTTCGGTAGGTTTAGCCGCTTGCATTGTGAGAAAAACAGAGGTAATATCGTAGTAATCCGAAAGGAAAAAACGAAACAGGAGGACGAGAATATGACCATTTTCTACAATTGCACCGGCACTCGCCGGAAGGAGCTTGTGACTGCCATCAGCGAAATCACCGGAGCGAAAGCGGAGTACCAGTTCATGCCAACTCAAGCCTATCAAATCGATTATTTCACAGTCGATAAAGACGGCAATCTCAGCTTTGACGACCGTGCCGACAGCGAGGAGATTGAACTTTTGATTGAGGCATTATACCAACGTGGCTTTGTTGCGGAAAGCCCAAATCTGCTGACCATCGAGCTGCCGGAGGAGATGTTTGATGAAACGACTTTTGCCAACCTTGACCGCATTCTGGAAAATCGCCATGATTTAATCTGCCATGCTTTGCAGACAGATTCTTTGGCATATGAAAAGTCGGACGGCAAGGTGAAATTTCCTTGGTTCACTACCGAAGAACCGGAGGACGCAGAGGCGTACAGCCAATTCGTCACGGCATTGTGCAAAATGGCGAAAGAGCAAAAACGCATCAATCACAAGCCCTGCACCACCGACAATGAAAAGTTTTCCTTTCGCTGCTTTTTAATTCGGTTAGGCTTTGTCGGGAAAGAATTTTGGCAAACCAGAAAAGTATTGCTCCGTCATTTAACCGGCAGCTCCGCCTATCGCTTTGGCAACCCGAAAGGAGGCACTTCTGATGAAAACGCCCAGCCCACAGGAGCTTGAACAGCTTCGCAAAAGGTATCCTACCGGCACGAAAATTCGCCTTATCGCCATGACCGACCCGCAAGCTCCGCCACCCGGAACGGTCGGCAAGGTGCAGTTTGTTGATGATATTGGCGATATTCATGTCGCTTGGCAGAATGGTTCTTCCCTTGCCTTGATTCCCGGCGTGGATGCTTTTGAGGTGCTCTAATTTCAACCGATTAGGCAGCCGAAATTTATGAGAGACGCTCCTTCATTTTATCTAAGTATACCATAAAATAGCAACGATTGCAAGGGTGTAATCTACACAAATAGCCTGCCGATATACAGCCGATTTTTCTCCGATTTAGCCGCTTGATAGTCCTCCGAACGTATGGTAATATACGATACAACGGAACGGCAGAAAGCCGAAAAACCACCGAAAATACGGAGGAAAATCAAATGAACGCAAAAACCGAACAGCAGATTGCAAACCTGAAAACCCAGACGATTGGCGTGGAAATTGAGATGAACCACATCACCAGAAAGAACGCTGCAAAGCTCGCAGCCGACTTTTTCGGAACAGGACGCTACGAGGACACGGCACACCGAAACGGCTACTACACTTGGTCGGCATGGGATGCTGAGGGACGGGAGTGGAAATTTCAACGGGACGTCAGCATTGCCGGAGCAGACAGCGAAAAGTGCGAACTGGTAACGCCGATTCTGCACTACGAGGACATTGAAATCTTGCAGGAACTGGTACGGAGGCTGCGGAAAGCCGGAGCGATTTCTCACGCCGGAGTTGGTGCAGGCGTTCACATCCACATCGGAGCGAATGGGCACACACCGCAAACCCTGCGAAATCTCGCCAACATCATGGCAAGCCACGAGTCCTTGCTTGCCGAGGCTTTGAAACTCGATACCAATCGGATGCGACATTATTGCCGAACGATTGACCCGAACTTTTTGGAGCAAGTCAATCGGAAAAAACCTCGCACGATGGCACAATTCGCCGACATCTGGTACACCTCGCAAGGACAGGATTACGGCAGAAATCAACACTACAACAACAGCCGATACCATATGTTAAACTACCATGCGACCTTTACCAAAGGTACGATTGAGTTCCGATTGTTCCAATTCGACCGACCGGAAAACGGTAAAAAGAACGGCTTGCACGCCGGGCAATTGAAAAGTTACATTCAGCTTTGCTTGGCACTTTCGGAACTTGCAAAGGAGCTGCGAACGGCAAGTCCAAAACCGCAGCAGCACGAGAATCCGAAATTCGCTATGCGAACATGGTTGATTCGGTTGGGACTGGTTGGCGATGAATTCGCCACCGCCAGAAACTTCCTCACCAAGAACCTTTCCGGCAACTCCGCATGGAGATTCGGCAACTAAGAGACATAGCCTTATGCCTCCCCATTCGACCGCTTCGGCGGTCTTGTGGTGGTAGAAGGGTAAGCCTCTAGAGGCGAAAACAAAGCCTTTCGGAAAGGATTTTTTCTATGAAACGATTTTACATCGCCTACGGTTCGAATCTCAACGTTCGGCAAATGCGGATGCGTTGTCCGGATGCAGTAATCATCGGGACGGCATTCATTCCCGATTATCGGCTGCTGTTCAAGGGCAGCAAATCCGGCAACTACCTCACCATCGAACCGCATTCCGGCAGTCGAGTGCCTGTGGCAGTCTGGGCTGTTTCGGCACGAGATGAACGGCAATTGGATATTTACGAGGGCTTTCCGAATTTCTACTACAAGAAAGGTTTTTCGCTGGACGTGAAACAATCGGAAAGCAGAAAAATCCGCAAGCTGACGGCGTTTGCCTACATCATGCATGAAGAGCGAAAACTTGGAATGCCAAGTTCCTTGTATCTCCAAACTTGCGGTACGGGATACCGTGACTTCGGTTTTGATTTGCAATATTTGCTGGATGCGATGGATGCCAGCCGAAAGGTGGTGCAGTAAGATGGAGAAAAAGATTTGCCCAATTTGCGGAAAGCCCTACACCGGACATCCGGCACTTTCCAGAACCAATGACAAAACGGAAATCTGCTCGGATTGTGGTATCAGGCAGTCGCTGCAAAGCATCGGGATTTCGCCGGAGGAACAGGAAAAAATCCTGTCGATTATCCATAGGCATACGGAATATCGGGAGGAAAAGTAAATGCGTGTTTTGATAATTGAGCCAAGGAAATGTCCCCATGTTGCCGAGATTGACGGCTCTTTGAAATCCATGCAAGAGATAGTCGGCGGTTATATCGAAGTCATCTGTCCATTTGCGGACAAGGTGGCGATTGTTTGCGATGAGGATGGGAAATTAAAACCCGATACGGAATGGAATCGATTGATACCGGAATGTGGCGACATCATCAAGGGTACGTTTTTCATTTGCGGAGTCGATGGCGAGGAATTCACCGACCTATCGCCGGAGCTGATAGAAAAGTATGCGAACTACTTCCGGAGCTATTTCATTCCCATCCGAATTGACGAGAACGGCAGCATTCACGTTATCGACTGATTCTTTCGGTTTCTTGCCCACAAAGCCTCCACGTTTCGGCGTGTGGGGCTTTTGCCGATACAGCGGAAAACTACCACTTTTGAAAAACAAGCCCACACGTGCGAACGTGGCGATTCCGTTTTTCCTTTGGTGTATACTACACAAATACCTCGCCGAAGTACAGCCTCTTATTCTGTACATTTAGCCGCTTGCTATTATTCCAAAACAGAGTTAATATACACACAACGCAAGGGAAACCAAGCGAAAAACAAAATTTTTGGAGGAAACGAAAATGATTAGTTACGCAGAGGCATTGAGCAGAGCAAAGGCAAACAGAACCGATTGGAACGAACGGGAGCGAATCGCAAAGGCAATCATCACTTGGGTGGACAGCGAGTACGAATACGAGTTGGAAATCGAAAACGAGGGCATGGACGACACCGAATTCACCGATTGGGTGGAGAAAAACGCCGAGGCATTTGCCAAAGAGGACGCAGTCGAAAACGAAACAGCCTTTGATGAGGTTTATCGCATCGACTACGAAACGGAAACGATTGACGATGATGCCGAGTTCGAGGAAGACTACGAAGCATGGGCAGAATTTGAATGGGAATGCCAAAACGACCGATAAGCCAAAAGCCTACCACCAAAACAAAAAGCCTCGGAACGCCGAGGCTTTGGCTCGTACAGGTTTTTCGTTTCCCCCACTGCGAGCATTGATGTATACTACACAATGAACTGCCGCGTTCTCCTCCGATTTTTCTGTTAGTTTAGCCGCTTGCTATTCCTCCGGTTGTATTGTAATATGGGTACAACGGAACGGGAAATACACCGACCGAATTCAATTTTACGGAGGAATATTTATGTGGCACGAAGGATGCATTGCAGTCAATGGGATTGCTTTTCACTACCAAGCAAAGGTTTATGACGTAGGCAGTATTTACGGTATCCGGCAAGGACGAATTTCCAAGCTGACGTTGAAACAAGACGGCGAGGTTGTTCTGAATTACGACCGAGGCTGGGATGTAAAACCTACAACACCGGAAGCTGAAATAGCCTTGGAAATCCTGATATACGATTATGCATAATTACAAAAACTAACCCCCTACCCTGCACGGAGCCGAAAGGCTCTGTTGCTCGTTCATATCTATTTTGGCATCCGTAAGGGTGTTTTTTTATTGTTTGGAGGCACGAGAAATGCGAAGATTAAAGGATTACAAGCCGACAAAATTCATGGCTGCGGATTCTGCATACAACAAGCAAGCGGCGGATTACGCTGTCGGTTTTATCGAGTGCCTCTGCCACACGAAGGGCACGTGGGCTGGGAAACCGTTTGAATTGATTGACTGGCAGGAGCAGATTATTCGTGATATTTTTGGAATCCTCAAACCAAATGGATATCGGCAATTTAATACTGCATACATTGAAATAGCTAAAAAGCAAGGCAAATCAGAACTTGCCGCTGCCGTTGCACTGCTTCTCACCTGTGGCGATGGTGAACAGCGAGCCGAAGTGTATGGTTGTGCTTCTGACCGACAGCAAGCTTCTATCGTTTTTGATGTCGCTGCCGACATGGTGCGAATGTGTCCGGCATTGAACAAGCGAGTTAAAATCCTATCCGCACAAAAGCGAATCCTCTTCCTCCCAACGAACAGTTTCTATCAAGTCCTATCCGCCGAAGCGTACTCCAAGCACGGCTTTAATATACATGGTGTGGTGTTCGATGAGCTACATACACAGCCGAATCGAAAGCTATTTGACGTTATGACCAAAGGCTCCGGCGATGCCAGAATGCAGCCGCTGTATTTTTTGATTACCACCGCCGGAACGGATACCCATTCGATTTGCTACGAGACGCATCAAAAAGCGAAGGATATCCTTGAGGGCAGAAAAATAGATCCAACCTTCTATCCTGTGATTTACGGTGCGGATGAATCGGACGATTGGACTTCTCCGGAAGTTTGGAAGAAAGCGAATCCCTCGCTTGATATCACAATCGGCATCGATAAAGTAGAAGCTGCTTGTAATTCCGCAAAACAAAATCCCGGCGAGGAGAACGCTTTTCGGCAATTGCGGTTGAATCAGTGGGTAAAGCAGTCTGTCCGCTGGATGCCGATGCAGAAATGGGATGCTTGCAAAAGAAGTTTCACGGAAGATTTTCTTGCCGGACGCACTTGCTACGGCGGTCTGGATTTGTCCAGCACGACCGATATTACCGCATTCGTTCTGGTTTTTCCGCCGGAAAATGAAGACGATTGCTACTATGTCCTACCATACTTTTGGCTTCCGGAAGAAACATTGCCGCTTCGTGTTTGCCGTGACCATGTGCCTTATGATGTTTGGCAGCGGCAGGGATTCTTGCAGACCACAGAGGGTAATGTGGTGCATTACGGCTTTATTGAAAATTTCATTGACAATCTTGGAAAGAAATTTCACATCAAGGAGATTGCCTTCGACCGATGGGGAGCGGTTCAGATGAGCCAGAACTTGGAAGATTTAGGATTTACGCTTGTGCAATTCGGACAGGGCTATCGGGATTTATCTCCATCAACGAAAGAGTTAATGCGATTGACATTGGAGCAAAAGCTCTGCCACAGCGGGCATCCGGTTCTTCGCTGGATGATGGATAACATTTTCATCAAAACCGACCCTGCCGGAAACATCAAGCCGGATAAGGAAAAATCCACAGAGAAGATTGACGGTGCGGTTGCCTTGATTATGGCACTGGACAGAGCCATTCGCTGTGGACTTGGTAATTCTGGGGTGAGTGTTTATGATGAGAGGGATCTTCTAGTGCTATGAAAAAACAGAAAGATTCAGGACTTGTATAACTCTATTCTTTATGTTATAATATTGATATGATTATGGTGCAAAAGGAGGAATGCACAGATGAATATATATTTCAATAACGCCTTAATTGGCACTACAACTGTGCAATGCAGCGTAACTTTGCCGAACAGAATCGATTACTATTCTTCGCATAAAGTTAACGATGAAGTTAGAGGATACTTAGTTTTTGATGGGACATGGAATTTTATTCCGCCATGTAGTGTGCAAAAAGAATTTAAAATACAAAAACTTGCTCTAATTCTGGAATCGCCGCATAAAAATGAGTATCAATCAAACAGTTATATTCCAATTGGACCAGCAAGGGGCACTTCTGGTGAAAGAATCGAAAGATGTATTGTGAATAGACAATGGGTTAGACAGCTTGATTCCAATTGTGTTTACGAAATATGTGTTATGAATGCTATACAGTATCAATGCTCCGCATGGAACTATATAAGTGGCTTTTCAAAATTGGATACAGTTCTACGCAATAACTTATTTAAAAAGATGTGGACAGGTTTTGCCAGAAAAAGTTTTGTTCACAGAATAGAAGATTATTCACCTGATAAGATTGTGAATTGCTGTACAGGTATGACGACTGATAATACCGGAAATGTATGTCCTCAACGGAATAGCTTAGCTGATTTAGTTGAAAAGGCGATACAAACATCATTTCAAGGCTCTCACATATGTGACTATCACCCTGCTACTCTCGGGAAAAAACAATGGAAATAATACACTAAAGCACTTGCAGCTGCAGGTGCTTTTTTCATACCTAAAAGGAGTTGATATAAATGGGAATTTTCAGCGGACTTTTCAAGTCCAGAGACCATCCCAAAAACAGCTACGACAGCCCATCCTACACCTACTTTTTCGGTCGTTCCAACAGCGGAAAACGAGTCAGCGACCGAACCGCTCTACAGCATACTGCCGTGTATGCCTGTGTTCGAGTGTTGTCAGAAGCAATCGCACAGCTTCCCTTGCACGTCTATCGATACACAGAAAATGGAAAAGAGCGTGTACCCTCGCATCCGCTTTTTTACTTACTCCACGACCAACCGAATCCGGAGATGACTTCATTCGTTTTTCGAGAAACCTTGATGTCACATTTGCTGATTTACGGCAACGCCTATGCTCAGATTCTCCGCAACGGCAAAGGCGAAGTCCTCGGCTTGTATCCGTTAATGCCGGATAAAATGAAGGTCGACCGTGATGAGAAAAACCGTTTGATATATATTTACAGCCGCTATGATGAGGCAAATCCAAACTTGAAAGAGCAAGGCGATATTGTGCTGTATGCCGATGAGGTGCTGCACATTTGTGGTCTAGGATTTGACGGCTTGGTCGGCTATTCTCCGATTGCAATGGCGAAAAATTCTATCGGGATTTCTATCGCCTGTGAGGATTACGCCGCTTCCTTTTTTGCAAACGGAGCAAGCCCGTCCGGTGTGCTGGAACATCCGGGCGTGATTAAGAATCCGGAGCGGCTTCGAGACGCTTGGGCAAAAGCATACGGCGGACATAACTCGCACAGAGTCGCTGTGCTGGAGGAAGGCACACACTACACGCCGATTTCGATTCCAAACAATGAAGCACAATTCTTAGAAACTCGCAAGTTTCAGGTAGAAGAAATCGCTCGCCTGTACCGTGTGCCGCTGCACATGATTGGCGACTTAGACCGTGCCACGTTCAGCAACATCGAACAGATGTCACTGGAATTTGTGATGTACAGCCTTGACCCTTGGATTGTTCGATGGGAACAAGCACTGCAAAAGGCACTCTTATCGGATTCTGAAAAAGGACAGTATTTTATCAAATTCAATGTAGACGGACTATTGCGTGGAGATTATGCAAGCAGAATGCAAGGCTATGCTACTGCACGGCAGAATGGTTGGATGTCCGCAAATGACATTCGCCAATTGGAAAATATGAACTTAATTCCGGATGAATTGGGTGGAAATTTGTATCTCTGCAACGGCTCTTACACAAAACTACAAGATGCCGGAGCAGCGTATGCCAAAACATCCGAGAACATGGAGGTAAGACATGAATAAATTTTGGAACTGGGTAAAAAATGAGGATTCCGGCGAAACGGAGCTGTATTTTGACGGACCCATCAGCGAGGAAAGCTGGTTGAATGATGAAATCACACCGGCAAAATTCAAGGAGGAACTCGCTCATCACGCCGGCGATTTGACCGTTTGGCTGAATAGTCCGGGCGGAGATGTGCTGGCGGCAAGCCAGATTTACACGATGCTGAAAAATCATAAAGGCAGGATTACCGTAAAAATCGATGCCCTTGCAGCTTCCGCTGCTTCTGTTGTAGCGATGGCTGGCGATAAAACTTTGATTTCACCTACTGGCATGATTATGTGCCACAATCCAGCAACTTTAGCGATGGGAAACAAGGCGGACATGGAAAAGGCAATCGAGCTGTTGGAGGAAGTCAAAGAATCGATTATCAATGCTTATGAAGCGAAAACCGGTCTTTCAAGAAGTAAGATTTCCAAAATGATGGATGATGAGACTTGGATGAATGCCAAAAAAGCGTTGAAATTGGGCTTTGTCGATGGTATTTTGTTTGCGAAACAGGATGAATCTGAACCGGAGGAAGAAAAAGAGCCGGAGAAAAATTCTGATTCAGCCGAAATGCTCTACACGCCATCCGTAACGGCAGCATCATTCTTACAAAAATTAACCGCCACGCAGCCGACCGGCATTCCCATCGACCAGTTGGAAAAGCGGCTGTCGTTGCTGCGAAACTAGTATACCATTAATAAAGGAGTTTTGACTATGACAATCAAAGAACTGCGAGAGAAACGCACGAAGGCTTGGGACGAAGCAAGAAATTTTCTGGATTCCAAGCGAACTGACAGCGGTCTGCTGTCGGAAGAAGACGCTGCAACCTATGACAAGATGGAAGCGGACGTGGTGAATCTTGGCAAGGAAATTCAGCGTCTGGAGCGTCAGGCTCAGCTGGACGCTCAGCTGAATGCACCGACTTCTCAGCCTGTTCTGTCCGCTCCACATGTACAGATTGAGCAGACGAAACGCACCGGAACAGCCTCAGCTGCCTACAGCAAGGCGTTCTGGAACAGCATCCGCAACCGGAATTTTGCCGACATTCGGAATGATTTACAGATCGGCGAGGATACGGAAGGCGGCTTTTTAGTGCCGGACGAGTTTGAAAAAAAGCTCATTGAAGCTCTGGAAGAGGAAAACGTGTTCCGTCCTCTGGCAACGAAAATTCAGACCGCATCCGGCGACCGCAAGATTCCGATTATCACGCAAAAGGGCGAGGCAGTTTGGATGGAAGAGGAAGAAGCCTATACTTTGTCGGATGATACTTTTGGACAGCTTAGCCTTTCCGCCTATAAAGTTGGCACGGCAATTAAGATTTCGGAAGAGCTTCTGAACGACAGCGTTTTCGACCTTCCGGCATACATTACGAAGGAGTTTGCACGCAGAATCGGGGCAAAAGAGGAAGAAGCCTTCTTGATTGGCGATGGTGTCGGCAAGCCGACCGGTGTTTTTGCAGCCACTGGCGGAGCAATGGACGGCGGAACCACAAGCGGTGCAAACATCAGTTTTGACGATATGCTGGAATTGTTTTATTCCATCAAATCGCCTTATCGAAAGAAAGCAGTCTGGTTACTCAATGAACAGACGCTGAAAAATCTGCGGAAAATTAAGGATTCCAACGGGCAATATATCTGGCAGCCTTCGATTTCGGCTGGGATTCCGGACACGATTTTGAATCGTCCCTACGTCACTTCCGTGTACGCTCCTACGCCGGAAGCCGGAAACAAGGTGGTTGCATTCGGCGATTTCTCGTACTATTGGATCGCTGACCGGCAAGGCAGAAGTATGAAGCGACTGAACGAATTGTTCGCCATGAATGGACAAGTCGGCTTCCTTGCCAGTCAGCGTGTCGATGGAAAATTGATTCTGCCGGAAGCCGTGAAAACGCTGACCTTAAAGGCGTAAAAAAGAAAGCGGGTGGCGTGGGTGGTAACATTAAATGAAGCGAAAAATTATCTGCGAGTGGACTATGAGGAGGACGATGCTTTGATTCGGCAGCTATTGCAGACGGCGAAAAATCTGGTGAAAGACGTGGGCAGAATGGATGAGAAAAAGCTTGTGGAAAACGAAGATACGACAAGAACAGCGATGCTATTTTGTCTTGGCTACCTTTATGAAAATCGTTCCAATCCGGATTATCACGCTTTAACCATGAGCCTCCGTTCGATTCTGTTCGCACAACGAGAGGGCGTGATTTGATGGAAATCGGAAAGCTGAATCATCGGATTACGATTCTGGAAACGTGTACAAAGATTGATGAAATTGGCAATCACACAAGCCACTGGGAAGAGAGTTTTTCTCTCTGGGCGAACGTGACCGTAAAAAGTTCTTCTGAAACAACCGATGCAGGAATCACTCGAAACGTCCAGACTTTAGAGTTCTTGGTACGGCAAAAATCTTGTGCGGTGTGTCTCAATACCACACAGTTTCGGGTACTTTTCCAAGGCAGAGTCTACGACATCACCGGCATTCTCCCCTACTACGACCACAATGCATATTTGAAAATCCAAGCAACCGCAAGAAAGGCTGGTGATCCGGATGCAGCATGAAATTTCTGTAGACGAAATGGCAAGAACGATTGCGAGCGGCTTGCAGGATTACGCCAATCTTGCGGACGCAGAAGTCAAGAAAGCAGTCTGCAAAACGGCAAATTCTGTCAAGCGTGAGGTTTCGCAAAATGCTCCGAAAAGAACGGGGCAATATGCGAAAAGTTGGAAAACCAGAGTCACCGGAGAAAGCAGCCACAATCTGAAAGTTACGGTCTACGCCGGAAAATATCAGATTGCACATTTGCTGGAAAATGGTCATGCGAAGCGTGGCGGAGGGCGTGTGGAAGGCATTCCGCACATTGCTCCTGCCGAAGAAAATGGAGAAAAATTGTTACAGGAACTGATCCGAAAGGCGTTGTCATGAGCTACGAAGAAATCAATTTACTGTTAGAAGAGGCAGGTTTGCCGTTCGCCTACCATCATTTTGCGGAAGGCGAATCGCCCGAACCACCGTTTCTGATTTTTCTTTCTCCTGGCGAGGATACCTTTTCGGCGGATAATATCGCCTACTTCAGCACCAAAAAGCTGAACATCGAGTTATACACCGACCGAAAATCGCCGGAGGTAGAAGAAATGGTGGAAAAAATTTTGAAACGACATGAAATATATTTTTCAAAAACAGAAGCCTACATCGGCAGTGAAAAGTTGTACGAAGTGCTTTATGAAATGGAAGTTTGAATGGCAAGATAATGCTAAGAAAGGCAGGTTTATTTATGGAGAAAAACAAGGTCAAGTTTGGTCTGAACAAAGTGCACTGGGCGAAAATCCTCTCCTATCAAGAGGACGGCACGCCGAATTATGGCGAAGTAAAGCGTCTGCCCGGTGCAGTCAATTTGAGCATCGATGCAAGCGGCGAGAACGAACCGTTCTATGCAGATGATTGTGTATATTATATGTGCAATAACAATTCGGGATATGAAGGTGATTTGGAGATTGCTCTGGTGACAACGGAGTTTGCAACCGAAATCCTCGGTCAGATTCTCGACAGTAAGGGCGTTTTGGTGGAGACCAACGATGCGGAAACCGCCGAATTTGCGTTATTTTTCGAGTTTTCGGGAGACAAAAACAAGATTCGTCACGTGTTCTACCGCTGCTCGGTCTCCCGTCCCGGCACGGAATCCGCAACCATTGAAGATTCCAAGGAAGTCAAGACGGAAACGCTGTCGCTGACCGCTTCTGCTCTCGAAAATGGGCTGGTGAAGTCCAAAAGCTGCGAGAGTACAGACGATACCATTTACAAGAATTGGTACAACAGCGTGTATATCCCCTCACTTTCCACAACTACAACAACCACATCGACAACAAAATCTACTTCTTAAGGGGGTTTTTGAATGGCTATTCGGAAAAGTATTTTGATTGATGGCAAAAATGTCCTGTTCAAGGCAAGTGCAGCCGTGCCAAGGCTGTATCGTCTGAGATTCCGAAGGGATATTTTCAAGGATTTTACAGCTTTGGAGCAATCTGTTCAAGAAAATACATCCGGTATCACGATTGACAGCCTCGAACTGTTTGAAAATATCGCTTACATTATGGCGAAGCACGCTGACCCTGATGGTGTGCCAGAGAATCCGGACGACTGGTTAGAAAATTTTAACACATTTTCCATTTATGAAATCCTGCCGCAGCTGATGGATTTGTGGGGCTTGAACATCGAGACGCAGTCGGAATCTAAAAAAAACATCGCCCACTTGACCGAGAAATGAATACGCCGCTGTTTCTGCTTCGATGCGTACAAATTGGGCTTTCGCTGCGAGAACTGGATTTGTTGACAATTGGTATAGTCAATGATTTGTTTATCGAGCGTGGGAATGATGACTGCGAGTACAGCTATTTGCCGATGCAATCGGATTTTGATAGTTTTTAACCAAACGGAGGTGATTTCATGGCAAACCGCATCGCCGGGATTACAGTAGAAATTAACGGCGACACTACCAAGCTTTCCAAAGCTCTGGAGGGTGTCAACAAGGACATCCGCAGCACGCAAAGTCAGTTAAAAGACGTGGAAAAGCTGCTAAAACTCGACCCAACGAATACAGAACTTTTAACACAGAAACAAAAATTGCTTGCCAATGAAGTTGCTTCTACGAAAGACAAGCTGCAAGCTCTCAAAAATGCAAATGAACAGGCGGCACGCTCTGCTTCCAATTATGACGCATGGAAGGCTGCCTATGACCCGATTCAAGCAGAAATTGAAGAGACAAACACAAAATTAAAAGAGCTAAAAACAAAAGCAAAAGAAGCACAAAAGCAGCTTTCCGGCGGAGAAATTTCGCAGGAACAGTATGATGCGATTCAGCGGGAAATCACCCAGACAGAAGAAAAATTAAAAGACTTGAAGCAGTCGGCGAAAGATGTCAGCGATGCGTTCGGGCATCCGATTTCTCCGGAGCAATACGATGCCTTGCAGCGTGAAATTATCGCTACCGAAGAGGAACTGAAAAGCTTAGAACGGCAGGCTGCGAACTCCAAAACTGCTTTAGAAAAGATTGGTGCGGTCGGCAGTAAATTGCAATCCGCAGGCGACAAAATCTCCGGTGTCGGGCAGTCGCTGATGCCGGTGACGGTGGCTCTTTCTGGAGTCGGGGTTGCCGGATTAAAGGTTGCAAGCGACTTTGACACGGCGATGTCCAGTGTCAAGGCAATCACAGGAGCGACCGGAAAGGACTTCGAGAAACTGCGAAATCAAGCGATTGATTTGGGTGCATCGACTTCTTTTTCCTCCGGCGAAGTTGCCGAAGCCATGACAGAAATGGCAAAGGCAGGTTGGAGTACACAGCAGATTCTCGATGGCATGGGCGGCGTTTTGGACGCAACCGCAGCTTCTGGTGAAAGCCTCGGCTCTGTCGCAACCATCGTTGCGGATGCGATTACCGGATTTGGCTTGTCAGCTTCCGATTCTGCTATGGTGGCTGACCTTTTAACGCAAGCTGCCAATGCCGGAACAATCGGGATTGCAGACCTCGGCGAATCCTTCAAATATATCGCACCGATTGCCCAGTCCATGGGACTTTCCATCAGTGACACGACAACGGCTCTTTCGGCGATGTCTATGGCGGGCATCAAGGGTTCGCAAGCCGGAACAGCTCTCCGGACGTGCCTTGCAAACTTGGTGAAACCTTCGGACACAGTTGCTACGGCGATGCAAGATTTGAACCTGAATATTACAAATAGTGATGGTTCTTTTAAGTCATTGGACGAGATTGTCGGACAAATGCGGACTTCCTTTTCCGGACTGACCGATGACCAAAAGGCGTACTATGCAACGGCACTTGGCGGTAAGGAAGGGATGTCGGGACTTCTTGCTCTCTTGAACTTAACAGAAGAGGAATACAACGCTATTGGCGAATCGATGGACAATTGCTCCGGTGTTGCTCAGGAGACAGCCACCATCATGCAGGACAATCTTGCCAGTAAAGTGGAGCAATTGGGCGGTGCGTTGGAGTCGCTGGCGATTCGGCTTGCGGATTACCTTTTGCCGTATCTGGAGAAACTGGTTGAAAAAATAACGGATGCGGTAGATGCGTTCACAAATCTTGACCCACACACGCAGAAAGTCATCTTAGCGATTGCCGGAATTGTGGCAGCGTTGGGACCGATGTTAATTATCATCGGAAAAGTGGTCTCCTCTGTCGGAACGATTATGACCGTGATTTCCAAACTTCCGGCAACCTTGAGTGCAATCAGCGGCGGCATCAGCAGTTTTGCCGGAGCGTTGGGCGTGTCGGTCGGTGCTTTGGGAGCCATTGTGGCAGCCATTGCTGTTGCAGTCGCCGCCTTTGTTCACCTTTGGAACACAAATGACGAGTTCAAAAGCCGCATTCTCGGCATTTGGCAGCAAATTAAGGACACTTTCACGAATTTGACGCAGGGCATCACCGACCGCATCAACGCTCTCGGCTTCGATTTTGAAAACTTCACGGAAGTGCTAAAAGCCGCATGGGACGCTTTGTGCAACCTACTTGCACCCGTCTTCGAGGGCGTTTTTCAGAATATCGCTAATACATTTCAAGAATTCGCCGGAATTCTGACCGGCATTCTGGATGTCATCATCGGGCTATTTACCGGTAACTGGGAGCAGCTCTGGACGGGTGTCAAGGAGATTTTTACTTCTGTATGGAACTTCATTGTTGCGACTTTTCAAAATATTAGCAACACACTCATCGGCATTGCAGATGTGATTCTGGGCTGGTTTGGCACAAGCTGGAACGAGGTCTGGACGAATATCAAGACGTTTTTCGAGACGACTTGGAACAGCATCGCCGCTTTCTTTACAACGATTTTAACAAGCATTCGGGACTTTTTTGTGAACATTTGGACGAGTATTTCTACCACGTTTACAACGATTATCACAGCAATCCAGACAACCGTAACCACCATTTTTACGGCGATTCACGATTTCTTTTCCACCATTTGGAATGCGATTTACACTGTAATTTCAACCGTTGTGAACACAATTTATACAACGATCAGCACGATTTTCACGGCGATTTATGAATTCTTAAAGCCCTTGCTGGATGCGTTTCAGTATCTGTTTGCCACGATATTTGAGGCGATTCAGATTATCATCGGGCGTGTGATGGATTGGATTTCGGAGAAAATCACGGCGATTTGGAATGCGATTGTTGCCTTTTTAACGCCGCTTTTAGACGGCATCAGAAATACGTTTGACACGATTTGGAACACGATTTCTAACATCATCACCACGGTCATGGACTGGATTTCCGCAAAAATCACAGCGGTCTGGAACGCCATTGTTGCCTTTCTGACGCCAATCCTAAACGCCATCTCTTCCACAATTTCAAGCATCTGGAACGGGATTCAGAACACGCTTTCTTCCATTTTGGATACCATTAAATCTACGATTTCCAATGCCTGGAACAATGTGAAATCCACCACATCTAACATATTGGAAGGCGTGAAGTCTACCATATCCGGTATCTGGGGCAGTATTAAGAGCGGCATCTCCGACAAAATGTCCGGCATTTTTTCCATCGTTCAGGGCGGTTTTGACAACGTAAAAAGTCACATTACCGGACTTGCGTCTGAGGCATGGAGCTGGGGTTCGGACATCATTCAGGGCATCATTGACGGCATTCGGAGTAAAATTTACGAAGTTGCCGATGCAGTGACGGATATTGCGAACACGATTCGGGATTATCTGCACTTTTCTGTGCCGGATAAAGGTCCGCTGACCGATTATGAATCTTGGATGCCGGACTTTATGCAAGGACTTTCTGACGGCATCAACAAGAGCAAAAAGCTCATAGAATCGGCGATTTCGGGTGTTTCGGAAGCGATGCAAGTGCAGTGGCGTGCGGATTATTCCGGAGCAATTTTATCCGGTTCTGGAAATTCTGGCGTGACGAATAACTACTACAACACGGATAATTCACGAACAATCAATCAAACCAATAACAGCCCAAAGGCTCTGTCAAGGTTGGAGATTTATCGGCAGACCAGAAATGCAGCAAGGGAGTGAAGCCATGCAATTTACACTGATTTTAGAGGACGAATCCGGTAATCAAATCAATCTTACCACGACTGCAAACCAATACATGACTAGCGAAATTGATGGCTTGTATCCGCCAGCCGGAACAGTCTCGACCTCCGCCTACGCCGGAATGAACGGCAGTTACCTGAACAATGCCTTTATTGAAAAGCGGAATCTTGTCATTTCCTTTGCCATGCGTGGTATCAAAATTGAACAGAATCGCCACGCCTTGTACAAAATTGTCAAGCCGTCTCGCTATGTAAAAGTATATTACAAGACGAAAAATATCGATGTCTACACGGAAGGTTATGTGGAATCCTGCAACATCACAAATTTCACTAACGAAACAACCGGGCAGATTTCAATTCTCTGTCCGGACATTTATTGGTACAGTGTCAATTTCACCTACGCCTATTTTGCACGCATTTCCGGTGCATTTCACTTTCCATTTCCAGAAAGCGATGCTCCCTTTCCGCTTGGAACTTACAATCACAGTAATATCATCTCGCTGCAAAATGACGGTGACGAGATTGGATTTACGCTAATTTTGGAGAATGTCGGCAAGGAAAATGTGGTGAATCCTACGATTTACAATGTGGATACCGGTGCGTATTTGCAGATTAAGACGGTCATGCAACCGGGTGATGTCATTACCGTCACAACCAAAATCGGAAATAAGACTGTTACGCTGACTCGAAATGGTGTGAACAGCAATTTAATCAACAGCTTTGTCGCCGGTTCGACTTGGCTGACGCTTCCAACCGGAAAGACACGGCTGCGGATTTCGGCAGTGTTGAATTTGAATGATTTGAAAGTCACAGCAATCCACACCAATGCTTATCTGGGGGTGTAGCTTTTGCAGATTGAAATTTATAGCATGATTGTGCAGGAAAATCAGATGCAGATACAGTTGGAAGCCATCTGTGACAGCTTTTCCAGCTTGCTTTGGGACGTGGAATACTACGAATGCGGGCAATTTGAGATTTATATCGCTGCAACTTCAAGAAATCTGGAGATTTTCCGGACCGGAAAAATAGTCGGGCGAGATGATGATAAGCTGCATTTTGGAATTATCGAAGCCGTCACACTGGAAACAGACGCAGAGAACGGCGATTATTTGACGGTGACTGGACGTTTTCTCATGTCAATTCTATCCAGACGCATCATCTATCCCACGCTCAGCTTCACGAAACTCACCACTTACGGTGAGATTTTGCAAACAGCAATTCAGAAAAACTGCTTGCAAGAGGATAACCGGAAAATTCCAGGTCTATCTTTAGGTGAAGTTTCCGGCGATTGTTGGAGCAAAACCGCAAAGCTACAGGTCAGCTATGACAATTTGATGGACTGGATTTATGAAATCTGTAAATTGACAGGAGGAACTGTAAACATCCGCTTACAGGAAACGACCGCCGGAAGCAATTTGTATCAGATGCAGTTCGAGCTGTCGCAGGGCGATGACCGGAGTGTTTTGCAGGATGAAAATCCGCATATTGTGTTTTCGGATTCGTATAACAACTTGCTGTCGTTTTCCTATGCTCTCGACCGGACAAAGTTTTGTAACTTTGCCTACATTCTTGGCTCTGGTGAAGGAGCTGCACGAAAACGCACAACTTTATTTGATTCCACAGAACCACAGTACTTAGAAAGATATGAAGTTTACGTGGACGCAAAGGATATTTCGGAGGAAGAACAAGATGAGAGCGGACAGACGGTGCAGATTTCTGATGCGGATTATACCGAATTGTTAAAAGAAAAAGGTGCGGAGAAGCTTGTACCGGTGACGGAAACCACCGAATCCACCACCGCAACCGATGGAAGGCAGTATCAGTACAATCGGGACTACTTTCTGGGCGATTTCGTGACAATATTGCACAGCCGATTCGGCTTGTCGCAAGAAAAAATGCAGCTGATTGGTATGATTGAAAGCTTCGACCAAAATGGTTATTCCCTCACACCAACATTTGAGAAAGGGTGATTTTATGGCATTTTCGTATGGATTTTTTGACAGCGTGAATCTTGATAGGGTCTATACCGCAGAAGATTTTACAGGTTATTTATCGCACTTGATTTGTAACGGAATTTTGGATACGTATGGCGATTGCTTTTCGATGAAATCCAATAACGACTTGACGATAACAATTGGCACAGGTCGTGCTTGGATTAACGGACATTATTTCTGCAATAATTCCGCATACACGATAGATTTATCAAACTATGTCAACGAGTCGCTGGCTCGCTATGTTGCAATCGGCATCAGCTGCGACACGAACGACAATGCACGTCTTTGTCAGCTTGAAATTACCGCCGGACTGGCTGCCAACGCTCCGTCAATTCCGGCATTTTTCAACACGGAGGAGAAAACCTACTTGACGCTGGGTGCGGTTTATCTTTCCGGTGGGACAACAAGTATCAGTAAATCCAATATCCGAGATTACCGAAATACGAATAAATGTGGTTACGTTCGCTGTATTTTGGGAAAATGCAAGGTTTCGGAAATTTTGGATCAGCTTGATGACTACAACAACACAGTGAACAGTCTGAATCAGCAGATTTCGGAGTTGTCAGAGCGTTTGACCGAAGTGGAAGAAGTTTCCGGTTCAACCGGCGTCATTCTCACCAGTGCCGGACAATGCGGCGAAAAGGTGTTTTATGCCCTCTATTCCAACGGTAACTTGAAGCTGACCGGAACGGGTGCGACTTACGATTATGACAGCAGCGAATCCGTTTTTTATGAGAACGATTCCATAAAAAGTATTTCTGTCGGTGATGGAGTTACGGAGCTTGGAAAATACTTATTTCAATACTGCACGGAAATCAAAAGTGCTTCCCTGCCGTCTACGCTCACCGCAATTCAACACGGTGCGTTCTATCAGCTTGACACGACAATCGGTGCTACTTCCGGTTTGACAGAAATATCCTTGCCGAACAATCTGAAAACCATCGGAAAATCGGCATTTGCACACAATGCACTCACGGAAATTACGATTCCTGCAAGCGTAACGGAATGGGAAAGTTATGCATTTACCGATTGCAGTAAATTAAAAAAAGTGACCGTGCAAAGCAGCCTCATCGGCTCATTTGCCTTCACACATTGTTTTGCACTCTCGGAACTTGTGATTTCTAAGAATTGCAAGTCGATTGGTGCGAACATTCTGACCTATTGCAACAGCCTAAAAAGCATCACGTATCTGGGAACGATTTCACAGTGGAACGCCATCACGAAGCCCAATAACTGGATGTCGTCCGGCACACATTACTACAACGATTATTTGCAGGAAATCGTTTGCACAGATGGAAAACTGGTGTGGAATGCCACGACTTACGCTTGGGAGGAATCGGCATGATGAAATTTCTCATAAAGGGGCAGAACATCGAGACGCTGGAACATGAAATTTTGGCAGCCGACCAGATTGCATTTCGCAGACTGTATTTTGTGTTCGACAGCAACTGGAAACCGCTGCATAAGGTGGTGCAGTTTTCGCAAGACTGCATCACTTACAATCGTGTGCTTGGAACAAGCGAAACAAGCTGCTTGCTGCCTTCAGAGCTTCATGCAGGAGCTGTCAAGATGTCGCTGTTCGGATACGATACCGATGCCGATGAGACTGTTCGAGCAACCACAATTGTTCACACCTTACACATTCGCCCGTCCGGATTTTCTGAAGAAAGTGAAACTCCTGTTCCGCCAACGCCGGACTTGTATCAACAGCTTTTGCAGAAAATTGAGAAAAAGCAGGGTGCGGATGGAAAATCAGCCTATGAGGTAGCGGTTGCAAACGGCTTTTCCGGAACAGAATCGGAATGGCTGTTGAGCTTGAAAGGTGCGGAAGGTGTAAACGGAAAAGATGGTGCGAACGGCAAAGATGGAATTAATGGGACTAATGGTAAGGATGGTGTTGATGGTAAGGACGGAACTAACGGGATTGATGGCAAAAATGGTGCTAATGGCATAGATGGGAAAGACGGAGAAAATGGAAAGTCAGCCTATGAAATTGCCGTTGCAAATGGCTTTTCCGGAACAGAATCGGAATGGCTGAAAAGTCTAAAAGGAGCTGATGGTAAAGATGGAGCTGACGGAAAAGACGGCAAAGATGGCATCACGCCTGACCTCTCCGACTATCTCAAAACCGAAGACCTCACAGAATTCAAGGATTCCACACAATACCAATTTCAGACGCAAAGCGAGACGATTTTAAGTCTTGAAAACCGCATCATTCTGTTGGAATCGCAGCTTTCCGGCACAACTACCATCACGATTTTCTCTGCCTGTGAAAATGCCCTCACGCTGTATGGCAGCGAGCTGTATACGATTTATAATAGTGCGTACAATTCGATTGCCGATTTTGCAGCGAATTACAGCCACTTTTTCTCTGCCGATAACGACTACCAATTGAGCTTCTCTACCGATGATTTCGGCTGGAATGGCACGGTTTATGTGGTTTGTACAAAGGAGCTTTCCTTGACAGAATCTTCCAGAATTTTATTAACCTATCTCTCCGGAGCGACCGAAGCCGGAGAGCTTTTTCTTGTCAAAAAGCCGGAGCATCTGGACGTGCCCATCTCCGTTTACGTCTACACGTGCATCCAAAACGGCACGGCAATTCAACCGGATTTTCAGTGGATGCAGTCGGAAACGGCGGTCACCACACTCACTTCTTGCAATGTGACTGGTACTTACTATTTCGCATTTGCGGCACATTCCAATAACACCAGTCCAAAGATACAAAAAATTGAAATTTTGGGAGGTTGATTTATGAAAGAAACCATTTGCACGGTCGCCGGTCTTATCGGCGGCTTTTTTACTGCCCTTTTTGGCGGCTGGGATTCGGCGATTATCACGCTGCTTGTGTTTATGGCAGTGGATTTTTTGACTGGAATTGCAACTGCTGCCGTTGGCAAATCCAAGCATTCCGAGAGCGGAAAGCTCTCGTCTACGGCGGGATGGTTCGGCTTGGCAAAGAAATTCTGCACACTGCTGCTGATTACCGTCTCCGTCCGGATGGATATTTTGCTTGGAACAACGTACATTCGAGATGCCGTTTGCATCAGTTTTTGTTTGAACGAACTGTTGTCTATCGTTGAAAATACAAGTTTAATGGGCATCCCCTATCCGCCTGCAATCAAAAAGGCAATCGATGTTTTGCAGACGAAAGTCGGCAGAACCGAAGAAAAATCAACTGAAAACTCAAACAAGGAGGACAAGTAATATGACTATTTTAAGACCAGATGCAACAACGACTCTGAACGGAGTAAAAATCAACGAGTATTTACTCACCAAACACAATCCCAACCACATTGATATGCCCTCTGTTTCCATGGCGGGGAAAATCATTGGTGTGACTGTTCACAACACAGACTGGATCACAGTAGCAAGCGGCACGACCCCTGCGGAACAGTACACAAGGGCAACCGTCAATAACAACATGAAGGATGTGCGTGTCCATTACTATGTGGATAATGTATGTGCATGGCAGAATCTGCCCCACAGCCTGAGCGGCTGGCACGCCGCTGATGGCAGTGGTAATGGAAATCGCAGAACCATTGCCATTGAGTGTATTATGTCCTCTGCGTACAATTCTACGGATAAGAAGTCGGAGGACAATTGTGCGAAACTTGCCGCAGCACTTCTGAAACAGTATGGATTGGACATCAACCATCTCTACACGCATACCCACTGGCTGAATGTTCGTGACGAACGAAACGGAACGATTGATCAATTGAACACCATGTACAATCGGTACAAAATGTGTCCGGCGTACATTTTGCCTCATTGGGCGGAGTTCAAGAAAAAGGTACAGTCTTATTTGAATGCAGGAACTTCCACTATTTCTGCACCCTCCACAAAGCAACTTTACCGGGTGAGAAAATCTTGGGCAGATGCCAAGTCGCAAATCGGAGCATATTCCTCTCTGGAAAATGCAAAAAAGGCTTGCAATTCGGGCTACTCTGTTTTCGATTCTTCCGGAAAAGCGGTCTACACACCGCAGATTTCTTTTGCGAAAGGTCAGCGTGTGACGCTACAAAACGCTCCGCTTTTTTCTTCCGATTCTGTAAAAACTTTTTCCAAGAAAATCTCCGGTACGTACTACATCTATGATGGCAAGGTCTGTGCCAACGGCAGATATCGGATTACCAACACTGCCGCCAATTGCGGAAAAACGCCGGTCGGCAGCTACGTGACCGGGTATGTTTCTTACGATAATTTTAAGTGAGGTGCATTATGACGAAATCGCAGAAAAATTCGGTTGATGAGATGGTGGCGGTCGGAATCTCAATTCCAAAAATCGCTGCCTTTCTGCACGTCTCGCAAAACTCCATCAAGTCCTACTTACAGCGAAATCACCCTAACAATGTCTGCCTGAATTGCGGCACTCCCGTTCTGCAAGTACCGCATCGAAAACAGAAAAAATTCTGCTGTGACGCTTGCCGGATGCACTATTGGAACACCCATCCGCAGGAAATGCAGCATGAAAATGCAGCCACGATTCCCTGTGCGTTCTGCGGAAAACCAGTATTGAGCTACCGAAACCATCCGAGAAAATATTGCTCTCGTGCCTGTGCTGCGAAAGGAAGGTATCAATGACGAAAGAAATTGAAATTTACAAAGTATCTCTGGCGGTTTTGCGAAATTTCCTAAAATCCGGACTGCTGACCCAGTCGGAATTTGTGCAATGTGAACAAGCTCTCGCCGAGAAATGCGATCTGTCTTTGGGCAGTATTTTCCGAGAAAGTGCTTGACTTTCTGCCCCAGTAGAGGGAATATATGACCTAAGCATACGCTTAATACAAAGAAACAGGTGATGAAATTGGAGCGAAAAGTACATCAAGTGCAACAGCGACCGCCCAAGCCGAAACTGCTAAAAGTCGCCGCCTACGCACGAGTTTCCAGCGGAAAAGATGCCATGCTGCACTCCTTAGCGGCTCAGGTTGACTATTTCCAAAACTTGATTCGGCAGCATCCCGACTGGGAGTTTTGCGGTGTGTTTGCAGATGAAGCGAAAACCGGAACAAAGGATGAGCGACCGGAATACCAAAAAATGCTAGAGAAATGCCGGAATCGAGAGGTGGATTTGGTGATTACCAAGTCGATTTCTCGGTTTGCACGGAATACGGTCACGCTTTTGGAGACGGTTCGGGAACTGAAAAGTTTAGGAATTGATGTCTGGTTTGAAAAGGAAAATCTGCATTCAACTTCCGGCGATGGCGAATTGATGCTTTCCATCCTTGCCTCGTTCGCTCAGGAGGAGAGCAAATCCGTCAGCGACAACATGAAATGGCGGATTCGGAACGATTTCCAGCAAGGCAAAATCGGCAGCATTACGATTTTCGGATACCGCAGAAATGCCGATGGTGTTCTGGAAATCGAACCGAATGAGGCGAAAATTGTGCAGATGATTTTTGCGGATTATTGCTCCGGAATGGGACAATGTGCCATTGCGAAAAAAATCAACGCCATGGGGATTTCCACGAGACAAGGCAATCGATGGACAGGACAACGTGTGAAAGAAATTCTGGTCAATGAAAAATATGTTGGGAATATGCTATTGCAAAAATATTACCGACAAGACCCGATTGGCAAACGCAAGATGAAAAATCAAGGCGAGCTGCCGAAATATTTCGTGGAGCAATCCCATGAAGCGATTATTTCTGCGGAATTGTTCGAGAAAGTTCAAGATTTAGTCAAAAAGAGAACAGAACAATTCTCCCATCCCGGTGCAACGAATCGCTATCCACTGTCCGGCATGGTGCAGTGTGCTGCTTGCGGAAAAAGCTACCAGCGAAAAATTTACAAGCAAGGTGCGGTTTGGATGTGTGCGACCTACCTCCGGCAAGGAAAATTGCACTGTCCTACGGCAAAGCAAATTTCCGAACGGATTCTCTATGAAAAGATTTGCTCTGTTTTGCAAATCAAAGAATTTGACGTTGGAATTGTGAAAAGCAAAGTGAAAAATATTCTTGTATCGCCAAATCGACTGACTTTTCTTTTCAAAGATAACACGGAAAACAACGTTCCTTGGGAAAATCATTCCAGAAGTGAAAGCTGGACATCGGAGATGCGACAGGCTGCCACAGAAAGGAGCAGAAAATGCCAAAAGTAACGGTTATTCCGCCATCTATCAATCGGACAACTCGGCAGTCCACAACCACTCCAACTCGCCGAAAAGTCGCTGCCTACGCCCGTGTTTCCACGGATTTCGAGGAACAGCTCACCAGCTACGAGGCACAAATTTCTTACTATACCAATTACATTCAAAGAAATCCGGATTGGGAATTTGTTAAGATATATACAGACGAGGGCATTTCCGCAACATCTACGAAACATCGAGAGGGCTTTAATTCCATGATTACAGATGCTCTGGACGGAAAAATCGACTTGATTATCACAAAAAGCGTTTCTCGGTTCGCTCGAAATACGGTAGATTCTCTCACTACCATCCGAAAATTAAAGGAATATCACGTGGAATGTTTCTTTGAAAAGGAAAATATTTGGACTTTTGATTCTAAAGGCGAATTGCTGATTACGATTATGAGTTCTCTCGCACAAGAGGAATCCCGTTCGATTTCTGAAAACGTTACATGGGGACAGCGGAAACGGTTTGCTGACGGGAAAGTCAGTCTGCCTTATGCACACTTTTTGGGCTATCGGAAAGGTGCAGATGGCTTACCGGAGATTGTTCCGGAGGAGGCAGAAACCGTTCGGTACATTTATCAGCGGTTCATTGACGGTTTAACGCCTTACAAAATTGCAAATGAACTGACGGCTCAAGGCATTCCGACTCCCTGCGGAAAGGAAAAATGGTCGGCAAGCACCGTGAAAAGCATTCTGACGAACGAGAAATACAAAGGCGATGCACTCCTGCAAAAGAAATTTACCGTTGACTTCTTAACGAAAAAGCAACAAATCAACGAGGGACAAGTTCCGCAATATTACGTGGAGAACAGCCATCCTGCGATTATCACACCGGAGGAGTTCAATTTTGTGCAGTCAGAATTTCAAAAACGATGTATGAAACCATACAGCAGCACCAGCATTTATGCGACCAAGATTATCTGTGGAGATTGCGGCAGTTATTTTGGTGCGAAAGTTTGGCATTCCAATAGCAAATACCGCCGTGTCATCTACCAATGCAACAGCAAGTTCAAAGGCAGCCATTTCTGCACCACACCACATTTGTATGAACCGGAAATTCAAGAGAAATTTCTGCAAGCTTTTGCACAGTACTTTTCGCAGAAAGATGTGGTCATCAAGAATTGCCAATTCGCATTGACTCGCTTGAAAAAGCAGGAAAGTAAAAAGGCGGAGCTACAAGATGAGTTAGTGGCAGTCAATGAAAAGCTAAAAGATTACATCCAGCACGGTGGAGAGGATTTCGATGCACTCAATGCAAAATATGAGGAGCTTTCCGCAAAATTAGATGCTGAGGAAACAGCCGAATCCGACCGAAAACGCCGGATTGCAAAGATGCAGAAAATTTTGCAGACTTTGAAAAAGACGGACTCTGTGTTGGAGACATTTGACGAATCTGTCTGGAACGCTGTTCTGGAAAATCTCACCGTGTTCCATGATGGGAGTTTGGTGTTTCTATTCCGGGATGGGACGGAGATTAAGGTGTGAGAAGAGTAGCAGCCCTGTTGGAGAAATCCGGCAGGGCTGTTTTTTTTGTCATAACTCAAGTCCACAATTGCAAAATCCTAGCCCACTCGGAAACTTTCCAACACCTTTGAAACAATCCAACAAGGCTGCTTTTTCACTCCTTTTTCCTCTCCAAAACCCACTTAATTTTATTAAGTCCAATCGACACCCCTCAAAAAACGCCACCTATCGTTTGCTTTTTGAAAAAACGCTGAGCTATCGTTTGCACTTTAGGCTGCGAAAGCAAAAAATCATGCACCCGATTTTTGGGGTGCATGATTTTTACATTGTATCATCAAAGATACGATTGTGGTGGAGGCGACGAGAATTGAACTCGTGTCCGAAAACAAATCCACACAACTTTCTACGAGCGTAGTTTATCTACATTGATTCCCGTTCAAAGCTGCCGGTAAACAGGCTGCTGAGAACGGTAGTTCAAATCCGATCCTGCGGTGTGAACAGGCCGCCGGAACGTTCACCACTGCAATGATGCCGCAGCGCAGACCGTGGTACTTCTGCGGGCGACAGTAGCTGACTTAGGCAGCTACCTGCAGGCTCTTGTTAAAGCTTACAGTAAAGTTCTTTTTAGCGTTTAATTTTAAACGTGCCGCTGTTTTAAGAGATGCAGCAATCTCTGCTCGCTTATCATGCTTCGTTGTCCCCGTCGAAACCGTTACGCCCCCATTCTGCCAGCTGTTTTGTCACTGGTTGTGTTCTTTGACTGCACGCCGGATCTGACGCTGTGCATCAGCTTTCGCAGCCGTCTGCCGCTTGTCGTACAGCTTTTTACCCTTGCAAAGTCCGACTTCCACTTTCACACGGGAATCCTTGAAATACAGAGAAAGCGGAACCAGCGTCAGACCGTCCTGCTTGACCTTGCCAAACATCCGGTTGATCTCCTGGTGGTGCATCAAAAGCTTTCTGACACGCATCGGATCTGTCCGGAACAAGCCGTCCTTTTCATAAGGTGAAATGTGCATTCCTTTCACGAACAACTCGCCGTCTGTAATGTCACACCAGGCATCTTTCAGATTGACATGACCCAGCCGAATCGACTTCACTTCATTGCCCTGCAATGCAATTCCAGCCTCATAGCGTTCCAGAATGAAATACTCATGCCGTGCCTGCCGGTTGTCACAAATTTTTTTGGTTCCCTTTGTCTGCACTGCACGCACTTCCTTTCTGTATTTCGTGTTAAAATAGTATAGCACATTTTTCACGTCTTGTCAAGCTTTTTTCAGAATATCTTTCATGTCCGAATCTCAACTTTCGTGCAGAAGGCAAGCGAAAAAGAGCAGCTTTTTCATCTTTTTCGCATTTTCCAAACCATAAAGCAAAAAACGACTGGAATTTCTCCCAGTCGTTTTCTTTCAGCATTTGCGGTCAGTTCCCTTCCATGCTGATTTTTATTCTACATTTTTCGTTTCGTCTGCCTTATATTCAAAAAAGTCGAAGTCGGCATAGTGCTGATGCTTTACCCGGTCTGCACAGGTGATTCCCACCATAGTCCCTGTAAATTCGCCGTACTTACAGTACTCATCGGAGAACTTTGTGGTATCAAACGGAATGCCGATCTTCTCGTAGTTCTCGCCGTCATAGCTCCAATAGAACTGAGAATGTCTGCCGTTTATCACTAAGCGGAAGTAGATCGGTACATCATCCACTGGAATCCGGGTGTTCACGAATTCCGTCTTTTCGCCGTTCTCCAGCTGGATGATCGAAATGGCACTCTGCCCCAGCGTTTCGCTGTAGTACTTCCGGAGATTGATATAGTTCATGTTGTCGTAGTAAAGGATCAGTCCTGCGCTGTGCTGATGCACCTCCGGAACAAATTCCATTTTTGTGGTGATCTGTGCATAGACACTGGTCAGCTTTCTGGCAAGAATGCTGGTCTTGTTCAGAGAAGTTCTTGCCTCCTGTCCACGCAGTCTCACCCAGCCCGGACGAGCCGTAACATCCGCAAAGCGCTGCGGCATGATTCTCGGCGCATAGTACCAGTTGCCCAGGGTGTCGCTGTCGAAGTCGTCGAAATTCGGGATCTGCGGCACAGGATACTCCGGCAGCCTGCTCTCTTCGCAGTATTCCTTTGCAATGTTCGTGCCGTCTGCCATGCGCAGCCAGCCATCCTCTGTCCACATCATTTTCTGGATCGCCGTTTCTCTGCCCAGTGTGCAGCGCAACTCCGGTGTAAAGGGACGGGAGCAGAGATGCACCAGATATACCTCACCCAGGGAAGTTTCCACATAGCTGCCGTGGCCAGCCTTTTGCAGCACCACATCCGGGTTGTAATACTTGGGCTTGAGGTGATCCGGGTCATGGCGCTCGTTGGAGACCGCCGGATTGGATGTGACAATGGGATTCTTCGGGTCACCCACATAGGGACCCCACACATTTTCAGAACGTCCCATGGTCACACAGTGGTTATAACCGGTTCCGCCCTCGGCGCACATGATATAGTAGTAACCGTTGCGCTTGGTCAGATGCGGTGCCTCGATGCAGCCTCTGTCCGTACCGCCTTTCCAGATGCGTTTCGGATAGCCGATGATCTCTTTCTTCTCCGGGTCATATTCCACCATGCAGATTGCGCCGGGCTTTTCATAGCCGGCACGGGTTTCCCAGTCCAGGGAAACGATGTACTTTCTGCCGTCATCATCGTGGAGAATGGAGGCATCAAAACCGGAGGAATGCAGATATACCGGCTCGCTCCACGGACCTTTGATGTCCTTGGCAGTGATAAGGAAGTTGTCCACGTCAAAGTATCTGGCATTCATGGAGTTCATCACGCCATAAACCACATAGAACATATCTTCCTTTTCGCAGTAGGTCAGACACGGCGCCCAGATGCCTTTGGCAGAGGGCAGCTTTTTCAAGTCAACCTTTTCGTCGTCGGTCAGCACATGGGTGTACAGTTCCCAGTTCTTCATATCCTTGGAATGGTAGATGGGAATGCCGGGAAACCATTCAAAAGTGGAAACTGCCATGTAATAATCATCGCCCTTGCGGCAGATGCACGGATCCGGATTAAAACCCGGGAGAATCGGATTTTTAAGCATTTTCATTTCCTCCTTCGTTTGCGAGTTCCTTTACGATGCCGTCATATTCCTTGTCCAGCTTGTAGAACAGCATAACAACAACCTGTGCGACACAGAGGATTGCCGGGATCCAGATAAAGGTGATCTCAGAGCCTGCGCTTGCGCCTGCTGCGCCGATGACCCAGCCCAGGATAGCAGAACCCAGACCGTTTCCTACCTTAAAGCCAAAGCTGGATGCAGAGTTGATGAGACCTTCAGTACGATAGCCGGTTTTCCATTCGCCGTACTCGATGGTGTCGGATACGATAGCGAACATACAGGAAGAGATGCCGGCGTTGCCGATGCCCTTGAGGACGCAGGCGGTGATGATGCCAGCCATATTTGTGCCGACAAAGCCGAACATTGCAAAGCCGATACCATAAACGACTGCGCCGATAATCAGCATATTCCGCTTGCCGATCTTCTTGATGAGGAATGCGGTGAAGAACATAACACCGATCTGCACCAGGTTTGCAACCAGATTCATGGTGCCGACCATATTCTCATTGTGGAGAATGTTCTTTGCGTAGTAAACGGCTGCGCCGCCGTTCAGCGAGTAGTTGATGAAGATGAACACCAGGGTCACGGTAATCATGATCCAGTACTTGTTCTTGAACAGCAGGCCAATGCCTTTCAGGAACGGCACTTTCTCCTGCTTGGTCTCCTTTGCCGGTACAACACGTTCTTTTGTTCCGGTAAAGGTAATCATGAATACGATCACTGCCAGGATGCCGAATACAGCGAATGTCTTTGTCCATGCGGAGAGGTTATCGCCGAAGAACTGTACCAGCGGCAGGGTCAGATTGGTGATGAGCAGTGTGCCGGTAGTTGCCAGGATCATACGGAAGATGCTGAGGACAGAACGCTCGTACTGGTTCTGTGTAATCAGTGCATTCAGTGTGGCATAAGGCACATTGATCGCCGTGTAGACCACAGAGGACACCAGGTTATACGTAATAAAGATGTACACCAGTTTTGAGGTCTCCCCCAGTCCGGACGGCACGGAGAACAGCAGGATTCCGGCAAGGGCAAAGGGAATTGCCATGCGCAGAATCCACGGACGGCACTTGCCGAACCGGGACTTGGTTCTGTCTACGATAACGCCCATGATAAGGTCGGTGACGCCGTCGAACACTCTCGACAGCAGCATGATGGTACCGATGGTAGCGGCACTGACGTGAACATAATCGGTATAATAAAAGAGCAGGAATGCGGACATTGCGGAGTAGATGATGTTACAGCCCAGATCTCCGCAGCCATAGGAAAAACGTTCCCAAAAGCTGATTTTTGTTTTTGAAGCGGAAGCCATGGTAGGTTTCCTCCTTTCGTGTTTTTGTTGTCTCTATTATAACCGATATCCCGACAACAGAAAAGGCGGTATTCAGACAACAAAATAGGGCAAATCCGACATTTATGCAGATTTGCCCATAGATATCCTATTTTAGGCATCGCTGTATCAAGCCAACTCAAGCCCCTGTTCCGTGCTGTTTTATTTCCGAAACTCCCGGCGTTTTTCCTTTGGCGTACAGTGATAGCGCTCCTTGAACAGCTGCATGGCGTACTTATAATTGGTGCAGCCGTGATCTTCAAAAATCGTTCCGATACTGTGATCCGTTTCCTGCAGATCCCGGACAACCTTGTGCAGGCGTATCTCATACAGGTACTGCATCACCGTCAGCCCCAGCTGTTTCTTGAAAAGCTTGGACAGATAGTCGGGATTGTAGCCGAAATGCGCTGCAATATCCTCCATCACGATCTTTTCGCTGTGGTGATCCTCGATATACCGCATGATGTTCTTGACCTTGTTGATGGAACGATTCCGCTTATTGACTGCCTTGTCCGTCAGCCGGATGGAATAGGAATGCACCAACGTATACAACAGATCATAGAGCAGGCTGTTGAACTTGAGCAGATACGCATCCGGACGCACATCATAGACGATGTACATATCTGTGAAAATTTTCTTGATGCGTTCCAGCCGTGTGACATCCACCGGATGTTCGGGGTGCATATCCACGTGAAATTCCAGCAGGTCATACGCCGGAATATACTTTTCCAGCACAGCGCTGGGGATCAGCAGCACCAGCGCCTTGTTTTTCTGCGCCGTCACCGAATGGATCACTCTGGGGTTGACGATGGAAAATTCTCCGGGGTGCAGCGTCTGGCGCACGTTGTTTTCAAACTGTGTCACCATGCTCCCCTCGATCATGTACACCAGTTCCAGGCTGTTGTGCCAGTGCGGCGCAACATAGCTGCCGCTGTCCTCGGACAGATAAAACCGCACATCAATATCGGGGTTGCTGGACACGATCTCATGCCGAATGCTGTTATTTTCCATACTGCACCTCATTTCTTTCCGGGTATCGCTTTCCATTTGATTATAGCATATTGTCTGCACTTTTGCAATGACAGCAGAAAAAAAGTATTTTCCACAAAATTCAAATTATAGAAAAGTCCCCCTTGAAAAGGGGGATGTCAGCTTAAGCTGACAGGGGGATCATCACAATCTATACTCACTTATGGAATATCCACACAAGGCACGCCTTTTCAAATAAAATAACGATAACATTTGTTTTGCAAGGGGTAATCCTCTGTCAAACTTGCATTTCTCGCCCCTATATGTTAAACGATTGATATCCCCTTTTCAGAGAAAGTTCAGTCTGTGAAAAAACACTTTCCAGGAGATCAAGACGTATGAGACTATTTTCCAATCTCTTTAAGTCAAAGGTCGGCGCTGAAAGCAAGCAGTCTGACCTTTGAAACAAAAACAGCCCCGGCAGTACCGCTTTTCCACGGTATGCCGGGGCTGTTGTCATTTCCGGAAACGATCAGTATTTCCAGCTGTTTGTCTTGACCTGGGTGTCGATCATGTGCTTGTAAATGCCGTTTTCCGCACGCAGCGCATCCGGGCTGCCCATTTCCGCAACCTTTCCGTCTTTCAGCACAACGATCTTGTCTACGTCGTCAACGGTGCGCATTCTGTGTGCAATGATGAGAACGGTCTTGTTCCGGATCAGCTTGGAGATGGACTCCTGTATCAAGGACTCGTTGTCCACATCCAGAGATGCCGTCGCCTCATCCATCAAAATGATCGGCGCATCTTTCAGAAACGCTCTGGCGATGGAGATACGCTGTCTTTCGCCGCCGGAAAGCTCAGAGCCGTTTTCACCGATCATGCTGTTCCACTTGTCCGGCATACGCTCTACAAAGTCCTCACAGTGCGCCAGCTTGGCAGCCGCCATGACCTCTTCGTCTGTTGCATCCTTTCTGCCGATCCGGATGTTTTCCAGAACGGTGTTGTTGAACAGCGTGACATCCTGGAACACGATGGCATACATGGAGAGCAGTTTCTCCGGGTCGATCCGGGAAACGTCCATGCCGCCGACTGTGATCTTTCCCTTGTCGTTGTCCCAGAAACGAGCCGCCAGTCTGGAAACCGTAGTCTTTCCGCCGCCGGACGGACCGATCAGTGCCGTTACCTCGCCCTGCTTTGCCGTAAAGCTGACATCCGAAAGCACCTGCTCTCCGCTCTTGTAGGAGAACGCCACGTGATCGAAACAAATGTCATATCCCTGGTTGGTCAGAACGTCGCTGCCGGTCTGTTCCTCGTGGGACAAAATCTCATCCATCCGCTTACAGTTCACGTCTGCACTGATGATTGCAGAAAGGTTTTGCAGGGAGATCTGCAGCGGTTCATACATCCGGGTCACCACCAGCAGGAACATAAAGAATGTGAGAACATTGATCTCGCCGCTTACCAGAAGCATACTGCCTACAACTGCCACAGTTCCCATGCCCAGTTTCAGGATCATCTGTGCTGAGCAGACAAAAGCCGCATTGGTGAATTCTAGAACGGCGGCGTGCTTTTCCACTGCCTTTATCTTCTTGGTCAGCCCTTTCATGTACGAGTCGGTCATGTTGTACGAACGCAAATCACGCACGGTCTCCAGTCCTTCCTGGATACCGTCCAGGCAGTTCACCTTGTAGACCGATGCCTTTTCCAGCATATTTTTCAGAAACTTCTTGGAACAAAGCACGATCAAAAATGCCACCGGCATGACCCAAATCGCCGCCAGCGCCATCTTCCACTGGAAAAAGAACAGGGAAAGCACGATGATCGTGGTGGAGATCATAGCGCCGATCAGTTCCGGAATCCAGTGAGAGGACGCTGTCTCCAGCAGAGCGCAGTCTGCCATAATGGTATTGGTCAGATCGGCAAGATCTTTCTTGCCAAAGAAGGAAAGCGGAATCTTCCGCAGCTTTTCCGCAAGGGTTCTTCGCCGCACGCCGCTCTCTACATAGGTGGAAAAGAACGTGGAACGATACTGAAAAATCGTTGTCAGAGCGATCAAAAGCAGAATGGCCACGATTGCCGCAATGAAAAACGGCAGCTTTTCTCTCGGCACTTCCCCGTCCAGCAGATAGGACGCCAGAAAGTACAGCAGTCCCACCGGCATCATCAGCACCAGATTTGCAAGTGCAACGGCAAAAATTGCTCTGATCATATCCTTTGCGCCCTTGTCCGAAAGCGCATATTTATGCTTTAATTTTTCAATCATTGCGCAGCACCTGTCTTTCCGACCTGCCAGTTGACAGATCTATTGTATTCATTCCACATATGCGTATACACGCCGTTTGCGGCAAGCAGTTCTTCATGTGTTCCGCTCTCCGCAATTTTGCCGTCTGCCAGCACATAAATGCAGTCTGCATTGGTGATGGTCGAAAGCCGGTGGGCGATCATGATGACAGTCTTGTCTTTGGAAAGCTTTTCGAACGCCTGCTGTACCAGCATCTCATTATCCGGGTCTGCAAAAGCCGTTGCCTCATCCAGAATCAGCACCGGCGCATTTTTCAGAAAGGCTCTTGCAATGGAAAGCCGCTGTGCCTCACCGCCGGAGACATAGACACCCTTTGCCCCGATCTGGGTATTGACTCCATCCGGGAACTTCTCGATGATATCCATGCACTGTGCATCCCGCAGTGCCTGCATTACCTCTGCATCGCTGGCATCCGGTCTGCCCATTCTGACATTTTCCAGAATGCTCATCTTGAGCAGCTTGCTGTCCTGGAATACATAAGAGACCTGGTTCATCAGTTCCTTTCCGTCAATCTCCTTTACATCAGTGCCGCCGATGCGGATAGAACCGCTTTTCACATCCCAGAACCGTGCAGCCAGTGAGGCGAGGGTAGTCTTTCCGCCGCCGGACGGCCCCACAAGGGCAATGTGCTGTCCTGCCGGAATCTCCAGGGTAATGCCGTCGATCGCATTCCGCTCAGAACCGTCATAGGCAAATACCACATTTTCCATGGAAACGCTGGCGTTCGCCGGGCTTTTCGGCTTTTCTGCCTCTGCCAGCGGAGAAAGATCCAGGATGCTGTCCATACGATTCAGCGCATCCGTTACGATCATATTGGACTCCCCGGCATAGGCAATCTTCATCAGCGTTACGGTCAGAATCGAACTGATCAGAATATAGAACAGCAGATTCAGAATAAACGTATCGGTCACGCCGTGTCCGGTGAACAGGTATGCCGAAAGAATCAGAACGGCAAACACAGCGTTTACCGCAGTGGTGAATCCGACCATGGGCATCATCATGCTCTTGGTATAGGAAACCGTCCACTTTTCATACTCGTCAATAGCCTTTTTGAACCGACGGAACGAAAAGATGGTCTGCCCGAAAGTCTTGACCACCGGAATGCCACGCACATACTCGACAGCCTCGGACGACATGGATTCCAGTGCATTCTGGTATTCCTTCATGTCTGCCGCCAGCTTTGGCCCCATCATCGCCGAACCCATCAGCACAAAAGCGATCGCCGCCGGAATCAGACACATAAGCCCCAGCCGCCAGTCAAACACTGCCATTACCGCAAGCAGCGCAATGGGCGTTGCGATGGAAACCGCCTTGTCCGGGAGGTTGTGCGCCAGATACGTTTCCGTGGCTGCGCTGGAATCCGAAACAATTTTCCGGATCTTACCCGTTCCCTCGCTTTCCACGTATCCCAGCGGCAGCTTCATAATGTGTTCCATCATGGCAATCCGCATATTCGCCTGCACCCGGAACGCCGCCAGATGGGAACACATCAGCGCCGCAATGTAAAACAGCATGGAAAGCAGAGCGCCTCCTACTGCATACCAGCCGTATGTTTTGATATGTACCGCCTGGCTGAAATCCGGCCGGACTTCCAGCACCTCTTTGATGATGCGCCAGATCTCATAAAACGGGATCAGAGCGATCACTGCACTCACTGCCGCAAGAGCCAATGAAAGGTATGTCAGATACTTTCGCTTTCCGGCGTACCCCATCAGTCTCTGAAACGAACTTTTTCCCTTTTGTTTCAATGTGATTCCTCCTTTAGAATTATATAGTTAGATTTCACTAACCTATATGCAAATTTTAGAACCTGTTCTCATAAAATGATTTTTGCTGAAAAACGTGCAACTTCATTTTTATGTGAACAAGCTCCTGTAACCGCAGTTCCGCAAAAACAAGCACAAGTCACGTAAGACCAAGCACCGCTTTCCAGCCGGCATAGCTGTACTTGCGGATATCATTCATAAAAAGCTTTGCCTTTTCGAAGTCCATATTGTGAGACACAAGTTCATAGACATACTGCCAGCCTGTCCGGCAGATCACATGGATGAAGAAGTCATCCACCTTTTCCCCTGCCGAAAACTGCACGGCAAACTTCTTGTAATAGCTTTCTTCGATCCCTGCCAGCCTGTCGAAATAGGTCTCGTATTCCGTCCCGGCAGAACAGCAGAAAATGAGCCGGAATGCGTTGAAATTCTCGTAAATATACACCAGGACATCGTCTGTTCCCCGGTTCCCGCAGGCAATGGCATCGGTGACTTCCGAAACATCTGACGCTGCCTGCACAGAATCCATATAAATCTGCATCAAGCCATCTGCCGCCGGCTTGACAAGCGTTTCAAACAGTCCTGCCTTATCCCCAAACCGGGTATAGATGGAATTGGTGCTGACGCCGCTTTCCGCAGAAATTCTCCGGAGACTGGCATCGTGAAATCCGTGCGCCAGAAATTCCTGTTCTGCACTTTTCAGAAGTGCCTCTGTAACGCCGGCTGATTCTTTTCTCATTTCGCACTTCCTTTCTGTAACACTGTTATTATAACACTGTTATTCTAACTTGTCAAGAGAAAATTTGATACTTTCCAAAACTTTTTTCAGCGGAATCCTATATCTGCCAAAATCGCATGAAATTCCGTCGGTTTCGTTGACTTTTCGGTACAAAACGTGGTATAATGAGCAAAAGACAACGGAAGGATGAACCATATGAAGAAAACACTTGCTGCTCTGCTGTCGTGCCTGTTCCTGGCGGCATCGCTGCCCCAGCCGTCACTGTACGCCGCAGAAACAGACGCTCCAGAGGATTCCCGCATCACCGGAGATGTCAACGGAGACGGAAAACGAAACGCCACAGATATTGTTCTGATGCAGAAGTGGCTGCTGCAAGTCCCGGATGTCACACTTGCTGACGGGCAGGCAGGCGACTGCAATGCAGACAGCAGACTGGATGGTCTTGACCTTTGCCGGATGCGGCAGCTGCTGACCGCACCTGCACCGCAGAATCCACTGGAACAGCTGGTGGGAATGTCCTATGCAGATGCAGTGAAAAACGGCTATATCTCCAGATCGGAATACAACTATCAGATCTCCGGCAATCTGAAGAGTACCATTGAAACCCAAATGGAACGTCCCCTGGACTACTCCATTGACCGGTTTTATCTGGTAAGCAATGAAACGCTGGGGCTGACCGGTGATACAAAATACCTGTACAATTCCAGCACAGCGGATGTTTATCCCATCACGGAAGAGACCAGCATGAACTGCGCCACCTGGTACTGGAAAGGCAAAAAGGCGGCGCTCTACGGCATTGATGACGACGCCGACACACAGAGCAAGTTCCTGGATGCCATGGAGTTCTACGGCGTCACCGAGATCTACTACTCCATCGGCGCAAACAAGCTGGTAAACAGCGTGGATATGGTGGAAACCTTTGTCAGAAACGCCTACGCCAGAAACATGAAGGTCTACCTGCTGACCGGTGAAAAGACCTGGCTGTATGAGGACAGTTATCAGACCGCCATCTATCGGGTATTCGACCGGGTGGCAGAGTATAACAGCATGGTGGAGTATGATGTCCGGCTGGCAGGAGTCTCCTATGATGTGGAAGTCTGGACAAATTCCGAATATAACTGGAAAAACAATGACGCCGCACGGTATCAGCAGGTAAAGTTCATCGAAACTGCACAGCAGTACGCCGAATCGAAGGACTTGTCCGTCTCCTACTGCCTGCCGTTCTGGATCGTCCGCTATGACTACACAGATGATGCCGGCGAAACACATAACATATACGACTCTATCACCCAGATTGCCAACGAGACCATTCTCATGGCATACCGTGACAGTGCTGCTGCCGTGGAAAAGCTGGTGGCAGAGGTACAGACCGGTGCATCCCGGTCTGTCTACGACTACAACGAGAAAAACGACTGCAACCTGGAAATCGCAGTGCAGGCGGACGAGAACAGCGAGGGCGACCATGTCACTTTCTATGAAGAGGAAAAGGAACATCCCGGCTATCTCAATACAGAAATTGCAAAAATCAAGTCCGACCTGGAGACACATCGTTTCCACACCACATTCGCCATTCACCAGGCGATTCCGCTGTATGAGTACTACCTTTCTCTGGAATCATAAATGCCTGCTCTGTCTCTGACAAAAAGGAGGATTTCTCATGCCCAACCGCTGCAAATGGTGCAATCCAAACAACCCGAAGTACATCGCCTATCACGACAGGGAATGGGGTGTTCTGCGGACAGACGACGCCTATCTGTTTGAGATGCTGCTCCTGGAATCATTCCAGGCAGGGCTTTCCTGGGAGTGTATCCTAAACAAACGGGAAAATTTCCGAAAGGCGTTCGATGATTTCCAGGCAGAAAAAATCGCCGCCTATACAGCGGAAAAGTGCAGTGCTTTGGCTGCGGACAAGGGCATTGTGCGAAACAGGCGCAAGATCCAGGCAAGCGTCCGGAATGCGGCGATCTTCCTTGCCATTTCCGCCGAATTTGGCAGTTTTTATGACTATCTGTGCCAGTTCACACAGGGCAGGATCTTTTACGAAACCGGAAAAGCCACAAGTCCCCTGTCCGATGCCATTTCCACCGACCTGCAAAAGCGTGGCATGAAATTTGTCGGCAGTACCATCATCTATGCGTATTTACAGGCGGTTGGCATCCTGTATTCCCACGATGCAGGCTGCGATCTGTACAGGCATTCTTAAAATGCAAAAAAGCATACAGTATCCGTTCCCGGAAATACTGTATGCTTTTTCATTTTCCAAAAATTATCCGGCAATGCCACGAATCGCAGACACCGTCTGCTGATACCGGGTTTTCACTGCCTGGAAAGCGTCTGCGTAGTCCACCGAAAGGTCTCGCCCACGCAGTTCCTCGGTCAGTTCCGAGCTTGCCTGCCGCAGCGGTTCAAACCCCAGATTGAGGCAAATGCCTTTCAGCGTGTGCGCCATGCGAAACGCCTCTTCGGCATCGTGCGCATCCAGCGCATCGCAAAGACCGGAAAACGTCTTATCCTCCAAAAAGCGCAGGGCGAACTTCGTCACAATCCGTTCGCTGCCCAGCCGCTGTAACACAGGCGCATAATCTGCACCCATCTTTGTATAACATTCCTGTATTGTCATATGATCTCATTCCCTCGATTTCACAACGCAGCGTATTCATAGGCGTTCTTGCTCTGTTCCACCAGTTCCCGTTTCAGCGTGTCCTGTATCTCCAGAAGGCACTCCAGCAGAACCGGGTTAAACGCACCGCATTCCCCGTTCAGAATCATCTGAATGGCTCTCTCATGGGAAAACGCCTTTTTATATACCCGTTCGCTCACCAGTGCATCATATACGTCTGCCAGCGAAACCACCTGTGCCGAAATGGGGATCTCATCGCCCACAAGCCCGTCCGGGTATCCCTTTCCGTCGAATCGTTCGTGATGCCACCGGCATATGTCATGCGCCACACGAACCAGCGGCTCGCTCTGGTAGATCGCCAGGCTCTCCAGCATATTGGCGCCAATTACTGTGTGGGTTTTCATGATCTCAAACTCTTCCTTGGTCAGCCGTCCCGGCTTGTTCAGAATCTTCTCGTCAATGCCGATCTTGCCGATATCATGCAGCGCAGCCGCCAGCGGAATCAGCATCTGATCTGCACTTGTGATCTCGTACTTTGTGTCTTTCCGTTCCAGCTGATCCAGCAGCAGTTCTGCAAGGCGCTTGATGTGGATGACATGGCTGCCGCTTTCTCCGTTCCGGAACTCTACGATCTGGCTGAGAATGCTGACCATCATGCTGTTGTTTTTGTCTTTCTCCCGTACCTGTTCGCTTATCATGGAGATCAAACGCCGCTGTTTGGCGTAGAGCTTGATGGTGTTGAACACACGGCGGTAGACAACTCTCGCATCAAACGGACGGCTGATATAGTCTGAAACGCCCATTTCATAAGCTTTTTTCACAGAGGAGGAAGAATCCTCGCTGGAGATCATAATGACCGGAATATCGTCGATCCAATGGTTTTCTGCCATATGATGCAGCAGTTCAAAGCCGTCCATCACAGGCATGATGATATCCAGCAGCACCAGGGAAATGCTTGTCCCCTGCCGTTCCAGCAGATGCAGCGCCTCTTCGCCGTTGACCGCCTCGTGAATGATATACGAGTCTCCCAGCATTTCTGCCAGAATCGCACGGTTCATCTCCGAATCGTCCACGATCAGAATTTCCTGCTTGCTTTCCTTGTCCGCAACAGAATCTGCCTCAGAGATAATCACTGCATTTTTCTTGTTCTTCGCCTGGTACATCAAAACATCCGCACGGTGCATTGCCTCATCCAGCAGGGTATTTTCGCAGTACACGCCGCCGATGCTGACCGAAAGGTGGATACCGGAATACCCCGGAACCGGAGCGTTGTGAATCTTATGGCGAATGTGGTGCAGCTTTCGGTAAAACTCCTGCTCATCCGCATTTGCCGACAGCAGTACAAACTCATCGCCGCCGTAGCGGATCAGCACATCATTGCTGTCAGAGCTTTCCCGTATCACCTTGACCACCGTTTCCAGCACCATATCCCCGGCATCGTGACCGCAGGTGTCGTTGTACACCTTAAAGTCATCCAGGTCGATCATGGCAGCGCCGCCGGTAAACTTCTTCTGTCTGGATCTGTCTTCCAGATACCGCCGGTTATACGCTCCGGTCAGTGCATCCCGGTACAGTTCCACATGATACTGCGACAGCTGCCGGATCAGCTTGTCCCGTTCACTTGCCCCGATCAGCGAATCGCTGTCCAGTTTCCGGATCAGTTCCATCACACAGGGCTTTCCGTCCACTTCAACATAACGGGAAAAGACCTGGTAGATATCTGTCCCCAGAAATTCCAGTTTCGTGTGCTGCTGTCTGTCCTGTAATGTCTGCATGGAGATACAGTTTTCACACGGCTGTCCCTTGCCCCAATAATCGTAGCATTCGCAAAAAGACGCATCTTCTGTGCTTTCCCGGATGCCTTCCAGATCTTCGCCCTTCAAAAGGCGCACCACGGTAAACACATTCCGGAAAAAGCGCATCTGCTCTTTTGCCTGCTGTGAAGTCAGCTGATAGTCGGACTGTGTCTCATGGTCTGTGCTGAATGTTTCTAAGATTTCCACTGCTGTATCTTCCTTTCAGATCGGATGGAAAAGGCAAACCGCAAAGAAGTGTCACTGCGAACCCCGTTTCATTTCTTCACATACCCTAAATCATAGGCAATACCGTGCAAATCCGACAGGCGGACTTGGTTCGGTTCTGCCTATAGTATACCATAATTTATCATCATTTGTCAATCATTGTTTTCTTCTGTCATCAATATCCCTGCACGCCGGATCTGAAACCGTTCCCGGCGAGTGAGCGTCTTTCGCTTTGGGTCAGATATCTTTTTCAGAAACGATGTCAGCACACGGACTTCATAGGGCTGAAGCGCCGTTTCCCCGTAGATGTACTTTTCCATCAACTGGTTGACACGCTCGTATTCTCCGTCACGCAGTTCCGGGATTTTTTCTTTCATCCGCTGTTCCGCCGTTTCCGCCTGCCAGCCGATGTGCATTTCCACGCCCATGCAATGCAGCATTTTCGGGATCATCATGCAGAGAATATCCTGTTTTTTTCGTTCATCGGCTTTCCGGTACCGGTTCTGAGAACGAACCTGCGTTACCGTGATGCGCACTTCCAGGACAGCAGCTCCCAGAGCCGCCAGGATCAGCAGCAGCGCAGCGATTCCCAGCAGCAGCACCGCCGCATTTTCCACCGTATCCAGGACACTTCCTCCGGAAGTATCCCGTTTGCTCTTGTTCTGCACATTGCCGGTCTGTGTCTCGCTGTCATCGGCGATCTTCACCTTTTCCACGTTCTGCGGCTGCTGTACCATCTGCATCAGGGTATAGACATCGTGATAATACCCCGGTGTCGCATCAATGGGAATCCAGCCCATGCCGTCCATGTAGACTTCTGCCCAAGCGTGGGCATCCTTTGCCGTGAGCTGTGCGCTGACCTTGTCCCGCACCAGCGTACCATTAACGTAGTAGCCCTCGGCATACCGTGCCGGAATGCCAAACGAACGATACGCCAGAACTGCCGCCGTTGCATAAAAGGCAGAGTTTCCCGTTCCGCCGTTCAGAAACTTTTCCAGCGGCTCTTCGGAATCGGTTCGCCCCGGCTCCATCTGGTAGGACGAGGTGTTTTCCAGAACGTCATGGATGTGCTGGGTCACCTGGTAGACGGTGTTATCCGTCTCCGTATAGGATGGATCATGAAACTTTTCCTGTATCACAGAGCGCAGTTCTTCCGGGATATCCAGGTAATTCTGGTACACGAAACTGCGGTAGATCGCCTCGCAGTCCAGATACGCCTTTTCTGCCTTTGTCTCCGGGTGCATTGCCCAGTCGTCCACATAGAGCAGTTCTCCCGGATAGTCGTTGGCGTATTCCGTGAAATCATACTGCTTTGTGCCGAACAGCCCGGCAGACTGCACCGCCGCATCCCGGTGGACTCTGGTGGAACAGTCCGGCTGGCCTGCCGAATAGGGCAGGTAGACATACCGCCGGTCTGCGCCGTTGTTTTCGACGGAGACACGGTTTTTCGGGAACTGTTCCCCGCCGGCAGTGCCGTATTTGCAGTACTGCTGAGACGGTGAAAACTGATGTTCCGCAAACCAGGACTCGATGCCGTCATTTTCTCCCCGGAAGTCCGAACGGTTCAGTTCCTGCCATTTGCCGTTGTCGTAGTCTGCACCCACAAATCCACGCAGGTACAGATCTTTCGACTGGGTCTGGCGCACCATGAGCCGATCTTTATCACCCCGGTTCATCCGGTACGCCTTGGACAGATCTCCTTTCGGCAGTGTGTCCTCGCCGTAACGCACCCGTGTGATCGCTGCACGGACATTCTCACGCAGCACATTCACCGTGTGGAATTCCCGGCTGCCGGACACCACTGCCGCACTCAGAATCACCGCAGACGCTGTGACGAACCATCCCACCTTTTTCCAGCTGAAAGAACGCTCACAGTGACAGATGCGCTGTAAGAGCCAGCCGATCAGATACAGCCCCACGCCGATGCCGGAAAAGCATTGCAGGAGCAATGCCGGCAGCGTCAGAACCAGCAGAACGAAAAAGCTGACAGTTGGTTTGTTGATCTGCACCAGGAGATATCCCCAGGCGGCGATCAGCAGAATGGTAAAGATCAGAGAGAAAACGCCGGCTGTGCCTGTGCCGCCCAAAAGCGAGACTGCATCATGGCTCACCGTGTTCCATCTGGAGATCACGCTGTTGAGAAAAAGGATCGCTCCGTTTTTGCAGTCCGAAAAACCGATCAGCAGCACCAGCAGTGCCAGCCCGTTCGGAACCAGCAGCGCCGTTTTGCGAAACGGTTTCCAGAGGGACAGCGAGCGGCACAAAACCGCCGCAGCTGCACACAGCAGTACCCAGAAAAGCGGCACCTCTGCCGTTCCGTAGCGCAGGAATGACACACAGAACCCGGCAGAAAACAGTCCGGCGCAAATACACTCCAAAATCATATTGTACACAGGAGGCTGCTCCGTAAAAACTGGCATGGTCTCCGGTTTCTTTTTTGGTTTTCGATGCAGCTGCATCTGGATACACCTCCTCAGCACAATGTCCGGAAATGGATTCTTATAGTATAATGCGGAAACTCCGGTTTTTCCGCAGATATGTCACCGGTACTTCGACCAGCACTTTCGCCCTTGCCGGCTGTGTCACAACAGGTACGCCATCCTTGTCCGTGACCACTACGGCATCCAGGTTCACATCCGCCGGGATCAGCGCCAGTTCCTTGGGAAAGCTGTGTATGGTAAAGTACACCATGCTCTCATAGTTCTGCTGGATCTGCCCTGCCAGGAAAAACTGACAGGCGATGCCGCTGTTCTCCGCCAGCGGATAGGACAGCAGCGTGTAGAGGAACTCTGCGGCATCTGCCTCCGCTGCAATGGGTGCGGAAATAATGCGGCTCTGAAAGACAAACGCCGCCATATGCGGAATTCCGGCACGCACCAGCGCACGGCTCAGACTTTCCACTGCGCCGATGGATGTGGAAAGCAATGTCTTGTCCACATCCTCGCCGTTTGCCTTCAGCGCAATGTCATACAGCACGATGGTGTCATACCGGGTGGAATCGCTGTATTCCCGCACGATCAGCCGATCCATCTTGCTGGTCAGTTTCCAGTGGATGGCTTTCAGCTCATCGCCCTCCTGATACTCCCGCAGTTCGAACACCTCTGCGGTATCGTTTCCCTTTTGGTAGACCCGGAACGAGCCGACTTCCGGCTTTGCCCGGGATGCCTGGTCGGTCATGATGGTGATGTCATTCTGTTCCGGCATCACCTTGACACGGCAGAACAACTCGCAGGGTACTGCGGCGGCACAGAACCCAAAGACGTCCAGGCACTGCACACCAGATGCCCGGATAAACCATTCGCCGCACATATCCGGCGTAAACTCCACATGAGAGCTTTTCTGGGAAGAAAGACCGATCCGCAGCCAGCGTTCCTCCTGTGTGTGAAACAGCAGGTTCTGCATCTCCAGGGTCATTTCCACTGCAGACACCGAAAACAGCGGACGCTTTGCCTTATAGGTGATATCCAGCGCAAGCGGCGCATTGACATTGCTTGTCACCGGTGCTTGTAACGAAAGGGTCATTGCAGCAATATCCATCCGGAGCAGAACGAGTGCCAGAAGCGGCAGGGCGATCTCCAGGAACAGCACTGCCAGCAGAATCGGTTTCGGGAAGAAAAACAGCAGCACCAACACGACTGCGATGGACAAAAAGTAGCTCACCTTGTGCCGGATCATGACAGCTTTCCTCCGATGGTCACCGGCGGTTTCACCTTTTCCAGGATTCCCTGCAAAATCTGCACCTTGTTCACGCCCTCGATCAGTGCCTGGGGACGCAGAACAAGACGATGGACGCAGACATCCAGATACACGCTCTGCACATCCTCCGGAACTACATAGTTCCGCTGTTCTACCAGGGCATTTGCCTTTGCCATGCGGATGAGTGCGATCACGCCTCTGGGGCTGATGCCCAGTTCCACAAAGGGATGCACCCGAGTCTCCTCGCACAGGCGGATGGCATAGCGCATGATATCCTCTGTCACCTTGATGGCGGAGAGATAGTCCTGCACCTGCATCAGACTCTTGGCATCGCAGACCGGCTTGATCTCATGGAGCGGATTGGTATAGCGTCTGGCGTTCAAAATCTTGATCTGATCCTCGCAGGACGGATAGCCGATGGAAAGCTGTATCATAAAACGATCCAGCTGGGATTCCGGCAGCGGATGCGTACCGGATGCGCCCAGAGGATTCTGCGTTGCGATGCAGATAAACGGACTGGGCAGCGGATGGGTCACGCCGTCTACGGTCACGTTCTTCTCTTCCATGGACTCCAAAAGCGCCGACTGGGTTTTCGGTGAAGTACGGTTGATCTCATCTGCCAGCAGCAGATGGCACATTACCGCACCGCTGTGATACTCGAACTGATTGTTCACCCGGTTGAACATGGAAAAACCGGTAATGTCTGACGGCGTGGTATCTGTGGTAAACTGGATACGCTTAAAGTCCAGCCCCAGCGCATTGGCAAACGCCAGCACCAGCGTAGTCTTTCCCACGCCCGGACAATCCTCCAGCAGAATATGACCGCCGGCATAAATGGTCATCAAAACTTTCCGGATGATCTCATCCTTTCCCATAAATGCCTTTTTGACCTCTGTAATAATATGTTCTGACTGTTCGATCACCATTGCCGCATATCCTCCTCTGCCTGTTTTAGTTTTTCCAGGACTTCCTCCCGGTCCGGTTCCGGTGCTGTTTCGCTGCACCCCAGCAGATCCCAAAGCGTCTGCCACTTGGGCAGGAATGTATCTGTGATCTCCTGTGCGATCTCCTCGATGGATGTACCGTCTCCGGCTGACTCTGCGTAATATTCGCTGCAAAGACTTTCCAGGTCGGAAAAACCTGCATAGGGATACTGCCACGCCGCCGCATAGGTTTCCCGGCAGCCGTCCGGCACAGCCAGCGGCACTGTGTTGACACTGCCGTCTGACTTGGACTGGAACACAAAATCACTGCCCTGTCCGTATCCGATCAGATTCGGCGGTGTTTCTCCGGCAAAGCGAATCTCTTCCAGCGCATCACAGCCGCCGAAAATATTGTAATAGACCTCGTTTGTGGTCTCCGGGAACGTAAAGCTGTGCAAAGCTGTTTCTGCAAATGCACCGTCATGAATGGATTCCACGCAGCTGTTTGCTCCAAAGGTCACCTCAGAAAGCGCTGTACACCCGGCAAACGCATTGGACGGAATGGAACGCAGTGTAGAACCAGTCTCAAAATGCACGGCAGTCAGATTGCTGCAATCCTGAAACGCATTGCTGCCCAGCAGTGAAAAGGCATCTGAAAATGTCAGTTCTCCGCTGATACCCGAATTTTGGAACGCCGCATCGTCCACAAACATGACTGACGCAAAGCTTTCAGGTGCAATGAAAAACGCATTCTGACACCGGGAGAATGCACCCGATGCAATTTCCACGGTGTTCGGTGCTAAGGTATATGTTCCGTTCAAGTTGCCGGAAACGGACAACAGGTAACTCTCTTCCCCGGAACTTCCGTAGACACCGGCAACACCGTCTGCGCCGGTCTCCATTCGGTACCGGTAAGTAAATTCCGCAAAGCAGCCGGCATATCCGTAGGAATCATACGGACGGTAGAAAAAGCTGTTGTTGCCGGGCGTGTAGTTTCCCTCCATCACCGCAGATGCCGCATTGCAGGCAACGCAGTAGAGCATCATGCAGTTGTCGAATGCGCCGTCGCCGATGGTCAGTTCATCCTCAGACAAGGACACCACCGATTCCAAAGCACTGCACCCGGAAAAAGCGTTCTGCTGAATTTCTTTGATCTCCTCCGGCAGTTCTGCGGTCATCAGCCCGGAACAATTCCGGAACGCACGGCTGCCGATGGTTTTGATGGAAACGCCCGGCAGACTCTCCGCACTGAAATGCACAGTATCCGGCGCAGCGGTCAGAAGTGTTGCACCGTCCTGTTCCTGGAAATAGACGTTGCCGTCCGTTTCACAAATGGCATACGCCTCAGCGGCGATGGGAATATCATAGGTATTCCACTGTTCCGTATCAAACTCCATGCTGAACGCCGGAATGTGCAGACCGCCGATATTCTCAGAAAAGCTGTCCGCCTGCGCAGCCGGAGCAGTCTCACCCTGGAAGTAGATCTGCGTGCCGTCCAGCCCGTTGAATGCACCGCTGTCCAGCGTCTGCAGGGATACCGGCAGAATCAGTGTTTTCAAGTCTCTTCCCTCAAATGCGCCCTTCCGAATCTCGGTCACGCCCTCCGGTACGGCATAAGTGCCGGCTACCTGCTCTGTCAGACCGTACAGCACGATGCCGTTTTCTGTATTCTGCAAAATGGCTTCGTCCTGGGTATAGAAATCCGTGGGATTCTTGTCGCTCTGGGGAACGAGCTGGTTTGTGCCAAGACGCATTGCCCACTTTTTCAGATAGTCGAAGTAGGCATCATCCGGCACATAGATTTTTGCATGATCCAGCCGGCGCAGTTCAATTTCCGGCGGCTCTGCGGACTGAAAGGTCACGCTCTGAATCTGGTTTTCCTCCGGAAAAGTCACCTTTTGCACCGTCTCCGGAACAGTGATCTCCTTTTTTGCATACGGCACTGCATACAGTTCCGTGCAGGCTTTGTTGTACAAAACGCCGTCCCGGGACGTGAGCGCCGGATTCTTTTCTGAGACATCGTAGGAATCCTTTACCTTCAGCGTGCTGGTGATTTCCAGAACGGATGCCGGAACGGAAACACGGTCTACGTCTGCCTCCAGGGCAACCTTTTGCAGCCCTGCCGGAATCTCCAGATCACGGCTGGAACCGGTATATCCGGTCAGTGTCTGAATGAAATAGTAGTGGTCATCCTCCGACCACATGGAACTGATCTCCGCCATAAACTCCTTCGGGAGTTCTGCCGTTCCCAAAGGATACAGGATATTCAAGCCTTTTTTCGTTGGGGTATAGCGGTAGTAGACGGGGTCGCCGCCGTTGTTCTCCGACCATCCCAGGAAGATCTGACGGATGGATTCTCCGAGTTTAGGGAACGAATGATCCGAATGATACATTTTCCCGTAGTAATTCAGCAGATCGACAGACTCGTTTTCTGCCGGATACTGGTCACTCTTGGGATTGATGAAATCCGCATGGTTATAATCCGAAAGCACCGTCTTATAGGGATACACTTCAAAGCTGACATCTTTTCTGACCCAGTCACTGTTGGCATTCAGCCGGAATGCAAACGATGCCGTGAAGTCTTTCTCTGCCTTTTTGGGGTAACCGGTAATTTTGAAATTGTCGTTCAGCGAGGTAATGCGGTAATATGTGCCGTTGTACTTCACGTGAACATTGCAGGCACACAACAGTTTCCAGGCGTCCAGTTCTTCCCCGTAATAGATCATATCCGCATCGAACGTCTCATTCAGCGGATTTACCATCAGCTCCGGCACTTTTGCGCTGTCGGCATTTTCCAGTCCCTCTTCCGGCATGGGACGTACCGGAATCAACAGGTTTTCATAAATATCGCTGGGCTGTTCCGGCGTTTTTTCCGTGTAATTGTTGTCATAGGACGGTGCGGCGGGCTGCTCCGGCTGTGTATCTGTTCCAGGCGTGTCCGTCTGACCGCCGCCGTTATTCTGGCTGCCGCCGGAATTGTTTCCGTTTCCGGAAGTTCCGCCTGCGTTGCCCTTTCCGTTCTGATCGCTTTTCCCGGCTGTACCGGAGTTTCCGGATGTTCCGCCGGAAATCACTGTACCGCTGCCGGATGCAGACGGAATGACTGCGACCGGACCGGATGCACTTCCGCTGCGGTCTCCCACCAGGTAGGACGTCACATTCTGTGACGCCTGCTGCGGAGAGACAGCGGCGCCGTCTCCACTGCCGCCGTCGGTATCCTGGGTAATCAGTGCCGGCACATTCAGATTCTGCGGCGTCTGGGATTCAAACAGAATGGCATTGTCACGCTGTTCTGAAGGCGTCTGCGCCTGGTCAGCATTGTCATCCTGTTCCAGCTGGCGGCTGTCCTCTGTGGTATCATCCTGCTTTTCACTGTTCATGTATTCATCGTCTGTTTGATCGTCGTCAAACGTGATCTGATTCCGGTTCCAAGCCGAGTTTCGGGTGTATTTTTCCGGATCAAAGGAATTCCCCGAATACCGCAGATAGGTAGCGATGCCGGAACCCGTAATTGTCAGCGAAACGATCACGGTCAGAATCCGTTTCTGCACTTTTTTCATTTTTCCCACCTCCACGGACTTTCTGTGCAAAGTCCGAAACACTTACCGCTTTTTCTGCCGGATGATTTCGCCGATCTCGGTTTTCATCTTCTGAAAATCCACCGGCTTTGCAAAATGTCCGTCCATGCCGTAAGAGCGGGACAGCCGCTTGTCTTCCACATAGGCATCCGCAGAAAGGGCAAAGATCAGAACCGTTTTTGCGTCCGCTCTGTCCAGGCGGCGGATATCGCTTGCCGCCTCTCTGCCGTTTCGCTCCGGCATCTGCACATCCATCAAAATCAAATCGTAGTGATTGACCGGGCTGTTTTCGAACATCTCCACGGCGATCTTTCCGTTTCCGGCAACATCGACGGATGCACCCTCCTCCTCCAGGATGTCCACGGCGATCTCCGCATTGATCTCGTTGTCTTCCGCCAGAAGAATCTGCTTCCCTGCAAAGGTATAGTCCGCACTTTCCTGTACCTCCTCCGGCATCTCTTCCACAGGAATCTGCCGGATCTGCTCCTCTGTTGCCAGCGGCAGGGACAGGAACACGTTAAAGTCCGAGCCGTTTCCGGGCATACTATTAATGACGATCGTTCCGCCCATAATGCGGACGATGTTGTCCGTGATTGCCATGCCCAAACCGCTGCCGCCGTACTTCTTGGTGATATTGCGGCTCTCCTGCTCAAAGGGCAGGAAAATCTTTTCCAGAAACGCCGGCTCAATACCGATACCGGTGTCATGCACTTTAATCAGAAAGTCCATGCGTTCCTTTTCCTGGAGCATTTTCTGAAAGGTCACTGTGATCTCGCCTTTTGCAGTAAACTTGACCGCATTGGAAACCAGATTCGTCAGCACCTGGCAAAGGCGAATATCGTCTGCAATCACATAGTACGTGTCAAAATCCTGGAACGTCACGGAGAACCGGACGTTTTTCGCCTCCACAGTCTCCTGAAACATATTGCGCAGCTTGTTGGCGATACTGCGCAGATCCAGCGGCTTTTCTTCCAGTTCCAGCTTTCCTGCCTCGATGCGGGACAGATCCAGGATATCGTTGATGATCGACAGCAGATACTGAGACAGGTTTTCCGCCTCGCCCAGATATTCCAGCGCTTTTGGATTCTGGCTGCACTGTTTCTTCGTCAGAGAAAGCATTCCGATGATGCCGTTCATGGGCGTCCGGATCTCGTGGGACATCCGGGAGAGAAACTGCGACTTCGTAAAGCTCTCCTTCTCGATTTTCCGCATCTGCTCTTCCAGGGCAAAGCAGGCGTTTTTATAGGTTGTGATCTCGTGGAACAAAAACAAGTCACGCCGGGCAGCCCTGTTCCGTATCACATTCAGACAAAACCAGCGTTCCTGCCCCGGCAGCTGAAAGTCATAGGAAAATGCCGCCGTGCCGTCCCACTTCCGGTACTGCTGAAACAGTTTCTGGTTTACGTCCAGTTGATTCAGCAGGGAAACATCTGCACACAGCGCCGCATAGGATGTGCTGAACAGCGTCTCGAAATTATCGGACGCACCCACCGGCAGCTGGTCGTCTGTCCGCAGTATCAGCACAGCCTCCTGCACATCGTGAAACGAAAACTGCGTCATGGGGAGTTCCGATTTTTTCTCTTTGCCGCATCCGCTTTTTCGCCGAAAGCCGCTGCAAACCAGCACCACTGCAAACAGGAGTTCTGCCAGCAGAATCAGAATGAGCCAGAAATGTTCCCCGATGGTTGTTAAAATATCCCGAATCATACCGCACCCATACCTCCATGACTTCCCGGCACCTGTCTGCTTTTTTCGCAGTCGTTTTGACAAAATAACATTTTTCTCTACTTTTATTATACTATTTTTTACCTGAAAGCGAAATGATTATAAAGTTTCAAAAAAATTAATTTTCTACTTTTTTCCTTTTTTATTTCTGACAGAGAAAGCACCTGCCCGATGTTTCCATCAAACAGGTGCTTTTCCATATGGTTTCGTCAATTTTGCAAATGTAAAATGTTACGTTTCGGATGTCCGGACAAACTCCGCCGCCTGGCGAATCGCCATGGAATTCGACGGTCTCCCGTAGACTTCCGGGAAATAGTGGTTCATCTTGTTTTTGGTGTAGGCGCTTTCGATGGCGTAGCGGATCAGATGCTCCACGCTTTCTGCGTTGCACCCATGCCGCAGTCCGACCAGCTCATAGAGTTTCATCATAGAAACGATGGGATTCTGCACTGCAATCTCGATCGCCTCTTTCAAATAAGTGCATCCTTTCAGATGCTTTTCGATGCCAAAATGATTCTCTACAAGGTCTGCAATCAGTTGTTCGCAGTCTGATCTATGCTCCACAAAAAACTCCTTTCACAAAGCCACAGGTTCCATATGTTCTATCGCAGCACGATTCCGTGCATAAAATTCAGGCGGCACACTTTCGTATGCCGTATTTGGGAAGATTTGGGTGAAAATGTTTCAACATTGCCGCACCCAGAGCGAATATTCGCCCGGTGCAGTGCTGTTTGTTACTTTTTCAGATTCTGCAGTGCTTTCGGTTCTTTCGGCTGATGGAAACTAACACAAGAAGTAGCACCAGCTGCCTTTACTGCTGCAAACTTGCTGACAGATGCCAGCTTGTCCAGCATAGACTTCTGAACTTTTTTCATGACTCGTTTTCCTCCTCTCGGCTTGGATTTGCTATGACTGCCATTAACGCTATGACAAACAGCGTAAGGGCAATTGTTGCCGATATCAATACCCATTTCTGATAGGCAAAGCAGCTGATCCCGGAAAAGATCACAGCTACAATCATACTGATTCTGTGATTGCGGACTTTCTGTTCTTCCGACAGCGGCTTATTTTCATTTTCCACCGGAGTTTTGAACCATATTGCTACAAGGGAAAAAAGCAACAACATCACATGAAAACTAATGGGATAAGTTCCATATGCTACAATTTTTGCCATACCGAAAATAAACGTCGTCGATGCAGCAAAAATCAAGTTGCACTTCAAATATGTATTCGCATGATAGCCGCCGGTAAACTGACGCAGTGCAACAAATGCAAAATAATACACCAGCGAAACCAGAAACATTCGAAAAACAGCGCCGATTGCAATGGTGATAAAGAAACCGATCAGTGTGGAAAAAATGATTTCAAACCCATACTGATAGACCTCTGCCATTTCCTGCTCAACGATTTCCTTTTTGCATAAAAAAAGCGACATTCTTTTACTAAGTTCAGCGATCATTTCGCTCACCATCCATGTAAAAAGAATATCGCATTTTATATGGGAAGTCAATTATTTTGCCCCCACCGTCTCTTCTTTCGTCCCCAAGTTCCCGAATTCATCATTTGCTAATAAGACGCTTACAACAAACATTCCGTTTTTCTCGTAGATATCCAGCCCTCCGAGATGCCTTTCGGCAATTTCAGCGACAGAACGCAGTCCCCAGCCGTGCAGTGCCTTGTTTTCTTTGTCCGATTTCAATTCCCTGTTCTTTTGCAAAACGGATTCCCGAATCGTATTCTTCACCACAATGCGGTAATATCCATGTGTTTTCTTTATCAGCATCATGATCTGTGTGGGAGATTCCTCTTTGGCACACGCCTCAATTGCATTGTCCAGCAAATTGGAAAGCAAAATGCTCAGGTCATATTCCAGGTACTCCGGTATCGTGATCAGAATCTTACAGGTAGTTTCAATTCCTTTCTTTTCCGCCGCCGTAAACTTTTCATTTATCACAGCGTTCAAAACGGAATTGGAACAGTGAATATGACTGGAAAGGATATCGCTCTGACTGCCGATGATCTTTCCCAGATATGATTTCGCCTCATCAAAGTTATTTTCTTCGATCAGCGTCCGCAGACAGTTCAGCTGGTTTTTATAATCGTGGCGCAGCATGGATATTTTCTGATACTGGGATTCGATCTGCTGGATCTCATTTTGCCGATACCTCAATTGTGTTTGCAACTGCTGTTGTTCCAGTTCTTTTTGATTGGCACGGTTCATTTTTCCCATGAATACAAAAATGATAATATCCAATATAGAAAGAAGAAAAGAAACCGCTATGTAGATATACTCTTCAAAAGGATAACCCAAAATCAAAGTGTGAATACAAAATGCAATTGTCATTGTAAGTATAAACGCTGAGATAATGACAATCCATTCGTTTATCTTAAATCGATATTTCTCTTTTTTTCGAACAATTAAAATCACTTGAGTCAGAACAAAATACAAGAGCTTAGTAACAAATATTCCAATCACACGATTCAAATGCTGACTTGATATATTGGCAATCGCCGCTGGTGCAGACTCTGAAAGCGAACTGAGAACTGTTAAAACCGGAAGGTTGATAAAATAGAACAACATATAAGAAATTGCGGCTACCACCATTTTTTCGAAGAAGTTTCCCCGCAGCAATATGGCAGCATAAATAAAATTGGTAAGCACAAATCCGGCGACCAGAATTATCTCATTCTGAATCAGAAAACTCCCCAAGGCATCAATGCAGACGAGTATCCCCACCAGGATGCCCCATTTCAGCAGACGTTTTTCCGGAGAACGAAAGCCGAAATACCGGATCATAAGCCGTGCCACCATAAAGCATTCCGCCAGAATTGCGATCCATTCTATCACTGTCCAGATCATGTATCATCTTCTCCTCTCATAAAATACTGATACCGTTTCCGGACTGCCGCACTTCTCCTGTGGCTCAGCGGCAGTTTTTTCAAGCGGTGCGGCGTAAGTTCTACTGTGTCATTCCCGATGTGGTAGACATAGCGGTAATTCAGCAGATACGACTTATGGATGCGCAGAAAACCGGAGCGGCTGAACTGCTCTTCCAGCTTTTCCAATGTGTACTCTCTGGCGCTGAGTTCTGCGGTCTCCTCCAGCGTCACCAGATAAATGTGATGGCGAATGGAAAAGAAATACACGACCTCCACCAGCTTTTTGGTGACGATGCGCTTGTCGTCCAGCACAAGTCTGGCGGTCTGTCCGCTTTTGGCGTAGTTTTCACAGTACGCCTTTACCGCATCCGGCAGTTCCTCGGCGAGCCATTCCTTCCGGAGAAACCGAAACGGCTGAAACTGAAACGACTCAAAGACAAAGTCGCTGTGACTGGAAACGAAAATCAAAGCTGCCGCAGAATTCATGGCTCTGATCTCTGCGGCAAGTTCCATGCCGGACATTTCCGGCATATCAATATCCAGAAACAGCAGCTGGAATTCTTCCTTGCGGTGCGCCCGGATCAGCTCCGGCGCATTGGTGTAGACAAAGCATTGGAACTCCATGCCCTGCTTTTCGAACAGCGCCTCCACCATGTCACGCAGACAGCGCACAAAAATAACTTCATCATCACAAACTGCTATCCGTATCATACACATTCGCCTCGTATAATAGATTTTAGGGTAGTTTCAAGAGCCCCCCAATGAACCTCTGCCA
>ERZ791907.171-NODE-171-length-86440-cov-19.037032_pt1 | contig 86440 bp, 62 predicted proteins | sample MGYA00510145_ERZ791907 | MGnify/ENA primary metagenome ERZ791907 (study PRJEB30046, sample SAMN00792089) | human gut metagenome | study: EMG produced TPA metagenomics assembly of the A metagenome-wide association study of gut microbiota in type 2... | reverse complement strand
CCGCAGGCGGCCATAACCTCCAGCCCCGCAGGGGCTGGCCACCTTCCCCTTTGAATCCTTTGAACCCTTTGAACCCTCTGAACCCGGGCCGCCGCAGGCGGCCCTATTTATGCTTCACAATATAATCCCGGATATCCCGGTGGAGGATTTTCTTATAATCTTCCACCCCCGGCTGGTCGTAGGCGTTAATGCCTGCCAGGGCCCCTTCGTAGGCGATGGTGAGGAAGAAGAAATACATGAGGGCGCCGATGTGGAAGGGCGTGATTTTCCGTATTTTGATGCTGCAGCTCATGCGTCCTTCGGCGGCCAGGGCCTGTTCGTTGGCCCGGCGGGCGGATTCCAGCATGTAGTTCATGGGGACTAAACCTTCTTCGCCCTCCTCTTCGCAGAGGACGGAAAGGCGGCTCCTGCTTTCCTTGACGGAAATAAACTGGACCAGCTTGTTTCTGGCGCCCTGCTGGTGCTCCTGGGTGAGGGAGTGCATGTCCGTGGTGCCTACAGCAGCCACAGGAATGCGGCCGTAATGGACTTCCCGGCCTTTGGTGTCATATTTCTTTCCCAGCGATTCTCCCAGAAGCTGGGCGTACCACCAGCCGAAGGAACGGAGGGTATCGCCGTAGGGCATGATGATTTCCGCCGCCATGCCGTACTTTCTGCTGGCTGCGTATTTCAGGGATGCCAGGAAGAGGGCGGGGTTTTCCTCTGCCGTCTCGCTTTGGCAGGCTTCCTCCACCATCCGGGCGCCGGCCAGGAGGTCTTCGATGTCCACGCCGATGAGGCGCGCAAAAACAAGGCCCACCTGGGACAGTTCGCTGAACCGGCCGCCGATGCCGTCGGGCACGGTGAAGCAGGGAAGATGGTGCTCCCTGGCATACTGCCTGAGGGTGCCCTTTTCCTTGTCCGTGATGGCCAAAAGGGAAATATCCGCAAAGGGTGCCAGGATTTCACGGAGTGCCTTCAGGGCGCTGGAGGGCTCGATGGTGGTGCCGGATTTGGAAATCACCAGAAGCAGCACCCTGCATTTTCTTCCAAGACGCCGGTTCTGCCGCTCCACTTCCTCCGCCAGCTGCAGGAGGCCGTGGGGATCCATGTTCTGTCCCGCAAAGAAGACCTGGGGAAATCCCTGCCGTTCATCCCGGCTCATCATGTTCCAGTAGGGACCGCAGAACACGTCAAAGAGCATCTGGTTTCCCAGATAGGAACCGCCGATGCCGATGGAAATCAGGATATCCGAAGATTTGGCCAGCTCGTCCACATGGGAAAGGTGCTGACGCTCCTCTTTGGACATGAGCCTTTCTTCCTCCAAAATGTAGGGGAGACGGGGGAAAAGAACTGAGCTTCCGTCGGGCCCCTTCCCGCTTCTCCGAAGCTCCGTCAATGACCGTCCTGCCTGATGGATAAGACCCTCCATGTCCTTCAGGTCCTCCTCCTTCACGCTCCAGGGATGGCCCAGAAGATTTTTTATATCAATATCCAGCTCATTCTGAATGGTCATACATTTCACTCCTGCACTCTGCATACATAAAAAGATACTGTCAAAAATTAATTATATAGTATACAGAGAGGGAATACAAGTTATAAAAACGGCTGTCCGCTTAACCGCTGTCCGCTGTCTGCTGGCCCTGATCCCTTCCCTCCCTGCGCGTCATTCTGGGCAACAGCGAAGAATCTAGGTACTTGTGGATGGTGACTCATCGGCCGGTAAATACCGGCCGGCGGGAAGACGGGAAGACCGTCAGACGGCAGACGTCAGATGGGCTGTGTTCCCGGAAGCAAAAGGGTTCAGGCGCCTTCGGCGCCCGGGTTCAAGCCGCCATGGGGCTGACGCCCTTGGCGGCTCCGGTTCCGCCCACAGAGCGGGCTGGTTCAGAGGGAGTTATGAATGCTGCCTGCGGCAGCGGGTCCCCTTTGGTGCTGGGCGGGGGAGATAATTTGCATATTGGGCAGTAACAGAGGAAAAACCATACGACCGCGCCTATGGCGCGAAGGAAATGCACCCCTTTTGGTACCTTCGGTACCACCTTTCCCCCGGAGGGGGAACTCTTAGCGATGTTATGCCTTGAGATGCTTATGAGAACAAAAGCTGAGTGGAGAGCAAACCTCCCCCTCCGGGGGAGGTGCCGTAGGCAGAAGGGGTGTATTTCCACGCGCCGAAGGCGCGGTTGTACGGTTTTCGCTGCCAAAGGCAGCGCTGCCGCCGAAAGGCGGCAACATACTCATCGCCCAAAGGGCCGTCGCCCCTTTCTACACAACCTGCCGCCGCAGGCGGCTATAACCTCCAGCCCCGCAGGGGCTGGCCACCTTCCCCTTTGAACCCTTTGAACCCTTTGAACCCTTTGAACCCTTTGAACCCTTTGAACCCGGGCCGCGAAGCGGCCTTACTTTATCTGATTCAGCCGTTCCGCCAGGGTCTCAGCGGAGGGGTCGCCGTCGGCGGGGGTCATGATGGCCTGGCTGCCCAGGTAGACGGTGCCGTTTCTGGCTGCGGCGGGATTTTTATTTTCTCCGTGGTCATAGGCGGCGGCCAGGTTGCCCATGACGAAGTATTTCCTTTCGGCGGCGCTCATATCGCCTGCCGGGGCGGGGGTGACGAATTCTTTACCGTTCACTTCCACGGTGTTTGTATTGCTCTTCAATGTGACGTGTTTTTTGGAGAGCTCGGTGAGCCGTTTTTCATAGGTGTCTCTCCGTTCGCTGTTGGAGGGGTGGTCGGAGGGGGAGAAGACTTCCTGGGCGAAGGTGGGGTCGTTGTCGCCGCCCTTTTCGATGACCCGCTGCCACAGGGCGGCGGCAGCACCGGGGTTGCAGCCGGCGCGGTAGATGTAGTCGAAGGAGAGTTTGTCCGCTTCCTTTTCGTTGCCCCTGGTAATCTGTACTGTTTCTATCTGGTTCACCGCAATGCCCAGCACTTCCTGGCTCAGGGCGCTGCCGCCCAGGGCGCCGGAAATGACGGCGGCACCCAGTTCTGTTTTTGCCTTCTTGTGCATGGCGTTCACCACATGGTCCTTCTGGCCATGTCCCATTTCATGGCCCAGCACCACCGCCAATTCATCGGTGTTGGTGAGGTACTTGAAGAGGCCGTCGTTTACCACCATCACATGGCCCATGGAGCAGAAGGCGTTGAAGGATTCGTCGGCGCAGATGAAGTACAGGTAGGGCTTGTCATAAATGGAGGGATCCTCGGCGCCGATGCTGGCGGTGAGGCGGCTCATGATGGAGGAGAGCTCTGCCTCCTTTGCCTCGTCGTGCACCACGCCCAGTTTTTCCTGGTAGGATTTGAAAAGCTCCTGCCGCCCTTCTTCGGTGTTATTGTAATAGTTGAACTCTTTGTCCAGCAGGGCGTACTGGGCTGCTCCCTGGGCGATGCCGATAATGTCGCCGATGCTGAAGGCCTCTGCAGTGGGGGCGGGAATGGCGCAGGCGGAAATCATGGCTGCCAGGGCAGCGGTGCATAGAATTTTCTTTTTCATGGAAGTTTCTCCTTTCTCCTGAAATATCTGTCTCTATGATACCGCATTTGGGAGGGGAAAAGGAGAGGCTCTGTCCGCTGTCTGCTATCCACCTGCTGCTGAATGGTATTCTCGAAAACAAGAAGGTTCAGGCGCCTTACGGCGCCCGGGTTCTATCGGTCATGTGCTGGCGCACTGACCGATGGGTTCCGCCCACAGAGCGGGCTGGTTCAAAGGGAGTTATGTAGTATCGCTGCGGCGGGAAGCTGTATTCCTGAAAGCAAGAGGGGGGGCGCCCGCCCTTGGCGGGCAGGGGCTCAGCCCTGCGCTTTCGCGCGGGCTGAGGGTTGTGTAGAAGGGTTGTGAAGGCTATGACGGCGGGGAAAAACTATCCCGTAACGCTGACTTCATATTCATCGCCGAAGGCGATACCACCACCCTCAGCAGCCGAAGGCTGCTGAGGACCCTTGAGCGAAGCGAACATAACCCTTCTATACAACCTGCGCCGTCAGGCGCGCCCCTTTTTATTTTGCGGCGCCAGCCGCCACCACCACCCTCGGCCCAAGGGGCCGTCAAACTTTAGAACCCTAAGAACCTTCGGCCCGCCAGGGCCGTCAATCTTCACGCCCTTCGGGCGTGAAAAATCCCCGGAACCGCAGGGGTTCCGGGGATTTTTTATTTCGTCCAGTCGTGGTTGTACACGTCGTAGTTTTTCTTGGATTTCAGGTAGCGGATGCTTTCGTCAATGTCAGCCAGGAGTTTTTCCTTATCCCTGGGGAGGGTGGCCGCCAGACGGATGTAGTTGGATACGTGGTTGCTCCTGAAAATCATGTGCTCCGTTTCCGGAAGGTCCAGGTGTTCCACAATGACCTTCAGTTCTTCCATGAGGCCATAGGGCGGAAGGGGCGTGAATTCGCCCCGTTCGAACTGGTCCTTCAGTTCGCTGCCCCGATAGAGCATGAGGGAGAGGGCGGAGAGGTGGGTCGGTTTGATTTCATTGATGGCATGGGCGGTGGCCAGGGCGTGTCTTTCACTGCCCGGTACGCCGGCAATACCAAGGATAATCATGATGGACAGGTCCATGCCCGCTGCGCGGACGCGCTTGCCCACTTCGATGGACTGCTCACCGTTCACGCCTTTGCGGATGTCCTTCAGGGTCTGGGAGTCGCCGCTTTCCATGCCGTAGTAGAGGAGCTGGAGGCCCGCTTCACGGAGCTCCTTCAGTTCGTCCAGGGACTTCCGGAGGATGTCTCCCGGCGCTGCGTAGGAGGAAACGCGCTCCAGGTTGGGGAAATATTTCTTCAGGGTGTTCAGAATCTTGAGGAGCCTTTCGGTGGGGAGCACCAAGGCGTCGCCGTCGGCTAAAAATACGCGGCGCACGCCGTCCCGATCCACGGAGTAGGCCATGGCAATCTGCCGCATAATCTGCTCATCAGAAAGCTTTTCAAATTTCACGCCCCGGTACATGTTGCAGTAGGTGCAGCTGTTGTGGGCGCAGCCTCTGGTGACCCGGAGGATGAAACTGTCCGCTTCACTGGGCGGACGGAAAACGGGGGTGTCATAATCGTCAAAAAATAAACCTGCCATGCCATCATATCCTTTCATCATAGGGAAGAAGGAAATCCCTTCTTCTGTATAAAACGGGAGTACACACAGTGGTGTTTTCCTCTATAAGAAATGTTACGTCAGTTATTATACGATAAATGAAGAGAAAATACAACTAAAAATTTAAATATGTTAATGTGAGGCGGCAGGGGCGCGCAGCGCCCCGGGTTCAAAAGGTTCAGATGGTTCGGCTCGCTTTCAGCGAGCTGGTTCAAAGGGTTATGGTATCGCCCTGACGGGCGATGAGTTTAAATACTGCCTGCGGCAGCGGCCCCTTTGGCAGCTGGCGCCGCCACTTTTCCTCCAGCAGAGCTGGGGCACTATGGGTGCTGGGCAGTGGTGGCAATAGGGTGCATGACAATAGCGGAGAAAAACCTTCACAACCGGGCTTCGCCCGTGGAAAACAGGCAAACCGCCCGACGGGCGTTGGAAATGCACCCCTTTTGGTGCTGCGCAACACTTCTCCTAAAGGGAAGCATGTCACTGGATTTTCGGGTCGCTACGCTTCCCTACAAATCCAGTTCCTTTGCCACCCCGGAGGGGGAAGTTTTAGTGGCGCTATGCCTTGAGGTACTTATGAGATTAAAAGCGGAGAGAAGAGCAAACCTCCCCCACCGGGGGAGGTGCCGTAGGCAGAAGGGGTGCATTTCCAGCGCACCGCAGGTGCGGTTGTTTGGTTTTCGCTGCCGCCGATAGGCGGCATACAAAACTCATCGCCCGCAGGGCGATACCACCACCCTCGGGCCAAAGGCCCGTCAACCTTCCCCTCTGAACCTTTTGAACCCTTTGAACCCTGTGAACCCGGCCTGCGGCTTTGCCGCAGGCCTCTGACATTTCTCCCAAAGAAGAGTATAATAACAGCATATCATGAGAAGATCTGCAGAGCAGACAGTTACCAAAGGAGTTTGCTATGAAAAGTACATTTTTCCCCCATTTCACCATCGGCACTGACGCCTATGACGCCATTCCCGGCATCTGCCGGGAGTACGGGAAGACGGCGGTGATTGTAGGAGGTAATAAGTCCAGGGCCGCAGCGGAGCCGCTGATTCGGAAGGCCTGCGAAGGCACCATCGAAATCACCGGGTCCTTCCTGTACGGCGATGACGCCACCTTTGAGAATGCGGAGGCGTTGACGAAGATTCCGGAAATTGCAGAGGCCGATATGATTTTTGCAGTCGGCGGCGGAAGGGCGGTGGATACGTCCAAGTGGGCGTCCCATCTTTTGAAGAAACCGCTCTTTACGTTCCCCACGCTGGCATCCAACTGCGCTTCCGTGACGGCGGTGTGCATTATGTACAACCCGGACCACAGTTTCCGAGGCTCCATTTACAGGGACCGGAACGCCTACCATACCTTTATCAACACCGACATTATCGCCCATTCGCCCCGCGAATATTTCTGGGCCGGCCTGGGGGACGCCCTGGCCAAGCAGTATGAGGTGCCCTTTTCTGCCCGGGGCATGGAGCTCACCTGGGTGCAGCAGACGGGGGTGCGGAATGCACAGAATGTGGCGCCGGGGATTTTGAAATACGGTAAAGAGGCCCTGGCGGCGGTGGATCGGCAGGAAGTGAATGACGCCCTGGAACCGGCCATTCTTTCCATCATCGTGGCGCCGGGCATGGCTTCCGTGTGCATTGAAGATGACCTGGATTCCTCCCTGGCCCATGCTATTTACAACAGCCACACCCGGACGCCCCATAAGGGAAATCATCTTCACGGTGCCGTGGTGAATTACGGCCTCCAGGTGATGCTCACCATGGACGGGCAGCTGGAGGAAAGGGATAAGATTTACAACTTTGCCAAGTCCATCGACCTTCCTCACTGCCTGGCAGACATCGGCATCGACCCGAAGCATCCGGACGAACTGGTGAAGAACTGCCTCCACACCAAGGATATGCGGGTGAAGCCCTATGACATTACCTTCGACATGGTGTACAAGGCCATGATGGATCTGGAGAAATTGAATCACTGATTGGCTCCGGCCATTTCCATTTCTTCTATGTAAAGGAAAAATTTTTTCATTTTCCCCTTTACAAAGGGGAAAAGTGAATGTATACTATTTCCAACTTCAATTGGAATAAAGCTTCACAGCACACCTGTGCATGAAAGACAAGGAACGGAAGCGAGTGAACCGGCTTTCTTACAGAGAGCTGCCGGAAGGTGGAAGGCAGCAGGAGGTCCTCACAGAGTCGTCCGCAAGTCCTGTATCTGAACTGAGTAAGATATGGCGTTTGGCAGCGTTACAAGGCCGCATGAGTATAGTGCGAGGTGGTACCGCGTAGGTGTTACGCCCTGGTTGATTTTTATCAATCAGGGCGTTTTTTGCAGTATGGAAGATGGTACAGCTTGATTTCAAAGAAAAGAAAACAGATGAGTTCATTCAAAGGAGGATTTCATGATGGGTATGTTTAAGAGAAGTCATAAAGTAGTTTTAGCAGGTTTAGCAGCCCTTGCCATTGCAGGCATGATGACAGGCTGCGGTATGTCCGGCGGCGATAAGAAACCGGCCGCTTCCGGCAATGGGCAGAAAGTGGAATTGAAACTGGCTTACCAGCTCCCCGCGGAACATCATCTGTCCAAGAGTGTAGAAAAATTTGCCAAAGAGGTCAATGAACGGTCCAAGGGCCAGATCGACATCAAAGTCTATCCGGCAGGGCAGCTCTATAACGACCAGAACATGAACGACGCCCTCATGAGCGGCGGCCTGGATATCGGCATGAACTCCACCGCCCGCTGGTCCATGGTGGTGCCGGCGCTGAAGGTGCTGGACATGCCCTTCGTCCTCACCTCCTACTCCGCCGTAGATAACGCCCTGGACGGCGACCTGGGCAAGGCACTGAACCAGGAAATGGAAAAGAAAGGGGTTCATCCCCTGATTTGGGCAGACTACGGCTACGTACAGTTCTGCAACAACGTGAAGAAAATCGAAAAACCGGAGGATTTCCAGGGCATGAAGATCCGCTCCTACTCCGAAACCTCCGCCGACATTATCCAGGCCCTGGGTGCATCCCCTACCACCATGAGCTCCTCTGAAGTGTACATGGCCATCAAGAACGGCACCATCGACGGCCAGTCCTCCGGCCAGACCGCCATCCTGTCCCGCAAAATCTACGAAGTGGCCAAGTACCTTACCGTTACCAACAACTCCTACGTAGAATTCCTGGTGTCCATGAACGACAACTCCTGGAAGAAACTGACACCGGAACAGCAGAAGATTATCACCGACACCGCCAAGGAAATCCAGGATGAAATCCGCAAGGAAACCAAGGCAGAAGACGAACGGTGCCTGAAGGAACTCTCTGCCAAGGGCATGGATGTATACGTGATTCCAAAGGATGAAATCCACCTCTGGCAGGAAGCCACCGCACCGGTAGTAGCCAAGTTCGAACAGGAACAGGGCGACTTCGGCAAGCAGCTGGTGGATGACTGCCTCAAAGCCAGCGCAGCTTCCAAGGACTAAAGGATAGGGGTCCCAAGATTGACGGGGCTTTCGACCCGAAGGGGTCGGAGGCTTGACACGGCCTTCGGCCGTAAAGGCTGCGGTGGGCGGCTCCTTCCCGCCGACCGGTATTTAATGCCCATTGCCTCATATGCGCCGCGTACCAAGATTCTTCGCTTCGCTCAGAATGACTGTGAGGGCAGGAAGCCAATCCCGTAACGTCTTGTGTCCCCTTGAGGGGAATGCCACGAAGTGGCAAAGGGTGTACGACGTGGCAAGTCGAAATGATACGCAATGCTGACCTGGCTGCCAAACGGCAGCCTTCCCACCGACTGGTATTTAATAGCATTTGGTTCAACTGCTCCGCGTACCAAGATTCTTCGCTTCGCTCAGAATGACCGGTGGGGCGGGAAGCTAATCCCGTAACGTAGGCTCCTTCCACAGGAAGAAGCTGGGCGGAGCCCTGAGGATAGGTCCGAAATTAGGCTGCCAAGCGGCAGACTTCCCGCTGACCGGTATTTATGCCGATTGCCTCATATGCACCGCGTACCAAGATTCTTCGCCTGCGGCTCAGAATGACAGTGTCCGGCGGAAAGGTTAATCCCGTAACGACTGCCGCCGGCAGGCGGCATATAAAACTCATCGCCGTGAAGCGGCGATACCATAACCCTCGGGCCAAAGGCCCGTCAAACTTAAGAACCCTCCGGCCCATAGGGCCGGTCAAACCTAAGAACCTTTCGCGCCCACTGTCTCACTATTTCACTATCCCACTATTTCAACTATTCCCATAAAGGAGGGCTGTCCCGTGCGTTCCATTTACCATATATATGACCGCATCTTAGGTTATATCACCAATCTTGCCGCAGCCATTGCAGGGCTTGCCATTTTACTGACAGCCTTCATGATCTGCTATGAAATCATTGCCCGCAGTGTTTTTCATAGTCCCACGGTGTGGGTCATGGAAATTTCCACCTACCTTCTGGTACTGGCCGGCTTCTTCGGCATGGCCTACACCATGAGGAAGAATGGGCACATTACCGTAGATTTCCTTTTCAGCCGTTTCTCAAGGAACGTGCAGCGGGGACTGGATATTATCACATCCATCCTGTCCCTTTTCGTCATATACGTATGCATGACCGAATCCACCAACTACATGCTCATGACCGAGGCCATGGGCGTGGTGTCGCCCTCCCTGCTTCGGGTGCCCATGTGGATTCCCCAGACCTTCATGGTCATCGGATTCGTACTGCTGTTTCTGGAAATCATTAACCACCTTTTAGGCGATTTCTTTCAAGATGGAAAGGAGGAAAAATAAATGGTTCTGGCAGGTTTTGCACTGTTTATCATCGTCCTCCTTATCATCGGCATGCCCGTGGCCTTCACCCTGTCCCTGGCAGGGATTCTGGGCATCATCCAGTTCGTGGATATGTCCACCCTGTCCCAGGTGCCGGTGATTGCCTTTAAGACACTGGACTCCTATGTACTGACATCGGTGCCCCTCTACATCCTCATGAGCCAGATCATGCTCACCGGACGGGTTGGCAGCGGCCTCTTCGACCTGGGCAGCAAATGGATGGGCCATTTCCCCGGCGGCCTGGGCATTGCCACCATTTTTGCCTGCGCCATTTTCGCCGCCATTTCCGGCTCCTCCGTAGCCACCGCCGTCACCATCGGCGCCATGGCCATTCCGGAAATGCTGAAACGCGGTTATGATAGGAAACTGGTGGTAGGGTCCGTAGCGGCCGGCGGCACCCTGGGTATCCTCATCCCGCCGTCCATCCCCATGATTCTCTACGGCACCATTACCGATGAGTCCGTGGGCAAGCTCTTCATGTCCGGCGTCATGCCCGGCGCCCTCCTTACCCTGGCCTTTGTGGCCTACATCGTCATTGCTTCCTGGAACAAACCCCGGGAAGAAAGGGCCTCCCATGAAGCCAAGATGAAAGCCCTTCGGGAAAACATCTGGGGCCTCCTCCTGCCGGTTATCATCATCGGCGGCATCTACACCGGCGTCTTTACACCCACCGAAGCGGCAGCGGTTGGCACGGTATACGCCCTCATCATTACCTTCTTCATTTACAGAAGCATTACCATTGAGGATATGCCTGCCATCCTCCGCTCTACCATCAAGACATCCTGCATGATTTTTGCCATCATGGTAGGCGCCATGCTCTTCGGCTACATCCTCACCGTCCTCCAGGTACCGCAGGCCCTCATGTCCCTGGTCACCGAAGGCCATTTCAACAAATGGATTGTCCTCATCGGCATCAACATTGTCCTCCTCATTCTGGGCTGTGTGCTGGAAACCGTTTCCATCATCCTTATCACCCTGCCTATGCTCTACCCGGTCATCAAAGCCTTGGGCTTTGACCCCATCTGGTTCAACGTAGTGCTCCTCATCAACATGGAACTGGCCCTCATCACACCTCCCGTGGGCATGAACCTCTTCGTCATCAAGGGCATCAGCGAAGACAGCTCCATCCAGGACATCATCTCCGGCGCCGCTCCCTTTGCGGTCATCATGATACTGGAAATCGTGGTCCTCTGCTTCTTCCCCGGCATCGCCACCTGGCTGCCCTCCGTTTTGAAATAAGGACATAAGAAAAACCGACACGAAATGTGCCGGTTTTTTATTTTACGTCATTGGCGGCGGATTATATATTCCCGAAAGCAGGAAGGGAGAGGCGCCTAACGGCGCCCGGGTTCAAACCGTCATTGGACTCACGCCCCTGGCGGTTCGGGTTCCGCCCACAGAGCGGGCTGGTTCAGAGGGGAGTTTTATAATATCGCTGCGGCGGAAAGCGGTATTCTCGAAAGCAAGAGGGGGGCACCCGCCTTTGGCGGGCAGGGGTTCAGCCCTGCGCTTTCGCGCAGGCTGAGGGTTGTGTAGAAGGGTTGTGAAGGCTATGACGTCGGGGGAAAATATCGCGTAACGCTGACTTCATATTCATCGCCCGAAGGGCGATACCACCACCATCAGCAGCCGAAGGCCGCTGAGGCCCCTTGAGCGAAGCGAACATAACCCTCCTATACAACCTGCGCCGTCAGGCGCGCCCCTTTTTATTTTGCGGCACCAGCCGCCACCACAACCCTCGGTCCAAAGGGCCGTCGCCCCTTCTACACAACCCGCCGCCGCAGGCGGCCATAACCTCCAGCCCCGCAGGGGCTGGACACCTTCCCCTCTGAATCCTCTGAACCCTCTGAACCCTTTGAACCCTTTGAACCTTTTGAACCTTCTGAACCTTCACGCCGTAGGCGTGTCCAATGGCGATACCACAACCCTCAGCCCTGAAAGGGCTGTCCAACTTAAGAACCTTCAGGCCCGCCAGGGCCTGTCAAACTTCGGGCCCTTTGGGCCCGTCAACCCTCACGCCGACAGGCGTGTCCCTTCATCCCTTCAGGAACTGGCCGATTTCCCTCACCGGAAGGGTATAGAGGAAGCCCTCCCCGATTTCCTTGATAAGGGTAATCTGGATGACATCGCCCTTGATTTTCTTGTCGTGCTTCACTGCCTCATAGAGAATATCGTAGGGCACGGTGGTGCTGGTGGGCAGGGACAGGGACTTCAGCACGTACTCCAGCCGGGACGTGGTGCCCCGTTTCGTGAGGCCCTCCAGTTCCGAACGGCGGGTAATGAGGTACATGCCGATGGCCGTGGCCTCACCGTGGGTGATTTCCGCATCATTATATCTAAGGCACCGTTCGATGGCGCCGCCGATGGTGTGGCCGAAGTCCAGGATGCGCCGCTCTCCCTTGGAGAACGGGTCGATTTCCACATAATGGGCCTTAATGGTGCAGCAGCGGCGGATGATTTCCGGAAGCACCCGGTAAATATCCATGTCCGACGACACCTGCTCAAAGAGCTCAAACAGCCCTTTATCCGCCACACAGCCCAGCTTCACCGCTTCACCCAGGCCGTTGTGGAAATAACGGCGGGGCAGGGTCTTTGCCATGCCCGGGTCGATGAATACAGCCTTAGGCTGGTAGAAGGTGCCGACCACATTCTTTCCGGCAGGCATGTCCAGATCCAGGGTTACCTTGCCGCCGATGGAACTCCCGATCTGGGACAGCACGGAGGTGGGAAACTGGACATAAGAAATTCCCCGGTGGTACGTGGCTGCCGTAAAGCCGGTGACATCGCCTACCACCCGTCCGCCCAGGGCGATTAAAGTATCGCTGGAGCCCAGACCGAAATCCACCAGGGCACCGTACACCCTGCGCACAATATTCAGGGTGCGGGACTTCTCGCTGGACGGAACCACAATCATCTGCGTGCGGACCCCGGCATCCTCCAGAGACTTCACCAGACTCATGCCGTAGAGCTTGTCAATGCCGTCCTCCGTAATGATGGCTGCCTTCTCCGCCCCCGTCAGGTCCCGGATGGCAGGCCCTGCCTTCCGCACCAGTCCCGTGTCGATGAGAATGTCGTAGGAATCCTTACCAAGGTTAATATGAATTTTATCCATATCCGAATCACCTCTTTCAAATATTCTTAATTTAACTATATTATACATCATAGGTGATAGAAGGTAGAGGGAGAAGATAGACGATAGAAGATAGATGGAAGCGTAAGTGCCGCCCCTCCCGTCATTTCGACCGCAGCGGAGCGGAGTGGAGGAATCTTACGCCTCCATTGACACATAGGCGGCTCCGGTTTCTTTTGCATGGACCATCCTGCACTTTGTGAATGACAAGTGATATAGTAATAAAAGAAATAAAAAGGAGGCACAGCGTGAAACAGTCAGTCAGCCATTACATGATGCCCCATGACAGGGAAGAAGAAATAGAAAATGCGGTGCGCCGCCTTCATCTGGACGGCATTGAAAACCTCATATACGGCACCAGTCCTGCTCCCCGTCCGGCGGGGAAAATCACCGTAGGCTGTCATCTGGCCTACTGGCCGGACTGGATGGACTTCTATCTGGGGCGGAAGGATTTCTATGAAAAAGATTTCCCCACAAAAAAGTCCCTCCTGGACACCTTCGGAGGTACCACCGTGGAGGACTGGATAGAGAAAATCCGCCTCAACATCCGCGCCGCCCTTGCGGAAAAGCCGGAGTACCTGGTGTGGCACGTGGCTCACTGCTCTCTGGATGAAATCTGGACCCGCCGTTTCCGCTACACCGACCGGGACGTGCTGAAAGCGGCGGCAGAGGTGTATAGCGCCGTGGCGAAGGAAGTGCCCCATTCGGTGACCATGCTCTTTGAAAATATCTTCTGGCCCGGACTTTATACCCTGAAGCCTGAGGAAGTGGATTATTTCTTCCGTCTCCTTCCGGGGGAAAACACCAGTATCATGCTGGACACGGGGCACCTGATGAATACGAATCCGGACCTTGGGACCGAAGAAGACGGCGCACGCTATGTGCTGAGCGTGGTGAACCGGCTGGGCTCCCTGAAATCACTCATCAAAGGCATCCACCTCAGCTGCTCCCTCTCCGGCGGATATCAGAAAGGCCTCTCCGGAAAGGCTCCCGCCCTTGTGACGCCGGATGTTATCAGCCGACACATTACCTCCATCGACCAGCACCGCCCCTTCACCACCGACGCAGCCCGGGAAATCGTGGACTCCATAGAACCGGACTACCTGACCCACGAACTCTTCGGCACCGATTTCACCATCCCCCAAGACAAAGTACGCCTCCAGATGAAGGCGGCGGGCCTGTGGAAAGAGGGACAGTGAGATAGCCACAGGTCCCTTTGGACTATATGGACAGAGAAGCGAGGGGAGCCATCCCCGGTCACTATGTCCCGCCGGCGCGCATCCATGGAAGGCGGGATGGCCGGGCACGGAATGTCCGCTTCTTATCAGCCGGCTGAAAAATCAAAAACGAAACAAAACTTCCTGAAAACCTCAAAAACCGGGCCTCCCTGTGCACGGGCCTGCGACTTGGGGGATTTCAGGAAGTTTTTGTGATTTCAGGGGACTTTTAAAATGTACAAGCATGGAAATAGAAGACGGACAGCCATTAGAAATAGTATAATAAAAGAAATGAGACGCTGCTATATGACGGACATTGGGCAAGTGCGAACCCCCAGTTCCCAAAGGGAAAAAGCATGGAAACCTCTGATGAAAAGAACCGGAAAATCCCGGTTCGCGGAAACCATGATGCCATATTCGGTAGATAGGGGCCGCCTTTATCGCACTGTCGCTTCCCTCGCGGGAAGCGTGGATTGAAATTCGAGTACTACAACGAAGGGAATCAGCTTCTCTGTCGCTTCCCTCGCGGGAAGCGTGGATTGAAATGGGATGTAATCATAATCATTTCCGGCGTTGCTGTGTCGCTTCCCTCGCGGGAAGCGTGGATTGAAATTGAGTGACACCAACGGGAACCCATATGACTACAGTGTCGCTTCCCTCGCGGGAAGCGTGGATTGAAATTGCCGGTATGCTTGACCTGCTGGTCAACCAGAAGGTCGCTTCCCTCGCGGGAAGCGTGGATTGAAATATTGTCCAGCAGGCGCTGACGTCCCTCTTTAGCAGTCGCTTCCCTCGCGGGAAGCGTGGATTGAAATGTGAGCTCCAATTCCGGCTCTGTGATAACGGCGTGTCGCTTCCCTCGCGGGAAGCGTGGATTGAAATGTCGTGGACGTGCATCAGGATTTTGTAGCCTGCGTCGCTTCCCTCGCGGGAAGCGTGGATTGAAATTGCTTACCGTTTTCCGTCACTACAAACGCCCACGGTCGCTTCCCTCGCGGGAAGCGTGGATTGAAATAAGCCACCGGCGGAGCTCCAGCCGGATGAGGTGGTCGCTTCCCTCGCGGGAAGCGTGGATTGAAATGTCCAGTTGAACGGCTTTCCTTCCACGGTCATGTGTCGCTTCCCTCGCGGGAAGCGTGGATTGAAATATTTTCTTAACAACAACCAACATAAAAGGAACCAGTCGCTTCCCTCGCGGGAAGCGTGGATTGAAATCAGTGCCGGCAGGGCAATGTGCTCTACTGCAACCGTCGCTTCCCTCGCGGGAAGCGTGGATTGAAATTCGGGCCGATAATTGCCAAACATATGCAGGTCTGTCGCTTCCCTCGCGGGAAGCGTGGATTGAAATGGTAGTCCCGCAGACTGTAGGCGTTCAGGTTGAGTCGCTTCCCTCGCGGAAAGCGTGGATTGAAATCATGGTTGTAAAAAACTGGATAGGAGACATGTACGTCGCTTCCCTCGCGGGAAGCGTGGATTGAAATTGGAACTGTGGCAGAAGGCAATCACGGCGGCGCTTTGTCGCTTCCCTCGCGGGAAGCGTGGATTGAAATAAGGATAATTACAAGTCAGACAGTGACCTATGCCGTCGCTTCCTCCACGGGAAGCGTGGATTGAAATCTTACACGTGGGTGCTTCCGGCACTGCCCCTTCGTCGCTTCCCCCACGGGAAACGTGGATTGAAATCACTCGCTTCACACCATCCCATGGAGGAAGATTTCGTCGCTTCCCCCGCGGGAAGCGTGGATTGAAATGGCAGACTCCTCACACTCTCTGACCAGATGATCTGGTCGCTTCCCTCACGGGAAGCGTTTTTTGGTACGAAATGATTAGATTTTGATTATTTTTTTATCTTGCACTTGCAGGCGACAGAGGATGTCATGTTAGAAAAGTATAATATGAGATAGAAAAGCAGTATGTCAATGCATTGGAGTGAAGCACAGGTTGTTTATGGACAACAGGAGGACAGCATGGACGAATTTATCGGGCATTTGGATGGAGAGCGGATTCAGACGCTGGAAAATCATCTGGCGGAGACGGCACGGCTGGCGGGGCTGTTTGCGGAGGCCTTCGGCATGAAGGAGGCCGGTGTGCTTCTGGGGAAGAATCATGATTTGGGGAAGTACAGTTCTTCGTTCCAGGCATACATAAGAGGGAAAAAGAAACGGGGTGGCGACCATTCCACGGCGGGGGCTCGGTTTCTGTGGGATCATCGGAAGGAGCTGGGGCTGGCGGCCCTGGCAGGGGCTTTCGGCATTGCCGGTCATCATGCAGGGCTTCCTGACGGCGGGACGCAGGTGGATACCTGTGAAGAGCCTACCCTGTGGGGCCGCATGAAGAGGGACATCCCGGAGTACAAGGAAATTACAGCCCGCGGTTCTCTTCTTCCTGCGGTGCCTGCTGATGCTTTTCAGAAGGCGATGAGGAATCCGGCGGATGGGATGATGCTGGTACGAATGCTGTTTTCCTGCCTGGTGGATGCTGATTTCCTGGATACGGAATCTTTCATGTCCCATGGAGCAAAGGAAAGAGGACGGTTCCAGCCTGTTTCGGAGCTGGCGGAACGGTTTTTCAGGGAGCTGGACAGCCGGGGTTATACAAGTCCGAAGAACCGGCTCAATGAGAAGCGGTATGAAATCCTTTCCCGTTGCATGGAGAAGGGAGAAGAGGCTCCGGGGCTTTATACGCTGACCGTTCCTACCGGCGGCGGGAAGACCATTTCCTCCATGGCTTTTGCCATGAAGCAGGCCGTGAAGTATCACAAGAGGCGGATTATTTATGTAATTCCCTATGTGTCTATCATAGAACAGACGGCGGAAATCTTTAAAGATTTTCTGGGAAAGGACAATGTGCTGGAGAGCCACAGCAATGTGGACTATGACGATATGGAAGAATCGGTGGCAGGGAAGATGAAACTGGCGGCGGAAAACTGGGATGCCCCCATCATAGTCACCACCAATGAGCAGTTCTGGGAGTCCCTTTATGGAAACCGGACATCCAAATGCCGCAAACTGCACAATATAGCGGACAGCGTCATTATTTTTGATGAGGCCCAGATGATGCCCCTGGATTTTCTTACTCCCTGCCTGAAGGCGCTGGAAGAGCTGGTTGGGCGGTACGGCGTGAGTGCGGTTCTCTGCAGCGCCACCCAGCCGGAGCTTTCGCAGTATCTGTCCATGAAGCCTGAAGAAATTATGGAAGATATACCGGACATGTATCAGTTTTTTAACCGGGTATCCTATCAGTTTGACGGTGAAAAAACCTATGCGGAAATCGCCGGCGCTATGCAGAAAGAGCCGCAGGCCCTGTGCATTGCTTCCACTAAAAAAGAGGCGTTAGAAATATACCGCTGCCTGGAAGGAAATGACAGTTTTTACCTGTCTACCAATCTATGCCCGGCACATAGGAAAAGGGTAATTGCTGAAATCAAAAGGCGGCTGGCCCAAAGCCTTCCCTGCCGCGTCGTATCTACCAGTATCATTTCCGTAGGAGTGGACGTGGATTTTCCTGTGGCCTATCTGGAATATACCGGCCTTGACAGCCTGATTCAAGGGGCGGGACGGTGCAATCGGGAAGGGAAGCGGCAGTCTGCGGACAGTGTGGTTCATATTTTCCGCACAGAGAAGGAAATCAAAAGCCGCTTTATGAAAAAGGAAAAGCAGGTGACAGAGCTCACCCTGGCAGGCTGCGGAGCCGGGCACATGGCGGAGCCTGCATCGATCCGGTCCTATTACGAGAACTGGTACAAGAATAATGAAGGAAATATGGACAGGATGGACATTATGGGCGACACGAAGAAACTGGCTTTTCGGGATATCGGAATGAAATTCAAGCTGATTAGGGACAATACCCGGTCCGTATTTATCCCGCTGGATGACCGGGCCAGGGAAATCCTGCATCAGCTGCAGCAGGGAATCCGTACCAGAGACCTTATGCGGGAAGCAGGCCAGTATATTGTAAATGTCAATTATTATAAAGACAGTCATAGCCTGTCTCCCTTTACCCTTCTGATGAACCAGGGGACCATTGCCTGGTTTGAAGGGGATTCCGAGCTGGCTTATCTGGCAGATTCGGACGCTTATGATGATAAAATCGGACTGAAGGCAGAGGAAAAGGAGGGCCTGGGGATTATGTGGTAAAACTCGTTCCTTGCGCAGGCTTCTAAAATTTTTCTTTTAAGGGGTATAGATTTCCTGTTATCTGTAATGGCAGATATATATCCATTTAAAAGATATAATAATATCAAAAGCTTTTCTTTGAAAGGAGGATACTATGGCTTATGGTGTGAAGATTGAATGCTGGGGCCCCTATGCCTGCTTCACCAGGCCGGAGATGAAAGTAGAAAGAGTTTCTTATGACATAATGACTCCGTCTGCGGCCCGGGGGCTGGTGGAAGCCATTTTCTGGCATCCCGGACTGCGGTATATCATCGATGAAATCGATCTTCTGAGTCCTATCCGGTACACAAATATCCGGCGGAACGAGGTGAAGTCGAAGGTACCGGCGTCTTCTGTTTCGAGTGGCGCCCGAAGCGGCAGGGACATGTATCTCTGCACAAAGGAAGATATCCAGCAGCGGGCGGCGGAGGTTCTGAAAGATGTACGATACTGCATCCATGTCCACTTTGAAATGACGGATAAGGCCAACGGCAGCGACAATCCGGGCAAATTCAGGGAAATGCTCTGCCGGCGGGCCCGGAAAGGGCAGTGCTACCACCAGCCTTACCTGGGATGCCGGGAATTTCCAGCGGGCTTCCGTTTGGTGGAGGATGATGAGCCGGTGGTACCTTACCCGGAGACAAGGGACCTGGGCTACATGCTCTATGACATGGATTTCTCCGACCGGGCGCATATTATTCCCGAATTCTTCCATGCCAGACTGGAGAAGGGGGTTATGGATCTCCGGAACTGCGAGGTGCACAGATGATACTTCAATCGCTGGTCCATCTTTACGACGAATTAAGCCGGCAGGGGAAAGTGGCCAAAGAGGGCTGGGGAATCGCCAAAGTCAGCCACCGTCTGGTACTTGATGATGAAGGAAATCTCATAGGCATCGTGTCGGCCAGAAAAACGGTGCTTCGGGGGAAGAAGGAGAAAGAAGTCCCTGCGGACATGATTGTCCCCCTGCCGGCCACCCGTTCATCAGGTGTAAAGGCCAATTTCCTCTGCGATAATTCCAGTTATTTACTGGGTGTAGATGATAAAGGAAAGCCTGGGCGGACGAAGGAGTGCTTTGAGGCGGCCAGAGCGCTTCACCATCAGATTCTTGACGGCTGCCATTCAGCTGAGGCCAGAGCCATCCTGAATTATTTTGACCATTGGAATGTGGATAAAGCCAGGGAACATCCCCTGATTCAAGGAAATCTGGAAGATATCCTGGCTGGCGCCAATTTCCTTATCCAGGTAGGAAGGCGGGATGCCACGGACATTCCGGATATCCGCAAGGCCTGGGAAGATTATTTCAAGTCCGGCGGGGAAGAAGGAAATGAAGAAACAGGGCAGTGCCTCATTACAGGAAAGAAGGATGAACCCATAGCTTCTCTTCATCCCAAAATTAAGGGAGTCCTTGGCGCGCAGAGCAGCGGGGCCAACCTGGTTTCCTTCAATGCACCGGCCTTCTGCTCCTACGGGTATGACGGCGAGCAGGGAAAGAATGCGCCGGTCAGTGAAGAGGCGGCCAATGCCTATGGGACGGCGCTGAATTTTCTCCTGGCCGACAGGACCCATGTCAAAGTCCTGGGAGACACCACGGTGGTGTACTGGTCAGAGCATGCAGAAGAAGCTTACCAGGATGGGTTCCTGGGCATGATGGGCGATGACGGCGGCCTGACAGATAAAGAATTGGACGATGTACTGACCCATGTGAAGGAAGGAGAGCCTGCAGACATCAGCGGCATTACCGTAAATCCTGACGAGCCCTTCTATATCCTGGGCCTGGCGCCCAATGCGGCCCGTATCTCCGTCCGGTTCTTTCTCAGAAATACATTCGGTGATGTAATGAAGCATATGGAAGCCCATGAAGAACGGATGAGGATTGTCCATCCTTCCTGGGAAAAGAACCGGATTCCCCTGTGGCGCGTACTGAAGACCACGGCCAATCCCCACTCCCGGGACTCCGCGTCCTCTCCGCTTCTGGCGGGCAGCCTGTTGAAATCAGTCTTTATGGATGGAAAGTACCCGGAAGCGGTTTTCCAGAATATACTGCGCCGAATCTTTTCGGACCATGATGAGCCGGCAGGCGGCGGGAAACCGGCGGTGTACAAAGTGAGTTATGTGAAAGCGGCCATGGTCAAAGCGTATCTCTTAAAAAATTGTGGAACGAAGTGGGAGGGAAAAATCCAAATGGCAGTGAACGAAAATTGCAATGACATTTCCTATGTACTGGGAAGACTCTTCTCCGTGCTGGAAAATATCCAGCAGAGCGCCAATCCCGGCATCAACAGCACCATCAAAGACAGGTATTTTAATTCCGCCTGTGCTACACCGGCATCCGTATTTCCGGTGCTCTGGAAACTGGCCAATGCCCATCTGGGAAAACTGGACCAGCCCAAAGCGGTCTATTTCAAGAAAAAACTGGGCATGCTCATGGATAAAATCGCCATGCCGGACCGGGGGACCCCGCTGCCCCATCGGCTGACCCTGGACGAACAGGGCGCTTTCGTCCTTGGCTACTACCAGGAAACCCAGGCAAGATATGCAGGAAAAAAGGAGGACAAATAAAATGGCAGAACCAATTCACAACCGCTACGATTTCGTCATTCTCTTTGATGTGGTGAATGGGAACCCCAATGGCGACCCCGATGCGGGCAACCTTCCCCGGGTGGATCCGGAAACGGGGCTGGGCCTTGTCACCGATGTATGTCTCAAGAGAAAAATCCGCAACTACGTGGAAGCAGCAAAAGAAGGAGAAGCGGGATACCGCATCTATATTAAGGAAAACGTGCCCCTGGAACAGAGCGACCGGGAAGCGCTGGACTACATCGGCATCAGCGACATTAAGGACGTGAAGAAGAAAGATCCCGAAGCCGACGTGAAAATCAGGAACTTCATGTGCTCCAATTTTTACGATATCCGCACCTTCGGCGCCGTCATGACCACCTTTGTGAAAGGGGCCCTGAACTGCGGCCAGGTGCGGGGACCGGTGCAGCTTGGTTTTGCCAGGAGCATTGATCCCATTGCGCCGCAGGAAGTTACCATCACCCGCGTAGCCATCACCACCACCAAAGACGCCCAGAGTAAATCCACTGAAATGGGACGCAAATTCATCGTTCCCTATGCCCTGTACCAGGCAGAAGGCTACGTATCGGCCAACTTGGCCAGAAAGACCACCGGCTTCTCCGAAGAAGACCTGGAACTCCTCTGGCAGGCCATTATCAACATGTTTGAGAACGACCATTCCGCTGCCAGAGGAAATATGGCGGTGCGGGAACTCATCGTCTTCAAGCACGACAGCGAACTGGGGAATGCGCCCTCCTACAAACTCTTTGAAAGGGTCCATGTGGAGAAAAAAGACCCGGCCAAGGTGCCAAGAGCCTACGACGACTACGAAGTCACCGTAGATACCGATGACCTTCCCCAGGGAGTCACCTGCCGCCGTATGATATGAACTATCGGGAAGAAGAATACCTTATGATTTCCGGCATCCAGCACTTCATCTTCTGCCGGCGCCAGTGGGCCCTCATCCATGTGGAACAGCAGTGGGCGGAAAACCGGCTCACCGCAGAAGGAGAAGTGATGCACCGGAATGCCCATAAGGACAGCTTCGTGGAAAAACGGCCCGGCATCCTCGTTACCCGGGGACTCCGTGTATCCTCCTCCCGCCTTGGCATGACCGGACAGTGCGACGTGGTGGAATTTTATGCCTCCGACAGCGGCGCTGTCATACAGGGACACCGCGGCCTCTGGGACGTGGTACCGGTGGAGTACAAACGGGGAAAAGACAAGAACGATGACTCCGATATGTGCCAGCTCTGCCTGGAAGCACTGTGCTTGGAAGAAATGATGGGCATCCATATCCCCTTCGGCTATATTTTCTACAATGAAATACGGCGGCGCCGGAAAATAGAACTGACCGAAGACCTCAGAAACAGAGTGGAAAAGGCGGCAGCGGAAATGCACGAATATTTCCGGAGGGGTTACACACCCAAAGTGAAGACATCGAAGAAATGCCAGTCCTGCTCCGTGAAAGACCTGTGTATCCCCAAACTCTGCCGAAACCTGTCCGCCCGAGCCTACCTTGAGCAGGCGCTGAAGGAAGGAGAGAACCTGTGAGAAAGCTGCTGAACACCCTCTTCGTCACATCCGACGACCTCTACCTTTCCCTGGAAAACGGAAATATAACGGCATGGAAGGGAGAAAAGAAAGCGGCACAGATACCGCTTATCAACCTGGAAAGTATCCTTGATTTCTCCCATAAAGGAGCCAGCCCGGCCCTCCTGGGGGAATGCGTGAAACGGGGCATCGGCTTCTCCTTCCTTACGCCGAACGGACGATTCCTGGCCAGAGCCTGCGGCGTAGCGGAAGGAAACATATTCCTCCGCAAAGAACAATACCGGATTTCCGATGAGGAAGAAAAAAGCCTGGTCATTGCCAGAGCCATGATTGCAGGGAAAATCCTGAACGCCCGGGCCGTCCTCATGCGGGCCCTCCGGGATCACCCCTTGAGCGTGGACAAAACCCTTTTCCGCAGCCATATCCGGGATCTGCAGGACGCCGCCGTCTGCGCGGCGGAAGCATCCTCACCGGACGAACTGCGGGGCATCGAAGGAAACGGGGCCCAGAGCTACTTCTCCCTCCTTGACAGCCTCATCCTGCAGGACAAGAAACACTTCTATTTCCATGGAAGAAACAAAAGACCGCCCCTGGACCGCATGAATGCCATCCTTTCCTTCACCTATACCATCCTGGCCCATGACTGCGCCTCCGCTCTGGAAGCTGTCGGCCTGGACCCCTATGCCGGCTTCCTGCACCGGGACCGGCCCGGCCGGCTCTCCCTGGCCCTGGACCTGATGGAAGAACTCCGGAGCGTCTATGCCGACCGCTTCGCCCTTACCCTGGTGAACAACCGCATGATTTCAGCAAAAAATTTCGAAATCAAAGAAGATGGTGCCGTGTGGCTCAACGGAGAAGGACGGAAAATCCTTCTCACCCAATGGCAGGAAAGAAAACGGGACACCATTACCCACCCCTTCCTGCAGGAAAAAATGGTCTGGGGACTTATTCCCTATGTACAGGCTCTTCTTTTGGCCCGATACATCCGTCATGACCTGGACGGATATCCCCCTTTCCTCTGGAAGTGATACCATGCTCCTCCTTGTAACCTATGACGTAAATACCACCACCGCCGCAGGCCGGAAACGGCTCCGGCAGGTAGCCCGATGCTGCACCGCCCATGGCCAGCGGGTGCAGAACTCCGTCTTCGAATGCAGCGTGGACGAAGCCCAGGCCGTTGAGCTCAGAGCACGGCTCAAAGACCTCATCGACGAAGACGCAGACAGCCTGCGCTTCTATAACCTGGGAAACCACTATAAAAATAAAATCATCCATATAGGAACAAAGAAAGGATATGACCCCAATGACACCATGATTCTATAAGCGCGAACCCCAAGCGCCCAAAAGAAAAAAGCATGGAAAACGCCGATAAAAAAACCGGTGAAATCCCGGTTCGCGGAGACCATGCCGCCAAGTGCGGTAATTAGGGGATAGCTTTACCGCACAGTCGCTTCCCCCGCGGGAAGCGTGGATTGAAATCGCTCCACAAAGCGTGTATAACAAGACAGGGGGTCGCTTCCCCCGCGGGAAGCGTGGATTGAAATCAGCGTCTCCTGCTTTGCATTGGACGTAAGAACGGGTCGCTTCCCCCGCGGGAAGCGTGGATTGAAATATGCCGGTGGTCATGCGGGTGATAGTGTTTTGAGTCGCTTCCCCCGCGGGAAGCGTGGATTGAAATAACTATGGCGGCAGCGCATCCTATAAACACTGGATTGTCGCTTCCCCCGCGGGAAGCGTGGATTGAAATTGGCCTTTGCAGGCGGTCTTTAGGGTGTTTACGGAGGTCGCTTCCCCCGCGGGAAGCGTGGATTGAAATACTTCTGAGGCCGGAGCTGTCGGCGCCCAGTTTCGTCGCTTCCCCCGCGGGAAGCGTGGATTGAAATCGGGATGGTCAGCATCCCGGGGGCCACCGTCATGGTCGCTTCCCCCGCGGGAAGCGTGGATTGAAATTATCCTGGCGGAGATTATGAGCATTTTGACTATGTCGCTTCCCCCGCGGGAAGCGTGGATTGAAATTTATAATAAGCATTTCAATTCCTCCTTCAATACGTCGCTTCCCCCGCGGGAAGCGTGGATTGAAATCCCAGAGCTATGAAGCTTGGGAGTCCCTTCGTAAGGTCGCTTCCCCCGCGGGAAGCGTGGATTGAAATCCAATTAAATTCAAAAAATGGTAGGCAGTCAATTGTCGCTTCCCCCGCGGGAAGCGTGGATTGAAATCCCAGAGCTATGAAGCTTGGGAGTCCCTTCGTAAGGTCGCTTCCCCCGCGGGAAGCGTGGATTGAAATCCAATTAAATTCAAAAAATGGTAGGCAGTCAATTGTCGCTTCCCCCGCGGGAAGCGTGGATTGAAATTGATAATCCATACATAACGGATGATGGTGATAAGTCGCTTCCCCCGCGGGAAGCGTGGATTGAAATGTAGGCAAAGAGCGGGACCGGCTTCATGGTGGGGTCGCTTCCCCCGCGGGAAGCGTGGATTGAAATCGCTGCCTTGGCTTCCCAATAGGCAGAAAGGGCGGGTCGCTTCCCCCGCGGGAAGCGTGGATTGAAATTTCCACCCTTCCCTGTTGCCCCTGGTGGGAAGTTGTCGCTTCCCCCGCGGGAAGCGTGGATTGAAATTGGTGGCTGATGGCGAAGCAGGACCGGAAATCTAGTCGCTTCCCCCGCGGGAAGCGTGGATTGAAATATTCCCGAAATCAAGGCCAACGCCATCCTGGAGGGTCGCTTCCCCCGCGGGAAGCGTGGATTGAAATAGTGACGTAGCACCAGCCTGTGCGATACTTTTTATGTCGCTTCCCCCGCGGGAAGCGTGGATTGAAATGAACTGGGAAAGCCCTATTGAATCAAGTATATAGTCGCTTCCCCCGCGGGAAGCGTGGATTGAAATTATTATGACCAGAGAAGAAAGAAAACAGGAACAGGTCGCTTCCCCCGTGGGAAGCGTGGATTGAAATATGTCATTGAGCATCTCATTGCCCTTCTGATAAAGTCGCTTCCCCCGTGGGAAGCGTGGATTGAAATATCCCATGCCATGGTACGGGTGATGGCTTCTTCAAGTCGCTTCCCCCGTGGGAAGCGTGGATTGAAATCCTATGCCGTGTCCGGATGCTACGGCTTCCTGGGTTGCTTCCCCCGTGGGAAGCGTGGATTGAAATAACCTCCTAAAATACGATTCTGGATTTTAAGCATTTGTCGCTTCCCTAGCGGGAAGCGTGGATTGAAATTTCGTGAAGGAACTGCAGGAAAACTATCCAGGTTGTCGCTTCCCTAGCGGGAAGCGTGGATTGGAATACATCCCTTCTATATTTCTCAGCTGCGTCCGCTTTGCGGGCCAGCTCGGGGTGGTTCTGGTGGAGTGCCTTAGTAAGGGCCTGGAGTTTCTTGGTGCGAGAATTATAATTGGTGCTCTTGTTCTCGTAGTTGACGACGTTTTTTTCTTTCTTTGATATTCACGCAGAGGCTCTTCCATATCAGACAATTTGTTTCTTTCCTCATCGTACTTAGAACCGTATTTTCTATGTATCTTAATGATAAAGTCTGTATATTTCTTTTTTACAGCCTTTCGTTCTGATTCCGGGGTGTATTTAAGTTCTCTCTGCAATCTATCGTACAATTTACCGGCATGCTCGTTATCACTTTCATCTATCCTCCGCATTTTTTCGATTTGTTCTTCTAATTGCGAATCGAACTTTTTTCTATAATTTTCTATTGCCTTATTCGCAGTCCGCCAGTAGACCTTAGCGTTATGGGAAAGCCGCTTCCCTTCAGTGGCCCGGTTGACGGCTTTTGACCCAGCTGCCATAGGTCGAAGGCCACCGCCGCTCCCCTCCGGACGTAAACTGACCGTTATCTGCCCGTGGGTGTTTGTTTTCATCCCACCCCGCATTGCAGGCCCGGATTCTTTCAAGGTTTACTTTACTCTGGTCCATTGTTTTTCCTCCTTATCCGCCGCACCGGTTTTACCGTGTGACACATGGTATCTCTGAGTTCCTAAAAAAGTCAATAAAAAAGACCGCCGCAGCAGTCCACGCTAATGCTAATTTCCTATAATCATCCATAATTTCACCCACGAAAAAACCGCCTGATTAAGCAAGCGGTTAGTATACCATTGACTTTAACTCTTTTCAAAATAGTGCGGACATCCGGGGCAGACCTTTTCGGCTTTTCCCCAATCTTTGACTTCCGGGACTGCACTTTTTTTGAGACCGCCATACATGGCCTCGTAAATATCAACACACAAACCTTCCGGGATGTCTCGGTGAAGCAATGGGCATTCCCAGATTTCGTCTGGGACATAATCAGGGGTATCGCCTAATTTTCTGTTATCCATTTTCTTATCTCCCTTACTAAGGCAGCATGCCTTTCATCATAGTCCTTTTTAGACCAGGCACTAACGACCCGACCCGCAGGAGTAATCGCTATAACAGTTCCGTCGTCTGCAAGATACTCATATTTGTCCGGGGGCTGCTTGATACGAACGAATGCATGGTCGACATAATGCTGCGCCATTCTCTTAGTTACTCCGTATCTTTTCGCGTGTTCCGTCAATGACGTAACAATAATGGGTTTAGGGGCCTCCACAATATGCCCGGGCTTTATAAGTCCAGACTTTTTCAGGGATATTTCCAGCCCTGAGTACATCTTACCATTACTTCCGGACGAAGTAAATCTCCCGTCATCGTCTCTTGGATGCTGTGATTCTTCCCAATCGCTGTCTTTTGCAAATTTGGGCATTTCCTGCGGTTTCCCGGGGTCCTCGGGTGGTTTATCCCCCGGGTCCTGCGGGGGCCTCTGTGGGCCAGCGTAGCCCGCGGGCTGGCCTTCCCCGCCGCCCATGCTATCTATATCCCCGAAGCCTCCCAGCTCGCCTTCGCCCTGGACTTCGTCGGATGCTTTGAGGATATCCGCGTCGGTGATATTTGTCCATACGCCGGTCCGCTCGCTCTGCTGCTTCAGTTCCTTCAGGGCGGTTCGCGGGGATACAAGGCCCGCATTCAGGGCGGTCACTACGTTCTCCGTCCCGCTCTTGGCAAGGTCGCTCCTCTCCTGGTCAGACGGTTCCGATACCGGGTCAAATTCAAAGTCCAGGTCGTCGGGGACGGCTCCGAACACGTCCATGCAGAGCACCGGCAGGAGCTTGTTCAGAATGGGGCGGAGCTTAGGGAAGCGCTGATTAAATCGTTATCGGATTTCATTCTTGTATTTTTATCCAATGCAAGGAATCGGTCGACGCGAATAGCGAGCTATTTAAGGAGACTGATGACGCAGCATTGGATAAAAATACTTATGAAATTCGATTCTGCGAATGAATCAGTGCTTCCCCAGGGTTTCTGCTTCTTCCACGAACCAGAGGGGGTGGGCTTTTTTGAGTTTGGCCCTAAGAGGGGCGGCTTCTTCCCTGTTTTCCAGCACCAGGAAGAAGGCGGAGCCGGAGCCGGTCATGAGGACGGGGCGGGAGAGGGAGCGGAGGACGGCGGCTGTTTCTTTGAGGATGGGGTTCAGCGGGAAGAGGGCGTCTTCGAAGTCGTTTGCCAGGGAGGAAAGGAGGAGGCGGCGGTCTTTGGTTTCCAGTGCTTTCACGCAGTCTTCGGTGCTGTCTTTCCGGCGGCGAGGGAGGGCGTCTATGGCGGCGTAGGCTTTGGCGGTGGATACGGAGGCCCCAGGGCGGACGATGAGGATGGGAAGGGCTTCCCATGGGGGAAGGGCGGTGAGTTTGTCGCCGATGCCCGTGCAGCGGGCGGCTCCGCCGATGACGCAGAAGGGCACGTCGGCGCCCAGGGAGGCGCCCATGGCTGCAAGGGATTCCGGGGTATCTCCTGTTTCATAGAGGGCAGACAGTCCCCGAAGGACAGCGGCGGCGTCGGAGGAGCCGCCGCCCATGCCTGCTTCCGAGGGGATTTCTTTGGCAAGGGTCATGGAGACGCCGCTGGAAATATGTTTTTCTCGAAGGAAAAGTTCCGCTGCCTTCACCATGAGGTTGTCCCGCCCTGCCGGGGCGCTGCCCTTCACCACGGCGAGGGTGACGGTGTCCGCCTTTTCCAAGGTAATGGTGTCATGGAGGGAGATGGAGTGCATGACGGAGTCAATGTCATGGTATCCGTCCTCTCTTTTTTCCCCTACGGACAGGGTGAGGTTGATTTTGGCATAGGCTGTTTCCTGTATCATTTCGTGCTCCTTGTAGAAATAGATTTTCTTTATTATATCCTATGGCGGGGCAGCTGTCCGCTTTTCGCTGGTGTGATGGAAAATGAAGGAAGGCGCCTTCGGCGCCTATATAAATGCTGCCTGTCGGCAGCACCCCCTTTGGTGGCTGACGCCACCACCTTTGCCACGGTGTGAAGCGTGTCACTGGATTCTCAGTCGCCCAAGGGCTCCCTACGAATCCAGTTCCCTTGCCACCCCTATTCAGGGGGCACTATGGGTGCTGGGCGGTGGCGTCAAATTGAGTTTATGGCAGCAGCGGAGCGAAAACCATACAACCGGGCTTCGCCCGGAGGAAAACAAGCCAACCGCCCTGACGGGCGATAGAAATGCACCCCTTCTGCCGCCTATCGGCGGCGTCTCTCCACGGGAAAGCGTCTCACGCGATTTTCAGGTCGCTTTTGCTCCCCTACAAATCACGTTCGCTTGCCACCCCGGAGGGGGAGATTTGCTCTCCACTCAGCTTCTGGACTCATAAGTATCTCAAGGCATAGCGCCGCTAAAACTTCCCCCTCCGGGGGAAGTACCGCCGCAGGCGGGGATAGGGGTGCATTTCCAACGGGCGCAGCCCGGTTTTACGGTTTTCGTTGCCTATGGCAGCGCTGCCGCCGACAGGCGGCAATAAATCTCATCGCCGCGAAGCGGCGATACCACACCCTCTGAACCTTTTGAACCTTATGAACCCTTTGACCCCTCACGCCATAGGCGTGTCCAATGGCGATACCACAACCCTCAGCGGCCAAAGGCCGCTGTCAAATTTTAGAACCCTTGCGCCCATAGGGTGCATCAATCTTAAGAACCTTTTCATCACAACCTTCGGAGCGAAGCCCCGTCCACCTTCCCCTCTGAACCTGCCCCCCCTGTCCCACTTTCCCACTGTCCCACCAGCCCACTATTTCCCTATTTACCCTTCTTTACCATAGTGCTATAATACGAATTACAACTTAAGTTTTCCGAAGCCGGACCATGCAGCTTTTTTGCTGCGGGTCCGGCTTTTTTTCGACGGGAGGCGTGGAGTATGGGAGATGTATGGAGAGATTTACCGAAGGCCCAGGGGCTGTATGATCCGAGAAATGAGCATGATGCCTGCGGCATCGGGTTTGTGGCGGATATCAAGGGGAAAAGGTCCTATGGCATTGTGGACGACGCATTGAAGATTCTGGAGAACCTGAAGCACCGGGGCGGTGAGGGGGCGGACCAGAGGAGCGGCGACGGCGCGGGGATTCTGACCCAGATTCCCCATGAGTTTTTCCAGCGGGAGTGCGAGGTGCTGGGGTTCCATCTGCCCCAGGAGGGGGAGTACGGGGTCGGCATGATTTTTGCGCACCGGTACCATGATTTCCGGGAGGAGCAGAAGCGTATTTTTGAGGAAATCGTGAAGGAAGAGGGGCAGACGGTGCTGGGCTGGCGGGAGGTTCCCATTGATGAGAGCCTTATCGGCGAGGAGGCCAAGCGCATACGGCCCCATTTCCTGCAGGTGTTTATCGGGCGGAATCCGGAGCTCACGGAGCCCATAGATTTTGAGAGGAAGCTCTACATCATCCGGCGGCGGGCGGAGAAGAAAATCATTCCGCTCTCCGAAGGCATGGGCACTGATTTCTACATTGCCTCTCTGTCTTCGAAGACCATTGTGTACAAGGGCATGCTTACCAGCGACCAGATGCGCCATTTCTACCTGGATCTGTCGGACCTGGATTTCAAGACTGCCATGGCCATGGTCCATTCCCGTTTCAGCACGAACACGTTCCCCAGCTGGGCTCGTGCCCATCCGAACCGCTATATTGTGCATAATGGGGAAATCAATACCATCCGCGGCAATATCAACTGGCTGAACGCCCGGGAGAGCAAGTCCCGGCCCTCCGATTATCCGGAACTGGCCAAGGCCTTCCCGGTGGTGGACGCCACAGGCAGCGATTCCGCCATGTTTGACAACTGTCTGGAGTATCTCCACATGGCCGGCCATTCCCTGGCCCACGCCATGATGGTCATGATTCCGGAGCCCTGGGAGAAGGACATCTCCATGAGCCGGGAGAAGAAGGATTTCTACCGGTACCACAATTTCATGATGGAACCCTGGGACGGACCGGCGGCCATCTGCTTCTGCGACGGTGTGGTCATCGGCGGCATGCTGGACAGGAACGGCCTGCGTCCGGCCCGGTACTACGTGATGAAGGATGACCGGGTCATCCTGTCGTCTGAGGTGGGATCGGTGCCGGTGGACCAGAAGGATGTGCTTTACAAGGGCCGTCTGGAGCCGGGAAAGATTTTCCTCATCGACACGTCCCAGCAGCGCATCGTGGGGGACGAGGAAATCAAGCACAACATGGCGAAGGCCCATCCCTACGGCGCCTGGTGCAGGGAGCATATCCTGGACCTGAAGGACCTGCCCAAGGGGGAGCGGCAGGCGCCGGAGCATCTGGAGGAGCAGCAGCGGGCATTCGGCTATACCCAGGAGGACCTGCGGGACATGATTATCCCCATGGCCCAGACCGGGAAGGACCCGGTAGGCGCCATGGGCATGGATTCGCCGCTGCCGGTGCTGTCGGAGCGGCCGCATCTCCTGTACGACTATTTCCAGCAGAACTTCGCCCAGGTCACGAATCCGCCTATTGACGCTATTCGGGAGTCCATCGTCACTTCCTCCACGGTGTATGTGGGAAATATGGCCAACATTATGGACCCCGACGAAAGGGGCACCGCCGCCCTGGCCATGGACAGGCCGCTCCTCACCAATGAGGAAATGGAAGCGGTGAAGCATCTGCAGGATGACCGCCTCCGTCCGGTGGTGCTGTCCCTCCTCTATCCGGAGGGGAAGGGGGAAATGGAGAAAGCCCTGGACGGTCTCTTTGCCAAAGCCCTCTCCGCGGTGAAGGCGGGACACAATATCCTCATCCTCTCGGACCGGGGCGTGGACAGGGAGCACCTGGCCATTCCCGCCCTTCTGGCATCGGCGGGGCTTCACAATTTCCTCATCCGGGAGAAGGTCAGGCCGGACGTGGGCATTATCCTGGAGTCCGGTGAGCCCCGGGAAGTGCACCATTTCTGCACCCTCATCGGCTATGGCGCCACCGCCATCAATCCTTACCTGGCCCTGGACACGGCGGCGGACCTGGCGGAAAAGGGGAAGCTGGGACATATGACGGTGGAGGAGGCCCTCAAGAATTACATGGACGCATCGGTGAAGGGCATACTCTCCGTCATGTCCAAGATGGGGATTTCCACGGTGAAGAGCTACCACGGCGCCCAGATTTTTGAAGCCCTGGGCATTGGGAAGGAAGTGGCGGACACCTATTTCGGAGAGACCGCCTCCCCGGTGGGCGGCCTGGGCCTTTCGGATATAGAAGAAGAAAACAGGAAACGCCACGAAGAGGCCTATGAAAGGAAACGGGGCCTTCCGGCGGGGGATGTTTTCAAGTACCGCAGAAACGGCGACGAGCCCCACATCCTCACGGCAGAGGTCATCCGCCTCCTGCAGCAGGCCTGCCGCACCGGCAGTTACGAAATCTATAAAGTCTATGCGAACAAGGTGAATGAGCCCCTCATCCGGCTCCGGGACCTTTTGGATTTCACCTATCCCGCCGGCTGCAGCATTCCCATCGAAGAAGTAGAAAGCGCGGACTCCCTGATCCGCCGTTTCCGCACCGGCGCCATGAGCTACGGCGCTTTAAGCAGAGAGGCCCATGAATGCATTGCCAAAGCCATGAACCACCTTCACAGCCGCAGCAACACCGGCGAAGGGGGCGAGGATGCGGAGCGCTTTGCGCCCCTTCCGGACGGCAGCAGCGTGAACGATGAAATCAAGCAGGTCTCCACTGCCCGTTTTGGTGTCACCGGCAATTACCTGGTCCACGGCTCGGAAATCCAGATTAAATGCGCCCAGGGCGCCAAGCCCGGCGAAGGAGGGCACCTGCCCGGCAGCAAAGTGGACCCTGCCATCGCCCGCACCCGCCATGCCACGCCGGGGGTATCCCTCATTTCCCCGCCGCCCCATCATGACGTGTACTCCATCGAAGACCTGGCGGAGCTTATCTTTGACCTGAAGAACGGGAACCCGAAGGCGGAAATCAACGTGAAACTCACCGCCGGCAGCGGCGTAGGCACCATTGCCGCCGGCGTGGTGAAGGCCAAGGCCGACGGCATCACCATCAGCGGCTATGACGGCGGTACCGGCGCCTCCCCTAGGACCAGCATGCGCCATGCCGGCCTCCCCTGGGAAATCGGACTTTCCGAAGTGCAGCAGGTGCTCCTTCTGAACCAGCTTCGGGACCGGGTGAAACTGGAAACCGACGGGAAACTCTTAACCGGCAGGGACGTGGCCATCGCCGCCCTTCTGGGGGCTGAGCGTTTCAGCTTCTGTACGGGCCCCCTCGTCGCCCTGGGCTGCCAGATGTATCGGGTGTGCAACAGAAACACCTGCCCCCTGGGCATCTGCACACAGGATGAAAAACTGAGGAAACGGTTTGCCGGAAAACCGGAGTACCTGGAAAACTTCATGCGCTTCGTGGCCGAAGACCTCCGTGAAATCATGGCCCGCCTGGGCTTCCGCCGTCTGGAGGACATGGTGGGTAGAAGCGACCGCCTGAAGCAGAAGGGCCTCACCGGTAATCCCAAGGCCGACACCCTTCATCTGGACGCCCTCCTCTTCCGTCCCTATACGGATATTTCCGTGGGCCACCATTTCATGAAAGAGCAGGACCATGAAATGGAAAAGACCCTGGACATGGCCAAGCTGGTGCGCATGTGCAAGCCCGCCCTGGAGGAGAAAAAGCCGGTCAGAGCCAAACTCTTCATCAAGAATACGAACCGCGTCACCGGCACCATCGTGGGCAGCGAGATTTCCAGGCGCTATGGCGAAGAAGGACTGCCGGAAGACACCATACGCCTCTCCTTCGTAGGCTCCGCCGGCCAGAGCTTTGGCGCCTTCATCCCTAAAGGCCTCACCCTCACTCTGGAAGGGGACGCCAACGACTACGCCGGCAAAGGCCTCTCCGGCGGCAAAATCATCATCTACCCGCCAAGAAATGTTTCCTTCAAAGCCGAAGACAACGTCATCATCGGAAACGTGGCCTTCTTCGGCGCCAACGGCGGCAAAGCCTTCGTCTCCGGCAGAGCCGGCGAACGGTTCTGCGTGAGAAACAGCGGCGCCACGGTGGTGGTGGAAGGCGTGGGCAACCACGGCCTGGAATACATGACCGGCGGCCGGGCCGTCATCCTGGGACCCACCGGTCTCAACCTGGCAGCCGGCATGTCCGGCGGCACCGCCTACGTGGTGGACCTGGACGAAAGAAAACTGAACCATGAAATGGTCCACGCCGAGCCCCTGGACAATCTGGAAGAAGCGGAAGAAGTGCGGAAACTCATCGAAGAACACTACATCTGCACCAGGAGCGAAAGGGCAGAGGAAATCCTGGCCCAGTGGAACCGATTCCTCCCCCGCATCAGCCGCGTCATCCCCAAGGACTATGAAGCCATGGAAAAAGAAATCCGCCGCTTCATGAAACAGGGCAAGACAAGGGAAGAAGCGGAAAAAGAAGCCTTTGGAGAAAAATTCGGGAAGCAGGGCTATCCGCTGCCTGTCGGCGTGGTGTGACTGTATTCCCGGACGCAAGGGGGTTCAGGCGCCTGCGGCGCCCGGGTTCAAGCCGTCATTGGGCTGACGCCCTTGACAGCTCAGGTTCTGCCCGGGAATGGCTCCGCCTTCCGGGCTGGTTCAGAGGGGAGTTATATAGAATCGCTGCGCTGGCGATGAAGGCGCCCTGTGGGCGCTGGGCAATGGCGACAATTTGAGCTTATGGCAGCCGCGGATAGAAAATCATACAACCGGGCTTCGCTCGGAGGAAAACAAGCCAACCGCCCTGACGGGCGATGGAAATGCACCCCTTCTGCCGCCTGCGGCGGCGTCTCTCCACGGGAAAGCGTCTCACGTGATTTTCAGGTCGCTGTCGCTCCCCTACAAATCACGTTCGCTTGCCACCCCGGAGGGGGAGATTTGCTCTCCACTCAGCTTCTGGACTCATAAGTATCTCAAGGCATAGCGCCGCTAAAACTTTCCCCTCCGGGGGAAGTGGTGCGCAGCACCAAAAGGGGTGTATTTCCACGCGCCGCAGGCGCGGTTGTATGGTTTTCGCTGCCTCTGGCAGCGCTGCCGCCGTAAGGCGGCATATAAAACTCATCGCCTGAAGGGCGATACCACCACCCTTTGAACCCTCTGAACCTTTTGAACCTTCTGAACCCTCACGCCGCAGGCGTGTCCAATGGCGTGTCCATAAAAAATCAGTTTCCTCTTTTTACGGAATAAAGGAAATCCTCCTGCCATGGAGCGCAGGGGGATTTCTTTTTCTTACAGGACATGGAACCTGAAGAAGCCTGTTTCCATACTACTGCACAGAACTTGCGTTCTGATTTGTTTCCGAATATGCTGAGTGTAACCGCGGAAATACACAGGGCATGCCGGAAACGGACAGCATATGACAAAGGAAGAACTGTATGAAGAAGAAAGAAAATTGATTGTAAAGGCCAAGGCAGGGGACAGGGACGCCATGGCGGCCCTCATTGGGCGCTATGAGCCCCTTTTCAGGAAACTGGCCGCCGGGGAGACCCGGATGGATTGGGAAGATATCCGCCAGGATCTGTCGGTGTCCTTTCTGGAGGGGGTGAAGGCCTTCGAGCCGGAAAAGGGCACCTATTTCCCCTACTACATACGGCAGCGGCTGTATTGGGAAAAGCTGCACATGGTGGAAAGGATGATGAAACGGTGTTCCCAGGAAATCCAATCCCTGGCGGGAGTGGAGAATATCCCCGATGAATCCAAAAGCGGCAGGGATCATCTGGAGGTACTGCAGGAAATCGCGAAGAGCCTTCCCCTGTCGGCAAATGAAAGGGCCCTTCTTTCCGCCCTCCTCCGGGGAGAGAGGGTAGAAGATATGGCGGAAAAACTGGCCATGAGCCGTGCCTCCTGCTACCGCCTCCGGGCGAAGCTCTTTATGACCCTTCGGAAGGAAAAGGAGCGGTTCTGGGAAATGGTGGGGTAGGGTAGATGGTAGAAGATAGATGGTAGACATCAGACGCTTTCTGCTGTCCGCTATCGGCTGTCGGCTTACCGCTGGCCGACGGCTCCTTCCCGCCGACTGGGATTCTTTAGTGGACTAGTGGACTAGTAAGTGTCACTATCTACATGCACCAAGATTCTCGCCCGGGGTCAGAATGACGATGGGGTCGGGAAGGTTAGCCCGTAACGCGGACTTCATATTCATCGCCCGATAGGGCGATACCACAACCCTCTGAACCCTTTGAACCTTCTGAACCCTCTGAACCCGGGCCGCAGAGCGGCCCCTTCACGGCGGAGCCATCCTGTGATACAATGAAGCCCACAGACGGCGATGGGGTTCGCCGGGCGATTTCCTGCTTTCGCCGAATGCTCTTAGGGAAGCACTGATTAATTCGCAGAATCGAATTTCATATGTATTTTTATCCAATGCTGCGTCATCAGTCTCCTTAAATAGCTCGCTATTCGCGTCGACTGATTCCTTGCATTGAATAAAAATGCAAGAATGAAATCCGATAACGATTTAATCAGCGCTTCCCTAGAGATGATGACTCCTGCTCTTTTTCAGAGCAGGAGATTTTTTTATGGAGGTTATGATGAATCAAACTGTTTTTCCACTGCTGGTGGCGGCAGGCGGGGCGCTGGGGGCGCTTTGCCGGTATTTTACTACCCTGGTGATGGCGGGGGCGCTGGGCACGGCATTTCCCTTCGGCACCCTGGCAGTGAATGGGGCGGGGTCTTTCCTTATCGGGATTTTGAGCATCCTTTTTTCCAGGGTCTATCCCATGCCCGGGGCGGCGGCGTTTCTTGTCACCGGATTTCTGGGCGGCCTCACCACCTTTTCTTCCTTCATGAATGAAACCCTGCAGTTTTTCGCGGCGGGACGGTGGCCGGAGGGGCTGGGATATATTTTTCTGCAGCTTTTTCTAGGGTTTCTTTTTGTGGCGCTGGGCTGTTTCCTGGCGGAGAAGCTGTTCTGCTGATGGTGTATAATGGGGAGGAGAGAGTGCTGTAAATGTTATATTTGTAGTACGAAACGGAGGCGGCACTATGGTACCAACTCACAGAGAAGTGCTTCGATATGCACGAAACAGCGATTTCGACGAAAGGGATTTAGGGAAGCGCTGATTAAATCGTTGTCTGCTTTTATTCTAGAATTTTTATGCAATGCGAGGAATGGGAAAGGGAATAGCGAGCTATTTAAGGAGTCCCATGACGAAGCAGTGCATAAAAATTCTTATAAAAGCAGACTCTATGAATTAATCAGTGCTTCCCTAGCGTCCTGGATGGCACACTGCCGGAAGTTCTGCAAAGCGCATGGCCGGAGGGGGAGCTTTCCGTCCAGGTGGCGGTGGACAGTCTGGTAGAGTTTTTGAAGGAACGGATTGACCAGATTATTGCCCTCAGCCGGAAGGAGGACTGGCGGAAGGAAATAGTGGATATTGGGTTTTCCTATTTCCTCCTCATGAAAATCCACCACTGGCAGATTTCACACAGAAAATGATAGAAAGCAGCTTTGGAGAAGGGCTGCTTTTTATTTCATCCATAATGATATAATAAGGGCAGGTATATTTGTTTTTAAAGGAGGCAGTCATGGATTATCAGAGAATTCATACGTCCCTGGCAAAGGGCATCGAAACCATTACTTTGGATTATGCGCCCACGCTGAATGCGCTGGACATGGAAATGGCCGGCGAGCTGGCGGATGCGCTGGAAAAGGCTGAAGGAAATCCGGAGGTGAAGGTGCTGGTACTTACCGGCGCCGGCCGCGCTTTTTCCGCCGGCGGCGACATCCGGTATATGAAGGCCCACTGTGATGAGCCTGATTTCTCAAAGAAATCCATGGCGCCTCTGGCGGGGAAACTGTCGGAAATCGTGCTGTACATGAAGAAAATGTCCAAAATCATCATCTGCGCCGTGGCAGGTGCAGCGGCAGGAGGCGCGGCCAACCTGGCCTTTGCCTGCGATTTCATCTTCGCCGCGGACAATGCGAAATTTCTGCAGGCCTTCGTAGGCATCGGTCTCTGCCCGGACACCGGCGGCGTCTATTTCCTGCCCCGCATGGCAGGCACCCACCGGGCCTTCGACATGTTTGTCACCGGCCGCCCGGTGAAGGCGGAGGAAGCGCTGGCAATGGGACTGGTGAAGGAAATCACCACGAAGGAAGAACTCATGCCTGCGGTCATGGCCTTTGCGGAAAAGCTCACCGAAGGGCCCCTTCTGGCCTATGGCAATATGAAGAAACTCATGTTCGAAAGCATGTACAAGGGCTTTGAAGACTATATGAAAGCCGAAGCGGTGTATCTGGCACAGTGCTCCGGAAGCGAGGACTTCAGGGAGGGCATCACCGCCTTTCTGGAAAAGAGAAAACCGGAATTCAAGGGGAAATGACCATGGAAATCATGAACTGGCAGGAAGGCTCCCTTCATGGCACCATCTACCGGGGAAGCGGCGAGGGCAGGGTGGTGTATATTCTGGAACCGGTGCCGGTGACGGAAAAAACGGCCCATCTTGCGGAAGAACTGTCCCTCACGCTGGTGTCCATGTCCGGTATGGACTGGAACGGAGACCTCTCCCCCTGGAAGGCGCCGAAGGTTTTTAAAAGTGAAGATGACTTTTCCGGCGGCGCCGGCGATTTCATGAGAAAACTGGAAGAAACGGTTTTCACCGGCATTGAAAAAAAGGCAGGTCTCATCGTCTCTCATCGGATGATGGCAGGCATTTCCATGTCCGGCCTCTTTGCCCTCTACATGGCGTCCCGGTCGGAAGCCCTCTCCGCCGCCGCCTCCATCTCCGGCTCCCTCTGGTTCGACGGCTTCACCGATTTCATCCGGGAAAAGGGCGTAAATCCCGCGGTGAAGCGGGTGTACCTCTCCCTGGGAGATCGGGAAAAGAAAACCGGCAATCCCCGCATGGGCAAAGTGGAAGATGCCACGCTGGAAATCAAGGAAATCCTGCAGCAAAGGGGCGTGGAAACCGTATTCCAGATGAACCGGGGCAATCACTTCGTTTACGGCGCCGAAAGACTGGAAGAAGCCCTTCGGTACCTGGCGGAAGGGAAACTGTGGAAAGGGCCGCACAGTTTGTGAGATGGGATAGATGGTAGACGATAGATGTCAGACAGTCAGAAACTTCCTGCTGTCCGCTATCGGCTTACCGCTTACCGTTATCCGTTATCGTACTGGACCGTATTCCCGAAAGCAGGAGGGGGCGCCCACCTTCGGAGGAGGGGCGACAGCCCTGCGCTTACGCGCGGGCTGAGGGTTGTGTCCCCAAAGGGGAAACGACTCACTACATTTTGTGCGTCGCTGGCGCTCCTTCATCCTCTGCTGTCACTGACTCACTGGATTTTCGGGTCGCTGTCGCTTTCCTGCAAATCCAGTTCGCATAGTGCAAAATGTGTTCGCTGTGCATCGCTTCGCTCAGGGGGCGAATCCGGGCAGCGGCGCTTGAATATATTCCCGAAAGCAAGAGGATTCAGGCGCCTGCGGCGCCCGGGTTCTATCGGTCATGTGCTGACGCACTGACCGATGGGTTCTGCCCACAGAGCGGGCTGGTTCAGAGGGGAGTATTGTATGCCGCATGCGGCGGAGCCCCCTTTGGTGGCTGGCGCCACCACCTTTCCCCCGCTAAAGCGGGGGCACTATGGGTGCTGGGCGGTGGCGTCAAATTGAGTTTATGGCAGCCGCGAAGAGAAAACCATACAACCGGGCTTCGCCCGGAGGAAAACAGGCAAACCGCCCTGCGGGCGTTTGAAATGCACCCCTTCTGCCGCCTGCGGCGGCGTCTCCCCCGGAGGGGGAGATTCTAGCGGCGCTATGCCTTTAGATGCTTATGAGTCCAAAAGCTGAACGGAGAGTAAACCTCCCCCTCCGAGGGAGGTGCCGTAGGCAGAAGGGGTGCATTTCCACGCGCCGCAGGCGCGGTTGTTTGGTTTTCGCTGCCAGAGGCAGCGCTGCCGCCGTAGGCGGCAATATACTCATCGCCCGAAGGGCGATACCACCCCCTCTGAACCCTTTGAACCTTATGAACCCTTTGAACCCTCACGCCCGTAGGGCGTGTCAAAAGGGCGATATCACAACCCTCGGGCCAAAGGCCCGTCGCCCCTTGAGCGCAGCGAACACAACCCGCCGCCGAAGGCGGCCCAACCCTTGCGCCGAAAGGCGCATCAACCCGGGGCCGCGAAGCGGCCCCCACAATAGAAAGGAGGAAATCATGAAGAACTGGAAATCTATTGTCTATCTCACCTGTCTTATCCAGGTAGGTGCCGGTATTTCCATGGTAGGCGTCATGTCTTTCCTCCCTCTTTTCCTTTCGGAAATCGGGCTCACGGACCCCGGGGAGGCGGCGTTCTGGGCGGGGCTCATCGTAGGGGTGACACCCTTCATGATTGCCTTTTCCGCTCCCTTCTGGTCCATCCAGGCGGACCGGCGGGGACCGAAGACGGTGATGTCCGTGGTGCTCCTCACGGTCACCGCCTCGTCCCTGCTCCAGGGCTTTGCCACCTCCCCCTGGCAGCTCCTTTTCCTTCGCATGGCCCAGGGACTGGTGGGCGGGTTTGTGCCCATCGGCCTTTCCATCGTAGTTTCCGTGACGCCGGAGCAGAAGACCTCCTGGTCCATGGGGTATTTCCAGGCGGCCATGGTGATGGGCATCATGTTCGGACCCCTTCTGGGCGGAACCATTGCCGACACCTTCGGCTACCGTATGCCCTTTTTCTTCTTTGCTTTCCTGGCGTTCTGCTGCTTCCTCTCTGTGCGGATATTTCTTCCCGCCATCCATCGGAAGGGGGCGGATAAGGAAAGGAAATCCACCTTCAGCCAGATTCTCTATTTCCTGAAAATTCCCCGGGTGCGGCTCATGACCTTCATGCAGTTCCTCTGCAATTTCGGCATCACCGGCATCGGTCCCATCCTGCCTCTTTATATTAAACAGATGATGGGAACGGACAGCGAACTGGTGGCCACCATCGTAGGCTTCATCATTTTCATCTCTGGCGGCTGCAGCGCTGCCATGTCCCTCAACGTGGGGCGGATTACGGAATCCATCAGGCCCCACCGGATTCTGGTGGGCGCCACCTTCTTCGTGGGATTCACCTTCATCATGCAGTACATGATGAGCTCCGTCACCGGCCTTGGCACCTGGCGGGGCATTACGGGACTGGGCATGGGACTCATCGCTCCCTGCACGAACACCATCATCGCCAAATCCGTGCCCCCTGAAAAACGGTCCATCGTCTTCGGCGTGGTGTCCAGCGTATTCCTCATGGGCAACGTGGCAGGCCCCGTATGCTCCGGCGCCCTGGCCCGCTGGCTGGGCTACCCCTCCGTCTTCTGGTCCACCGCCTTCGCCTTCCTCCTGGCAGGAGCCCTCATTGCCTGGAACTTCAGGAAGGAATGGTGAGTGGGATAGATGGTATGGTAGAAGATAAATGTCAGACGCTTCCGGCTATCCGCTGTCGGCTTACCGCTATCCATTAGCGTGCTGGACCGTATTCCCGAAAGCAGGAGGGGGGGCCGCCTTCGGCGGAGGGGCGACAGCCCTGCGCTTCCGCGCGGGCTGAGGGTTGTGTTCGCTTTGCTCAGGGGGCGAATCCGGGCAGCGGCGCTTGAATACATTCCCGAATGCAAGAGGGTTCAGGCGCCTGCGGCGCCCGGGTTCTATCGGTCATGTGCTGACGCACTGACCGATGGGTTCTGCCCACAGAGCGGGCTGGTTCAGAGGGGAGTTATAAATGCTACCTGTCGGCAGCAGGGCCCCTTTGGTGGCTGGGTAGCGTGCCACATGATGCCAAGGGTAAGTGTAGAGCGGTTTTATTCTGCCCCCTGAATAGGGCAATGCTATTCAGGGGGCACTATGGGTGCTGGGTAATGGCGACAATTTGAGTTTACGGCAGCAGTGGAGAGAAAACCATACGACCGGGCTTCGCCCGGAGGAAAACAAGCCAACCGCCCTGTCGGGCGCTTGAAATGCACCCCTTCTGCCGCCTGTCGGCGACGTCTCTCCACGGGAAAGCGTCTCACGTGATTTTCAGGTCGCTGTCGCTCCCCTACAAATCACGTTCGCTTGCCACCCCGGAGGGGGAGGTTTTAGCACCCTTATGCCTAGAGATGCTTATGAGTTCAGAAGTTGAGAGTAGAGCAAACTTCCCCCTCCGGGGTGCACAGCGAACACATTTTGAAGGAGCGTCAGCGACGCACAAAATGTAGTGAGTCGTTTCACCTTTAGGTGGAAGTACCGCCGCAGGCGGGGATAGGGGTGCATTTCCACGCGCCGCAGGCGCGGTTGTTTGGTTTTCGCTGCCTCCGGCAGCGCTGCCGCCGTAAACGGTCAGCCGACAAAAGGAAGGCCCTTTTATGGGCAGGCTAAGGGCCAACTTCGGCTGACTTGGAGGTCCTATGCAGGACTTCCACAGCATATATACTCATCGCCCGCAGGGCGATACCACAACCCTCAGCGGCGAAGCCGCTGTCAAACCTAAGAACCTTAAGAACCTTCGGGGCGAAGCCCCGTTAACCTTCCCACAATAAAACCCGGCAGCACTTTATCGGTGCTGCCGGGTTTCTTTATGCTCAAATCAGTTTTGTCTGTTTCACTTCTTCAATGGTCTTGGTACCGGCCAGCTGCATGGTGATGGACAGTTCCTTATTGAAGTGGTCGAATACCGATTTCACCCCTTCGGCTCCGCCCAGGTTGAGGCCGTAGATGACGGGGCGGCCGATGGCTACCAGGTCGGCGCCGCTGGCCAGGGCTTTGAATACGTGATTTCCTCTCCGTACACCGCTGTCGAAGATGACCGGCACCCGGCGGTTCACTGCCGCTGCAATTGAGGGGAGGACGGCAAAGGAGGCGGGGCCGCCGTCCAGCTGGCGGCCGCCGTGGTTGGAGACCCAGATACCGTCGGCGCCGGCATTGATGGCGATGTCCGCATCTTCCGGCGACTGGATGCCTTTGACGATGACCGGCAGGCCGGACATGTCCTTCAGCTTCTGCACATCGGCGGGAACGAAGTCCTGCTTGGCGGCGGCGTAGATTTCAGAAATATTTTTTCCTTTGCCGTCGGCATTTCCGTAGGCGGCCAGGTTCGGCATGGGGAGGGGGAACTGGAATTTAGTGGCAATGTCCTCTTCCCGGTAGCCGCCCAGGGTGGAGTCCACGGTCATGATGATGGCCTTTACGCCGGCTTTCACGGCTTTGCGGATGAGGAATTCATTGAACCCGTCGTCCTTGCTCATGTAAATCTGGAAAAACTGGGGCGCTCCGGGGCAGGCGGCAGCAGCGTCTTCCAGATTTGTGCTGCCGTAGGTGCTCATGGCAAAGAGGGTGCCTGCTTTGGCGGCGCCGATGGCGGTATCCACTTCGCCCTTCATGTGGGCCAGGCCGTGGGCGGCAGAGGGCGCTTCGATGACCGGCGTTTTCAGAGGAATGCCGAAAATGGAAGTGGACAGGTCGGCGTGGGAAATGCCGCGGAGCACCCGGGGAACGATGTGTTTGTCCTCAAAGGAGCGGGTATTTTCCCGCATGGTCCATTCGTCTTCCGCTCCTTCCCGGATATAGCCGAAGGCGCCGGGGTCCATGCGGGCCTTCACCTTTGCTTCCAGTCCTTTAATATTCAAAATATCAATGGGATGTTCTTCATTGCTTGTGTAATATGCCATGGTATGCCCTTCTTTTTTATGAAATAGGAAATCGCTCCTTACAGATTTCTTTCCAGCTGCAAAAGCAGTTCCTTGCAGAGTTCTGTCTGCTTTGGCGTCAATATGGTTTCTATGGTTTCATTCACCTTTTCCTCCAGAGGAGAGAGGGATTCCAGGAGCTCTTCTCCCCGGTCGGTGAGGGTGAGAGTGAGATTCCGCTTGTCCCTTCGGTCGATGGCCCTTTCGATGAGCCCCTTCTTTTCCAAACGGTCCGCCAGGGCCTTGATGGTGTTCTGGTTCTTCTCCATCCGGTCAGCAAGCTCCCGCTGGCAGAGAGGGCCCGCTTCATGAATCATGCGGAGCCCCACCCACTGTTCGATGGTAATGTCGTTGGCCTTAAATATCTCATCCAGCCGGTAATGGACCTTCCTGGAAACGCGGCCCAGGATAAAGCCCAGCGTATTGTCCAGCTCCATGGTTCCTCCTTTGCGTATGTGTCACTTACGGTGTTTAACTGTATTCCCGAAAACAAGAAGGTTCAGACGCCTGCGGCTGTGAGGGTTGCGGTATCGCCTGACGGCGATGAGTATAAACTGCTGCCTGTCGGCAGCGGGCCCCCTTTGGTGGCTGGCGCCACCACCTTCCCCCCGCTAAAGCGGTGGGACTATGGGTGCTGGGCAGTGGCGACAATTTGAGCTTATGGCAGCAGCTAAGAGAAAACCATACAACCGGGCTTCGCCCGAGGAAATGCACCCCTTTTGGTGCTGCGCACCACTTCCCCCGGAGGGGGAAGTTTGCTCTCCGTTCAGCTGCTTGCCTCATAAGCATCTCAAAGCGTAGCGCCGCTAGAATCTCCCCCTCCGGGGGAGACGCCGCCACAGGCGGCAGAAGGGGTGTATTTCCACGCGCCGCAGGCGCGGTTGTTTGGTTTTCGCTGCCAAAGGCAGCGCTGCCGCCGACAGGCGGCATATATACTCATTGCCGCGAAGCGGCGATACCACAACCCTCGGGCCGAAGGCCCGTCAAACTTTAGAACCCTAAGAACCTTCGGCTCAGGGAGCCGTCAACCCTCACGCCGCAGGCGTGTCCAATGGCGATACCATAACCCTCGGGCCAAAGGCCCGTCAAACTTTAGAACCCTTGCGCCCACAGGGCGCATCAATCTTAAGAACCTTTTACCGCAACCCTTCTACACAACCTGCTGCCGACAGGCGGCCCAACCCTTGCGCCTACAGGCGCATCAACCCGGGCCACGCAGTGGCCCCTATTTCAAATAGGAATCAAAGAATTCCGTAATAATATCCAGCACTTCCTTCTGGTTCCAGTAGATACCGCCATGGGCGGCGCCTTCCACCAGGTACCGCTTGGAGGGGATGTGGTTCTTCTGCAGAGCCTGGAAAAGGAGGTCCGTCTGGCTGGGGGAGACCACGGTGTCGGCGGTGCCGTGCATGAGAAGCATGGGGGCGCTGGTTTTGGAAATATAGGTAATGGGGTTGGCTTTATCTGCTGCCTCCCTGTCCGCCAGGATGCCGCCGTCCTTACCGCCAAACACCGGGGAGCCGTTCACCCAGAGGGCCTCTGTAGCGCCGGCGGATTTATGCTTTTCTTTCACTGCATCATCATAATCATCACCGATGCGGGTGAGGTCGGAAAGGCCATAGAGGTCCACCGCCGCCTTCACACTGCTGTCCACATTGAGATTCTCCCCCTTGTCGAAAATGGCGGTGCCGCTGGTGGTTCCCGCCATGGCGGTGAGGTAGCCGCCGGCGCTGCCGCCGATAATGCCGATGCGGTCAGGGTCGATGTTAAACTGCTCCGCATGGGCCTTGAGATACCGGATGGACGATTTCACATCTTCCAGAGGCTGGGGAAATTTAGCCGTAGGCGCCACCCGGTACTGGATGGAAGCCACCACATAGCCCGCCTCGGCCAGATGCATGCGCAGCTGGATGCCATTATCCTTGTTGGCGTTGATGAAACCGCCGCCGGTGACGTAAACGATGGCCGGCAGCTTCTTGTCCGATTTTGGCTGGAGGATATCCATCTTCATAGCCACATTGGGATAGCCCCGCATGGGCACCTGCTCGTACACCACATTGGAAATCTGGTTAATGAGCGGCGTCTTCACCGGTACCGAAAGCAGAGTGCTTGCTGCCTTCCCCGGCATATCCTTCGTGGAAGAATCCACATTCACATCCATGGCCATAGCACTTCCTCCCATCCAGAGGCACCCTGCCAGAGCAAGGGCCAGCAGACTTTTCTTTTTCATAGGTTACTCCTTTACAAAATACTACGATATCGAAGCGATTGACCACATATTACTACGATATCGTATGGATGTCAATGAGGGGGCTGCCGGCTGTCGGCTATCAGCTGTCGGCTTACCGTTATCCGTTATCGTACTGGACCGTATTCCCGAAAGCAGGAGGGGGGCCGCCTTCGGCGGAGGGGCGACAGCCCTGCGCTTCCGCGCAGGCTGAGGGTTGTGTTCGCTTCGCTCAGGGGGCGAATCCGGGCAGTGGCGCTTGAACATATTCCCGGACGCAATAGGGTTCAGGCGCCTGCGGCGCCCGGGTTCTATCGGTCATGTGCTGACGCACTGACTGAAGGGTTCTGCCCATAGAGCAGGCTGGTTCAGAGGGAGTGTTTTATGCTGCCTGTCGGCAGCATTCCCCCTTTGGTGGCTGGCGCCACCACCTTTCTCCACGGGAAAGCGTCTCACACGATTCTCAGGTCGCTAGCGCTCCTCTACGAATCGTGTTCGCTTGCCACCCCGCTTCGCTGGGGGCACTATGGATGCTGGGCAGTGGTGGTAATTTGAGTTTATGGCAGTAACGGAGAGAAAACCATACAACCGGGCTTCGCCCGGAAGAAAACAGGCAAACCGCCCTGTCGGGCGATAGAAATGCACCCCTTCTGCCTACGGCACCTCCCCCGGAGGGGGAGGTTTTAGCGCCCCTATGCATAGAGATGTTTATGAGTCTAGAAGCTGAGCGGCGAGAAAACTTCCCCCTCCGGGGGAAGTGGTGCGATAGCACCCAAAGGGGTGCATTTCCAGCGCGCCGCAGGCGCGGTTGTATGGTTTTCGCTGCCTCTGGCAGCGCTGCCGCCGAAAACGGTCAGCCGACAAAAGGAAGGCCCTTTTATGGGCAGGCTAAGGGCCAACTTCGGCTGACTTGGAGGTCCTATGCAGGACCTCCACAGCATAAATCCCATCGCCGCGAAGCGGCGATACCACTCCCCTCTGAACCTTCTGAACCTTCTGAACCTTCTGAACCTTCTGAACCCTCTGAACCTTAAGAACCCTCTGAACCCTCACGCCGCAGGCGTGTCCAAAGGCGATACCACAACCCTCGGGCCAAAGGCCCGTCAAACCTGAGAACCCTTGCGCCCACAGGGCGCATCCATCTTAAAAACCTTTTCATCGCAACCTTTCTACACAACCTGCCGCCGCCAGGCGGCCATAACCTTCGGCCCGAAGGGCCGCCAACCTCCCGCACCCCGCCCCTTCATTTGAGATACAATCTGTAATCTGCTACAATAGAGCAGAAGTGAGGTGCGCTATGTTTATTCATGAAATCATCAACCAGGCGCCTTCAGACCATGTGGCCATTGAGGGCGATGAAAGGGTAACCTATGGGGAACTCAGGGCTCTGGTTTCCCTGTATCGGAACCGGCTTTACGGTATGGGTGTAAGGAAAGGCTGCCGGGTGGGGCTCTATTCGGCCAACCGGGCGGAGTTTATTTATGTGCATCTGGCAGTCATGAGCCTGGGGGCCGTGATTATCCCCATCAATAATTCCCTGGTGGACCGGGAAGTGGACTACATCCTGAAGGATGCGGAGGCCATGCTTTTGGTGACGGACACGAAGCTTTCCGTTTCCTTGCCCTCCATCGACATCCACGACCTGGATTTCCAGGCCCGGGAACGGAATGCGCCGGAAGCGCCGGACTTCCCTGCTGATTTGACGGAGAATGATGTGTGTGCCTTTGTCTATACCTCCGGCACCACCGGCAGCCCCAAGGGGGCCATGCTGACCCATCGGAATCTCGTCCGCAACGTGGAGCAGTTCACCCAAAAGGTCATTTTCAAGCCGGAGGATAAAATCCTCTGCGTACTGCCCATGTTCCACTGCTACGGGCTCACCACGGTGATCCATGCAGGACTCATGCATGGAAGCACCATCGTCATCGTGAGGACGAAAAATCCTACGGAAATCATGAATACCATCGTGGAACACAGCATCACCATTGCCATCATGGTACCTCCTATGTACAACCTTCTGGCCCGCCGGGGCGAACCGTCAGTCATGCGTACAGTGCACGATTTCATTTCCGGCGGCGCCCCCATTCCCCAGCCCGTGGCCCAGGCCTTCTATGACCGCTTCCACCATCCCGTGCGGGAAGGCTACGGCCTCACGGAAGCGGCGCCGGTGGTAAGCGTCCTTCCGGCGGACCGGCTGAAATACCTTACCGTGGGACCCGCCATTCCCGGCGTGGAAGTGAAAATCGCAACGGAAAAAGAAGGCCCCTACAAGCCCGGCACGGTGGGCGAACTCCTGGTGCGGGGCGACAACGTGATGAAGGGCTACTGGCATAAGGAAGAGGAAACGAAGAAAGTGCTGGAACCCGACGGCTGGCTTCATACCGGGGATTTGGCCTACATGGACGAAGACAGATTCATCTACATCGTGGACCGGCTGAAGGACCTTATCATTGTGAACGGGGAAAACATCTATCCCGGCGAAGTGGAAGACTGCATCTACGAAGTAGAAGGCGTCTCCGAATGCGCCGTCATCGGCCACCCCGATCCCCTCCGCGGTCAGGTGGTATGGGCCTATGTGGTGATGAAAGAAGGATACGATTTCGATGAAACCCGTATCCGGAAATACCTCTCCAAAAACCTGGCCAGCTACAAAATCCCCCGCCGTTTCATTCCCCTGGACGCACTCCCCAAGAATGCATCCGGAAAAATCCTGAAACGGGCTCTCCGTGATAAATAAGAAAACGGGGCTGTGAAAAGAATGTAAATCATTTTCTCACAGCCCCGTTTTCCGCTTAGCATATAGATTCAGAAAATTCTCAAAATGGCAGTAAGCTGTTCTCCGCATTGTCATCTCGAGCGGAGCTGCATGTCGATATGAAGGCAAAAGTATCTGGCTCTATTGAGGCTCAGAGTCGAGAGATCTCCCGTCACAATGCAGTTTGTGCCATTGAGGAGGGAGATTTCTCCACTCCGCTACGCTGCGGTCGAAATGACATTGAAGCGGGGAGCCTTTTTGTGTTAATTCGTTAAAGATAAGGCGTCTGCCGCCGGATTGTCTGTCTATCTGATAAAAGATTAACCATTTTTTCACATCCCCTTTTTGCATAGAAAGGAAATAGAAATCATGCATATCATACTGGCCTCCGCCTCACCCCGCCGCCGGGAACTCATCCGGCAGATTCATTGGGAAGCGGACATCGAACCGGGCCATTTCCCGGAAGTCACCGATGAAGACGAAGCCCTTGCCTTCATCAGGAAAGAAGGACTGGAAACAGCCTTCGCTCCCTTCTCCCATACAGACCTGGTGTGTGCCGTCAACGCCTTCGGCAAAGCCAAAGACGCCGCCGCCCGGAAGGGCGACGCCCTTCCCGTGGTGGGTGCCGACACCACCGTAGTGCTCGAAGGCCGGGTCCTGGGCAAACCAAAGGATAAAGAAGACGCCTTCTCCATGCTCCTAAGCCTCTCCGGCCGGACCCATGTGGTCAAGACAGGCATGGCCATCCTGTACAGAGGAAAAACCAGCCTCTCCGTCACCGCCACGGAAGTCACATTCCGCAGCCTTTCGGAAGAAGAAATCAGAAAATACATCGAAACCGGAGAACCCATGGACAAAGCCGGCGCCTACGGCATCCAGGGCATAGGCACCCTCCTGGTGGACACCATCAGCGGCTCCTACGACAACGTGGTGGGCCTGCCCCTCACCGTGCTGTATGAGAAAGTGAATGAAATAGTGGGATAGTGGGGCTGTCGGCTTACCGCTTACCGCGGCCTCGTATTCCGCCGTCGTCCCTCTTGGTACTGCGTATCACCTTCCTCCACGGGAAAGCATGTCACTGAATTCTCAGTCGCCATATGGCTCCCTACAGCACGGCTATCACCGACTCACTGGATTCTCAGGTCGCTGCGTTCCCCTGCGAATCCAGTTCGCTAGAGTAACTCCAGTTCCTTTGCCACCCCGGAGGGGCAGATTTACCGGTGCTTACCTGTAGAGACATGTGGCACATTGCACAGCATCCATAGTCCCACTGTGCACATCCTGCATAGGATGTGCAAGTCGGGCGAAGTAAGGCGCCTAGCCTGCCCATAAAGGCGCTTTCCTTTTGTCGCCCAACCGAGCAGCGGGATGGCAAGGGAACTGGATTTGTAGGGGAGTGTAGCGACCTGAGGATCGTGTGAAACGCTTCACACCGTGGCGAAGGTGGTGCCGTCAGGCACCAAAGGGGGAGAGCTGCCGACGGCAGCTCTTTTCTGTTTTCCCTCGCGCCACCTGCTGGCCGGGCTTTAAGGTGTTCGCTTTGTGTGCAGGCTATGCTCACATATTAGCCCGGCTCAGAAGTCCTCCGCAGGACTTCTTCCTGGGGAAGAAAGCTAAGTACTGTCGCAAAGCGCCTCCTCTGTCATTTCGAGCGCAGCGAAGCGGAGCCCCGAAATCTCCTTGCACTATAGTCCCTGTCACAAGTGGAAAATCTGTTTCTCGGCACACAGCCAGTCTGTCGACTGACGTCTGACCATCTGAATGTCTCTAACTACCTCAAACCTCAAACCTCAAACCTCCCCCGTCTGGCGTCTCCCATCTGACTATCTCTGCATTCTCAAATCTGTCATTTTAACTCAATTAAAAATGAAGTCAATTTTTTTAATTCAACATGTTGAGTTAAAAATGAGTTAAACGAAATAGACACGATAAAAGCAGACATTTTAACGTATAAATTATTGCGTTAAGATGCCTATTTTTATTGATGGTCAATTTTTAACGTAAAAGTTAACGTGAAGTAATGTTAAAATATTACATTAAAATAGCTGGAGGCAGAGTTGGAAAATCCATTGATTGGAAATTGATATAAAAAGATTGGAAGTGCTGCGGATACTCTGTACCGTAGAAACAGGTAAGAAGATAAATTACAGGAAATTTCTTGCTTATTGTTAGAATACATATATAATAAATAGGATAAGGGATAACGCTGTTTAACATGAGAACTTTTATGTGGATAAGAGGCTTATGTCTTAAAAGCGAAATATAAGACAGGAGAGAGTTATGAAGGCAAAAGAGATAGGGAAATATTTTGTACTGGCCGTGATTTCCATGGCCGTTTTGTATGTATGGTACCCGGCGGTAGGAGTTACGGACCTTGGAAATTGGAACCATGGGCTGCGCAACGTGCTGGCTGGCGTGATTTTTGTATTTGCCGCTCAGCTGGTAACGGGACGGAGCCTTTTGCATTCATCCTGGCGGCCGGGACTGGTTATCTTCTATCTCTGGCTGGCTGCTTTTTCTTATATCCAGGCCAAATCCGGCGGAAGCTGGGGCATTCGGGTGGAAACGCTGAATAATGACGTACTCACTCTTATGCCTGTTTTAGTGCTCACATTTTTATTTGAATATATCGGCTCACTCTGCCATAAAGCCAGAGGAATCCTTGGGATTTTCAACTTCCTGCTGATTGGATATCTGTCACTCAGCGTCTTTGTCTACATGACTTATTACAGAATCTTTGGCGCCGGCTTTACTTCCACCGACATGATTTCCGTACTGCTTACTAACTCTAAGGAGGCCATGGAATTCCTGCAGTCCCATCTGGGGTTCGGAATTTTTGCATTCATTCTGGTTGCGTTTATTCTCTATATGGTTTTCATTGGATATCTTATTATTAAGGGCAGTGCTGATGATGAAAATGGGAGAGTTTCATCTCCTGTCATGGCGCGGAAACTCGTGATGGCAGTACTGATTATTGCTGCTCTTATTACGATTGCCCATTGGATTCCCCGTATTTTCCCGGCGTGGCCATACCATGTGGCTCACAAGTACCTGGTAGGCGCCAAGGCTGCCATGGCTAAGCATGATGAAAATTTGAAGAATTTCAAGTTTGTTGGCGAGACTCCGAAAAAGCTCCCAGGTGCTGTGATTGTAGTGATTGGCGAAAGTGCAAACAGGACTCACATGAAAGCCTTTGACCCCGGTTATCCGGCAGAGACTACACCCTGGCTGTCCAAAGAAAAAGATAATGATAACTTCTATCTGCTGAAGAATACCTATTCCTGCTATCCTCTGACTGAAAAAGCACTGTCTATGGCACTGACAAATCTCAATCAGTACAATGAGGGCGATAGAAATGAAATGATAACTATGACAGATGTGGCAAATCATATCGGATATGATACCTATTTTATCAGTAACCAGGCCCCCGCTCCAGGGAATATGTCGTTGGCGTTGGTTTCCGGCGCTTCTAAAAAGTCTATGACCACCACTCATCCAGGTGGCGATGACATGAAAGTCATGGACTATCTGAAAGAGCTGCCTAAGGACGGTTCTCCGTTTATCGTCATTCATCTGGAAGGCAGCCATGACCGTTATAGAGATCGCGTCCCGCCGTATTTTGAGGGGATTAACGTAGAGGGACAGCCTGAAAAGGTGAATGATTATGATTCCAGTATTAAATATACCGATGAAGTGCTGAAGAATATTTATCAGTATGCTAAAGACAATATGAATCTGCAGGCCATGGTGTACTTTGGCGACCATGGGGAAGATATGGTTCGATTCCATGGGGATGGTAATTTCACTTGGGATATGATACGGTCTCCCGCCTTTGTCTATCTTTCGAAGGGCTATGCGGCTAATCATCCTGTGGTGGCAGGCGGCCTTCGTAAGAATGCTGATGCTGTTTTCACTAATGATTTGGTTTTTGATATGGTCTGTGGTATCCTGGGGGCTGAAAATAATGTGTACAATGCAGCATATGATGTAACCTCTGCAAAGTATGGGCTGACATGGGATAAAGCAGTATCAAAATACGGTAATATTCGAATAAAAGAAGATCCTGCTCAGAGTAATGATGATTAAAGCTCTGAAATACCGAGTTTTAAAGCGTTTTTATGTACCGAAAAGGCCGTATTCTGATGTATTGACAGTTTATGACACTATTGATGCCTTCTCTAATTTTGACAAAGTGGTGGCGCTATGGAAAACACAAGTCGTAATTGTTATTATTTTGCCACGAATCTGGTGGCAGGTTTATCAATATTCATTTTGAATGTGCGGTTTTCTGCGGCTTACGTTTCATATTTTTGGATTATTTCGTTTTTATATTTGATATATTGTGTTTGGCATGGCCGCATAAGTAGAAATGCAATCGTACGGATATGTAGAACGGATTGGACGGACTTGAAAATATTAATTGCAGGTATTTTTATATTTTATGGTTTGCTTCTGGTGTCCGGCTTATTGCTGGGTGATAAATCAAGTATGAAAACAGCTGTAGAGTGGTTCCTTTACGTTTGCCCTCTTTTTGTGTTTCTATTTTTATCCAGCTCTAACAATATCAATAAAGGGATAGCGGTCGGCATGTTTTTGGCTATCATAGCTAATGCTGTTCTTGGTGGATTGCAGCTGGGTGGTATTGTAACCGAAAATCTTCGTGATCCAAATGGGGTGCGGATACAAGGCTTTTTTGGCCATCCTAATTCATTAGGTTCCGTATTGGCATGGACAATACCCTTTGTGGGATATTTTTTATACAAGTCGAAAACGATGCCACAAAAGATGTTTACTTTATTTATTCTTATGTTGTCCCTTTTATGCCTTTTCCTTACCAATTCCAGGGGGGCAGCAGTCAGCTTGATTACAGGACTGGCAGGGACAGCATTGATATATGCGTTAGTACATAGAAATCAACTCGGCATCAGACAAAAGCTGGCAGTTGTCTTTTTATGCCTGGCTTTGGCTGTAGGAACAGGAGCTGCATTAAATAGTTCAGTTCATAATACCAGAGATTTGGGCGAACGGCAGCTGATGTGGTCATCCAGTATGCAGATGTGGGAGGATCACAAGTTATTAGGCGTTGGCATTGGAAGATGGCCTGAAAATTATTATAGCGAACGTTATCACCCGGCAGAGGGTCATGAGATGGGTCATTATTTTCCTCATAACATGCCGATTTATTTTTTGTCCGGAGCCGGTATATTAGGCGGTATAGGATATTTATGCTTAGTATTATCAATGCTTTATGTTTTGCTGAAAAGAGCAATAGAATCAGATGGAATCACGTCAGCCATACCGATGATGGCGGTTTTTATTGCATTTATCATGGATGGCATGATTGACGCAACTTTAACAAATAAAACAGTGGGCATACCCTTTTATGCATTGCTGGGATATGCTATTGGTACGTTTCATACAGGGAGAGAACATTAAATGAATATCATGATGGTTCATCTTCGAAATATCGGAGGCGTTGCCGGAGGGCTAGAACGTGTCTTGTGTCAATTTGCTAATGAGATGTCAAGACGTGGACATACTGTCTCAATAGTGATTTATGACAACTCCGGGGAGAAACCTTACTATACGGTAGATGATAATGTACAGTTATTTAATATTTATGAGCGGAGGAGAGAACCGGAGCAGATCCCTCTTTTGACTAAAATTGGGAGGGAGTGGGCCAGATGCAGAGGCAGAGTCGAAGCATGGTATGAAAGGTATCGTGATCCCTTTATTATTCCATCTTTGAGAGAGGTATATCATGAGTTTCATCCGGATGTCATACTCAATCAATACTACACATCCAGCGGATTCGTGTATGCGTCGAAGCCTGATTGTCCGGTTATTAACATGCTGCATAATGAGCCACAAAGAATCCTTCACAACGCCTCGGAAAGAGAAAGGAAGGGAATTGCGAATAGCGCTTTGACTCAGGTGCTTCTACCTTGCTTCATGGAGTACATGAAAAAAGAATTGCCGGGAACTCCTTGCGTATGGGTCCCGAATACTGTAAGCCCAGTGGCGCAGTCTGTAGATTTATCCGTTGAACGACAACGGTATACAATACTGCATGTGGGAAGGCTTGCCAAAAGTCATAAAAGACAGCATCTGTTAATTGAAGCATTTGCACAAATTGCTGACAGGTTTCCCCAGTGGGATGTAGAATTCTGGGGTGATGGCAATCAGGATTATAAAAAAGAATTATCTCATTTAATTACCAAAAATCATTTGGAGAAAAGAGTTTTTCTCTGCGGTTCAACGCATGATATTTTGCACAAGTACCTGGAAGCGGATTTATTTGCTTTTCCTAGTGCGTTTGAAGGGTTTGGACTGGCGCTGACAGAAGCAATGAGCGTCGGTCTTCCAGTTGCAGCTTATCGTTCTTGTCCCGCTTGTGCGGATCTTATCCAAGACGGGAGAACGGGGTTGTTAGCTGATGATGGAGTTGACTCTTTGGCACAAGTCCTATCTACCTTGATGAGTGACAGGGCGTTACGCATTAGTTTAGGCCAAAATGCTAAAGAGGATATGAAAAAATTTTCTCCAGATAAAATATGGAATCGCTGGGAGAATATCCTGCATTCGACAATATCCAATTAATTGGTTTTGATAAGGTAGGTTATTATGGAAAATTTGATGGCATCTATTATTATTCCTGTATATCAGGCGGAGAAATATATTCGCCGATGTCTGGACAGCGTAATTCATCAAACATATAAAGATTTTGAAGTAGTGATTATTGATGATGGAAGCACGGATAAGTCCGGATCGATTTGTGATGAATATGCATTCAGGGATCATAGGATCCATGTCTATCATCAGGATAACCAAGGTGTTACTGCAGCTCGTTATGCAGGCATGAAGAATGCAAAGGGAAAATATCTCTTTTGGGTAGATGCAGATGATTATGCGGATGTGCACCTCTTGGAAAGAGCCATGCAGGTTATTGACCGGGAACAGGCGGATATCGTCGTATGGAGTACGATTACGTATGTCCATGGCAAGGAAACGGAACGCAAAATCTGGAAAGAGCAACCGCTCTCTGATTGGAAAAGAGATTCAGTCCTCAGTAAATGCAGCGTTTTATGGATGTTCTGTGCACAGAAAAAATTATGGGATAAGGTTAACTATCCTATGGATATGGCTCATGCTGCAGAGGATGGTGATATAGCCATGCAGCTGTTCATGAATGCACAGAAAGTTGGCGTAGTTACTGATCCTATGTATTATTATCAGGATGATACGCCTCATTCAGTGACCCATGGGAAGTCATCTTTCTGGTATTTTGACAATTATCAGTTATGGCGAAACCGGCTGAGGGTATGTGAAAGGAATTACCCTGAAAGCATTGACTATTGTGCACAGCGTGCTTTGTCCTGCGCAGTTAAATCCTATTGTCTAGATTTAAAATTGAAGGATTTGAGTGATTCAAATAAAGCAGAACTTATCCGATTTTTGACAGAGGCTAAGGAGCGGCCAATTTCAGGGAGACAGAAGGAAAAGTTCTTAAGCTGGGCTATTCGAAATAAGTTTGATTTCATCTGTGAGTTATATGTAAGGCATAAATTAAAAAATACCAGATAAAAAACAGGAGAGTATTTATGAAGGCATCTATTACAGTTATTTGTCCGGTATATGATGCTGAAAAGTACATCCATCGATGTATTGACAGTGTGATTCATCAGACATTTACAGGATGGAACCTTGTTCTTATTGATGATGGCTCTCCGGACAGATGTGGGGACATCTGTGACGCATATGCGGAAAAAGATAAACGCATCCGAGTCATTCATCAAAAGAATATAGGCGTCAGTGCTACCAGGAATCGGGGACTGGACGAAGTACATACGGAGTATTTTTATTTCTTAGATTCTGATGATTATTTGCCGGAATATGCCCTGCAGACGCTCTATACGATGGCCCGGGAAGAAGATGCGGATATCGTCGTAGGCGGACACAGTCGCGTAGAACCGGATGGGTATATCCATTGCGATTCGGATAATTGGCCGGAGTTGAAGACAACAGCGGACATACAGCTGGCAATCCTTCGCAATCAGATTCCGAACTTTTCCTGTGCCAAGCTGTTTAAGCGTAAGCTTTGGGATGGTATCCGTTATCCCGTAGGACAGGTGATGGAGGATTTGTATACGGCTCCCCGTGTTTTTTATCAGGCAAAAAAGATTGCGATTACAAAGAATTCGCTTTATTTTTACAGCCATGAAAACAAGGGAAGTATTATGAGTAATGGAGGGGCTAAATATATACGTCTGAAATATGGGCAGTTTCTGGCCTGGAGAGAACATGAAGCTGTCGCGCGGGTATTTAATCCTCTTTATGTAGAAGAATGTGCCCGCAAGGCCTTAAGAGCAGGAACTCGGGCGTATATGCTGAATGTTGGAGAAAATGAACTGAGTCATTATGAACAAGGGAAAATTATCAGTTTTTTACAGGACCATACTGCAATAAAGGGGAAGCAGCTGGTTCAATTCAGCAGATATCTGATTTTACATAATAGCTTCTGGCTGAGGCCTTTGGGGAAGATACAAAGAATCATTGTAGACCGGCAGCAGAAGCGCAGAGCCATGAGACGATAGGGTAAATGAGATGGGGGAGTAAAAATTGAAAATTCTTATAGCACACTTAGGATCCAATTGGGTCAATATGTGTGGAGGTGTTGAGCGGGTTACCTGTAATCTGGCCAATGCTCTTGTTGCGCGTGGTCATGAAGTTTCTATTATATACAGAGACTGGTGTGAGGGGGAACCCTATTTCCCTTTGGATAAAAGGGTAAAACAGTATAATATCCTTTTTAAAAACGGAAGTAAGGTTATTTCAGAAAGGCTGCCTAATCATCTTCGAATTCTACGGGAAGCAGCCAGGCTTTTCAGCCAAAAAGCAGCGCAGGGGATTAATGCCAAATATAAAGGAAGGCAATATGGACAGGCTATACGTTCCTTCTTAGACAGCTGTAAGCCTGATATTATTATTTCCTGCACCGCTCCTACGGCCAAGTATCTGATTGATGATGCAAAAACGAATATCCCCATTATTGAAATGATGCATTCACATCCTGAAAATCAGCTTCCGCTGTTGTCGAAACAGGAACTGGAGGCAGTTTCCAGGTGCAGTGTTTTGCAGGTTCTTCTCCCATCGGGGATTCCCGTTGTTAGGAGATTCTGTCCTGGGCTTCCGGTACGCGTGATAGGAAATGCAGTTATGCCAGCGGCAAATTCTGCAAAATCAAGAATAAAGAAGGATTCACATATCATTTCCTGCGTAGGTACATTGAATGCAAATAAATCACAAAAACTGCTGGCAGAGGTATTTGCATCTTTGGCAGATGAATACCGGAATTGGAATCTTGAATTCTGGGGGAATGATCGCACATTGTATGCAAGAGAAATGAAAAAATGGGTAAAGAGAAAAGGATTAGAACATCGGATTCTCTTTGGTGGAAATACCCATCGTGTGGATGATGTTTATGCCAGAAGTGATATATTCTGCCTGTTGAGCAAGGCAGAGGGGTTTGGGTTAGCGGTTGCTGAGGCAATGGAAGCAGGAATACCGGTTATCGGTTGCGAGAATTGTGCCGGAGTTAATGAAATCATCCAGAATCAGGATACCGGATTTCTTGTGAAAAGGAGTACACCGGCTATTGTAGCAGCATTAAGGAAATTGATGGATAATCCGCAGCTGAGGGAAACCATGGGCCAATGCGGGAAACATTATATTGAAAAAGAATACAATCCTGATAAAATATGGAATCAATGGGAAAAGTTGATTAAAGACACAGCTTATAAGAACAAAAACTAAGACGAGGTAATTTATGGTACAAAACAGCTCGTTTTCCTATAGACAGCTATGTGGAGATAATGGCCTTATGGTCATTGTTCCCCACGAGGATGATGAAATCAATTTGGCAGGAGCTCTTATTTATGGTGCGCGAAAAGAAGGAGTCCCTGTTAAGTGTGTATTTATGACAAATGGTGATGCAGAATATCCTGCTTCAGTACGATTTCGTGAAGCCATACAGTCATTAGCTATTCTGGGAGTAAAGGAAGAGGACATTATCTTTTTGGGATATCCCGATGGTGGCCGTTATGGGGAACGATCTGTTTTTCTACATTCCACAGATGAAATTGTAAAAGCAGGAGCGCATGGAAATACATATGGCATTTCCGGGCACCCTGATTTTGCAGCGCAGGAAACCGGGAAATCTCATGAATGCACTTGGGATAATCTTCTTGGCGATATGGAAGATGTAATCAAGAAGTATCGTCCATCAGCCATAGCAGCATGTGATTTTGATTATCATCCGGATCATCGCATGTGCTATCTGGCGTTTACAGAAGTCATGAACAGGCTTCTTCATAAGGAAACTCATTATCGGCCTCTTATCCTGATGGGATACTGCTATACCACCGGATTTGATTCTGTTTCTGATTTTTATGGAAGGCATCTGCTGTCTACTGTCGTCAATAAAGGAACATTGAGAAACAAACATTTTGAGACAGAGAATCCTTCCTATGACTGGGGGAGGCGTGTGCGCCTGCCGGTCATGCATGAGTGCCGCACATGGTTGTCGGAAAATGTTCTTTTTCATGCACTCTGCGCCCATCTTTCTCAAAAGGCATTGAGGCGGGCCGTGAAATTGGTCAATGGAGATGAAGTATTCTGGCTCCGAAGGACGGATAACTTAGCCTATGAAGGCATGATGACGGCATCCTCCGGAAATCCTGATTATTTGGATGATTTTCATATGATAAATACCAAGGATATCATTTCAGGAGAACCGGCTCTTGATGATTATCTTTGGATTCCTGAAGAAAATGATAAAGAAAAGTGGTGCCAGTGTACTTTTTCCGCGCCTCAGCATGTGGAAGCGATTACTTTATGTGGCAATGTCAAAAGCGGTCAAAGAATTCTGCGGGGGATAGTTTCATTTAGTAATGGGAATTCCTTTGAGGCAGGACCATTAGCAGAAAATGGAAAGCAAACGCTGATAACCTTTCAGGCACAGGAAAATGTGAGCTGGATTCGTTTCCAAATATTGGAAATGGAAGGAGAACATGCAGGGGTATCTGAATGGGGAATCTTCAAAAGCCTGCGCATGGATGCAGAACCTCAGGTTTTGCAAATTACAATGGATGGGAATTTTGCTTACGACTGGCATGCTTATCCAGGGGAAAATCCTCATATTGGTGTATATCGGCATGGAATAAGCGGTGAAATTGAATGGACGCTTAATGGAAAACCTTGCTCGCACGAAGAAGTAGAAAAGAAGATTAGGAAGACAGCTAATCCATTTGTGATTAGGGCTTCGATGGTAGGGAATCCAGGTATTTTTTCTGAGATTGAGGTAAAGCCAGCAGAAGTGACATATAGACTGCAGCATCTTTTCAATACAAGAAAAGACCAGCTGGTGGTATGGTGGGAAAATCAGAGAGAAAAGTATCCACATCATCAGCTGAGAAAACTCAAAAAGTAGTAGGGAGAACAATGATAAATGGCACATTCTTTTTTCAGCTATAAAAATATCTTCCATGGCAGCGATGTGATGATATTTATTCCCCATGAAGATGATGAAATCAATATAGCGGGAGCTGCGATTTACGGTTTGAAACAAGAGGGATTTCACGTGATCTGTGTTTTTGCAACCAATGGGGATCGAAGTTATCTGGCAGAAACAAGGATACAGGAGGCTGCGGAAGCTTTGAAAATGCTTGGTGTTCCATACGAAGATATCATCATCCTGGGATATCCCGATGGAGACATGGATGCAGGCCGGTCACCTTATGCTCGTGGATTAAACCAAGCTATAACCGTTGATGGGCATAATAGAACCTATGGTATTGCAGGCAAAGTAGATTTCTCCATGGCTGAATCGGGTGAACACACGCCTTATACACGGAAGGGCTTCCTTGAAGATGTGGAAAATCTGATTCGCAGGTATCATCCTTCCAATGTTATAGCAGTAGACCTTGACTCTCATCCGGATCATAGGGCATGCTCCATTGCTTTTGAGACAGCGATGGGACATATTCTGAATGAGGAGGGGAATACCTATTTCCCTGTTGTTTTGAAAGCATTTGCTTACAATACAGGATTTGAGTCGGTTGCAGATTTTAACAGCCTGCACCTCTATTCTACAAGATTTAACGGAAATCGATTGGCCGACGCTTCATTCGAAACGGATAATCCCGTATATCATTGGGAAGAACGGATTCGCCTGCCGGTGCCTGAACCCTGCAGAAAGCCGGTTTTATCACAGAATCTGATTTACCGGGCACTTCGGTGTCATTTGTCACAAAGGGCCTTCCTTAAAGCAAATCAGATTATTAACAGTGACCAGGTATACTGGCTTCGCCGCACCGATAATCTGGCTTTTTGTGGTACTACCACAGCATCATCGGGAAATGCGGAAGCGGTTCATGATTTCAAAATGGTTGACGTGGAGAATATTGCAGATAAAAGGCTTGTGTTTGATACATGTTTATGGGAACCTTCTTCCATGGACAAGGAAAGAAGTATTACCATTCACTTCTACAAACCACATCACATTTCCGTAGTCAAGCTCTATGGCAACGTGAATAGGGAAAGCCGTATTTTAGCAGGGCGTTTAGTATTCAGCAATGGGTATTCTGTGGAGACATGTCCGCTGAAATGCAATGGACAGGCATCGGATATTACTATAGAACCGCAGAACGGTATAAGATGGGTAACTTTCCAGGTACTAAAAACAGAGGGCCCGCGTCCGGGGCTTACGGAATGGGAAATCTTTGATCAGCCCTGCCCTGATATGCATATTTGCAAAATACTTGTGAATGGAGAATTCGCCTATTGCTGGGATATATATCCGGGAGAAACAGCAGAGGTAGGGCTCTATACCTATCCCGAAGATATGCCGGTTGTATGGAAATTGAATGGCGTGGAAATGAGGCTGGATGATATCAATCAAAAGATTGCGTCCGGCATTCAGGCAGCGACGATTCAGGCAGTCAATGCGAAAACGAAAGATATTCTGGATGAGGTGCGTCTTCGTAGAGCTGCTGCTTTTGGTAAAATAAAAATAAAGTATTGGAGGTCCCCCTGTAATCGACTTCGTATGTGGATAGATAAGCAAAAAATTGCACGAAAACATCATAAGCTTAGAGTATTGAAACGCAATAGCTTAGGATGATTCTGAATATCTTACGCAACAAAGAGAGGGGCCATTCTCGGCTCGGCAGGCAGTATGATGGGCTTATATTTATGCTTCTTCAAAAAGTATAATCATCTGCATATTTGTAAAAAGGAAATCCAGCGTTTAGAATGATAGTAATGCATATGGTGGCTTTTGAGAGAAATTAAACATTTTCGTTTTCAGCAAGCTCACTAGTTGTTTAGAAGAGTAATTTTAAGAGGATCGGGGTGTAAAATGGTATGAGGATAGTAACAGATTATCTGGATCATAGCGCAGCCGTATTTCCCGACAAGGCAGCGGTGGTAGATCAAAATCGCATAGTCACATTTAAAGCATTGAAAGAGGAAGCCCTGCATATTGCATCCTATATCATTAAGCACTTTGGCAAATGGCATGCGCCTGTGTGTTTCTATCTTGATAAGAGCGCATGCTGTATATCAGCTATGATGGGAATAGCTTACAGCGGCAATTTCTATACGCCTATTGATACGAAGATGCCGACAGCCAGAATAGAAAAGATACTGGAAACTCTTGAAAAGCCGTTGATGATTACAGATCGAAAACACTTGGGTCAGGTAGAGCAGTTTATCGGGGATGACGATGTTTTCTGCCTGGAAGATGCAATGGATGAACCATATGATGAAGAGAAAATCCAGAAGATAACAAACCAGATTATTGATACTGATGTTTTGTATGTCCTGTTTACTTCTGGTTCTACCGGAAATCCCAAAGGCGTCATTATCGGACATCGGTCTGTGATTGACTATACTGACTGGGTAACAAATACCTTCCATTTTGATGAAAACACAATTTTGGGAAATCAAGCACCCTTTTATTTTGATAATTCTATATTAGATATTTACTCCATGCTGAAGACCGGCGCGACAATGTATATTATCCCACAAATTAATTTCGCCTTTCCTATTAAATTACTGGAATACATGGAAACTAATCGAATTAATACCATTTTTTGGGTTCCTTCTGCATTATGTCTGGTCGCTAATTTGAAAGCTCTTTCAAAGCGTCATGTTGACTCATTGCAGAAAATATTGTTTTGTGGTGAAGTTATGCCTAATAAACAGCTGAATCAATGGCGCCGGGAGTACCCGGATGCATTATATGGGAATCTGTATGGACCTACTGAGATTACAGATGTCTGCGCCGCCTATGTTGTTGATAGAGAATTTAGAGATGATGAGGCTTTACCGATGGGAAAAGCCTGCTGCAACACGGAGATATTCCTCCTTGATGAAAATGATCGGCTGGTGACTAAGTCTGATATGCCGGGAGAGCTTTGTGTTCGTGGTACCTGTCTGGCATATGGCTACTATAATAACCCGGAAAAAACAAGGGCTGCTTTTGTACAGAACCCATTGAATCATGCGTATCCGGAAATCATTTATCGTACTGGTGACTTAGTCAAATATAATAAACTGGGAGAATTGGTTTATATTTGCCGCAAAGATTACCAGATCAAGCATATGGGGCATCGGATCGAGCTGGGGGAAATAGAGACGGCCGCATCCTCACTGCTCGGGGTGAATCAGAACTGCTGTGTTTATGATGATAATCGTCATAAAATTGTGATGTATTATACAGGGGCGGTTGATGAAAAAGAACTGTCTGCAGGATTGAAGTCACTGCTGCCGGACTATATGATTCCCGGCGAGTTTATTTCATTGAAAGTTATGCCTTTGAATCTTAATGGGAAGATGGACAGGGTTTTATTAAAAAAAGAACTGGAGAATTGACATGCAGGAGAAAATCGCAAATTTATTAAAAAACATCAATGGGAAAGACCGGATTTCAGATTTCAATATGGATCTTTTTGAAAATGATATGCTTGATTCGCTCGGGATTGCACAGCTGGTTGCAGCATTAGAGGAAACTTTTAACATTGAAATTGATCCGGAGGATATCTTGCCGGAAAATTTTTCTACCGTTAATGAAATCAACGCTTTAGTGCGTAAATATAAGGCATAATATGAAAGTAGAAATCAAAGGATACAACGAACAGTATGGACAGGGTGTTTTGGCATGCTTGAAAAATAACTATCCCTGGATGGCTGAAATGTCTGATGAAGAGCTCTATCATTGGGCAATGCCATTTATGGAATATGAGTGGAAAGAGGAACTCCCGGATGAAATAAAAGAATTTCAGCATGGAATTGTATTTCTTGCCGGGCAACAGGTAGTTGGATATCTTGGGTTTATCTATGCTAAACGGCATTGGCAGGGATATGAGTATGTTTATCAGAATGGCACGACTTGGGCAGTCAATGAAGGTTACAGGATTTATCTATTCAAGGCATTAAAGCAGGCAAATGGTTTAGCTGATGTTCTGGGAGATTTTTCCCCAATCAAGTCTGTAGAGGAGACTTTGACCAAAGTTTTTAAATTCAAGTACATCGATCGTAAAGTCTATCGCTTTTATCCAGTTCCGTGCTTTCATGAAAAGTTAACTTATCAGGTGATTCGGGATGAGAACGATTTAGCCGATGAAGTCTTAAAGACAGAATTTCATGATCATCATCCTTATGGTGTGTGTTGTCTTCGGATTTCTGACGGGAAGAAAGAAGGATTTATTTTTTATCGTGTGAAACACCGGCTCTGGAAAAAACGTAAAATTTTTCGTAAACGGAGAAGTATATTGATTGTTTTAAAATTGACGAATCCTGATTTGTTTTATGACCATTATCGGGAAATTGTGTGGCATCTCCAGAAGGGAGAACATCCATATGTGGAAATAGATCCAAGATTTATTGGATCTCATAGTTTGCATGGATTTGGAATCAAGGAAAAAACAGTAGTGCGTTTAGGTCTTGATAAAACAGGACGGGATATTCCTATTGATTTATTGTACTCTGAGGAAGCAATCATGCCTTGACAGGATGTAAGGATTCATCAGCTTACTGGACTTTTGTATGAGGAGGCAGTCATGAATATAGCAGTTGCAGGAACCGGTTACGTAGGGCTTTCTTTAGCCACTCTTCTTTCGCAGCACAATCATGTGATGGTGGTGGATATTATTCCGGAGAAGGTGGATATGGTGAATCATCGGAAGTCGCCTATCCAGGATGAGTACATAGGCAAGTATCTGGCGATGTGACAAGTGGTAAATGCCCCACAAGTCCATTGTACAAGAGGGACAATAGGGTGGTTCTCATGACGCGTATACGCATGGGATTCTATACATATCCGGGAGATATACTGGTTATATGGGAATTGAGCTGAATATACTTATGGAAAATCAGAAAATGCGCATAGAAATGGGACATTGTGCCCGAAAGGGTATGGAACGGTTTGCACCGGGAAAAATATGGAATCAATGGGAACAGGTTATTAGTTTGGTTTTTTCGAATAAACTTGTGATGTAATGAGATAGGCGTGGGACAGTTTTGAAATGAATGTATATGTTTGTATAGCGGATGTCTCATTCCGGTCTATTAATATGGCAGTGGAGAAATTATAAAATGCATTGGAAAGTGTCAGTGATTGTTCCTGCCTATAATGTGGAGAAATATATTCATCGATGTGTGGAAAGCATCCTGAAACAAAGTTATAGGAACTTTGAACTCATACTGGTAGATGATGGCTCTACCGATCATAGTGGCAGAATCTGCGATGGGTATGAGAAAAAGGATAACCGGATTCGAGTAATTCACCAGAAGAATGCAGGGCTTAGCGGCGCAAGGAATACAGGTATTCACTGCAGTACCGGTGACTTTCTATTTTTTGTAGATTCTGATGATTATGTCAGCCATTATTTACTTGAAAAGGTCTTGGCTGCTTTTGCAAAGTCGGAAGCAGATATGATACAGTTTAATGGACAGTCTGTATACGGAACTAAACTGGATGGTCTTTTTGGATACTATATTCCCCGTTATATGGATAATACAGAATTTTTACGAAACTGGTTTCTACTGGGAGAAGATTCACATGCTTGTAAGAGGGCCTATCGGAGGAGTTCTTACCCGAATCTCACATTTCCATTAGGATTATCATTTGAAGATTTATATATTAATACATCCAGCTTGTTGCAGGCGAAAAAGTTATGTGCAATTCCGGATGTTCTTTATTATTATGAAAATGAAGAACATGGAAGCATTACGCAGATTAAAAGCGCTAAAAATTTATTTGGATTATCTAAGGCATCGATGAAGGCAATGACAGATTTGCCGAACGAGATACGGTATGAATCCTATAGAGAAATGCTTAGGATACAGGCCCTGATTCCTCTTTTTTATATATGGTATCATCATAAGAAAGATGCTGATTATATTAATAAATCAATGGTTCAGCCGCAGGAAGTAGTGGAGCTCTATTCTGTATTGAGCCAAAAGGCAGATCCCTGGTATTCAAATTCACTTGAACAGATGGACCCAGGAATGACGCAGGAACTCTCTTATGCGGCTCATTGTCTATCATTAGGATATAAAATCAAGATTATGGGGGGGGTTAAAATTGGATATTCAGCAGAAAGAAAAGGATATGGCTGGATATCTGATTCGGCTCCTTAGTGTTGATTCGGTTATTCATACATTATCAGCAAACTGGAAGAGAAGATTTATAGATATGTTGGAAAAATATCGTAATCTTAAGTCATTACATCTACGCGTGCAACAGAAAGTGCTTCTGCATTCCGCTCTTCTTCATATGGATATGCCGCTTATTTTGGAGGGAAAACATTTACTGAAAAAAGGAATGCAAAGGGAATGAATAGAGAAAGATGAGGAGTATATGATGCCATAGTACCTAGATAATTGCATTCCAATTTATGAGTCACGTTGTAGTTGGCAGAAGGATTTTAATCAATTTTTTGAGGCTTTTCGGAGGCAGTCATGAATATAGCAGTTGCAGGAACCGGTTATGTAGGGCTTTCTTTAGCCACTCTTCTTTCGCAGCACAATCATGTGATGGCGGTGGATATTATTCCGGAGAAGGTGGATATGGTGAATCACCGGAAGTCGCCTATCCAGGATGAGTACATAGAGAAGTACTTGGCGGAGAAGGATTTGAATCTTACCGCCACCATGGACGCAGAGGCGGCGTATAAAGATGCGGAAATTGTGATTATTGCCACGCCCACCAATTATGACAGCCAACGGAATTTCTTTGATACGTCCTCTGTGGAGGCGGTGATCCGGCTGGTGATGAAGTATAATCCCGATGCCATTATGGTTATCAAGTCCACCATTCCCGTAGGATATACGAAGGAAATCCGGGAGAAGATGGGGACGAAGAATATCATTTTCAGCCCGGAGTTCCTGCGGGAGAGCAAGGCCCTTTATGATAATCTCTATCCCAGTCGTATCATCGTAGGCACCGACCTGTCCGATGCCCGGCTGGTGAAGGCGGCTCATACCTTTGCCCATCTGCTGCAGGAAGGGGCCATTAAGAAGGACATCCCCACCCGTTTCATGGGGTTCACGGAGGCAGAGGCAGTAAAACTTTTTGCCAATACCTATCTGGCCATGCGTGTTTCCTATTTCAACGAGCTGGATACTTATGCGGAAATGAAGGGACTGGATACCCGGGAAATCATCGACGGCGTGTGCCTGGACCCCAGAATCGGGGAGTTTTATAATAATCCGTCCTTCGGCTATGGCGGCTACTGCCTGCCGAAGGATACGAAGCAGCTCCTGGCCAATTACCAGGATGTACCGGAGGATTTGATTGAGGCCATTGTGAAATCGAACCGCACAAGGAAGGATTTCATCGCTGACCGGGTGCTGGCAAAGGCAGGGTATTACCATGCTGGCAGCAGTTATGATGCGGCCAGGGAAAAGCCCATGACCATCGGCGTGTACCGGCTCACCATGAAATCGAATTCCGATAATTTCCGTCAGAGCAGCATTCAGGGGGTTATGAAGCGGATTAAGGCCAAGGGAGCGGAAGTCATTATCTATGAGCCTACCCTGGATGACGGCAGCACTTTCTTCGGCAGCCGTGTGGTGAATGATATGGAGAAGTTCAAAAAGGAGAGCCAGGCCATCATCGCCAACCGCTACGACGAAGTGCTGGATGATGTGAGGGATAAGGTGTATACCAGAGATCTCTTTGAGAGAGACTGAGGGATTTGAGAATTGAGGTTTGAGAGTTCAGACCGTCAGACTATCAGACGGTGGAACTCTGCTATCCGCTGTCGGCTGTCCGCTTTCCGCGGGAGAGGGAGATGGTCAGACTATCAGACGTCAGACTGGCATGGTGCCTGGAAACGTATTCCCTACTTACGGCAAACCACATGGTGCAGGGAGATTTCTCGACTCCGCTTCGCTGCGCTCGAAATGACATGAAGGGCCGCTCAGCGGCCCGGGTTCAAATGGTTCAAAGGTTCAAAGGGTGGTGGTGGCGGCTTCGCCGCAGTATTCAGGCTGCTTCTCGTGGAAGGGGCCTGACGTTACGTGTTTTGTTGCGGCGTCATATGTGGTGGGCTGCATAGAGGTGGGAGATTTCTCGACTCCGCTTCGCTCCGCTCGAAATGACATTGGGGAGTTTGGCTGACTGCTATCCGCTGTCCGCTTTCCGCGAGGGAGAGTCAGACGGTCAGACTGGAAGAGGAGATTCTTCGGACCTATCCTCAGGGCTTCGCCCAGCCCCTTCCTGGGGAAGGGGCCTGACGTTACGTGCTTTGCTGCGGCGTCAAATGCGACGAATGGCGTAGAGGCGGGAGATTTCGGGGCTCCGCTTCCGACCCTCGAAATGACAGGGAGCGGGGCTTTCAGAATGAAAATGACTAAAAGAAGTGTAAATGGCAAAATCCTATTCCCAAAACTTTAGAAAATAAAAAGTTTTGGGAATAGGATTTTTACTTAGAAAAATATAGATTATATCGGGTAAATCTCATTTCATCCGTTGAAATGCGGATAAGATTTTAAGAATTGCGAGATAGATATTCCCAAAACTTTTGAAAATAGAAAGTTTTGGGAATATAATAGAGGGGATGAATCCATTTTGAGAGGAGGCCTATGATGGTTATTCCGCGTCCCCGGTATATGAATCGCCTTTTGCGGGAAAAGGGAAAGAAGATTATCAAAATTATTACGGGGCTTCGCCGGGCAGGAAAGTCGACGCTGCTTTTTGAGCTCTATTATCAGGAGCTGTTGCAGAGGGGTGTGCCGGCGGACCATATCATCCGCATCCCGCTGGACAGTATCCGGTATATCGGTCTCCGTGAGCCCGTGGCGCTTTACCGTTATATTTCCGACGCCATCCATGATGGGGAGATGTACTATATTTTCCTTGATGAAATCCAGCTGGTGAAGGGATTTGAGGATGTGGTGAACGGCCTTGCCAGGGATTTCAACTGTGATATCTATCTCACCGGTTCCAATTCCCAGTTTCTGTCATCCGATGTGAATACCCGATTCAGGGGGCGGGGGATAGAAATCAAGGTATTTCCTCTGCTTTTTTCGGAGTATTATGCCTTTTATGGTGGAGATAGGCGGGAATGTTTCCGGCAGTATATGCTTTACGGCGGCATGCCCTATCTGCTGCAGGAGGAGAATCCCATGGACAAGGCATCGTATCTGAAAATGATTGCGGAAACGGTGGCTCTGAAGGATATGGAGGAACGGTATAAGATACGAAATCCCGAGGCGTTCCGGGCGATTATGGAGCTGCTGGCTTCGTCCATCGGTTCTTATGTGTCGGCCAATAAGATTGCCCGTACCCTGGCGTCCGCAGGCAATCGGGAGGTTACGTCCAAAACGGTGAGCCTGTATCTGAATTATCTGTGTGATTCTTTCCTTTTTTACAGGGCAAGGCGGTTTGATATCAAAGGGAAGGAATATCTTAAGACGCTGCAGAAATATTATATGGCAGATATCGGTCTCCGGAATGCGGTCCTTGGATTCCGGCAGCTGGAGCCGACGCACAGTCTGGAGAATATTATTTTTCTGGAGCTTGAAAGCAGGAATTATCTGGTGGATATTGGGAAGAATGAAAACAAGGAGATTGATTTTCTGGTGCGAAATCTGAAGGACACTTTTTACGTGCAGGTGTCTTATACCCTGTCCGGTCCGGATACGATGAAAAGGGAAATCGGCGCTTTCAGGAATCTGGATGATGGATATAAAAAGATTATCATCACCATGGATGATGACCCCTATACCCATCTGGAAAGGGGATATAAGAAGGTCAATGCACTGGATTTCCTGCTCAATGAACGGAGCCTGGAGGAGGTCTGAGATTTGAGGAAAGAGATTTGAGGTTTGAGGGGGGAGACTATCAGACGGCGGAATTCTGCTATCCGCTGTCGGCTGTCTGCTTTCCGCGGGAGGGAGTCAGACTGTCAGACTTCAGACTGGCATGGTACTTGGAAATGTATTCCCTACTTACGGCAAGTCACATAAAGGTAGGAGATTTCTCGACTCCGCTTCGCTCCGCTCGAAATGACATTGGGGAGTTTGGCTGACTGCTATCCGCTGTCCGCTTTCTGCGGGAGGGGAGACAATCAGACGTCAGACTGGAAGAGGAGATTTGAGGAAAGAGATTTGAGGGGGCGGCGGTCAGATATCAGCCCCCTGCCTCCCACTTGTCATCCTGAACGCAGTGAAGGATCTCGGTACGTGCCGATAGTGATACGTAGGCTGCTAAATACCAGTCGGCAGGGGGAGACACTCAGAGGTCAGACGGGAAGAGGAGATTTAAGGAAAGAGGTTTGAGATTTGAGGGAGCGGCGGTTAGATTTCAGATGTCAGACTGGCATGGTGCCTGGGAACGTATTCCCTATTTACGGCTGGACACATGGTGCAGGGAGATTTCGGGGCTGCGCTCGAAATGACATGAAGGGCCGCTGCGCAGCCCGGGTGCAAAGGGTTCAAATGGTTCAGAGGGTTCAAAGGGTGGTGGTGGCGGCTTTGCCGCAGTATGCAGGCTCCTTCTTGTGGAAGGAGCCTGGAGAACGGTGGATGCTATAGTGTCATCAGTATGGGGAAAGTCCATTTTACAAAAGTGCGGCATGCCGCACTTTTGTAAAATGGACTTTTTCGTTATATTGTATTTCCTGTGATTTCCGTATAAAATGAAGGCAGATATCATTTTATTATTTTGCGGCATGCCGCACTTTTATAAAATGGAGGACGCCATGGAGATTGAGAGGCCTTTTTATCTGAAGCGGCTGCTTCGGCTGAAGGATAATGGACGGATTAAGATTATTACGGGTATGCGCCGGGCGGGAAAGTCTTATCTGCTGTTTGAGCTTTTTCGCAGGGAGCTTCATAAGGCGGGGGTGCCGGAGGACTGTGTGATTTCCATTTCCCTGGATGAGCTGGCCAATGCCCGGGAGAGGAATCCGCTGGAGCTGGACCGGTGGATTCGGAGCCGGCTGAAGGAGGATGGACGGCGGTATTATATTTTTATTGATGAAATCCAGTTTGTGGAGAGTATCCCCAATCCCTATCTGCCTTCGTCGGAGATTACATTTGTGGATGTGGTGATGGGGCTCATGAAGCTGCCTTATGTGGATATTTATATTACGGGGAGTAATTCCCGCATGCTTTCTTCGGAGGTACTGACGCAGTTTCGGGACCGGGGGGATGAGGTGCGGGTGTATCCTTTGTCCTATGAGGAGTTTTTGTCGGTATGGCAGGGAGATATCCGCTTTGCTTTCAGTGAGTACTGTACCTATGGAGGCATGCCGGTGGTGCAGTCTCTTAGCTCTCACGAGGAGAAGAGCCGGTATCTCAATGATCTTTTCCGGCGGACTTATATCAGGGATGTGATAGAAAGAAATCATATTTCAAAGGATGAGGATGTACTGGAGGAGCTGCTGGATATTCTTTCTTCGTCCACCGGTTCTTTGACGAATCCGGCCAAGCTGTCCCGTACTTTTGATTCTCTGGAGCATATACGCATATCGGGGCCCACGATTTCCAGGTATATTGATTATTTCATCGATGCTTTTCTGCTGGAACGGGCCCAGCGGTATGATGTGAAGGGGAAGCGGTACATGGCGTCTCCTTACAAGTATTATTTCACCGACGTGGGGCTCCGGAATGCGCGGCTTCATTTCCGGCAGCAGGAGCCGACCCATATCATGGAAAACGTGATTTTCACGGACCTGCGGCGTCGGGGGATGGACGTGGATGTGGGCATGGTGGAGTATAATTACCGGGATGAGGCGGGCCATAAGCTGCGCAAAAATTTCGAGGTGGATTTTGTGGTGAACCGGGGGAGCAGCCGCTGGTATATCCAGTCCGCTTTCCGGATAGATACGGAGGAAAAGCGCAGGCAGGAAACGGAATCGCTGCGGCGTATCGATGATTCGTTCCGGAAAATCGTGGTTTTGCGGGATGCGGTCATTCCATGGCAGGATGAGCAGGGGATTCTGTATGTGGGGGTGGAGCAGTTCCTCACGGATCCTTCGCTGCTGGAATAGGGGATGGGGGATTTGAGGAGCTTTATTGTGCCACCCGCTTGCGGGAGGGAAAGGTGGTACGCAGTACCAAGGGGGGAAGAGATTTGAGGTTTGAGATTTGAGGGGGAGACGGTGGCATTCTGCTATCCGCCGTCGGCTGTCCGCTTTCCGCGGGAGAGAGTCAGACTGTCAGACTTCAGACTGGCATGGTACTTGGAAATGTATTCCCTACTTACGGCAAGTCACATAAAGGTAGGAGATTTCTCGACTCCGCTTCGCTCCGCTCGAAATGACATTGGGGAGTTTGGCTGACTGCTATCCGCTGTCCGCTTTCCGCGAGGGAGAGTCAGACGGTCAGACTTCAGACGTTAGACTGGAAGAGGAGATTTGAGGAAAGAGGTTTGAGATTTGAGGGGGGTTTTAGAACGAAAACGGAATCTCACTCATGAAATGTGAAATTCCAATCAAAATTCCCTCATGAAATGTGAAAGATGGTTGAAAAGTCCCTCATGAAAGCGGTGGCAGCAGGGGCTTCGGGGTGGCTCGGTTTCCTTTCCCGACCCATTCTTGACAGGAGGGGCGGGGCCTATTATAATATCGGTTAAATAGCAAAGGCGATGAGCAGGATTGAGCTTGGCTGGAAGTGACAGAGAGCCGGGAGGGTGGAAACCGGTATGGAAGGCGGGCGTGTCCCCTGGGAGCTTCGGGCTGAAGTGAGTAGGTCCGCCGTTTGTCCGCGTTAAGGATGTGGAGTATAATGCAGGGTGGTACCGCGCAATCTGCGCCCTTGTCCGATGGGACAGGGCTTTTTTTATTTCATCCTTCTTTATGCTTCCTGAGGTATAAGTGAGAGTGGTACCGCGCCGATGCGCCTCTTTCCTGCTTTGGGGCGGGAAAGAGGCTTTTTTTGAAATGAAATCGGCGGATTGTGGTTTCATGAATGCAGGATATTTTATTCCAGGAGGTTTTTACTATGAAAACAGCAACTGAAAAACGTATCGAATTCCGTAATGCATTAAAGTCCGGCAAGATCCTGGTTGTTCCAGGCATAGGAGATGCTCTGACAGCAAAAATCGCAGAGAAGGCGGGCATCCGCTGCGTCATCATGGGCGGGTATTCCGTGTCTGCTTCTATTCTGGGACAGCCGGATGTAGGCCTTCTTACCTGCAGTGAAATGGTGAACCAGCTCACCGGTATCTGCAATGCCGTGGATATTCCTGCCATGGCGGACGGGGATACTGGCTATGGCAATGCGCTGAATATCATCCGCACGGAGCGGATGTTTGAACAGGCCGGCGCTGCCTGCATTTTCTTCGAGGACCAGGCATGGCCGAAACGCTGCGGCCACATGGACGGCAAGCAGGTCATTTCTGCGGAAGAGCATGCCCAGAAAATCAGGGCTGCCGTGGATGCCCGCCTGGACAAGGAAACCGTGATTATGTCCCGTACTGACAGCCGCGCTGTTTATGGTATCGATGACGCCATCGAAAGAAGCAAGCGCTATGCCGACGCCGGTGCGGAAATCTGCTTCGCCGACGGCATCGGAAGCCGGGAAGAACTGGAAAAATTCGCCCGGGGCATGGAAGGCAGTGGTGCCTACATTGTGGCCAACATGATTGAAGGGGGCAAGACACCTCTCATTCCTGCCAAGGAGCTGGAAGAAATGGGATACTCCATCGTGTTCTGGGCATGCAGCGCAGTCTATACCATTTCCAAGGCTCTCTATGAGCTTTTCACGGACCTGGAAAAGAACGGCACCACCGAAGGAACAGCAGACAGGATGATCGAATTCGGCCAGTTCAACCACATCATCGGCCTGGATACCTATAAGCAGCTGGAGAGAAAATATAAGGTAGACCGGGATGACTGAAATAGTGGGATAGTGTGCTGGTGGACTAGTGAGACAGCGGGACTGCTGTCCGCTTTCCGCTGTCCGCTGACCGACATTTATTACCGACGGTTTCATAGCTTCGTGTACCAAGATTCTTCGCTTCGCTCAGAATGACTGCGTGGGGGAAGGTAAGCACGTAACGTAGGCTCCTTCCTTTGGAAGTGCTCTGTGCGTGTTCTGCATAGGACACGCAAGTCGGGCGAAGTAAGGCGCCCAGCCTGCCCATCAGGGCGCTTTCTTTTTATCGCCCGACCGAGATAGCGGTGAGGATAGGCCTTTGCGAAGCAAAGGCATCGACCGTCAGGGCGATACCACTACCTTCTGAACCCGCTGAACTCGGGCCGCGAAGCGGCCCTACTATATATTGCGGCGAAGCTGCCACCACAACCCTCGGGCCAAAGGCCCGTCAAACTTAAGAACCTTCGCCCGCTTTGCGGGCGTCAAACCTAAGAACCCTTTCGTTTACAACCTTTCTACACAACCTGCCGCCGACAGGCGGCCACAACCTACGGCGAAGCCGTGCCCCTGCGCCCCATGGGCGCGTAACCCGGGCCGCAAAGCGGCCCCACCGCCCCATATTGCCGAATGCGTAGAAAACAAGTACAATAGACAGAGAGAACCAGACACCTTAAGGAGGCGCGTTTATGATTACACCAATGGACATTCATAATAAGACTTTTTCCAAGGGGCTTCGGGGCTACAGCGAAGAAGAGGTCAATGATTTTCTCCGGCAGATTGTGACGGACTACGAGCAGATTTACCGGGAACATCGGGAAATGGAAGAGCAGATGGACCAGATGAAGACAAAGCTGGCCAACTACGAAAAAATTTCTGAAACCATGACCAATACCCTGCAGCTGGCAAAGGATACGGCGGAGAACGTGAAGAAGAACGCTAAACGGAATGCGGAAATCCTCATCGCCAATGCCCATGCGGAAGGGAACCGGCAGGTTCGGGAGGCGGAAGAGTCCCGCCGCCGTCTGGTGGAAAACATGATCCGCACGGAAGGAAATATGAAGACCTACGTCGGCAAGATTCGCAGAGACCTGCAGCTGGCCCTGGCGGCTATCGATGCCCTTGACCGCATGGAAGCGCCCAAGGTGGCAGGCTTCCCTCCGGTGGGAGAGAAAAAGGAAGAAACACCGGCTCCGGAAGCGGAAGCTGTAGAGACTGCAGAAACAGCAGAAGCACCGGAAACGGCTGAAAGTGCTGAAATTGCTGAAACCACCGAAGCAGCTGAAGCTCCGGAAGCAGAGGCACCGGTGGAAGACGCAGAATCCGCAGAAGAAGCACCGGCGGAAGAAGAAAAGAAGGAATAGGAAAATGAAAAACTCCAGGCTGAAAGCCCGGAGTTTTTTTATGCCGGCATGATGGGGCAGCCGCCGGGCACAGGTCTTCCTGAAAGCAGGGAAAAGGTTCTTAAGATGGACGGGGCTTTCGCCCCGAGGGTTTTCAGGATTGACGGCCTTTCAGGCCGAGGGTTGTGGTATCGCCTGACGGCGATGAATATAAATGCTGCCTGCGGCAGCGCCCTCTTTGGTGGCTGGCGCCACCACCTTTCTCCACGGGAAAGCGTCGCACACGATTCTCAGGTCGCTAGCGCTCCCCTACGAATCGTGTTCGCTTGCCACCCCGCAAGCGGGGGCACAACAACCCGCTTTAGACATAGAGCGATTTTTGTGGCTGCTGTTTAGCGAAGCATTATTGTCCCACCGCTCAGCGGGGGGAAGGTGGTGCCGTAAGGCACCAAAGGGGGGAGAGCCGCCGGAGGCGGCTAAGCACCGAGTTGCATATCTTGCTGATGAATCTAAAAGCATCAAGCCGGAATCAGCCGGGAGCTGGCAGCTGGAAGCTGATTGCTTTCGCCTCTACATGCAGTGGCTCTTTCTCACCGACCGGGATTTACTACCGATTGCCTCAAAAGTGCCAGGTACCGAGATTCTTCGCCTGCGGCTCAGAATGACTGCGCGGGAAGGGAAGATACGTAGTTTGACTCCTTCCACAGGAAGCAGGCAGACGAAGCCATGAAGAGCACCGAAAAATTAGAAAAAGAACTCACGCCCCCTATCCTCCGTCGCCTAATGGAGTCCCTTCCTAAGGAGGGGGGCTAAATACTGCGGCGAAGCCGCCACCACAACCCTCAGCGCCAAAGGCGCCGTCAAACCTAAGCACCTTAAGAACCTTCGGGGCCAAAGGGGGCACAATAAAATGGGGGGGGAAAAACCCCCATGAACCCTCACGCCGAAGGCGTGTCCGGGGGGCCGCTCTGCGGTCCTTATTTATAAAGTATCCCCAGCAGGGTCCTTGCTTCTTCCACGGTGAGCTGGCCGGGGGCGCTGGCTTCTTTTCCGGCGGCGAAGGTGAGGGGAGCGCCCAGGTTATTTCCTGCCACCCGGGTAAGGACGCCCAGGGGGCCCATGCCTATGGTGATGATGGGTGTGTCCGGGAAGAGTTCTCCTACCCGGGCAGCGGCGTTCATGAGGGCGGCGGTGTCGAGAGGTGTCTTGGGCATGACGGCGATTTTCAGGATATCGGGACGGAAGGATTTCATATTTTCCAAAGTATCCACGATTTCCATTTCCGAAAGGGCCCTCTTAAATTTGTGATAGCTCATGAGGGTGGGAATCTTCTGCGCCCGGGCCCGGGCCATGAGGATTTTGGTGTCCATGGTTTCGTGGCCGTATTCGATGTCGATGATGTCGGCCCAGTGGGAGGAGAGGATGAGGGAAATGAGGCTCGCGTAGTCGCCGCTGGGCGTTTTGTGGACACCGCCCTGGCTCTTGGTGCGGAGGGTGGTGAGAAGGGGCGTGTCCGGGAAATGAGAGCGGATGATGCGGTAGGCCCGGTCCAGGTCGGAGACGGCGCTGAAGTCTTCTTTGTTCAGCAGGTAGTCCACCCTCCATTCCAGCATGTCGGGGCGGCAGCTTTCCAGGGCGGCGCATTCCTTCTCCAGTTCGTCGAAGGATGGGGAAACGAGGGGAACGCAGATCTTTGGCCTGCCTTCGCCGAGAATCATATGTCTCACTTGAATCATGATTTTCTCCTTTCAGGAAATCCGCCAGCTGCGGGGAGCGTGGTTCAGTACTTCACAGCCCTTGTCCGTCACCAGCACCAGGTCCTCCACCCGGACGCCGAAGCGGCCTTCCAGATAAATCCCCGGTTCGATGGAAAATATCATACCCGGCTGGGCAATGAGGGGCGAAGAAGCGCTTACTTCTCCTTCTTCGTGCTCTTTGAGGCCGATGAAATGGCCAAGCCGGTGGGTGAAGAAGGGACCATAGCCGCCGTCTTCGATGTGTTTTCTGGCGGCCCGGTCCAAATCGGAAAGAGCCATGCCCGGACGCACCAGAGACTCCGCCAGTTCGCCGGCCTCCCGCACCAGGTCATGCACCCGCTTCTGCTCTTCCGTGGGAGTGCCGGTGAAAAAGGTACGGGTCATGTCGGAGCAGTAATGGTCCTTTCGGCAGCCCATGTCAAAGAGCACCACTTCGTTTTCGGACAGCTTCGTGTCATCGGGCATGTGGTGCGGGTCGGCGCCGTGGGCGCCGAAGGAAACGATGGGTGGGAAGGAAAAGCCTTCGGCACCTTCCTCTTTATAAATGGAAAGCAGTTTATCCGCGCATTCCTTCTCTGTAACGCCCACATGAATCCAATGGGAAATCCGCTCCATGGCCCGGTCATTGATGAGAGAGGCCAGGCGCATGGCTTTGATTTCCTCCTCATCCTTCACCGCCCGAAGGCGGTCCACCAGGGGAGAACCGTTGGTAAAGGACAAATCCTTCCGAAGATTCATGAGGGAAAGCAGGAAATGGGAAGGCCAGGTCTTGTCCACGCCGGTCTTCCCACCCGGCAGAAGGGAAGAAAGGAGGGCAATGCCGTCTTCTCCATCGGCAAAGGAAATATCCGCCGGGTTTCCGGTGGCGGCGGCATCCTCCATAGAAAGGCCCATGCCCGCCTTCAGTGGAAACAGACGGTTTCGGAGCCAGAAGGCGGGGTCCGCCTTCCGGATGACCAGCACCGTGAGCCGTTCGCCGGGGTGGATGATTTCGCCGGTGAGATAGAAGAGCGCCGCCGTCTCTGAAATGATCAGGGAAGAAAGGCCGCCTGCCGCCAGCCCCTCACGGACAGCGGCCATGCGTTTCTTATATATGTCTTTCATAGTATCACTCCTTAAGACTTTCTTAACTCTATTATATAGGAAATCAAAATTTTTGCTGAGAAAGTTTTTGAGGAGATGACAATTATCAGATGTCGGCTTACCGCCATCCGCTTACTGCTATGTGACTGCTCCGCAGTCACCGCTGCCTTACGGCAGCGCCCCCTTTGGTGGCTGACGCCACCACCTTTCCCCGCTGGGAATCATGTCACTGGATTTTCGGGTTGCTTCGCTTCCCTACATCCTCTGCTGTCACTGACTCACTGGATTTTCAGGTCGCTTTGCTTCCTTACAAATCCAGTTCGCTAGTGCAACTCCAGTTCCTTTGCCACCCCGCTAAAGTGGGGGCACTATGGACGCTGGGCGATGTGCCACATGTCTCTGCTGGTAAGCCTAGAGAGGTTTATTCTGTCCCCTGAATAGGGGTGGCTGTGGAGGTCCTGCATAGGACCTCCAAGTCAGCCGAAGTTGGCCTCTAGCCTGCCCAATAAGAGGCCTTCCTTTTAGTCAGCTGACCGTGTTAGGCGGCCAATCACCGTAATGGGGTTTTGCTTATGAATCCAAAAGCATCAAGCTGGACCCAGCCGGAAGCCGGCAGCCGGAAGCTGATTGCTTTCGCCTCTGCATGCAGCAGCTCCTTCCCGCTGAATGGTATTTATTACCATTTGTCTCATATGCGGTGTATACCGAGATTCTTCGCCTGCGGCTCAGAATGACCGTGAGGGCGGAAGGCAAGAACGTAACGCTGACTATAAACTGCGGCGCCAGCCGCCACCACAACCCTCAGCCACGCAGTGGCTGTCAAACTTAAGAACCTTAAGAACCTTCGGCCCGCCAGGGCCGTCAAACCTCACGCCGCAGACGTGTCCAAGGGCCGCGCAGCGGCCCCATTATTTCCCACAAGGAGGAACCATGAAACACTGCATCATTCTATACACCGCCCTTCTGGCGGCAGGAATCCCTGCCTTTTTCGCGGAAGCCCACGGGCCCCATGACCATTGGGGCTATTCCGGAAGGAAGCCGGCGATTTACTGCGCCATTCCCGGTCCCCACGGAGAACGGCCGGGGATGGACATGTACTCCCACTCCGTGGTACTGGTGTCGGTGGATGGGAATATGAAGCAGAAGGACATGGAGAAACTATGCAGGACCTATGATTTGTCCATCCTTTACGAATACAAAAATTTCTCCATGTATGCCCTGCAGACGGAGGGAAATCAAAGCGATGAAGAAATGAATCGGCTGGTGGAGGAGCTGGAAAAAGAAAAAGGCATCCTTTCCGCAGAGCGGGACAGGATGCTGGTATTAGATGATAGATGGTAGACGATAGAAGATAGATGGTAGAAGATAGAAGATAGACACTATCCGCTGTCCGCTTACCGCTATGTGACTGCTCCGCAGTCACCGCTGCCTTACGGCAGCGAGCACCCCCTTTGGTGGCTGATGCCACCACCTTTATGGGTGCTTGGCAGTGGTATCAGCCTGAGTTTATGGCAGTAACGGAAAGAAAACCATACAACCGGGCTTCGCCCGGGGAAAACAAGCCAACCGCCCTGACGGGTGATGGAAATGCACCCCTTCTGTCGCCTGTCGGCGGAGTCTCTCCACAGGAAAGCATGTCACTGGATTTTCGGGTCGCTTTGCTTCCCTACGAATCCAGTTCCTTTGCCACCCCTCTTCGAAGGGGCACTATGGGTGCTGGGGAGTAGTGGCAATGTGGGTTTATGGAAGAAGCGGAAAGAAAACCATACAACCGGGCTTCGCCCGGGAAAAACAGGCAAACCGCCCTGACGGGCGATGGAAATGCACCCCTTCTGCCGCCTGCGGCGGCGTCTCCCCCGAAGGGGGAGATTCTAGCGGCGCTAAACTTTGTGATACTTATGACGGTATTGTTTCTTTGCGGTTTTATTCTGTCCCCTGAATAGGGGAAAGTCCGGCGCAGCCGGATAAGGGTGGCTGTGGAGGTCCTGCATAGGACCTCCAAGTCAGCCGAAGTTGGCCTCTAGCCTGCCCAATAAGAGGCCTTCCTTTTAGTCGGCTGACCGTGTTAGGCGGCCAATTACCATAATGGGGTTTTGCTTATGAATCTCAAAGCATCAAGCCGGACTTAGCCAGAAGCCGGCAGCCGGAAGCTGGTTGCTTTTACCTCTACATGCAGCGGCTCTTTCCAGCTGACTGGTATTTAATGACAAATGATTCATATGCGGCATGTACCGAGATTCTTCGCCTGCGGCTCAGAATGACTGTGAGGGCGGGAGGGCAAGAACGTAACGCTGACTATAAACTGCGGCGCCAGCCGCCACCACAACCCTCAGCGGCGCAGCCGCTGTCAAACCTAAGAACCTTAAGAACCTTCGGCTCAGGGAGCCGTCAACCCTCACACCTAAAGGGGAAACGACTCACTATGATTTGTGCGTCGCTTTGCTCCTTCATCCTCTGCTGTCACTGACTCACTGGATTTTCGGGGCGCTGCCGCTCCCTACAAATCCAGTTCGCTAGTGCAACTCATGTTCGCTGTGCACGCCGCAGGCGTGTCCAATGCCGCCACCACACCCCTCGGGCCAAAGGCCCGTCAAACTTAAGAACCTTCGTCCGCTTTGCGGGCGTCAAACCTAAGAACCCTTTCGTTTACAACCCTTCTTCACAACCTGCCTGCGCCAGCAGGCCACAACCTGCGGCGAAGCCGCGCCCCCTTGAGCCCTCTGAACCCGGGGCCGCTGCGCGGCCCCTATTTCATGGCCCCCTCAATCTTTTCCAGATTTTCCCTCATGGTATCCAGGTAGCTTTCGTCGTCTGCCTCTTCCAAAGTGGAGAGGGTCTCTGAACGGGCGCCGGCTTCTTCGGCCAGGGTTCGGGCCAGGGCGGGGTCCATCATTTCTTCGGTGAATATGGTTTTCACATCATGGGCGCGGCAGAAGCGGATGAGGCTTACCAGTTTCCGGGCCGGCGGTTCGCCGGTGGCGAAGGCGTCTTCCACGCTTTCCTGGGTGAGGGAGAAGTCCCTTGCCAGGTAGCCGAAGGCGGCGTGGCCGGTGACCAGTTCCCGACGGGGCGCGTTTTCCAGCTTAGTCCTGTATTTTGCCTGCAGGCTGTCTGTACCGGCGGCGAAGGTTTCGTAGTTTTTCATGAAGAGGTCCCTGTTTTCCGGGGAGGCGGCGATGAGGCCGTCCCGGATGGCACGGGCCTCTTCTTTGGCTTCCGAGAGGCCCAGCCAGGTGTGGGGGTCATAGCTGCCGTGTTCTTCGATTTCTTCTTCGTCTTCCAGAAGGATGGGGGAAATATGTTTCGATGCATTCACGGTGACCAGGTTATCGCTGCCTGCGCTTTGGAGGGCCTTGTCCGCCCAGTGTTCCATGCCCATGCCGTTGTAGACGAAGACCTTTGCCTGCTTCAGTTTCACCAGGTCCACCGCCCGGGGTTCAAAGTCGTGGGGCTCCGTGCCCTCCGGCACCATGACGGTGATGGAAACGGCATCGCCCCCTATGGCTTCCGTGAGTTTTTCCATGGCCCCGAAGGAAACCACCACCGGCACCTTTCCCGTTTCCGGCGGCGGTGCTTCTTTCCCGCAGCCTGCAAGGGCCAGCATGGTAAGGAAGAGGGCCATTTCTTTCTTGCAGTTCCATTTCATAAAAGCACCTGCTTTACAAAAATAGTGAAGAGGAGCAGGAAGGCAGCGGTCAGGGCGGTGACGCCGCCGGGGGCGGCGCCGATGTAGTAGGAAAGGAAGAAGCCGCCCAGAATGGAGAGGAAGCTGTAAAGAAGGGAGGCCAGGAAGGTGGTTTTGAATCCCTTCTTCAGCTGCAGGGCGCTGGCCACGGGGAGGGTAATCATGGAGGTAATCACCAGGATGCCTACGGAGCGGATGGACACGGACACGGCGGCGGCCACGAGGAAGGCGAAGAGGTAGTTCAGCCTTTTCACATGGACACCGGCAATGCGGGAGGCCTCTTCGTCGTAGGTGATGTAGAGGAGCTGGTGGTAATTGACAATCACCGTCACCACGGCGAAGAGGCTGAGCACCGCGGTGACCGCCATGTCCATGGGGGACACGGTGAGCATGGAGCCGAAGAGGTAGGCGTCGGCGTTGGCGTGCAGGTGGCCGGAGCTGATGAGGGTGATGGCAATGCCTACGGAAATGGAAAGCACAATGGACAGGATGAGGTCTGTGTATTTTTTGAAATACTGACGGAGAAATTCGATGGAAAGTCCTGCCAGGGCGGTGAAGGCAAAGGATACCAGCACCGGGCTTTCCCGGAAGAGGAGGCCCAGGGTGACGCCGGCCAGAGAAGAATGGGCCAGGGTGTCGCCGATCATGGAGTACCGTTTCAGCACGATGAAAATGCCGATGCAGGGACAGAGGATGGCGATGCAGATGGAAATGAAAAGGGCATTCTGCATGAAATCATAACTGAACATGGCCGCCCTCCTTTTTTATATATTCTTCAATATAATGGGATACGCTGCAGAGATGGCCCCTGCCGCCGTCCACATGGTAGAGGCCGGTGGATACCTTCCCCGCTTCCTCCATATTATGCTCCACCGCCAGCACGGTGAGCGCTTTTTCCCGGTTCAGCCTGGAGAGTTCTCCGTAAATTTCCCGCTGACTCTTTATATCCACGCCGGTGGAGGGCTCATCCAGAACGAGCAGGTCCGGACTTCCCATGAGGGCCCGGGCAATGAGTACCTTCTGGTGCTGTCCGCCGGACAGATTACCCATAAGTTCATGGGCATAATCCTCCATGCCCGTGACGGCCAGGGTATCCCTTATGGAAATGGATTTCAAACGGAGCAGCTTCCCGTAGGAGTGAATCACTTCTTCCACTGTAATGGGAAAGGCGTGGTCCCGGGAGGGCATCTGGGGCACATAGCCCAGGCGGCGGGCCTTCAAGGAAATGGTGCCTTTCACTGGCGAGAGGAATCCCAGAATGAGCTTCAAAAGAGTGCTCTTCCCGCTGCCGTTGCTTCCTACAATGGAAATATAGGAACCCTTCGGCACATGGAGGGAAATATCCTCCAGAAGCCAGGGCTCCTTTCCGGTGTAGGAGAAATAAAGATGGTCTATGTCAAGCATGATGTCTCCTTTCTCAAAATAACTGTCCTGTTCTCATCATAGCATAGTCGGCAAGGGGAGGGGGATAGTGGGGAATGGAGAATGGAGAATGGGGTATGGGGGATGGGGATTGGGAAATGGGGAATGGGGAAATAGCTGTCTGTTTCCCGCTGCCCGCGGGCTTCCTTCCCGCCGACCGGGATTTATTGCCGATTGTCTCATATGCGACTTGCACCGAGATTCTTCGCTGGCGCTCAGAATGACGGGTCCGGCGGGAGAATGGGGCTGTGAAAAAATGATTAAACATTTTTTCACAGCCCCTAATCATCGTAATGCGGTTTTGCTTATGAATCCAAAAGCAGCAAGCCGGACCCAGCCGGAAGCCGACTGCTTTCGCCTCTGCATGCAGTGACTTCTTCCCGCCGACGGGCATTTATTGGCTTTCCCTCACTTACGATTTTTACCGAGATTCTTCACTTCGTTCAGAATGACGGGTCCGGCGGGAAGGTTATGCCGTAGCGCTGACTATAAATTGCGGCGCCAGCCGCCACCACAACCCTCTGAACCCTTTGAACCTTCTGAACCTTTTGAACCCTCACGCCCGAAGGGCGTGTCCAGGAACAATAGTCAAAAAAGCAACACACAGAATCCGTGAAATATACAATAGTCAAATAAATAAAAAGAAAAGTCAAAAATATTTTAGCACTCTATTGACAGGAGTGCTAAAAGTGCTATACTATAGTTGTCAGGAGGAAAGGGAGCCCGAAGGGAAACCGGAAAGCCCCCGGACACCTGAACATTATAAAAAATACAAGGAAAGAGGTCTTTGATTATGGGCAGCTTGATTCCATTTGATGGTTTATTCGGTGACAGTGTTCTGGATCATTTCTTTGATGATATTCCTACGGTTTATAAAGATTATGTGGCTGTACCGAAGGTTGATATCGAGGATCTGAAGGATCGCTACGAAATCACCTGCGATATGCCCGGTTTCACCAAAGATGAAATCCATATCAATTACGAAAACGGTATTCTTTCTATTGCCGCTAAACGGGAAGACAAGAAGGAAACCAAGGATGAAGAGAAACATTATATCCGCCACGAAAGAGGGGCCGTTGGATTCTCTCGTCAGTTCTCTGTGAAAGGCATTAAGGAAGAAGGCATCAAAGCCAGCCTGAAGGACGGCGTGCTGAAGATTGCTCTTCCGAAAGAGGATCAGAAGAAAGTAGAAGAATCCCATCGGATTTCTATTGACTGATGATTGTAAGTGTTGATTCCTGGTGATGCGAATGAAATTGATACCATCCATGTGACGGGACCTGCCGCTTGAAGCACGGTCAGGCGGCAGGAACCCAATCCTTTATTCCAATTGCTTTTCTTACAAATTATCTCCCTCCCAAATTCATAACTAACCACCCTTTAAGAAGGCCTCCGGAAAGGACATCCCCCCTTTCCGGAGGCCTTTTCTGTATGAGAAAGGGGCTCCTGTAGTATAATAAGGAATATTTCCCTATATTAAGGAGGACCTATGGCTTCAGGACAGTGGAACCGGAAGACGGTGAGGGCTTTGTGGCAGCTCACGGCCCGGTATTGGAAGAGCGAAGAAAAGAAGAGCGCCTGGATGTATCTTCTGGGAATTATTATTCTCACCATGGCGGCGGTGTACATGACGCTCCTTTTGAACGACTGGTTCAATGAGTTTTACAGCGCCCTGCAGAATTATGACAGCGAAGCGGTATACCACGGCCTCATCCGATTCACCGCCATCGCCTTCGGGCATATCGCCTTTTCCGTGTATGCCTACTATCTGCAGCAGACCCTGGCCCTCCGCTGGCGCCGGTGGATGACGGAGAAATACCTCACCCGCTGGACCTCACGGCACATGTTTTACCGGCTGGAAATGTTTTCCGGCGGCCGCTCGGATAACCCGGACCAGCGTATTTCCGAAGATATCAACCTCTTCACCACCCGCACCCTGTCCTTCATGTCCGGCCTCCTCCGGGCGGTGACCACCATTTTCTGCTTCATCTTCGTCCTCTGGTCCCTGTCGGAACCCCTGTCCTTTACCCTCTTCGGCATGACTTTCCACATTTACGGCTACCTGGTGTGGACGGCCCTGGCCTATTCGGTGATTGGCACCTGGATTACCCACAGGGTGGGGCACAAACTGGTGGGCCTCAATTTCGTGCAGCAGAAACTGGAGGCGGATTTCCGCTACGCCATGGTGCGGCTCCGTGAAACGTCGGAAAGCGTGGCCTTCTATCACGGCGGCGGAGAGGAAAAGAAAATTCTCTCCAGCCGTTTCCACAAACTTCTGGTGAATACGGTGTACATTATCCGAAAGCAGAAACAGCTCTCCTGGCTCACTAATTCCTATGGCCAGATTGCCATCATCTTCCCCTTCGTGGTGGCGGCACCAAGGTACCTGTCGAAAAATATTTCCCTGGGCGGCCTCATGCAGGTGGCCAACTGCTTCGGCAAGGTGCAGGAATCCATGTCCTACTTCGTGGACGTGTACTCCTCTTTGGCGGAATGGATGTCCTGCGTGGAACGACTGCTCACCTTCGATGAACACATGGACCGCATGCTTCTGGAAACGGAAAAGGAGCAGGACCGGCTTTCGAGGAAGGAAGGGGAGTCTCTCACCCTGTCCCATGTGGACGTCCGACTGCCCGACGGGAAAGAGCTTCTGGAAAATATTTCCTGCACCATTCATGAAGGGGAAAAGGTTATCCTCAAGGGCCCTTCGGGCTCCGGCAAATCCACCCTCCTCCGCCTGCTGGCGGGGCTCTGGCCCTTCGGGGACGGAGAAATCGGCCTTCCTCCTTCCGGCGAAACCCTTTTCATCCCCCAGAAACCCTACATGCCCATGGGCACCCTGGAGGAAGCGGCTTTCTATCCCAAGGGGAAAGGAAATCGGGAAGAGCTGGTGAAACTGATGGAGCAGTGCGGCCTCTCCCGCTGGGCCGCTCATCTGGAAGAGGAAGGAGACTGGAGCCACATCCTTTCCCTGGGGGAACAGCAGAAACTGGCCTTCGTCCGCATCTTCCTCACCCGCCCCCGCTGGGTCTTCCTTGACGAAGCCACATCCGCCATGGATGAGGAAACGGAAAACCGCCTCTACGGCCTCCTGGTGAGTCTCCCGGGCATCACCGTCATCAGCGTGGGCCATCGGTCAACGCTGGATAAGTACCACCGCCGGGTGCTTCGGATAGAGAACGGCAGGCTGGAAGGGTGAGGGCGCGGCTTTGCCGCAGGTTGTGGAGAAGGGCTGTGTTCGCTGGCGCTCAGGGGGCGGAAATCCGGTTGGCTGATGGCCGCTGTCGGCTGTCCGCTGCCCGCTGTCGGCTGTCTGCCCTCCGCTTGTGACTGCGCCGCAGCCCGTAACGCTGACTATAAATTGCGGCGCCAGCCGCCACCACAACCCTCTGAACC
>ERZ791907.167-NODE-167-length-87794-cov-6.928435_pt1 | contig 87794 bp, 90 predicted proteins | sample MGYA00510145_ERZ791907 | MGnify/ENA primary metagenome ERZ791907 (study PRJEB30046, sample SAMN00792089) | human gut metagenome | study: EMG produced TPA metagenomics assembly of the A metagenome-wide association study of gut microbiota in type 2... | reverse complement strand
CGGACATAAGAAATAGTATGGGCGCAGTGATATATTTTATGTGCGAAGTTTGAGTAAATTACTAAGACTTCCCATACCTCAAATTGATATATTCCCATAAGAAATATCAAGGCATACTCCGATTTATGCCGCCGGAATTTTTCGTGATTTATTTTGACAGTCATCTGTTTCCTGAACACATGAAAAGCCCGATGCATAATGCACCGGGCTTTTCACAGTAACACTCAAAGGAGTGGTCATGAAACAGAGGGAGCTGCCTCATGACCGAAAATGAAAAAAATGAAAAAGAATCTATAACAAACATTAGTCAGTCGGCTTATTTATTGTTGATAAATTCATTATAAGAAGGAGTTGTGTTGTAATATTGTTCAATTTATAAAAAAAGTGTGAACTTTCCAAACTGGCACGAAAAAATAGTCAAAAACACGGAAAAAGAGCGCTAAAGTCATAGAAAGGGCAAAAACAGCGTTTGACTTTTGATCTCCGCTTGGCGACTTTTCAATATAAAAAGGAGTTCTGAATTATCTCAAAACTCCTTTGAAGTCATACTTTCATTATTGTAAAAACAGGATGCCTCGCGCCTTCATCATTCTGAAAGTCGGATGCTTTGCTTCGGACTTCATGCCTTCATCATTCCAAAAGTCGGATGCGTTGCTTCGGACTTCATGCCTTCGTCATTCCAAAAGTCGGATGCGATGCATTTGTCAGGCGTGTATGTTAAGTTTACTATCTCTGACCGTACTTTACCAGAATGTTCTGAATACGCTCGGTAGGATTCAGCAGATCGCTGATGGACTGATCGTGATTTAAGGTGTCGATCAGAAGAGCGACATACTTGCTCATGTCAACGGAGATGTAATAGTCTCTAGACAGAAGCTCCTGTGGCTGGTATACCAGATTGGTGGTCATAACACGGTAGATCAGACCCTGCTCTACTGCTTCGTCAAACTTGTCCATACCATTTGTGAACAGACCGAAGGTGGCTGCTACGAAGATACGGTTCGCTTTACGGCGTTTCAGCTCTGTTGCTACGTCGATCATACTCTCGCCGGAGGAGATCATATCATCGATGATGATGACATCCTTGCCCTCAAGGTCAGCACCGAGGAACTCATGAGCGATGATCGGGTTACGACCGTCGACAATCTTGCTGTAGTCGCGGCGCTTGTAGAACATTCCGACATCGATGCCGAGAACGTTTGCATAGTAAACGGCTCTGCCGAGAGCACCCTCATCCGGGCTGATTACCATCAGATTCTGTGCATCGATCCTGATGTCAGGCACATTCTTGAGAAGCGCCTTGATGAACTGATAGGTTGGCTGAACCGTCTCGAAGCTCTTGAGAGGAATCGCATTCTGCACGCGAGGGTCGTGTGCATCGAAGGTGATAATACTCTCAACGCCCATCTGTGTCAGCTCCTGCAGTGCCAGAGCGCAGTCAAGAGACTCTCGGCTGGAACGGCGGTGCTGACGGCTTTCATACAAAAATGGCATCATAACAGTGATACGTCTTGCCTTGCCTCCGACAGCGGCGATCAGACGCTTCAGATCCTGATAATGATCGTCTGGAGACATGTGGTTTACCTGACCGCATACCTTGTAGGTCAGGCTGTAGTTGCAGACATCAACCAGTAAAAAGAGGTCATCGCCTCGAACAGACTCGCGGATCAGTCCCTTGGCTTCGCCGGAACCGAAACGTGGACAAACACAGTCGATCAGATAAGAATCCTTGCTGTAGCCGGCGATGGAAGAAGCGGGTGCTTCCATGCGGGAACGTTCCTGACGCCATTCTACGATGTAGTCATTGACACGCTGTCCCATTTCTTTGCTGCTTTCCAGAGCTAAGATTCCCAGATTGCCAACAGGTATTGTTTCTGCCAATTTGTCATGTCGTTTCATGTTATGAAATCCTCCATTCTTGCATGTGAATTATATAGTTTTCGGGGGGTGATTCCGGAACCTTTTCAGAGGTCGGATGTCATTCCCGATAATCTTACAGAAGTTATAGTAGCCGGTAAAACGGGAGAAGATACGCTCGCCGTACCGGTCGTGCAATTCCTGAAATGCCAGATTCGTAGACAGGATCGTGGATCTTTGCTGCAGGTGTCTCTCTTCAATGAAGTGATAAAGCTCGGAGGTTGTAAAGCTGTTGGTAAGCTCCGTTCCGAGATCATCAATAATGAGAAGATCGCTGTGGATCAGGTAGTCCATTTTGACCTGAATCTGTTCGCTTTCTTCTCCTTTGCCAAACCTGCCTTTCTCTAAAATATCAAATAGCTGTAAAGAAGTCAAGTAAACGACCGTGTGACCGGAGTCCAGAAGCTCCTTGGCAATACAGTGAGTCAGGAAGGTTTTGCCGACACCGGTGGGACCGTAAAATATGAGATTATCGTATGCATCGTCAAAATGCCTGATAAAATCAAGACAGATATCCCTAAGCTTCGTGATATTTTCCTTTGGAGTTAGAGAAAGATTATCATCAACGGTTGTGTCATCGTAGTAATCGCTGCGGAATGTATCAAAATTCTCCTCCAGTAAAATATCGCTCAGATTCGCATTGGCATAGAGAAAATCGGCCTGTGCCTTTGTCAGACAATGGCAGGGCTTGGAGCCGATGTAGCCGGTATCGTGACAGTCCGGACAGCTGTAGATCGGAGAGAGATAGTCACGGGGATATCCGTGCTTCTCCAGAAGATCCTGCTTCTTCTCGGCAAGCTCTTTCATATGGAGCATATACTGCGCCGCAGTGGAAGAGGCACTGTCCGGCTGAAGAAGCTCGCTGCGCGCCTGCTGGAAGGAAAGATGGATGATCTCTCCCTGCAGCTTTTCAATCTCCGGGATTTCTTTGTGAATGGATGCTGTGCGCTCATCAAGGATCCGCTGATTCTTCATGCGTGTACGGTCATATTTTTCCATGATATTGCCATACTGGCTTGCTGAGATACCCATGCTATGCTTTCCTTTCTTATTAGATGCTGTGATGCCGAAGCTGATGACTCCTGCATTATGATCTGACATCTGAGGCGATGATCCCTTACGTCATACTAGACATGAAGAAGCTGCTTTTCGAGCGCGTCGGCCTCCTTCCGGGACAGCCCATGCTGTACCATGCCCGACTTGTTGCCGTGCTGTGCGGCTGTTGCCTGTCTCTTTGCGGCTTTCTCTCTGGCAAAGTCCTCGTCTGCCTTGTGAACATCCTGAAGTGTGTGGACGCCGGTGCGATACCAGCGCTCAAGGATTCCGTCAGCATACTTGAAATCGCCGTGCTGAAGCTTTAACATTGTGCGGTTGCATGCCTCAAGGATAACGCTCAGATCCATTTGCCACTGGTTCTGCCAGCGGTCAACAAATTCCCTCTCGATAGCGGCGAGCGTGCGCCCAAGTGCCATAGATTTGGAAATGGCGGTGTAGGTTGCATTGTACTCCATAGAAGCATTCTGCGCATCCTCGGTGGTCTTGACACCCTTCTCATCCCAGGCGAGTGCGACCGTCTGGATATAGGAGATATTAGTCTTGCCGAGCCCGATACAGTATTCGTACAGATGCAGTATCAGCTCGGAAGAAAAATGAAGTGTATCATATAAATATGTAACAAACTCTAATTCCTTCGGCTTGATCGGATGCCTGAGATAACTCTCAACGATATCGCATGTCCAGCAGAAATCATCGTTGCCGGCAAGACGATTCATCTGCTCGGTTGTTACGGTTGGTGCCGGAAGCTTGTCTGCGGAGGCGGTCGTGCTGCCGGTGGCTTTTGAAGCGGCAGGGGAAGTATGTCTGCCTGACTGCTGCGTGAAAGCCTGTCCGTCGGTCTGAGCTGCGGAATCTGCAGGGGAAGTACGTCTGCCGGCCTGCTCTGCGGAATCTGCCGGGGCAGTATGTCTGCCGGTCTGCACTGCGGAATCTGCCGGGGGAACCGGTCTGTCGGTCTGTGTTTCGGAAGCTGTCACTGCAGCCGAAGTATCTGACTGCTTCGGAGAAGCAGCGGTCTTTGAGGAAACGTGCTTTGCTGTGCCGTTCGAAGCAGCCTCTGCTTCTGCGGACTTCGACGCGTCTGCCTGGCCGGTGGAACCCCTGACAGAGGTACCGGTCACTGCTTCGGCTCTGCCGGATGATTTCATGATCGGTGTCATCGTACTTTCAGTGTGTGATGCGCTGCCGGTCATCGGTGCAGCCGTATCTGTCATAAGCTCATCCGGATTAAGAACATCGATGCCGAGGATCTCAGAACCGTCCTCACTGCGTGTGATGCGTAAAAGACCCTGCTTCTCCCAGTAATTCAGCGCACGGATGATATCCTTCTCGGTATTCTCCATCTGGTCTGCCAGCGAGGAGATCGACAGATCGTCCTGTCCTGCCTGAATACATTTGGAAAGGTAAAGATACACCTTCACATAGCTGCCGTTTGCTCTGAGCATATATTTCTCGATAAATGTATTGTGAATCGAAGTGACCAACGGGATATGGTTGGAACACAACAAAATATTATCCATGAAAATCCTCCGTTCTCAGCGAAATCTCCGCAGAAATCCCGCATTCTGTATCAGTCTGTACCCTATAATAACACAAAGAAAAAAACTTGCAAACACCGATAAACAGTGGATTTGTGTGGATTTAAAAATGTGGATAATGTGAATGAAAATTAGCGCCTTCGACGAAAACCCCATAAATTCATAGGTTTTTACCAAAAAAATTATCCACAATAATTGTCGACAGTTTTTGACAAAAAATTGTGGATAATGTGGATAACTTATTTATTTACCAGATCTTCTCCGATAGATACTACGTTACCGGCACCCATAGTTATCAACAAGTCCCCGTTGATACATTTTTCTGATAAAAATTTTTCGATTTCTTCAAAAGAAGGAAAATAGTAGGCGTCCTTGCCGAGCTTTTTGAGTTCTTCCTGCAGCGTGCGGGAGGAGATATCGCCCGGATCTGCCTCGCGTGCGGCGTAGATGTCTGCCAGCACGACATTCTCTGCCTGGGACAGTGCCTGTGCAAACTCCTTTAACAGGGCACGGGTTCTTGAGTAGGTGTGTGGCTGGAATACGCACCACAGATGCTTGTGTGGATACTTCTCTGCAGCAGTCAGTGTCGCCGTGATCTCTGTCGGATGGTGTGCATAATCGTCCACGACAGTCACTCCGTTGAAAGATCCCTTCAGCTCGAAACGGCGCTCGGTTCCTTCGAAAGCAAGAAGTCCCTTCCGAATGGAATCCATATCAATGTGGTAATACTGTGCCAGCGCGATGGCGGACAGTGCATTGGCAATGTTGTGGCGACCGATCACATGCAGGTCGATGTGCGCCTCCTTTGTGCCGTTGCAGATCAGGTCGAAGTGACCGTAGCCGTGCTCGTCGAAGCTGATATTATCTGCGAAGTAATCACATTCCTTTGTCAGACCGAAGGTGATCACCGGGCAGTCAAGATTGTCGGTAATCTCGCCAAGTGCAGGGATCTCGCCGTTAATGATCAGCACACCGTTTGAAGGGAGCAGCTCGGCAAAGCGGCGGAAGGAATGGCGGATATCGTTGATATCCTTGAAAAAGTCCAGATGATCCGCATCAATATTTAGTATGATGCCGGCGGTCGGATGGAACTTTAGGAAGCTGTTCGTATATTCGCATGCCTCCGTGATGAAATCGTCCGAATGACCAACGCGGATATTGCCGTTGATCGCTTTGAGGATGCCTCCGACAGAGATAGTCGGATCCTTCTGTGCCTCCAGAAAGATATGCGATACCATGGAGGTTGTCGTTGTCTTTCCGTGCGTGCCGGAGATGGCGATCGCATTCTGATAATTCTTCATGACCTGACCGACCATTTCTGCACGTTCCATCATAGGGATGCCCATTGCCTTGGCTGCCTTAAATTCCGGATTGTCCGGGTGAATGGCTGCCGTGTAGACAACCAGATCGATGTCATTTGTAATATTTTCGGTGGACTGGCCATATATTATATCGATACCAAGTGACTGCAGATGATCCGTGATCTTGCTTTCGTGGGCATCTGAGCCATGTACCTGAAAACCGTAATCGTGCAGAAGCTGGGCAAATCCACTCATGCTGATGCCGCCGATTCCGATGAAATATACATTTGCCGGATGGTTAAAGTCGATTTGATACATAATAAAAACCACGCCTTTCTTCTATGTAATATGTAATGTTCTTACAATATTATAACGAATAGGAGGAAAAATACAATTCTTTTGTGTCATATTTATTCGGAATTTCGTCAGTGTGTGATTGATTTATGTTTTTGTGGGATTCGGCGGCGCCATTGTGCATTTTTTTTGTGAAAAAGGAGGTGATTATGCAAAATTTTGGCAAAAATTAGTCGAAATGTATAAAAAATAGAAAAAATTAACAAATTATTTGTCAAATTTATTCCCATTTTATGAAAGGTGTGTTATAATACAATTATTCTGAACAACAAGGGGTGATATCGTGATAAAGAAAGAAATGATTGCAATGTTACTGGCAGGTGGTCAGGGCTCTCGTCTTGGAGTACTCACAGCAGATGTTGCAAAGCCTGCAGTTGCATTTGGTGGCAAGTATCGTATTATCGACTTTCCATTGAGTAACTGTATTAATTCGGGGGTTGATACAGTTGGTGTCCTGACACAGTATCAGCCGTTGCGTCTGAATACTCACATTGGAATCGGTATTCCGTGGGATTTGGACAGAAATGTCGGGGGAGTTTCAATTCTGCCGCCGTACGAGAAGAGTACGAGCAGTGAATGGTATACAGGAACTGCAAATGCGATTTATCAGAACTTACGGTATATGGAGCAGTATAATCCTGATTATGTACTTATTTTGGGTGGAGATCACATTTATAAGATGGATTACGAGGTGATGCTCGATTTCCATAAAGCCAACAATGCTGATGTTACGTTAGCGACGATTCCTGTTCCGCTGGAAGAAGCAAGCCGTTTTGGTGTAGTTATTACGGATGAGAACAAGAAGATCCAGGAGTTCGAGGAGAAGCCGGAGCATCCGCGCAGCAATCTCGCATCCATGGGTATCTACATATTCTCATGGCCGGTACTGCGTGAGGCACTGCTGAAGCTGAAGGATCAGCCGGCGTGTGATTTCGGTAAGCATATTATTCCTTATTGCCATGAGCAGGGCAAGCGTATCTTTGCATACGAGTACAATGGATACTGGAAGGATGTTGGAACACTTGGCTCTTATTGGGAATCCAACATGGAGCTGATCGATCTGATTCCTGTCTTTAACCTTTATGAGGAGTTCTGGAAGATCTACACGAAGAGTGACCGTATTCCACCGCAGTATATTGCGAAGGATGCGATTGTGGACAAGGCAATCATCGGCGAAGGCTGTGAGATTTATGGAGAGGTTCATAACTCGGTGATCGGCTGTGGTGTCACGATCGAAGCGGGAGCGGTTGTACGGGATTCCATCATTATGAGTTCTACCACGATCGGTGCCGGGACAACGGTTGACAAGTCTATCATTGCAGAGGGCGTTACTGTTGGCAAGAACTGTGAGCTGGGCATCGGTGAAGAGAAAGAAAATAAAGTAAAACCTAGCGTTTATGCGTTTGGTCTGGTAACCATCGGAGAGGATTCTGTGATTCCGGATGGCGTCAAGATTGGAAAGAATACAGCAATTTCCGGCGTGACAGAGCCGGCAGATTATCCGGACGGTCTTTTGGACGGCGGTGAGACTTTGATTAAGGTAGGTGACAGAGAATGAGAGCGATAGGTATTGTATTAGCTGGTGGTAATAGCAGCAGAATGAAGGAGCTTTCCAACAAGAGAGCGATCGCTGCAATGCCAATAGCCGGCAGCTTCCGAAGCATTGATTTTACATTAAGTAATATGACAAACTCACATATTCAGAAGGTGGCTGTGTTTACACAATATAATGCAAAGTCGCTGAATGAGCACCTGAATTCCTCTAAATGGTGGGACTTTGGTAGAAAGCAGGGAGGATTATATGTATTCACCCCTACCACTACACCGGAGAACAGCTACTGGTATCGCGGAACCGCTGATGCGATCGCACAGAACATCGGATTCCTTAAGAGTAGTCATGAGCCTTATGTTGTTATTGCATCCGGTGATGGTGTGTACAAGATGGACTACAATAAAGTCCTTGAGTATCATATTGCAAAGAAAGCAGATTTTACGGTTGTTACAACTGATATGAATGAGAAGGATGATCCAAGCCGTTTTGGCGTGATCTCAACCGATATGGACGGGCGTATCGTCAACTTCGAGGAGAAGCCGATCCAGGCGAAGGGACAGCAGGTTTCTGCGGGAATCTATATTGTCCGCCGCCGCCTTCTGATCGAACTGATCGAGAAGGCCGATCAGGAGGAGAGATACGATTTTGTAAAAGACATCCTGATCCGTTACAAGGATATCAAGAAGATCTACGCATATAAGATGGATACATATTGGAGTAATATTTCCAGCGTGGAATCTTATTTCCGTACCAATATGGACTTCCTGAAGCCGGAGATCCGTGATTACTTCTTCAAGCAGTATCCGGATGTATATTCCAAGGTACAGGATCTGCCGCCTGCAAAATATAACGCAGGATCAGATGTCAGAAACAGTCTTGTATCAAGTGGATGTATCATCAATGGACAGGTAGAGGATTCCATCCTGTTCAAGGAAGTTTATGTTGGAAATAACTGTGTGATCAAGAACTCAATCATTTTGAATGATGTTTACATTGGAGACAATACACATATTGAGAATTGTATCGTAGAAAGCAGAGATACGATTCGCGCTAATACAGAGTATATTGGTGAGAATGGACAGATTCGTATCGTGATTGAGAAGAATGAGCGTTATGCACTTTGATGCCGGACGCGAATGAATAAAGGGGAGAGGTTACCTCGTATTTAAGTAGAATTTGTCTGGAATCAAAGGGGGTTCAAACATGCAGATAACAGATGTGCGTATTCGCAAAATCTCAAAAGAAGGGAAAATGAAGGCAATCGTTTCTATTACTCTTGATGGTGAGTTTGTTGTTCACGACATCAAGGTGATCGAAGGCGAGAAAGGTCTTTTTATTGCGATGCCTAGCAGACGCGCAGGAGATGGAGAATATCGTGATATTGCTCACCCGATCAATTCCCAGACGCGGGAGATGATCCAGAATATCATTTTGGAAAGGTATGAAGCTGTGCTGGAGGAGGACGAGACCGACAGCGCACAGATCTGACCTTAAAGCCCGGAGGGGCAGCAACACAAGAGGGAGATCTTAGAACAGCAGTAAAATGCTGAATATGGGGAAGGTGAATTCACAATATACACCATAAAACGGAGACGGGGGAGTGCCTGTCTCCGTTTTCGACAAAAGAAAGTAGGGCAGACATATGAAAATGAAACCAAAGAAACTGAAACCAAAGAAAATGAAACCAAAGAAACTGAAAACAAACAAGCGGGCGAAAGTGGGAATGCGCAAGAAGATAGACATCAATTCCGTGAAGTGGAAGGTAATGGTGCCGATTACAATGCTCGGCGCGATGCTTTTGATCTGCAGTATCCTCTGTATTGGTCAGCTGCGTGGAATGCTCCGCTCGAGCCAGACGATCTCTGACCGCTATGCGCAGAATATTACAAAGCTTGGCGAGATCGCAGAGGATTTCCAGTCGCTTCACCGTGTGATCTATGAGCATTGTCTGACAAGTGACAGTGCATCGCTGGAGAATCTCTCGACAGAAGCAAGTACCCTTCGCAGCAACATTCAGACTGCCAATATCGAGTACGAGGAGATGATGGGAAAGGGCAGTGAGACGGAGAATTTCCAGAAGTTTGAACAGGACTACGAAGAATATCTCACAAACTTTGAGCAGGCAATCCGCCTGAGTAATAAGGGCAGGAAGGATGATGCGCAGAATCTTGCAAATGGAACGCTGAGTACACTCGGAAGTGACCTGTCTGATCAGATCAGCGAATTGATTCAATATAATAAGAAGGGAATGGATTCGGCAATCGTAAAGCAGAAAAGAAAATATAACTCTTCCTTATTTATAGTGGCAATTCTTCTGATCCTCGGTATGATCGTGGATGTTCTTGGTGTGACGATCAGCCACCGTTACATCAGCCTCCCGCTTGGCAGAATTGACGGGAAGTTGTCCAAGATTGTCGACGATGTCCAGTCGGGTCATGGTGATCTGACGGAGCGAATCTCCGTGGACAGCCGGGATGAGATGGGCAAGATCGCAAAAGGAATTAATGTATTCCTCGAGGCATTACAGACAATCATGAAGGAGATCACTACAAGTGCTGCCAGTCTGGATGAGATCGTCGGTAAGGTATCCGACCATGTAGCGACGGCGAATGACAGCTCTGCGGACATCTCTGCATTGATGCAGCAGCTTGCCGCTTCCATGCAGGAGATTTCTTCAACTATTTCAAATATCAGCGAAAATGCAACTGATGTGAATGGCAATGTGATTGAGCTGGCAAATGCCTCCGGTGACCTGCAGCAGTATGCGGCTGAAATGCGCGTGCGTGCAGAAAAGCTGGAAAGCACAGCGGTTGAAACGAAGAAAAATACCAGCGTTGTGGTGAATGATATCATCAAAAAGCTGGAGGAGGCAATCGAAGGAAGCAAGAGCGTTGAGACAGTTAATGAGCTGACCAATGAGATTTTAAGCATTTCCAGCCAGACCAATCTGCTTGCGCTCAATGCTGCAATTGAGGCAGCACGTGCCGGTGAAGCCGGAAGAGGCTTTGCGGTTGTTGCGGACGAGATCAGTAATCTGGCGGAGGAAAGCCGTAAAGCAGCCAACAACATCCAGAATATCAATCAGGTCGTTGTGGGTGCCGTTGAAGAGCTGACTGAACAGGCGAGAGCAATTGCTTCCTATATAATGGAGAACATTTCGACGGATTATGATGACTTTGTGGCATCCGGTGCACAGTATAAAGAGGATGCTGTGCATGTTGATGAGATCGTTACGCGGTTCCACCGCATGGCAGACGAGGCGCAGGTGCTTGTAGATAATATTACCCGCGCGATCCAGGGAATCAGTGCTGCAGTGGATGAGAGTGCGAACGGTGTGGGGTCTGCTGCAACTAATACTGCAGATCTGGTGCAGGGTATTGGTTCGATCTCTGCACAGATGAAAGAGAACAAAGAGATCGCTGAAAAATTAAATGACGAAGCCGGAAAATTCGAACGTGTCTAATGCGAGCCGTCACCGGATCGGGAGTTGTGCAAATTAACAACAACCGGTTTTGGTGACGGATTTTTTTGTGCAAATCGTAGAAAAATAAAAAAAGATGAAAAAATTGAAAAAAAACCTTGAAAAGCCTGTAAAATCTTGCTACAATAGCAAATGCTGTGACATTGATAGCTGTGAAGCGCGAGGTTGCTGTCATCTGGTAACGAATGACAGGTTTTCCGTGGAGCGAATGTCAAGTTAGGAAACTGGCGACAAGTCACTGTACCAATTTAACAATCCGTGTGAACGGATAAGAACAGAAGGGAAGTCCTGCGTTACCCGATGTGATTCAACAGGACACACCCGGATAAGTGTACAGTCACCACTTGTTGCGCTATTACAACGAGCATGATTCGATGCCAATCAGATCAGTTTGCTCGCAAAAGTGCGAAAAGGAGGCGGCTTTTTTTATGGCTAACGTAATGAGAATTACACTGAAGGCGTATGACCACAATCAGATTGATCATGCTGCTGGGAAGATTATTGAGACGGCAAAGAAGACTGGCGCTAATGTAAGCGGTCCGGTACCTCTTCCAACGAAGAAGGAAGTAGTTACAATTCTTCGTGCTGTTCACAAGTACAAAGATTCCAGAGAGCAGTTTGAGCAGAGAACTCACAAGAGACTGATTGATGTTATCGCTCCAACACAGAAGACCATCGAAGCATTAACAAAGATGGAGATTCCTTCCGGTGTAGCTGTACAGCTCAAGATGAAGGAAAAGTAAGATTAAATGAGAAAGTCCTTAGGGTTTATATAAACTGAGTTTTTTGAATCAAACTTGCACATTATAGACCGTCTAGGATGAATACGATTCCAACCGGCAGCGTGGGCTGTGCGAGCCAATCGTATTCCGCTGTAGATTAACAGGAGGTGCAACATTATGAAGAAAGCTATTTTAGCAACGAAGATCGGTATGACACAGATCTTCAACGAGAACGGAGTATTAACTCCGGTAACTGTACTTCAGGCAGGTCCTTGCTTCGTAACACAGGTAAAGACAGTCGAGAATGATGGGTACAGTGCAGTGCAGGTAGGATATGTTGATAAGAAGGATAAGGTTATCAGCAAGGATTCTACAGGCAAGAAGGAAGTAAAGAGAAGTCATGGCGTAAACAAGCCTCTTCAGGGACACTTCGCAAAAGCAGGAGTATCCGGCAAAAGATATCTGAAAGAGTTTAAGTTTGAGGACGCTGAGGAGTACACACTTGGTCAGGAGATCAAGGCTGACATTTTTGAAGCCGGAGATAAGATCGATGCAAGCGGCACTACAAAGGGAAAAGGTTTCCAGGGTGCAATCAAGAGACATGGTCTCCACAGAGGACCTATGGGACATGGTTCCAAGTTCCACAGACATGCAGGTTCCAACGGTGCTTGTTCTGATCCTAGCCGTGTATTCAAGGGCAAGAAGATGCCTGGTCAGATGGGTGGCGTTAAGAGAACGATCCAGAATCTTGAAATCGTTCGCGTAGACGCAGAGCAGAATCTCATCCTGGTTAAGGGCGCAGTTCCCGGACCAAAGAAATCTGTTGTGACCATCAAGGAAAGCGTTAAAACTGCTAAATAATTCTTTTGGAAAGGAGGAACACACAGATGGCTAACGTATCTGTTTATAATATGGAAGGCAGCGAAGTTGGAAAGCTTGATCTTAACGATAGCGTATTCGCTGTTGATGTAAATGAGCATTTGATGCATATGGCTGTTGTATTACAGCTTGCAAATAAACGTCAGGGCACTCAGAAGGCTAAGACACGTTCTGAGGTGAGCGGTGGCGGAAGAAAGCCATGGAGACAGAAGGGAACAGGTCATGCAAGACAGGGTTCCACAAGATCTCCACAGTGGACAGGCGGTGGAGTTGTATTTGCTCCAACACCGAGAGATTATTCATTCAAGATGAATAAGAAAGAGAAGGCCGGTGCAATTAAATCCGCACTGACAACAAAGGTAAACGAGGAGAAATTCTTCGTAATGGATTCTTTGAAGTTTGATGAGATCAAGACAAAGAAGATGGTAAGCGTTCTTGATGCATTAAAGGTAAACAAAGCACTCGTTGTACTTGACGGCGAGGACAATGACAACGTAGAGGTTTCTGCAAGAAACATCGCCGGAGTCAGAACGGTTTACTCCAACGCAATCAACGTATATGACATTCTGAAGTATGATACAATCATCATCACAAAGAGTGCTGTAGCAAAGCTTGAGGAGGTGTACGCATAATGGCAGATTTGAAATATTATGATGTTATCCAGAAGCCAATCGTGACAGAGAAGTCCATGGCATCTATGGAAGAGAAAAAGTACACATTCGCTGTTCATCCGGATGCTACAAAGAGCCAGGTGAAAGAAGCTGTTGAGAAGCTTTTCGACGGAACAAAGGTTTCAAAGGTAAACACAATGAACTGTGACGGTAAGACTCGTCGCCGTGGAAGAACTCAGGGTAAGACAGCTAAGTATAAGAAAGCGATTGTACAGCTTACAGAGGACAGCAAGGATATCGAGATCTTTGAGGGACTGTAAAATCTGAGTAAGACCTAAAACGCCTGGAAAACCTATCGGGCGGATCAAATATAAGTATTTGAAAGGAGAAAATGTCATGGGAATTAAAACATTTAACCCATATACACCTTCCAGAAGACATATGACTACAATGGATCGTGCTGAGATTACAGCTACAACTCCTGAGAAGTCACTGACCGTGTCTTTAAAGAAGAACGCCGGACGTAATGCACAGGGTAAGATCACTGTAAGACATCGTGGTGGCGGATCAAGAAGAAAATACAGAATTATCGATTTTAAGAGAAATAAGGATGGTATTCCGGCAATTGTTAAGACAATCGAGTACGATCCAAACAGAACAGCAAATATCGCACTGATCAGCTATGCAGATGGTCAGAAGGCATATATCCTCGCTCCGGAGGGACTGAAGGTTGGTCAGAAGATCATGAACGGTCCTGAGGCAGAGATCGCAGTAGGAAACGCACTTCCACTTCAGAACATTCCAGTAGGTTCTCAGGTTCATAACATTGAGCTTTACCCTGGAAAAGGCGGTCAGCTTGTTCGTTCCGCTGGTAACAGCGCACAGCTGATGGCTAAGGAAGGTAAGTATGCAACACTTCGTCTTCCTTCAGGCGAGATGAGAATGGTTCCTATTGTATGCCGCGCAACAATCGGTGTTGTAGGAAATGGTGAGCATGCACTTGTTAATATCGGTAAGGCAGGACGTAAGCGTCACATGGGTATCAGACCTACTGTTCGTGGTTCTGTTATGAACCCTAACGACCATCCACACGGTGGTGGTGAAGGTAAGACAGGTATCGGCCGTCCGGGTCCATGTACTCCTTGGGGCAAGCCTGCACTTGGCTTAAAGACACGTAAGAAGAACAATAAGTCAAATAAACTGATCGTAAGAAGAAGAGACGGAAAGGCTTTGGCTAAATAATAAGTCAAAGCAGTCTGCTTGAAGATTGGATTAGCCGTTAAGGCAGAATGGAGGATACAATGGCACGTTCATTAAAGAAAGGACCTTTCATCGATGCAAGCCTTGAGAAAAAGGTAAACGCTGCAGTCGCATCCGGTGATAAGGCAGTGATCAAAACATGGTCTCGTCGTTCCACTATTTTCCCATCATTCGTAGGATTGACATTTGCTGTACATGACGGTAGAAAGCATGTACCTGTATATGTTACCGAGGATATGGTAGGACACAAGCTCGGCGAGTTCGTAGCTACCAGAACCTACAGAGGTCACGGTAAGGACGAGAAGAAGGGCCGTTAGTCATTGATGACAGCGGAGAGATAAATTAACAGAGAATCGAAAGGAGGCTTCACAAATGGCTAAGGGGCATAGATCTCAGATTAAGAGAGAGAGAAATGAGAACCAGAAAGACACCAGACCTTCAGCTAAGTTATCTTATGCAAGAGTTTCAGTTCAGAAGGCTTGTTATGTGTTAGATGCCATCAGAGGCAAAGATGTAGAGACAGCAATCGGTATTTTGACATATAATCCAAGATATGCGTCCAGCATTATCTTAAAGTTATTACAGTCTGCAGTTGCAAATGCTGAGAACAACAATGGTATGAATCCTGAGAATTTGTACATTGAAGAGTGTTATGCAAATAAAGGACCGACAATGAAGAGAATCAAACCAAGAGCGCAGGGTAGAGCATACCGTATTGAGAAGAGAATGAGTCATATCACGATCGTACTCAACGAGCGCTAATCATAAGTTTGCTTCAGATCAGAATTTTTGATCTGTGAAAGGAGATTAAAATGGGACAGAAGGTTAATCCTCATGGTTTAAGAGTCGGTGTTATCAGTGACTGGGATTCCAATTGGTTTGCAGAGGGTAAATTTGCAGACTATCTTGTAGAAGATTACAAGATCAGAGAATTTGTAAAGAAGAAATTATACAGCGCTGGTATTTCAAAGATCGAGATTGAGAGACCGACAGATAAAGTAAGAGTTATCATTCATACAGCAAAGCCTGGATTCGTAATCGGTAAGGGCGGTGCTGAGATTGAGAATCTGAAGAAAGAGTTATTAAAGGTTTTAGATCGCAAGGTTGCATTGGATATCAAGATCATGGACATCAAGAATCCGGACAGCCATGCGCAGTTAGTAGCAGAGAATATTGCGCAGCAGCTTGAGAATCGTATCTCCTTCCGTCGTGCAATGAAGTCTGCAATGGGCAGAACGATGAAGACAGGCGCAAAGGGTGTGAAGGCATCTTGCTCCGGACGTCTGGGCGGTGCTGATATGGCTCGTACAGAGTTCTACAGCGAGGGTACAATTCCTCTTCAGACACTTCGTGCTGATATTGATTATGGCTTCGCTGAGGCTGACACAACTTATGGTAAGGTTGGTGTTAAGGTATGGGTTTACCATGGTGAAGTTCTTCCAACCAAGAATAACAAAAAGGAAGGGAGCGATAAATAATGTTAATGCCAAAGAGAGTAAAACATCGCAAGCAGTTCCGCGGTAGAATGACAGGAAAAGCGCTCAGAGGAAACAAGATCACAAATGGTGATTTTGGTATCGTGGCTTTAGAGCCGGCATGGATCAAATCCAACCAGATTGAGGCAGCCCGTATTGCGATGACACGTTATATCAAGCGTGGTGGTAAAGTTTGGATCAAGATTTTCCCTGATAAGCCAGTAACAAAGACTCCTGCCGAGACTCGAATGGGTAAAGGTAAAGGTGCGCTGGAGTACTGGGTAGCTGTTGTAAAACCTGGTCGTGTAATGTTCGAGATTTCAGGTGTATCAGAAGAGGTAGCAAGAGAGGCTTTACGTCTTGCAACTCATAAGTTGCCTGTTAAATGTAAGGTCGTATCTCGTGCAGACTTAGAAGGAGGTGCGGGCAGTGAAGAGTAAGCAGTTTATGGAAGAATTGAAAAGTAAGTCCGTTACAGAATTAAATGAAGATTTAGTTGCTGCAAAGAAAGAGCTGTTCAATCTGAAGTTCCAGAATGCAACAAATCAGCTGGATAATACGAGCCGTATTAAGGAAGTTAAGAAGAATATCGCAAGAATTCAGACAGTGCTCGCATCCCAGAACTAATTCATTTGATAGAAGCCCTATGGAAAGGAGGACACGATCGTGGAGAGAAATCTTAGAAAGACTCGTGTAGGTAAAGTAGTAAGTGATAAGATGGATAAGACAATCGTTGTTGCAGTTGTTGATAACGTTAAGCATCCACTTTATAACAAGATCATCAAGAGAACTCGTAAGCTGAAAGCTCATGATGAGGAGAATACATGCAAGATCGGTGACAGAGTAAGAGTAATGGAGACCAGACCTTTGTCTAAGGACAAGAGATGGAGACTGGTAGAGGTTATCGAGAAAGCAAAATAATTGTGAGCCGGGTATTAGACGGCAGAATATGGAGGTAATTATGATACAGCAGGAATCAAGACTGAAAGTAGCTGATAATACAGGTGCTAAAGAGCTTCTTTGTATCAGAGTTATGGGTGGTTCAACCAGAAGATATGCAAGTATCGGTGACGTCATCGTTGCTTCTGTAAAAGATGCAACACCAGGCGGTGTTGTAAAGAAGGGTGATGTCGTTAAGGCTGTTGTAGTTCGTACAGTAAACAGCACTCGTCGTCCTGATGGATCCTACATCAAGTTTGATGAGAATGCAGCCGTTATCATCCGTGACGACAAGACACCAAGAGGTACACGTATCTTTGGACCAGTCGCAAGAGAGTTGAGAGATAAGCAGTTCATGAAAATTGTTTCATTAGCACCGGAAGTATTATAAGGAGGGTATCGACAATGGCAACAAGTAAGATTAAAAAAGGCGATACCGTAAAAGTAATCGCCGGTAAAGATAAAGGCCGTGAGGGCAAGGTAACATCCGTTAAGGATGGCAAGGTTATTATCGAGGGAATCAACCAGGTAACAAAGCATACAAAGCCAAATCAGGCAAATCCTCAGGGCGGCATCGTTCAGAAGTCAGCTCCTCTGGATATTTCAAACGTAATGTATGTGAGCAAGGGAAAGGTTTCCCGTGTTGGCTTTAAGGTAGAGGACGGTAAGAAGGTTCGCTACGCAAAGGCAACAGGTGAAGTAATCGACTAATAACTGGAAAGGAGGCAATCTAACGTGGCTCGTTTAAAAGAAAAGTATAACAACGAAATCGTTGATGCAATGACCAAGAGATTTGGTTATGAAAATATAATGCAGGTACCTAAGCTCGAGAAGATCGTAGTAAACATGGGTGTCGGCGAAGCAAAAGAGAACTCCAAGATTTTGGATTCTGCAATTGCTGATTTGGAAAAGATCACAGGTCAGAAGGCCGTTACAACAAAGGCAAAGAATTCTGTCGCAAACTTCAAGATTCGTGAGGGAATGCCAATCGGATGTAAGGTAACACTCCGTGGTGAGAAAATGTATGAGTTCCTGGATCGTCTTGTAAACCTCGCACTGCCACGAGTTCGTGACTTTAGAGGTGTTAATCCTAACGCATTCGACGGTAGAGGTAACTACGCTCTTGGTATCAAGGAGCAGTTAATCTTCCCTGAGATCGAGTATGATAAGGTTGACAAGGTCAGAGGTATGGACATTATCGTTGTAACTACCGCTGAGACTGATGAAGAAGCTCGTGAATTATTGGCACAGTTCGGTATGCCATTCAAGAAGTAAGGAGGGAATCTCATGGCTAAGACTTCTATGAAAGTTAAGCAGCAGCGTAAGGCAAAGTTCTCTACAAGAGAATATAGTCGTTGCAGAATTTGTGGTCGCCCACATGCTTATTTAAGAAAATACGGAATCTGCAGAATCTGCTTCCGTGAATTAGCATACAAGGGACAGATCCCAGGCGTGAAGAAAGCAAGCTGGTAAGGAGGTAAAACAAGATGATGACGAGCGATCCAATTGCAGATATGCTTACAAGAATCCGTAATGCCAATACTGCAAAGCATGATACAGTAGATGTACCAAGCTCAAAGATGAAGATCTCTATCGCTGAGATCCTTCTCAAAGAGGGTTATATCAAGAAATATGACGTGATTGACGTTGACGGAATTAAGACAATTCATATCACATTAAAATATGGCGCAGACAAGAACGATAAGATTATTACCGGTCTCAAGAGAATTTCTAAGCCGGGTCTTAGAGTTTATGCTGGCAAGGATGAGCTTCCAAAGGTTCTCGGAGGACTTGGAATTGCTATCATTTCTACCAACAAGGGAGTTATGACAGACAAGGAAGCTAGAAAAGAAAACGTTGGCGGTGAAGTACTGGCATTTGTCTGGTAATCATACCAGAAAGTCAGCCACCCATTAAACCAAGAATATGGAGGTGCACGGCATGTCACGAATCGGAAAAATGCCTATCGCGATACCGGCTGGTGTAACAGTTGATATTGCAGAAAATAATAAAGTGACTGTAAAGGGACCAAAGGGAACACTTGAGAGAGTGCTTCCTGCAGAGATGGAGATCAAGAAAGAGGGAGACGAGATCATCGTTAACCGTCCAAACGATCTTAAGAAGATGAAATCTCTCCATGGTCTTACAAGAACTCTGATCAACAACATGGTTGTTGGTGTAACAGAGGGATATGAGAAGAAGCTCGAAGTTAACGGTGTTGGTTACAGAGCTGTAAAGAAGGGAAAGCTTCTTACGCTGTCCCTGGGATACTCTCATCCGGTAGAGATGGAAGATCCTGAAGGAATCGAAGTTGTAGTTGAGGACGCTAACACACTGGTTGTTAAGGGAATCGACAAGGAAAAGGTTGGCCAATACGCTGCTGAAATCAGAGAGAAGAGAGCTCCGGAGCCTTATAAGGGTAAAGGTATTAAGTATGCTGATGAAGTAATCAGACGTAAGGTTGGTAAGACCGGTAAGAAATAATATAAAGGAGTGAAAATACGATGATTAAGAAGCAGTCAAGAAGTGATGTTCGTGTGAAGAAACACATGAAGGTTCGTAATCGTCTTTCAGGCACAGCTGAGAGACCACGTTTAGCTGTATTTAGAAGCAATAATCATATGTACGCACAGGTTATTGATGATACCGTAGGAAATACTCTGGTTTTCGCTTCTACCCTTCAGAAAGATGTGAAGGACGGTCTTGAGAAGACAAATAACGTAGATGCAGCAGCAAAGCTTGGTGAGATCATCGCCAAGAAAGCTTTGGATAAAGGAATTAACACAGTAGTATTTGACCGTGGCGGTTTTGTATATCAGGGCAAGGTAAAAGCTTTGGCTGAGGCAGCCAGAGAAGCAGGCTTGAATTTCTAAGATTAGGAGGAGAACTCATGAAACGTACAATTATTGACCCAAGCCAGTTAGAGCTGGAAGATAATGTAGTAACGATTAAGCGTGTAACCAAGGTTGTTAAGGGTGGACGTAATATGAGATTTACTGCATTAGTAGTAGTTGGCGATAAGAACGGACATGTAGGTGCTGGTCTGGGTAAGGCCACAGAGATTCCTGAGGCTATCCGTAAAGGAAAAGAAGCTGCAGAGAAGAACCTTGTCGAAGTTCCTATCGATGAGAACGGAAGCGTACCACATGACTTCAATGGTAAGTTCGGTAGCGCATCTGTATTGATTAAAAAGGCTCCAGAAGGTACTGGAATCATCGCCGGTGGTCCGGCACGTGCCGTACTTGAGCTTGCAGGATACAAGAACATTCGTACAAAGTCTCTTGGTTCAAACAACAAGCAGAACGTTGTACTTGCAGCGATCGAGGGACTTAAGAATCTTAAGACTCCTGAGGAAGTTGCAAAGGCTCGTGGTATTTCTGTAGAAGAGCTGTTAGGCTAAAAGGAGGATCAAAATGGCAGGAAAGTTAAAGGTTACATTAGTGAAATCTACGATCGGTGCCATTCCAAAGCATCGTGCAACAGTGGAAGCGCTCGGCTTAAAGAAACTCAATAAGTCAGTTGAGCTTCCTGACAATGATGCAGTCAGAGGAATGATCTGGCATGTAAAGCATCTTGTAAAGGTAGAAGAGATCTAAGCAGGATATATGTCAAACGAAAGAAATGTCTCATTTTATGGGGCATTTTTTTCGTAGTCAATTTTTTTGGAATAAGGCTTTTCATGACGCAAATTATGTGTTATGATATATGATGTGTCGCTTTGCAGACACATGTAACAATTGCGAGGGTAAATGAGATCACCGTTCTCATTTAAGGGGTATTGGTCATACCCTGCGTCAGGATCGGTCAATCCGCAAAATGACCGTGGATGCGCATAGCCCGTTAGTATTTATAATCAGGAGGTAATTACAATGAATTTATCAACACTCAGACCAGCAGAAGGCTCAAAGCAGAGCAACAATTTCAGAAGAGGCCGTGGTCATGGATCAGGAAACGGTAAGACAGCAGGTAAGGGACATAAGGGTCAGAAGGCACGTTCAGGTGCTCCACGTCCGGGTTTTGAAGGTGGTCAGATGCCACTGTACAGACGTATTCCTAAGAGAGGTTTCACAAACATCAACTCTAAGGAGATCGTTGCAATCAATGTAGATAAGCTTAACAAGTTTGAAGACGGTGCAGTAGTTACTGTAGCTGCTTTACTTGAGGCAGGTGTTATCAGTAATCCTAAGGATGGAGTTAAGATACTCGGAAATGGAGAATTAACTAAGAAGCTTACAGTTCAGGTAAATGCATTCAGTAAGAGTGCTGCTGAGAAGATTGAGGCTCTTGGTGGAAAAGCTGAGGTGATCTAAGGATGTTCGAAACAGTCCGCAATGCATTTAAGATTAAGGATTTGAGGAAAAAGATCCTCTACACACTCTTCATTCTTGTCGTAGTGCGTATCGGATGTCAGCTTCCTATCCCGGGTGTAGATGCCGACTACATTTCACAGTGGTTCGCAGATCAGAACTCCTTGGATTTCTTTAATCAGTTGACCGGTGGTTCCTTTGAGAAAATGTCTATTTTCGCACTGAACATTACACCGTATATCACATCTTCCATTATCTTGCAGCTGCTCACGATTGCAATTCCTCGTCTCGAGGAGCTGCATAAGGACGGCGAAGAGGGAAGAAAGAAGATCTCTGAGTATACGAGATATGTAACAATCGTACTTTCTCTGATGGAAAGTGCCGCAATGGCAATCGGTTTTGCCAGCCAGGGTCTCCTGACAGATGGGGCTACATTTACATCCATCACAGTTTGTATCGTATCCATGACAGCAGGTTCTGCTCTTTTAATGTGGCTTGGTGAGCAGATTACAGAGCATGGTGTTGGAAACGGTATTTCAATCATCCTGTTATACAACATCGTGTCACGTATGCCTGAGGACATAAGTTCCCTGTTCAACAAGTTCGTCAAGAACGCTTCTACAACAGTGAACAGTCTGCTGGCTGCTGTTATTATTATCGGAGTGCTTGTAGCAATGGTTGTTTTCATCATCTATCTTTCCGATGGTGAGAGAAGAATCAGTGTACAGTATTCTCAGAAGACAAGAGGCCGCAAGCTTGTTGGCGGACAGTCTTCACATATTCCGCTTAAGGTAAACACAGCAGGCGTTATCCCGGTAATCTTTGCCGGATCCCTGTTCTCAATGCCTATTGTTATCGCAAACTTCGCAGGTGTTCAGCCGGCATCCGGTGCAGGCGCATCTTTATTCCAGAAGTTCCTCAAGGTTCTGAACCAGAACGCATGGTGCAACTTCGAGAGTTTTGGCGAGTTTAAGTATACATTAGGTCTTGTTGTATATATTGCATTGATCATTTTCTTTGCTTACTTCTACACATCAATCACTTTCAATCCACAGGAGATTGCCATGAACATGAAGAAGCAGGGAGGATTCATTCCGGGTATCCGTCCGGGAAAACCGACGATGGATTATCTGACCAGTGTACTCAACAGCATCATCTTCATTGGTGCGACAGGTCTGTCAATCGCTTCACTTGTTCCGATTTTCTTCTCGGGAGCATTTGGTGCTGATGTATCTTTCGGTGGAACATCAATGATCATTATCGTAGGTGTTGTTATCGAGACATTGAAGCAGATCGAGTCACAGATGCTGGTTCGTCATTACAGAGGTTTCATCAGCGAGTAATTATCGCGTATTGTCTTTTGTGATGACTGCATAAGAGATATGGAATCCCCGCACCCAGGCGCAGCCACTGCCCGGATGTGGGGATTTTTTCAGAAAAGAGGGACAATATGGAAAAACCAATCTTATATATTGTGATACCTTGTTACAACGAGGAAGAAGTGCTGCCGATCACCAGTGGGGAATTTCTGGCGAAGATCAATTCGCTGGCATCGAAGGACAAGATCAGTGAAGACAGCCGTGTGCTTTTCGTCAATGACGGAAGCAAGGACCGGACCTGGGAGATCATCAAAGAGCTTTCCAAAGAGGACGAACACTATATCGGAATCTCGCAGAGCCGCAATCGGGGTCATCAGAATGCTGTGCTGGCGGGACTCATGGAGGCAAAAGACAAGGCGGATATTACGATCTCCATCGACTGTGACGGACAGGATGACATCAATGCGATGGACAATATGGTGGATGCGTATCTGGACGGCTGTGAGATTGTTTACGGCGTCCGCAGCAAGCGTGATACGGATACGTTCTTTAAGAGAGCGACAGCGCAGGGATTTTACAAGCTGTTAAATGTCATGGGGGCAGAGGTGGTCTATAATCATGCCGATTACCGTCTGGTGTCCTCCAGAGTGCTGCATGAATTTGCAAATTTCAAGGAGGTCAATCTGTATCTGCGCGGCATGTTTCCACTGGTGGGCTTCAAAAGCACAAGCGTGTATTATGAGCGCCACGAAAGGATTGCCGGTGAGAGCCATTATCCGCTCAGTAAGATGTTGGGACTTGCCTTTGACGGTATCACGAGCCTGAGCATCAAACCGATCCGGATCATCACCGGGATCGGCACCTTTATCTCACTGCTCAGCTTTCTGGCGATCATCTGGACGTTTATCATGTTCTATATGAAGCACAGCGTGGTCGGCTGGGCAAGTACAATCAGTATTATCTGCTTCATTGGCGGTGTGCAGCTGATCTGCCTCGGTGTTCTGGGCGAGTACATCGGCAAGATCTATATGGAAGTCAAGCACAGACCTCGTTACATCATCAGTGACAGAACAGAAGACGACAAATAAATATCCGTCTGCAGGCGGTTGGAGATGTGCAAAATACCGGTTCGCAGGCGGTCACAAAAAACGGTTGAAAAATAAACCGCCTTGGAGTATCATATACTATAGACGTCTTTTTGAAGATGTGAAGGGTATGATACACGTGAAAGGAGAATATATTCATGAAGATTATTATGTTGGGGGCACCAGGTGCCGGAAAGGGAACACACGCTGGCAAGATTTCAGAGAAATATGGCATTCCTCATATTTCCACCGGTGATATTTTCCGTGAGAATATCAAGAACGGTACAGAGCTTGGAAAGAAAGCAAAGGGCTATATGGATGCCGGAGAGCTTGTTCCGGATGAGCTTACCTGTGATCTTGTTGTAGACAGAATCCACCAGGACGATGCAAAGAACGGTTATGTACTCGATGGATTCCCAAGAACCATCCCTCAGGCTGAGGCGCTGACAAAGGCTCTGGCAGCTACCGGTGAGAAGGTTGATTATGCAATCGAGATCAATCTTGCAGATCAGGTGATCATTGATCGTATGAGCGGTAGAAGAGTATGCTCCTGCGGTGCAACCTATCATATTGTAAACATTCCTCCAAAGAAAGAAGGAATCTGCGATAAATGTGGTAAGGAGCTTGTGATCCGTAAGGATGATGAGCCTGAGACCGTTAAGAAGAGACTGGAAGTATATCATGAGCAGACAGCTCCATTGATCGACTATTATAAGAATGAAGGTATTCTCCGTGTTGTCGATGGAACAACAGGACTTGAACAGGGCTTCAAGGACATCTGCGCAATCCTGGATGGTGAGCAGTAAATAGAATCACACCGGCGGATTTCCAGCCGTGTCGGCGCGACGACTAAAAATTCATTATAAAGATGAGGAAAGAAGGCATAATATGTCAGTAACAATTAAATCAGAACACGAAATTGAACTTATGAGAGAGGCTGGAAGAATCCTGTCCATCGTTCATCAGGAGATGGCAAAGATCATTCGTCCGGGCATATCCACCATGGACATCAACCGCAAGGGCGAGGAAGTGATCCGTAGCTATGACTGCATTCCGTCCTTCCTGAATTATCAGGGATACCCGGCATCCATCTGTGTATCCGTCAACGATGAGGTCGTTCATGGCATTCCTAATAAGAAGAGGATCCTGCAGGAGGGCGATATCGTCAGTCTTGATGCGGGTGTTATTTATAAGGGGTATCATTCCGATGCTGCCAGAACGCATGCAGTCGGACAGATTTCCGAGGAGAACAGACGTCTCATCGATGTGACGCGCCAGAGCTTCTTCGAGGGCATCAAGTATGCCAAAGCAGGTAACCACCTCTTTGAGATTTCCAAAGCAGTTCAGGATTTTGCAGAGGCAAACGGATATGGAGTTGTACGTGATCTGGTTGGTCATGGTGTAGGTAAGGATCTCCATGAGGAGCCGCAGATTCCGAATTACAAACCGATCGGACGCGGTATGAAGCTTCGTCCGGGTATGACACTGGCGATCGAGCCGATGATTAATATCGGAACCTGGGAGGTATGGGTTCTTGAGGATGACTGGACCGTTGTAACACAGGATTCTCTGAACTCCGCACACTATGAGAATACGGTCCTGATCACCGAGGGTGAGCCGGAGTTATTATCTTATCCGGAATGGGATCATAATTATGAAACAATAAAGGCGTAAGAATGGAGGAAATATGTCAAAGGAAGATGTAATAGAAATTGAGGGTATTGTTGTAGAGAAGCTGCCCAATGCAATGTTTAAGGTAGAGCTGGAGAATGGTCATCAGGTACTGGCTCACATCAGCGGAAAGCTTCGCAAGAACTTTATCCGTATTTTGCCGGGCGATAAGGTGACAATGGAAATGTCTCCGTACGATCTGACAAAGGGACGTATTACCTGGAGAGACAAATAACCGGTACAGCCGGTAGGATGATCGGAGCTGTCCACAGCGTATATTGTGGACGGCTCCGTTTTCTTTTTGAATAATATGAAAAAAATAAAAAGTTTGTCTTGCAATGCCTAAAATTTTATGATATAGTGGTTAATGGACTTTTCTGAAAGGAGGTTATTGCTGTGAAAGTTAGATCTTCAGTAAAACCGATTTGCGAAAAATGTAAGGTCATCAAGAGAAAGGGTCGCGTCAGAGTAATCTGCGAGAATCCTAGACACAAACAGAGACAGGGCTAATGAGAGAACGGAAACCAAAGCATATCACTTTGGCTTTTCTGTTGTTAAAATAGAACTTGCTTTCTGTAATTATAGTGCGTTTTATAACATGCGCACTGTGACATTGTGGATGGAGTGATTACCCATCTCATCACGGCTATGTGTCATTTCATAGCAGGATGGTCCTGCCACGGCAGATGATGACTGCGGCGTAGATCGATCGTCAATTCGCAGGCGATCCCGAGGGACAGCAATAGGGCTGTCATAGTGAAAAATGTCTATGCAGTGGGATTACAATTTAAAGCGGCTGAAGATGAAGGAACCATCTATTCCCTCATCGAAATCACTGAAAGCATGGGGATTCCCATGTGACCGGCAGCGTGGCTGCCACGAAACTCATTGTAAAATAGAAAATTAACGGAGGTGTAAAGTACACATGGCTCGTATTAGTGGTGTAGATTTACCAAGAGAGAAACGTGTAGAAGTTGGTCTTACCTATATTTATGGTATCGGACTTACCAGCTCAAAGCGTATTTTGGCAGAAGCTAATGTCAATCCTGACACACGTGTCAAGGATCTTACGGACGAGGAAGTTTCCCGTATCCGTGATGTCATTGACGAGACACAGACAGTAGAGGGTGATCTTCGCAGAGAGATCGCAATGAACATCAAGAGACTCCAGGAGATCGGATGTTACAGAGGTATTCGTCATAGAAAGGGTCTGCCGGTTCGTGGACAGAAGACAAAGACAAATGCCAGAACTCGCAAGGGTCCTAAGCGTACTGTCGCTAATAAGAAAAAGTAATTTAGGTAGGAACAGTTAGACACTCTACCAAAATCTAACTAGGAGGGTTTGATAATGGCTAAAGTAGCAACAAAGAAGGCAACAAAGAAGCGTGTCAAGAAGAATGTCGGACATGGACAGGCACACATTCAGTCTTCCTTTAATAATACAATCGTTACGCTTACAGATTCAGAAGGAAATGCTATTTCCTGGGCAAGCGCAGGCGGATTAGGATTCAGAGGATCCAAAAAGTCAACTCCATATGCAGCACAGATGGCTGCAGAGACAGCAGCAAAAGCAGCTCTGCCACATGGTTTGACATCTGTTGACGTTATGGTTAAGGGACCTGGTTCAGGCCGTGAGGCAGCAATTCGTGCACTGCAGGCATGCGGTATCGATGTAACAAGCATCAGAGACGTAACACCTGTACCACATAATGGATGCCGCCCACCGAAGCGTCGTCGTGTTTAATCAATGATTACCAGATTAGGAGGATATAGAAATGGCAAGAGATATGACGCCTGTACTGAAGAGATGTAGAGCTCTTGGTATTGAGCCTGCATACATGGGACTTGATAAGAAGTCTAAGAGAAATGTTCGCGCTGGCAGAAAGCCAAGTGAGTATGCATTACAGTTAAAAGAGAAGCAGAAAGCAAAATTTATCTACGGTGTACTTGAGAAGCCGTTCAGAAACAATTTTGCAAAGGCACAGAAGTTAAAATACGGTACAACCGGTGAGAACCTTATGATTCTCCTTGAGCTGAGACTGGACAACGTAGTATTCCGTATGGGATACGCACGCACCAGAAAAGAAGCTCGTCAGATCGTTGGACACAAGCATGTACTTGTAAACGGCAAGTGTGTAAACATTCCATCTTACACAGTTAAGCCGGGCGATAAGATCGAGATCAAGGAAAAGGTTAAGGGATACCAGAGATATAAAGATGTTCTGGAGACTACCGAAGGCAGACTGATCCCGGATTGGCTTGAGGCTGATCATGAGACTCTGACTGGTACGGTTAAAGAGATTCCTACAAGAGAGCAGATTGATGTTCCTGTAAATGAAGTGCTTATCGTCGAGTTATATTCTAAGTAATAACCGGATAGCATGTGAGCATAAACCCAAAAGGAGGGTCCTGGAGTGCTTGATTTTAAAGAACCAAATATTGAGATTGTTGAGATTTCAGAAGATAAGAAATATGGACGTTTTGTTGTAGAACCTCTGGAAAGAGGATACGGTACGACTTTGGGTAATTCTCTCAGAAGAATTATGCTTTCATCATTGCCGGGTACAGCTGTTAGTCATATTAAGATTGATGGCGTCGTTCATGAGTTCAGCTCCATTCCTGGAGTAAAAGAAGATGTTACAGAGATCATCATGAACATCAAGAGTTTAGCAATCAAAAACAACAGCGACTCCGATGAAGTTAAGACAGCATATATCGAGGCTTCCGGCGAAGGCGTAGTTACAGCAGCAGACATTCAGGTGGATTCCGATATCGAGATCGTTAATCCTGATCAGGTGATTGCTACACTGAGTGGCGGTCCTGACTGCAAGCTCTACATTGAGATGACGATTGTCAATGGACGTGGATATGTCAGCTCTGATAAGAACAAGAGAGATGACCTGCCGATCAACGTGATCGCCATTGACTCGATCTTCACTCCGGTAGAGAGAGTAAATATTCAGATAGAAAATACTCGTGTTGGTCAGATTACAGATTATGATAAGCTGACCCTTGAGATATTCACAAACGGAACAATTGAGCCAAGCGATGCCGTAAGTCTGGCAGCAAAGGTGCTCAGCGTTCACTTGAACTCATTCATCAACCTTTCAGAGAATGCAAAGAAAGCAGTAATCATTGCACCATCTGAGGAAGATGACAAAGAGAAGGTTCTCGAGATGAACATTGACGAACTGGAGCTTTCCGTTCGTTCTTACAACTGCTTGAAGAGAGCAGGTATTAACACGGTTGAAGAGCTGTGTAACCGTACATCAGAGGACATGATGAAAGTAAGAAACCTCGGACGCAAGTCACTGGATGAGGTTTTAGCAAAGTTAAACGAATTAGGTCTTTCTCTGAATTTAGGAGAGGATAATTAGGAGGTAAGCAAATGGCAGGCTATAGAAAACTTGGAAGAACTTCCAGCCAGAGAAAAGCGTTGCTTCGTAATCAGGTAACAGATCTGCTTTACTACGGAAAGATTATTACTACAGAGGCTAAGGCAAAGGAAATTCGCAAGATTGCAGAGGGAATCATTGCATTAGGAATCAAGGAGTGCAATAATTTCGATACCGTAACTGTTACTGCAAAGGTAGCACGTAAGGATAAAGACGGCAAGAGAGTAAAAGAAGTTGTAGACGGTAAGAAAGTAACTGTTTATGACAATGTTGAGAAGGAGATCAAGAAGGATCAGCCTTCAAGACTTCATGCCAGACGTCAGATGCAGAAGACTCTGTACAAGATCACAGAGGTTCCTGCAGATGCACAGGGTCGCAAGAGCGGTACAAAGACAGTTGATGTTTCTAACATCGTACTGGATGAGCTCGGACCAAAGTATGCAGAGCGTAACGGTAATGGTGGTTACACCCGTATCGTAAAGATTGGTCAGCGTAAGGGTGATGCTGCTATGCAGGTACTCATCGAGCTGGTATAATTGAATTTTTGAAAACAGAGGGCGTGCATGATATGTGCACGCCTTTTATAGTATATACGGGAAAGGCGGTAGAACAATGCAGCCGATAATTGACGCAAAGGATCTGGTACATGAATATTCCAGACGCGATGAAGAGGGAAATGTGACCGGAATTACCCGGGCGCTGGATGGTGTTTCTATGCAGGTAAAGCAGGGGGATCTCATTGCGGTGCTTGGAGCCAACGGCTCCGGTAAATCGACCTTCGCAAAGCATCTGAACGCTTTACTGACACCGACCGAGGGCACGCTGTATGTCGGAGGAATGGAGTGCGGAGATCATACAAAGGATCTTGACATCCGCAAGACGGTCGGTATGGTATTCCAGAATCCGGATAATCAGATCATCGCCAATGTGGTTGAGGAGGATGTCGGCTTCGGACCGGAAAATATCGGTGTTCCGACGGAGGAGATCTGGGAGCGTGTTGCAGATGCGCTCAAGACTGTCGGCATGTATGAGTATCGCTTGAATTCGCCGAATAAGCTTTCCGGTGGACAGAAGCAGAGAGTTGCCATTGCGGGAATCCTGGCGATGAAGCCGAAGTGCATCATTCTGGATGAATCGACAGCTATGTTAGATCCCGGTGGGCGTAAGGCTGTGATCGATACGATCACGCGCATCAATAAAGAGGAGAATATCACGGTCATTCTGATCACACATTACATGGAAGAGGTAACCGGAGCGGATTATGTTTATGTGATGGATTCCGGAAAGGTTGTAATGGAAGGAATGCCGCGTGATATTTTTGCCAGAAGTGATGAGCTGGAAGAATTTCGTCTTGCGGTACCGGAGGCTGTCCGGGTGGCGATGCTTTTGAGAGAGAAGGGCATCGAGCTTCCGAAGGACATTCTCGATGCCGGGGAGCTTGTCGATGCGGTGATGAAGCTGCAGGCGTGAAGTGATTGTATGAATGCTGCGATGAGGCTGCAGGCGTGAAGTGATTGTATGAATGCTGCGATGAGGCTGCAGGCGTGATGTGATTGTATGAATGCTGCGATGAGGCTGCAGGCGTGATGTGATTGTATTGTTGCTGCGATGAGACTGCAGGCGTGATGTGATTGTATTGTTGCTGCGATGAGACTGCGGGCGTGAAGTGATTGTATGAATGTTGCGACGAGGCTGCAGGTGTGATGTGATTGTATTGTTGCTGCGATGAGACTGCAGGAGCAATGTGAGCGTGTCGATGCAGTGAATGACATGAGAGACTACACAGCTATTATGTAGACGCCGGAGTGTCGGTGGACGAGTGTGTTCATGGACGGATCACTGTGCATGGAAAGGATAAAAGGTGAATGAACATGTCGATTCGATTGGAAAATGTGAATTACATCTATGGGGAAGGCTCCGGACAGGAGAAATGGGCATTAAAAAATATCAATTTGACGATTCATGACAGGGAATTTATCGGGATCGTGGGTCACACCGGCTCCGGTAAATCAACGCTGACCCAGCTTTTGAATGGATTGGAGAAGCCGTCATCCGGTACGATCTACTATAACGATGAGGACATTCAGGCGGATGGCTATGAACGACGCAAGCTCCGCCAGAAGGTAGGACTTGTCTTTCAGTACCCGGAGCACCAGCTTTTCGAGGTGTCCGTGATCAAGGATGTGGAGTTTGGCCCGAGAAATCTGGGACTTTCCAATCTGGACGTTGAGAAGCGTTCCTTTGATGCATTAAAGCAGGTCGGACTCAGTGATGATCTGTTAGATGTGGCGCCATTTGCATTATCCGGCGGGCAGAAGCGCCGCGTGGCGATCGCCGGTGTGCTTGCGATGCAGCCGGAAGTGCTGATCCTGGATGAGCCGACAGCGGGACTTGATCCGGCAGGGCGCACGGAGATTCTCGAGCTTTTAAAGAAGCTGCATGAGGAAAATAATATTACGGTGATATTAGTTTCTCACAGCATGGATGATGTGGCACGGTATGCCGGAAGAATCCTAGTGATGAATCAGGGAGAGCTTGTGCTTGACGGAGAACCGCAGAAAGTATTCCGGTATCGGGATGAGCTGCGCAAGATCGGTTTGGATGTTCCGCAGTCAACCAATATATTGTACGAATTACGGGACAGAGGAATGGCAGTAGGAACAGAGGGCATCACGCCCGAACAGGCAGCAGAGTGTATTGCAGATAGTTTGAGGAGGCAGTCATGATCAGAGACATTACAATCGGACAGTATTATCAGGGCAGTTCCCTGATCCACAGACTGGATCCGCGCCTGAAGGTAGTCGGTGTACTGGTCTATTTGATCTCGCTTTTCTGCTTCCGCTATGTGATTGGTTTTCTGGTGGCAGGCTTGTTTTTTGTGCTGGTGCTGCACCTGTCGAAGGTGCCGTTTCGCTATGTGATCAAGGGTCTAAAGCCGATTCTGTTTCTGCTGATCTTTACGGCGGCGCTGAATCTTTTGTGGACGCCGGGAGAGACAATCTGGAAGTTTGGTATCCTGAATCTGACCCGCGAGGGAATTTATAAATGTATCTTTATGGCACTTCGTCTGATCCTTCTGATTATCGGATCCTCCATGCTGACGCTGACTACAACGCCGAATCAGCTGACGGATGCCATGGAGCATCTGCTGGGACCGTTGAAACGTTTTGGGGCACCGGTCCATGAGGTCGCAATGATGATGAGCATTGCGCTGCGTTTTATTCCGATCCTTCTCGAGGAGACGGACAAGATCATGAAGGCGCAGATGTCCAGAGGCGCTGATTTTGAATCCGGCAATCTGATGCACCGTCTGCACAATATGATCCCGCTGCTGGTGCCGTTATTTATCTCGGCGACAAGGCGCGCCAATGAGCTGGCCTATGCGATGGATGCCCGCTGCTACAACGGCGGCGCCGGACGTACCAAGATGAAGCCGTTAAAATACAATCCGAGAGATTATAAGGGATACGCAGTGCTTGTGCTGTACGTTATTGTACTGATCCTTGTGACAAGGACAGTTGCAATCTGACGATCTTTGACGGGATTATATTGGGATTTCTGGGAAAGACCCGCTCTGAGATTTTATTGGCACTATAAATGATTATTAGATGGAACAGGATAGAAGCTATGAATCAGAAAATGACCACACAGACAAAAATGACCCGTAGAATACTTCTGCGGGTCGCTTACGATGGAACGAATTACCACGGCTGGCAGCTCCAGCCCAATGCGGCAACAATCGAGGGAGAATTAAACCGTGCGTTGTGTGCGCTGACCGGCGAAGAAATTGTCGTGACCGGGGCAAGCCGGACGGACGCCGGCGTGCATGCACTTGGCAATGTTGCCGTGTTTGATACGACATCGAGGATCCCGGCGGAGAAGTTTTCGTATGCGCTGAACCAGAGACTGCCGGAGGATATTGTGATCCAGTCCTCCAAGCAGGTGGCGGATGACTTTCATCCGCGTCACTGTGACTGCCGCAAGACCTATGAATACGATATCTTAAACCGGACATTTCCGCTGCCGGCATACCGTAACACCGCATATTTCCTGTATGGAACGCTGAATATCGAGGCAATGCGCCGGGCGTGTCAGGCATTTCTGGGAGAACATGATTTCGCGTCCTTCTGCGCGGCGGGAGCACAGGTGCAGACAACCGTTCGGACGATCTACAGCCTTGAGGTAGAATGCCGCCCGCTGACGGAGGCAAACGTCGGATCAGCCGATCAGCTTCTGACGATCCGCGTCAAGGGCAACGGCTTCTTATATAACATGGTGCGGATCATTGCCGGCACTCTGGTAGAAGTTGGCAGAGGTCACATCAAACCCGAGGAGGTTGCAGGTATTATTGCCGCGAAAGACCGGGCAAAAGCAGGACCGACCGCTCCGGCAAGAGGACTGCGACTGGTAGAGATCGAGTACAGAAAAAATCAGTGATAAATATCGCGAAAGTTGCATTTTGTATTTATAGTATATTGATGCGGCTTTCGCGATTGTCAGTTTTTAACAGGGTTTGCAGGGAAATAGGAGTTGCTTATGATATAAGGAGTGTGTTATACTTAAATGAGTTATGTAAACTGATAGTAGAGGGGTTTTAGAGAAAATGGACAAGATAAAAGAATTGTATGCATATAGACAGATGTTGATTTCTCTTGTAAAAAAAGATTTACGTGGAAGATACAAGGCATCTGTTTTAGGTTTTTTATGGACATTTATAAATCCATTGCTCCAGCTGCTGGTATACACAGTGGTATTTTCTGTCGTTATGCGTGCAGGAATTGAGAAGTTTTATATTTTTGTCTTCGTGGCATTGGTACCATGGATCTTTTTCAGCTCCTCATTGACAGGGGGAGCCAGCATTATCGTAATGAATCAGGACATGATCCAGAAGATATATTTTCCGAGGATCGTGCTGCCGATCTCCTATGTGACAAGCTGTTTTGTCAACATGCTGTTCAGCTTTATTGTCATTTTTGCGGTACTGCTTGTCACAGGCTATGGCTTCAATTTTACGGCATGCCTGTTTTTACCTTTGATTATGGTCATAGAGTATATTTTTGCATTGGGACTGGCACTGATCACTTCGGCATGCACGGTGTATCTGAGGGATCTCGAGCATATACTTGGTATTGTGTCTATGGCATGGATGTATATGTCGCCGGTGGTATATCCGCTTTCCTTCATTCCGAAGAAGCTGCAGTCGATTTTCCAGTTAAATCCGATGGCACCGATCATTACAGCGTATCGTGACATCTTATATTATAAGCAGATTCCGCAGCTGCAGACTCTTCTTATGGCAACCGTGACAGGAATTATATTTGTCGGCGTGGGCTGTTTTGTGTTTGAACGGCTGCAGAGAGGCTTTGTAGAGGAATTATAAGAAAGGCATGACGGTGATATGAAGAACGAAAATTCAATTGAGCTGGTGAATGTAAAAAAGAAGTTCAAGATATACGCAGATAAGGGAAACAGCATGAAGGATAAAATGCTGTTCTGGAAACGAAATCAGTATGAAGATCACTGGGTGCTGGACGATATCAGTTTTTCCATCAAGAAAGGAGAAGCTGTCGGACTGATCGGCAGTAACGGCTGTGGAAAGAGTACCACACTGAAGCTGATCAACAAGATCATGTATCCAACGGACGGAAAGGTAAAGGTAAACGGTCGTGTTTCCAGTCTGCTGGAGCTGGGAGCAGGCTTTCATCCGGACATGACCGGACGTGAGAATATATACACGAATGCCTCTATTTTTGGTATGACCAAAAAGGAGATCGAGGAAAAAATCGATGACATTATTGCATTTTCGGAGCTGGATGAGTACATTGACAATCCGGTCCGGACATATTCCTCAGGAATGTATATGCGTCTTGGATTTTCTGTTGCCATCAATGTCAGAGCGGATATTCTGCTGATCGATGAAATTCTGGCTGTTGGTGATATGAGCTTTCAGAAGAAATGCTTTAAGCGTCTTAAAGAAATTAAAAATGCAGGAACTACAATTGTGATCGTATCCCATGCACTCGGACAGATCGAGCAGATCTGTGACCGCTGTATCTGGATCGATCATGGCAAGATCAGCAAGATTGGAAAGCCGATGGAGGTTCATGCCGAGTATCTAAAGGAGCTGGAAAAGAGATCACAGCGCAGGATGCAGGCGTTAAAGGGTGAAACGGGCTCAGGAAATGACCAGAACACATTTTGCGGCAGGGAAGTTATCCGTTCCGGTTCAGGAAAGTTGTTTTTTACCGGAGTCGAGCTGTTTGACCGGGAAGGAAACCGGGAGAGTGTGTTTCAAACCGGAGAATATATGAGGGTAGAATATACATTTACTGCGGCAAAGGAGATTCATAAGGCAGAGTTTGCAGTGCGGATCTACGGGGAGGATGACACCCATTATTACGGCAGTACAAGTCTTATCGAGGAAAGCTGCACGGAGGAGATCCAAGGCAAAAGCAGATTTGTCATAGAATTTGATAAACTGGAGCTGCTGGAAGGTGATTTTATGCTGGATGTGGATGCATTGGATGAAAATGGTGAGGTGCTTGACAGGATCCATGACACCATACGTTTCTGCATACAGAATACAACAGGAAGAACGGGAATCTGCAATATGAGTTCCAAATGGAAACTGGAGTGAAGAAATGAACAATAACCAAGAACTTTCGAAGATTCATATTTATTTGCGGACAAGCAAGCTGTTTTATATTCCAAGAAAATGCTATGCGATTGTGCTGGGAATCCGCAAACATGGAATAAAGGCACAGATGAAATGGGTGCATGGAAGAATCCGTGACAAGATTGCCCAGAAGAACTATTACAAATGCCTGCAGATCACTCCACAGGAGCGTCAGAGGCAGAAGGAACAGCAATACGAAACAGCAACCTGCTTCAGTATTCTGGTGCCGTTATATAACACACCGGAGAAGTTTTTGCGGGAAATGATCGAGTCTGTACAGAATCAGACATATGGAGACTGGGAGCTTTGCCTGGCGGATGGAAGCGATCAGGAGCACACAGAGGTTGGAGCGATCGTAAAGGAATATCAGCAGAACGATAAGCGTATCCGGTATCAACAGCTGGAGAAAAACGGCGGTATCTCCGAGAATACCAATGCATGTCTGGCGATGGCGTCCGGCGATTATGTCGTGCTGTTTGATCATGATGATCTGCTGCATGAATGTGCACTGTACGAATTGAAAAAGGCGGTGGACGAGCAGGGGACAGATTTCATTTATACGGATGAGGCAGTCTTTTCCAAGGATTTCCATAAACCGGACAGCTATCATTTCAAAACGGATTTTGCGCCGGATGATTTAAGATCCAACAATTATATCTGTCATATCACATGCTTTGCCATGAAACTGATGGACGAGATTGACGGACTGTTTCGGACGGAATATGACGGAAGTCAGGACTTTGATCTCGTACTGAGGCTGACAGAAAAGGCGAATAAGATCGTTCATATTCCGAAGGTGCTTTATTTCTGGAGGAATCATGCACTGTCGGTCGCTTCCGATATTTCGGCAAAGACATACTGTATTGATGCAGGAAAGAAAGCGGTGAAGTCTCATTTAGAGCGCATGGGGATCAGCGGATCGGTGGAAAGTTCAGAGATTTATCCGGTCATTTACCGCGTGAAATATCAGGTTCAGGGGAGCCCGCTTGTTTCGATTATTCTGTCGGAGGATCATGCGAATGCCGATAGTGCGAAGTGTGAACAGAGCATACGAGAAAAGACCACATATTCCAATTATGAGATTTTGATACGCCGGGCAGAAATGACATGGAATGAGACGGCAGCAAAGGCAAAGGGGGAATATCTGTTGTTTCTGGACAGTGACTGTATCTGCACGCAGGAGTCCTGGCTTGAGGAGCTTTTGGGCGTGGCGCAGCGTGAGGAAGTAGGTGCTGTTGGTGCGGTTGTCAGTTATCCGAAGGGCGTGATCCGGGATGCCGGTATCACCTTAGGGGTAGGATATTATAATCTGGGAAGTTGTAATTTTTATCTTCTCAATGATGACCATTCCGGTTTTTGGGGGAATTTTTATTACATGCATAATGTGTCAGCAGTATCGGATACCTGCATGCTCGTACGCAAAAAATATTACGACATGGCAGGTGGAATGGATAATGGGTTAAAGACCTGGTTTGCCGGTCTTGATCTTTCGCTAAAGTTGATGAAAGCAGGGAAGGTTAATGTGCTGGATCCATATGCCAGAATGGGCTTTGCACATAATGATTTGATCAACTGGGAAGCTAAGAGAAATGCAAACGGTGAATATGTTGATGAGACAGAGCAGATAAGCCTGCTAAAGGAACGGTGGGGTGAGGTTATCCGAAAGGGAGATCCTTATTATAATGCCAATCTTACAAAGAACTCATCGGATTTTATTCTCGGAAAATTATAAATAAATGATATCTTTGCAGCGTTAAGTGTAAAGCCACCGTGGAAAGGTGGTGGAATGGGGGATAGGATGTCTTCAAAGAAGAAAACAAATGGGAAAAACAATAAAAATAGCAGAAGTAACCCAAAAAGAAACAAACAGACGGTAGTACATTTTTCAAGAAATCTGACGATTTTATGTATTATTGCGGTATTGTTCGGGATCATAGCATATCGTTCTCTTAATATTTATTCGCAGGAAAAGATCCTGGAGTATCCGGCAGAGCAGTCAGTGACGGGATATTCGGTGGCAGAGACGAATTATACGATTGCCGATGCAAATGAACATTATATCGAATATACCTTTGAGGAAAGAAACGTCCGCGTATTTTGGATCAACATGAATGCGGAGGCACCGGTGGACAATCATTTTGAGATCGACACATTTCTGGATGACCAGAAGGTGGAGCACATCACGACCGGTGTCGGACAGGGACAGTATGCGGAAAAGACCTACTTAAATCACAAGCCGATCAACCGCATCCGTTTTTCTACCGATCAGGATATTTCTTTGGAGTCTGTTTATATCGAGCATCTTCAGGAGGCATCTTTAGCGCAGAAGAGAACGCTGCAAAAGCAGATTCTTGTACTGCTCGTTGTTCTGATCCTTATTTCCTGCTGGCTCGCAAAGAAAGAAAAGCTTGAAAATATCATTAATAACAGTATAAACGGTATCAAAGGTGCCGGGGAGTATGTAAAACAGCATCCGAAGCAGCTTGGGATCTCGGCTCTGCTTTATGTGCTTGCGGGCGTGTGCGGATGGCTATTGCGAAATATTTATTTTATTGTGATCCGTCATGGTACATGGCAGTGGACTACCAGAAGCACTATTTACGGAGTGGTACTCGGACTGCTTGGCTATGAGATCATAAAATATCTGTTTATCGTCAAAAAGAGAACCTTCGAAATGTTGTTTTTGCGCTGCGGAGTGATCCTTTGTGTGGGATTGACGCTGCTTTTGCCACTGCGTTTAAATGTTTCGTGGGATGATCAGACACATTTCATCAATGCGGCAGGGGCATCTCATCTGCAGAACAGTACACTGTCGATTGCAGAGGAGGACTTTTACTATACCTGTTATCTGGGGCAGCTCAAGAGTTATTCTATGACCGAGGAACCACGACTGCGACAGATTCTGAATGATCCTTCCGCACGGGTGGCAGAATCATCGGATCAGCCTGTACTGATCAATTTCAGAACAGTCATCTATCTTCCGGCGATTCTGGTATTCTTTTTCGCAAGAGGACTTGGAATCCCGATGTCGGCAATGGTTGTCCTTGGAAGACTGGCAAGTGCATTATTTTATCTGATCGTGATCTATCTCGGAATGAGACATCTCAAATCCGGTAAAATGATCATGGCGGCAGTGGCGTTGATGCCGGGAGCAGTATTCCTTGTATCTAACTTTAATTATGATTACTGGCTGATCGCATTGGTGGCATATTCCATTGCATATCTCATTGGAGAATATCAGCATCAGGAGAAGATACTGACCGTAAAGGATATTGTACTGATCTTTGGAACATTCCTTGTTGGTATTCTTGCCAAGCCGGTATATATCCCACTTCTGGGACTGGCAGCCTTTTTGCCGAAGGAGAAATTCAAGAGTGTGAAATGGCGCAGAGTTTACCGCTGTTTCTTTGGCGGAGTTGTTGTTCTTGCGGTGTTAGGTTTTGCGGTACTGATCTTTGGCGGCGGCTTAGGCTCCGGTGATATGCGTGGAGGCGAGGGTGTCAATGCGGCGGGACAGATTCAGTATATCCTGTCCAATCCGATGAAGTATACGGGACTGCTTCTCAGTTATCTGCGATTCCAGTATCTGAATATGACAATGTTTAAGGCGTTTATCGTGCAGACGGCATATTACTGGAGCATTCCGGCACTGGCGATGCCTTGTCTGATCTGGCTTGTGGTTGTTACGGTTCTTGACCGTCGCCGCGATGATGTTCGTCCGGTCGGCTGCCCGATCAAGATCACGGTTCTGCCGCTTGCATTTGCCAGCGTCTGCTGTGTGGCTACAGCGATGTATGTCACCTTTAATGAGGTGGGAGCAGCAACCATCGAGGGATGTCAGGGAAGATATCTCTGGCCAATCATGACACCGTTGTTTTTGACGCTGGGACAGATCCGCTTTCTGACGATTCCACGTAATGATAAGGTTGAGCGCTGGATCGAGGGTGTGGGAATGATGCTCTCTGTGATCCTGGCAGCATGCATGTTGACAGAGTTTTTATAAAATACAAACCAGCATTGGTTATAGAAGAATGAGGCAGTTTATGAAGAAATTATTGATTTTGATTCCGGCATATAATGAGGCGGAAAATATTGAACGGGTTGTTGATAATATCGAGAACAATTACAGCGAGTACGATTATGTGATCGTCAATGACGGTTCCAAGGATAAGACATATGATATCTGTATGGAACGCAATTACAAGGTGATCGATCTGCCAATCAACCTTGGACTGGCGGGAGGCTTTCAGGCAGGTGTCAAGTATGCTTACCGCATGAATTACGATTATGTGATCCAGTTTGATGCAGATGGACAGCATCTGCCGGAATATATTGCACCGATGATCGAAGAAATGGAAAAGGGATACGACATCGTGATTGGATCCCGCTTTGTCACTGAGAAAAAGCCGTTTACAGCCAGAATGCTGGGAAGTAGACTGATCTCTCTTGCAATCCGTCTGACAACCGGTAAATGGATCAAGGATCCAACTTCCGGAATGCGTATGTACAACAGAAACTGTATGAAGGAGTATGCGCAGGAGGTCAATTACGGACCGGAGCCGGATACGGTATCCTATCTGATTAAGAATGGTGCGAAGGTATCAGAAGTACAGGTGGACATGGAAGAAAGAATTGCCGGTACAAGCTACCTTAATCTTACGAGATCTATTTCTTACATGTTTCGTATGTTGATGTCAATTGTTGTGATACAGACTTTTAGAAAGAGGTGATCAGATTATGTCCATATCCTTACGAATTATCCTGTTTATTGTATCCTTTGTGGTAGCAATATATGTGCTTCGAAGAATACGAAAAGCAAAGCTTAAAATAGAGTATTCCCTGTTTTGGATCGTATTTTCATTTTTACTGCTTGTTTTAAGTATCTTCCCACAGATTGCCATTGCGCTTGCGGATCTGTGCGGAATACAGTCGCCGGTAAACTTTATATTTTTATTTATGATCTTTATTCTTCTGCTGCATAATTTCTATATCACATTCCGTGTGTCACATCTGGAGAATATGATACAGAGCCTCACGCAGGAGATTGCAGTAAGAGATGTTATGAATAAGGAACAATGATGGGAGAACAGGGATCGATATGAATACAGAAAGAAGACAGTATCTTTATCTGGACACGCAGATGAAGCAAAAAAGCAATAATCTGGATTTCATGAAGTTTCTGGCGGCGTGGCTTGTGATCGTTCACCATTCCTTTGATCTGAATGTCTCAAAGGGCGAGTGGATCAAGGTGATCACGGGACAGCAGCTTGATTTTGGAACCGTGGCGGTCAGCCTGTTCTTTCTGGCGAGTGGTCTTTTTATTGCAAAAAGCATGGAGCGGAATCAAAGTGCCGGAAAGTTTTTCCGGGCACGTTTCCGGCGTGTGTGGCCGCCGCTGGCAGCGGTTGTTGTGCTGTCCGTGATCATGGGAGCCTTTGTGACGACCCTGCCGCTTGGGCAGTATTTTACAAACAGTGTGACATGGCGTTATCTGCTCAATGCAGTGTTTGTTCTGCGACACAATCTTCCGGGCGTTTTTGAGAACAATGTATTTGGAAGTGCTGTGAATGGTGCACTGTGGACACTTCCTGTGGAAGTGCTTTGTTATGTGGGATGTTATGTGATCTACCGTCTGGGACTGCTGAAAAAGAAAAGAATCCTTGGCGTTATGGCGGTATATCTGGTGTGCGCATTGATCGGTTTCCGTATTTGCAGCATGCTTGGAATTGTTATTTTAAGCGCAGCCTTCCGTCCGATCTATTTCTTCTTACTGGGACATGTTTTATATGTATACCGGGACCGGGTTCCGGTGGACTGGCGTTTGTTCGTGCTCTCACTGGCGGGCATGGCAGTATGCTTTGCGCTGTCCTGGTCGACGGCGGCTGTCTGGATCTTTTATCCGTATGTGCTTCTTTATCCGGCATTTATGGCGAGACAGTGTGGCAGCAGACTTGCCTTTGGGGGACGTTTTTCATACACGATCTATCTGTGTGCCTTCCCGATTCAGCAGCTTCTGATCCATCTGTTCGGCGGACAGATGAATGTTTATCTGCATATGGGACTGGCGTTAGTGATCGCAACAGCAGTTGGCGTTGTATTACATTATACAACGGAGAAATAAAGGGGGTTATCCGATGAAGATATTGATTACCGGAGCAGCAGGATATATTGGTCATCATGTGGTCAAGGCATTCTGCAACGCAGGGCATGATGTATATGTGTCCGATTTTTCGTACAAGGGAGTTGACGAGCGGGCAAAGAGGATTGACGTGGAGATCTTTAACGGGGAGAAAGATATCTATGAGCAGTGCGGCAGTCCGGACGTGCTTGTGCATATGGCATGGCGCGATGGCTTTGTGCATAATTCGGAGGCACACATGAAGGATCTGTCCTCTCATGTGACATTTCTGAATCATATGATCGATGGCGGTCTGAAGTATCTGACCGTTATGGGAAGCATGCATGAGGTCGGCTACTGGGAGGGGGCTGTGGATGAGAATACACCGTGCAATCCGATGTCGATGTACGGCATTGCCAAGAATGCGCTCAGACAGCAGCTTCTTCTGTACACACAGAACAAGGATGTGCATCTGCACTGGCTCAGGGCCTATTATATTTACGGCGATGACGCCAGAGGAAGCTCTATTTTTGCAAAGCTGTATCAGGCGGCAGAGGACGGCAAAACGACATTTCCGTTTACGACCGGCAAGAATCTCTACGATTTCATCCATGTGGATGATCTCGCGCAGATGATCATGAAAGCGAGTATTCAGGGCGAGGTTGACGGCATTATCAATGTATGCACCGGCAAGCCGATGTCCCTTGCGGATAAGATCGAGTCCTATATCAAGGAAAAGAACATGAATATCAGGCTGGAGTACGGTGCTTTTCCGGACAGACCATATGACTCTCCGGGCATCTGGGGAGACGCAGCGAAGATTGAAGCAATCATGGGAAATGGAGCGAAATAAGCATGAAACAGTACAATAACTATACCGCGGATGATTTTACCTTTGTTGTCTGCGCTTATCAGGAGTGCGAGTATCTGGAGGAGGCCATCCGTTCCGTAAAGGAGCAGACGATTTGTGCAAAGATCCTGATCTCGACCTCCACGCCGAATGATTTCATTCAGGGGATCGCGGACCGCTACGATATTCCGGTCTGTGTCAATCGGGACGGCGGACAGATCAAGGACTACAATTTTGCGATGGCACTGCCTGAGACACCGCTTATGATGCTGATGCATCAGGACGAGATCCTCGCACCGGCATTCCTCGAAAAGGTGCTTGATGCACTGAATCATGCGAAGGATCCGATCATCGCATTTACCAATTATCTGGAGATGCACAACGATGAGGTTGACAAGAAGCCGTCCACGATGGTGCGGATCAAGCGGATGCTTCTGTGGCCGTCTCTTGTTCATGCATGGCAGGGCACATGGATCGGCAAGCGAGGGATCCAGCTTCTCGGCAATCCGATCACGCATCCGACGGTTGTGTGCGTGAAGGACAAGATGCCGGAGCCGGTATTTTTGGAGAAGTACAAGGCATCCATGGACTGGGATCTGTGGGAACGTTTATCCAGACAGAAGGGTTCTTTTGTATATGTGAAGGATGTCCTTTTATACCATCGGATGAACGACTTAAACCAGACCGCGAAGCTGCTTAAGACAACGAATGCCAGATACGATGATGAGTATGAGATTTTCTGCCGTTTCTGGCCGAAGTGGATCGCAAAGCTGCTTATGAAGTTTTATTCCGGAGCAGCGAAATATTACTAGAGAATAATCTCTGAGAGTTTGTGCCTGCAGGCATTTGAGTGCAGGCAGAGAAAGGAATGTCAGATTATTATGCCAAAGGTGAGTTGTATCGTACCGGTTTATAATGTGGAAAAATATCTCAGGCGATGTCTGGACAGTCTGCTTTCCCAGACGATAACGGACTATGAGATCATATGTGTCAACGACTGTTCGCCGGATGGCAGCCTGGCGATCCTTGAGGAGTACCGGAAAAAGTATCCGGACAAGCTTCGTATTCTGCAGAATGAGGAGAATATGGGGCAGGGAAGGAGCCGTGCCAGAGCGATCCTTGAGGCAAAGGGAGAGTATATCTGCTTTGTGGACAGCGACGATTACATCAAAAGCGATTACATGGAAACCTACCTGACCGAGATGGAGAAGGGGGATTTTGATTTTGTGATCGGCGGCTATATCCGTGATGTGGAGGGAAAGTTTCAGGAATGTCTTGTCTCTGATTCGGACTGGAGCATTCTGACGTATACCGTGGCGTGGGGCAAGCTGTTTCGCCGGAGCTTTCTGGTGGAGAATGCAATCGACTTTTCCGATAAGCGGCAGGGCGAGGATGTTTATTTCAGCCTGCGCGTGTATTATCACTGTGAGCATTATAAAGTGATCCCATATGCCGGCTACTATTATTATCTGAACCGCAATTCGACGACGGGCAGAATGAATTATCAGCTGAATTTTGAGCGTACGGTAACGGATATGTTTGATCTGCTGATGAAGCGCTGCGATCTGACGAAGATTTCGGAGGAGAAGCGCCGCCATATCGAGTATGATTATCTTGCGAATATGATCAATGCGCTGATCACTTACGGACATGGCTGTGGACCGGCACGCATGAAGGACAAATACGAATATTTCCGGCAGGACAGAGAGCGGAGATTTCCGGATTACCGGCACAATCCTTATGTCGGACTCCGAAAGCCGAAGGGACAGACATTAAAGATCCGCATGGGCGTCGGCGTGACAATGCTTCTTAGCAGGCTGCATCTGGAACGTTTGATGTTCCAGGTGATCTCACTGCTTCGTTAGTGCCGTGTAATAATGAGTCTTGAGAGGATTTGATCAGGAATATGGAGAAAGAACAATATTTTACATTTATCGTGCTTCATTATAACTGCTTTGAGGAAACGAAGGCGTGTGTCGATTCGATCCTTGCGCTGGAGCAGAGTGAGCAGACACAGATCGTGGTGATGGACAATGCATCCGTCAACGATTCCCTGGCGGGTCTTAAACAGACCTATGGAGACAATCCGCAGGTGCATATCCTGCACAATGAAAGCAATGAGGGCTTTTCGGCAGGTAACAACAAAGCATATGCCTATGCGAAACAGCACTGGGACTGCGAATTTGTTGTGTTTGCGAACAATGATCTGTTGTTTGAGGACAAGGAATTCATCCGTAAGGTGCGGGAGGAATATGAGGCGAGCGGCTTTGGCGTGTTAAGTCCCGATATCTTCCACACGACTCTAAAGATCCATCAGAGTCCGATCGATGAAAGACTGGTGCTTCCGGTGTCGGGCGTGCGAAAGACGATCGTGCTGAATACGGTTGCGCTGTGGATCTATCCGTTGTTTTATGCGCTTTTCGGAAAGAATATGAAGGAGACGGTGGCAGCGGCGGTTGATCTTTCCTATCGCACGGATGTCGTGCCGATGGGGGCGTGTCTGATCATTTCCGAGAGGCTGATGGAGCGCAAGGACGTGATCTTTGATCCTGAGACTCATTTTTATTATGAGGAATATATATTAAGCTGGTGGTGTGCAAAGCACGGCGTGGATATTGTGTTTCAGCCGCGGATCCAGGTGCTTCACAATCACGGCAGAGCGACGAAAAGTATCGGTGATCCGAAGCGCGTGTTAAAGTTCCGGATGCAGAATATTTTACAGGCGGCAAAGGTTTATTATAAGCTGATCCGGTGAAGGGAGAGCGTTACATGAAAGGATTTTTGGAGTTTGTCTATCTCGTATTCAAACGAAAGATCGTCTGGCGTTTCCGTAACAGGGAGAACGGAGCGAGATGCACAAACGTTTATGATATAGATTGTGTCAGTGTCGGCAGGTACACATACGGACCGATTGACATTGAAATGACGAGAAGAGATGTTATGCTTCGGATCGGAAGCTTCTGCTCCATCGCAAACGGTGTGAAGTTCATACTAAGTGCCGAGCATCCGATGGATCATCTGCTGACGTATCCGGTGCAGGAGCTGATCACAAGAGACGGCATAGATGCACAGTCCAAGGGAGATATTCAGGTGGACGATGATGTGTGGATCGGCTGTGGCGCGATGGTGCTTTCGGGAGTACACATTCATCAGGGCGCTGTGGTGGCAGCCGGTGCGATCGTTACGAAGGATGTGCCGCCGTATGCGATTGTGGCAGGAGTTCCGGCGAAAGTGATGGGATACCGTTTTGAACAGGAGCTGCGGGATAAGCTGCTTTCCATTGATTTTTCAAAGATTGACGGGGCGTTTGTAAAGGAACACCGCGATATCTTTACGAAGGATAACCGGTATTTTGCAGAGCATCTTGATGAGCTGCCGAAGAAAGGAATGTAGGGATTAGTATGAAGATTGCGTTATTTGGAGGAGCCGGTTTCATCGGCGTGAACCTGACCAGAGCCCTTGCACAGCAGGGCGGACACGATATTACCGTGATCGACGCCAGAGAAGAGTTCTTTGCACCGTTAAAGCAGATGGAGCTGCCGGACGTGCATTTTGCCGTGTCGGAGTTTCCGGTGGAGCAGGATTTTGACCGCCTGCTGGCGGGGATGGATGTGGTCTATCATCTGGTGAGTACCACGAATCCAAGCACGTCCAACAAAGGAATTTCTCATGAGCTTGAGGCAAATATAGTTGCCACATCAAGATTTCTGGAGAGCTGTGTCCGTGTGGGCGTGGGAAGGGTGATCTTTCTTTCCTCCGGTGGAACCGTGTACGGCAAGGAGCAGCAGTGTCCGCTCAACGAGAATACACCGACATATCCGATCAGCTCCTACGGCATTCAGAAGATTACGATCGAGAAGCTTTTGTATCTGTATCATTATCTGCACGGACTTGATTACCGTGTGATCCGTCTCGCCAATCCGTACGGACCTTACCAGCGTCCAAACGGCGTGCTCGGAGCGGTTGTGACCTTTACTTACAAGGCACTGCGTCAGGAAGAGATCGTGGTGTACGGGGACGGTTCCGTTGTGCGCGACTTTATTTATATTGATGATGCCGTGCGTGGAATCCTTGCGGTGGCGCAGGGGGAGAGTGAGCATCGGATCTTTAATCTGGGCTGCGGCTACGGCACAAGTATTCATGACGTGCTGGTCGAAATTGAGAAATCACTTGATATTTCTTTAAATATCACGTATAAAGAAAGCAGAAAGGTGGATGTGCCGGTCAATTATCTGGACATTTCCCGCTATGAGAAGTATTACGGAAGCTTAAATCCAATCTCTCTGGGCGAGGGCATCCGCAAAACAGCAGAATTTATGAAGGAATATTACGAATTATGAGCAAAGAAGAATTGATGGTTTCACTGGTGGTTCCCACGAATGGTGTGATCGAGTGGGTATTTCCGGTATTGGACAGTATTTATCAGGACGAGCCGGATCACGGCCGGTTTGAGGTGATCGTGACCGACAACGGCGACAATGAAGAGTTTCAGCGTCAGATGGAGTCGTACTGCGCGCGTTATGACAATCTGATCTACCGCAAGACACAGGCGAAGCAGTTTCTGAATCAGGTCGAGGCATTCAAGCTTGCCTCCGGGCGGCTGATCAAGTTTGTCAATCACCGGATGAAGCTTTTGCCGGGAACGGTTGAGGAGCTGATCCGCTTTGCGGCCTCCCATGAGGATACAAAGCCGGGCATTTATTTTATGAACGGTGCGATCGCCGGGAAGAACGGCGAGGAGAAGTTTGACAGTTTTGACGCCTATGTGGCAGGCATGCGTCGGTTTTCCTCATGGTCTGCAGGCACAACGATGTGGAAGGAGGACTTTGACCGGCTTGATCCGGACATGACCTACAATGCAACCTTTCCGCATACCGATTATGTGTTCAGCGAGAAGAACAAAGCAGAGTATATCATCGACCATCGCGTGCTTTTTGAGGAGATTCCGGTGGACGATACCAAGAAGGGCAAATACGACCTGTTCCATGCCTTTGGCGTGGAGTACCCGGGATTGATGTTAGATCTGTGCCGCCGCGGCGAGATCTCTAAGGAGACGTTTCTGACAGTGAAGGAGGATATGCTCCGTCTGCTGGCAGAGCTTTATTTTGGCTATGTGCTTCGCAAGATGCCGTGTTCCTATGATCTTAGTGGATACAAATCATCCATCCCTGTCTTTTTCAGCAATGGAGCAGTGTGGCGGATGATGGTGCGGATCGGATTTGGCAAGATCTTTGGCAGAAGAGGATGAAATGAGGAGTCGATATGAAGAGAGCAGTATTTGAGAAGGATTTTATCCGTGTGGAGGACAGTGAGACAGGGACGCCGGGGACGTTTTTAAAGTTTGCGTTCCGGGTGCAGGCTGCATTATATAAGCTGCGTTACCGGTTTGTGCATGTAAAGCCGCAGGATAAGAAATACAACGTTGCCGTCTGCGCGATCTTTAAAAATGAGGCACCTTATCTGAAGGAATGGATCGAGTTTAATCATCTGGTGGGTGTGGAGCATTTCTATCTCTACAATAACAATTCCGAGGATGATTATCAGAGCGTGCTGGAGGAGTATGTGCAGAGCGGTCTCGTCACACTGATCCAGTTTCCTTACGAGCAGGCGCAAATGAAGTGCTACAAGGACTGCATTGACAAATATGCCGGCGAGACAAAGTGGCTCGGCTTTATTGATATTGATGAATTTATCGTGCCGAAAAGTACAAATGATATTTATGGTTTTTTGAAGCCGTTCGAGACAAAGCGCGGTGCGGTAAAGCTCAACTGGCAGCTTTTCGGAACCTCCGGAAGAATGGACCGCGATATCGAAGGTCTTGTGGCGGAGGATTTCACCGTCTGCTGGCCGAAGTATTACGACGTCGGCAAATGCTTCTACAATACGGCGTTCGGTGTCAACCCGGATTCGCCGCAGAATGCGGGGATGCATCACAGCTTCTGGACGATGTACAAGGGAAGACAGCTTCCGCCGGTCAATGCATTTGACCATGTCTGCACCGGTACATTCAGCAAGGCGGACAGCAGGGATTTTCCGATCCAGCTCAATCACTACTTTACGAAGTCCTATCAGGAATATGTGATGAAGCGGTCAAAGGGAGATGTCTTTTTTAAGACGAATCCGCACGATGAGGAATACTTTTATTTTCATGAAAATCTCTGTACGGCCCAGGATCATTCTGCATACAAGTATCTGATCAGGCTGAAACGGCAGATGAACCGGAAATAACAGAACGATAAGTGCTTCGATGGCAGCAGATATGCCGGAGAAGCACTGTTTGATATTTATACGGAAGAGAGACAAAGAAGGGGGACAAGCATGGCTGAGACAAGTTTAAAGAAACAGATCATGTCCGGAATGGTGTGGAAGTTTGCAGAGCGTTTTATTGCACAGGGCGTTTCCTTTGTAGTATCGCTGGTGCTGGCGCGCATCCTGATGCCATCGGACTACGGAATTATCGCGATCATCAATGTGTTTATCACGATCGCCGATGTGCTGCTGACCAGCGGTCTGAATACGGCGCTGATCCAGAAGCAGGACGTGGACGAGCTTGATTTTTCCACGATATTTTACTGCAACTTTATCCTTGGAATGGGACTTTATGCGATCCTTTTCGTGGCGGCTCCGTTTCTTGCCACTGCATATAAGATGCCGTTGTTAAAGCAGGCGATCCGCGTTTTTGCGATCCGTCTGCCGATTTCTTCTTTCCAGTCGATCCAGACGGCATATATTTCCCGTAAAATGGACTTTAAGCGGTTCTTTTTCTCGACGATCATCGGAACGCTGGTCTCTGCAGTGGTTGGAATCGTGATGGCACTGAAAGGTGCAGGCGTATGGGCACTGATCGCACAGTATCTGACTAACACGATCATCGATACGCTGTTCCTGTTTGTGACGGTGCGCTGGCATCCGAGGCTGATGTTTTCGTGGAAGCGTGCGAAGCCTCTGATCGCCTATGGAAGCAAGGTTATGATGACCGACCTGATCGGAACGATCTTTAACAATCTGGGTGATTTTATTGTGGGACTGCGTTATACGACGGCAGATCTGGCTTATTATACCAAAGGAAAGCAGCTTCCGATGCTGCTCAAGACAAATATCAGTACGGCACTGATCAGTGTACTTTTCCCGGGGATGTCCCAAGTGAATGATGAGAATGAAAAAGTGAAGCTTTTGTCCAGACAGAGCGTGCGTATGTTAAGCTACATTATCTTTCCGCTGATGGCGGGGATGATGGTTGTGGCAAGACCGCTGACGATCGTGCTTTATACCAGCAAATGGATCGCGATGGTGCCGTTCGTCTGGGTGGTATGTCTGGAGGCGGTGATCTCGGTGCCCGGAACCGTGGCACTCCAGTGTGTCAAAGCGGTCGGACGCAGCGATATGATGCTTTATTCGGAATTTGTCAAGAAACCGATCTTTTTAATTTCTATATTTGTGGCACTTCATTTCGGGATCATGGCAGTGGCACTGACGCTGCCGGTCAATGCGCTGATCGAGCTTGTGATCAACAGCTATATGACCGGGAAAACGATCCGCTATCACATCGGAGAGATCCTGGCGGATGCGTTTCCTGCATTTGCACTGTCAGCTCTCATGGGAGCGGCTGTCTATGGTATTTCCCTGCTGTCCTGGCACAATCTTGTGCTGGAGCTTTTCGTGCAGGTTATTGCCGGTGGAATCTGTTATATAGTGCTGTCATGGATTTCACATAACCCGGAGTTTGGGATGATCCTTCGCGTGATAAAGTCACGCAAAGCCAGTCAATAAGCTTCATGTACTGCTTTTCGAGTACATGGATGCGGATCAGCTCGATCAGGGAGCAGACGATAAAGACAAGCAGGACCACCACGATCGAATAAGGGATCAGAAGCCTGTCTTCCGCAAATGCGGCGTTTCGGAAAATATGACGCCAGAGGAATGGACGTACATAGCTGTTATCGTGGATGAGGTAAACGCCGAAGGTTGTTGCGGAGATCAGATTGATCGCCGGAATGTACGGCATTTTGATCTTGGAAAATCCCAGAAACATTGTGATCGAGATCAGCACGATCGGAATCTGATGCATCTCATAGAAGAAGGTGGCATTCATGCCGAAGAACGGCAGCCTCAGTCCGAGGAAGTCGAAAACGACAGCGGAGCCGAAGGTCAGCAGGATCAGGAAGCCGGACACCAGCAGATAGGTACGTCCCGTGATCGTTGATTCCTTGGCGTGAAGCCGGATGTAGCCACTGATCAGATACAGGTAAATGAACCAGAGCAGGTCGTTGCATTCCCATGTCTCGTAGAGAAAGGTCGGGACAATGCACCAGCAGAAGGTCATCAGTGCAAGCATCTGCAGATAAGTTGTCCTGTCAAAGGAGCGGATCGCCTTATTGATAAAAGGTGACAGCAGATAGAGTACAAAGTAGCCGCTTGCGAACCACCAGCGGTCATAGGTGATCGGAAGTGCGCTCTTGACCAAATCTTTTACACTAAACGGTGTCAGTCTTAAAACGACAAATAATACATAGATCAGAACAGAATAAGTAAAGATCTGGATCCACATCTTGATCACTTTATTGATCTTCAGAGAATCTGCCGTGATCAGAAAATATCCCGAGATCAGTACGAAAACATCGACACCGATCTTGCCGCCGATCTGGATAAATTGGATCCAAAGCCGGTTTATTGTGACCGTATTGATCGGAAAATCAAAATTCCCATGTACGGAAAAATGATGCGCAACGATCATGATCATTGTGATGATGCGCAAAAGCTCGATATTGGACTGGCGTTTTTGCGCCGGAGCCGCTGTTGTATTTGCAGAAATTTCCTGATTCATTTGTAATATCCTTTCTTGTAAAACCCCAATAAAATATACCCATATACTTCTATTTTAACTGAGATCGGAGCGATATGCAATAGGAAGAAACAGCCGGATCATCCGTTGACTCCCCTGCTGCGGGAGAAGGCGGAAATACTGCGTCTGCCGTGTGCCTGAAAACGGTCGGATCGTTTTGTGTTATCGGTTGTCAGATTCAAGCCGTGATGGTATAATGAAAATTGGAGTTTTTTGACGATTCACGATTGAGAAAAGGGGTGTTTCATGAAGGCGGAAACAATAAAAAATAAGTTAAAACGTCCGGAGAACCGGAAGACCGTGATGGATCTGGGAATCCTGCTGCTTCTGGTTACGATAGCGGCGTGCATTGCGTATGGCGTCAATGGCATTTACCCGTTTGGAAGCAAGTCGATCGCCCGCGGTGACATGGTTCAGCAGACGATCCCGGCAGGAATGTATTATGTATGGGATGTGCTGCACGGAAAGGCAAGCCCGTTTTTTACCTGGAATTCAGGTCTTGGCATGAACATTTCCGGAGCGGTTTCTCTGGGAGCGCTGTTCAGCCCGCTCAATCTCTTTTTATATTTTTCAACGAGAGCGTATCTGTATTATTTTGCTAATATTCTGATGATATTGAAAATGATCGCGATCGCATATGCGATGTATTTCTATCTGCGCAAATATGACATGGAGCGCATGGCATATGTGGCAGGTGCAGCTGTTTATGCATTCGGAGCGGCATCCTTAGTACATTTCCAGATCATGCTCGTAATGGACGTGGCGTTTCTGCTGCCGCTGATCATGATCGGAATTGACCGGCTTTATGAGAATAAGGGCTGTCTTTACTTTATCATTGTATTTACGCTGGCGATGATGGTGGATGTTTATACCGGCTGTATTACATTGCTTTTTATTCTGTTATCCTCAGGAATCCGCACCTTTGTCGATTCTGCAAAAGAGAAGGAAGAGAAGAAGCGGTGGATTCTCCGGCTCGGCGTATCCGTACTCGTCTCCCTGCTTTTAAGCGCAGTGGTCGTGATCCCGGCACTTCGCAGTATTGCTGAGGCACCACGAAGCGGTGACGGAGATTATCTGGCAACTTATGCAACGGCACTGCAGGCACAGTGGAGCAGCTACGAGTGGAGTATGGTCCGCCGCATGTGCGTCAACATGGCACTGCCGTTTGCATGTATTATTGGCTTCTTTGTTGTGGGGAATGGACAGAAAGGGGAGCGCCGGAAGTATAAGGGTCATATGATCCTGACTTTGTTGATGCTTGTATCCATGATCATCCCTTCGGTGGAGCTTTTGTGGCATGGCGGCAGCAGAGCAAGCTGGCCGGTTCGCTTTATCTATGTGGTATCCTTTGTGTTGATCGATTTTGCGGCATTGTTATATCAGAATCATCGCGAGAAGGACGAGACGCAGAAGGAGGATGTGTTCCGCAGCCTTTGTATTGCCTGTGTCTGCCTCGCTGCAGCGCTGATCGCGGGCCGAGTTATTTACAAAGCATACGCGGCATATTGCGGTCATTCTTCCTATGCGACACTTGGCGATGGATTTTTATGTCTTGTGATCGAGGCAGTTTTTGCAGGTCTGTATCTGTTTATCTTAAAGAGTCACAAGCGCAAGACGGCAGTGCTGGTGCTGATGTGTGCGCAGCTTGTTGCAACCTCGGTCATCTGCTTTGCAACCAACAAGGAGAATGCAACCGTATTTTCCTCCGAATATCTGGAGGCTGCCAATAACGCAGGCAAGAGCGTTACGACAGATATCAAAGACTTTGAACGAATCAAGAATACCGATTATAAGATCGATCATATTGATTATGCACTTGTCATGGGACAGGAAGCGATTTCAAATTACTGGCATGTGATCAATCCGGATCTGCAGCCGAACTTTGCGGCACTCGGCTATTCCATCAACTGGACACAGCTTTTGGATGCCGGCGGAACGATCTTTTCCGATACGCTGTTACATATCCAATATGATCTAAGCTACCGTAATCTTCCGGAGAGCATGTATTCTCTGTGCGAGAATGTGGAGGGCTATAACGGAGATCAGATCGGACTTTACAAGAATAATCTGGAGCTGCCGTTTGCCATTGGTACGGATACCTATGAATTATCTGCGGGCAGCGATCTGTTCAGTACTCAGAACAGTCTGTTTTCAGCAATCACAGGAAGCAATGAGACGTTGATCCGGGATGTGAGCGGCGAACTTGATACGACGGATCTTACCTATGAGACGAATGTGACCGGTGGGCGTAAGGTGTTATATTTCTATGGCACGAACAACACGGATCTGCAGGAGACCATCACGGTCAACGGTCAGGAGGTATATATTCCAAATTCTGATTCTTCCGAAAATACCAGCTATCCGGTGGACTTTGGCAATGGTCTGATCTGCCTTGGAAGCTTTGAAAATGAGAGCGTTTCGGTTGAATTTAACGGCGAGGCGGATCTTTCCCAGCTTCATATCGGCTGGCTTGACTATGATCTTCTGACCGGGGCGGTAAAGGAGATTCAGGATCAGAATCCGAAGATCACAACGCTGAAGCAGAAGAACAGCGGCGTGAAGCTTAAGCTGGACAATGTGACGAAGAGTAATGTGTTCCTTCCGATTTCCTATGATAAAGGATGGAGCTGCAAGGTCAACGGTAAGAAGGTCGAGATCGGTTCGATCGATGGAATGCTTTCTATTCCTGTAGAACAGGGAAGTGACAATATCGTATTAAAATACCGCCCAAGCGGCAGAACGCCGGGACTGATCATTTCGCTGATCACGCTGCTTATCTGCGTGGCAGGCCGGTATCTGTTCAAGAAGGGAATCGTAAAGCAGGATCAAAAGACAGAAGGCGTGCTTGGAAGCATTGCGTATGACATATATGGGGTTGTGTATGCGCTGTTTATCGCACTGCTGTTTATTGTACCAATACTCTGTTATCTGAGGCAGATTCTGGTACTCATACAATCATAGAAACGGAAAGGTATGGTGATGATTTGAAAGTTGTACTTTTAGCAGGGGGAAAGGGAACCCGTATCTCAGAGGAGTCCCAGTATAAGCCGAAGCCGATGGTGGAGATCGGAGGCAATCCGATCCTCTGGCATATTATGAAGGAATATTCCTACTACGGATTTAATGAATTTATTATCTGCGCAGGCTATAAGCAGCACATGATCAAGGAGTGGTTCTCAAACTATTTCCTGTATCACAGCGATGTGACCTTTGATTATACGAACGGACAGAAGACAGTGATGGTACACGACCACCGCTGCGAGCCGTGGAAGGTGACGGTGGTGGACACCGGACTGGAGACGATGACCGGTGGCAGAGTGAAGCGCATTCAGCCGTATGTGGGGGATGAGACATTTATGCTGACCTACGGGGATGGCGTGTGTGATGTCGATATTGCCAAGTTGTTAGAGTTCCATCGAAACCACGGCAAGAAGGCAACGCTGACTGCCGTTATGCAGGAGCAGCAGAAGGGCGTATTAAATATTGGCGGCGACAATGCCGTGAAGTCGTTCCGTGAGAAGAATATTTCGGACGGAGCACCGATCAATGCAGGATATATGGTATTAGAGCCGGATATCTTTGATTACATTGACGGAGATGATACCATTCTGGAGAGGGAGCCGTTGGAACGTCTTGCTGCGGAGGGTGAGCTGATGTCTTATATGCATCGCGGTTTCTGGCAGTGCATGGACAACAAGCGTGAGATGGACATGCTGGAGCAGTACCTGCGCACCGGCAATGCACCATGGAAGAAATGGAACGATTAACCGGAAAGGATATATAGAAATGGACGTATCATTTTATAAAGGAAAACGTGTGCTGGTAACAGGACACACAGGCTTTAAGGGAAGCTGGCTCTGCCGGATCCTGATCAAGGCGGGCGCAGAGGTGACCGGCTACTCACTGGAGCCGCCGACGGACCCGGATCTGTTCTCATTGGCGGATCTGGCACCGCATATGAATTCAGTGATCGGAGATATCCGTGATCTGAACCATTTAAAGGAGGTCTTTGAAAAGACGCAGCCGGAGATCGTGCTTCATCTCGCGGCACAGCCGATCGTGCGGGATTCCTATAAGGATCCGGTTTACACCTACGAGACCAATGTGATGGGAACCGTCAATATCTGTGAATGTGTCAGACAGAATCCGTGCGTAAAGAGTTTCCTGAATGTCACGACCGATAAGGTCTATGAGAATAAAGAATGGGAGTGGGGCTACCGCGAGAATGAGCCGCTTGATGGCTTTGATCCGTATTCCAACAGCAAATCCTGTTCCGAGCTTGTCACACACAGCTACATCAACTCGTTTTTTGCAGACCGTGATCTGGCAGTCTCCACAGCGAGAGCAGGCAATGTGATCGGCGGAGGCGACTTTGCCAACGACAGGATCATCCCGGACTGCGTGCGTGCGATGCAGCGGGGGGACACTATCGGCGTAAGGAATCCGTATTCCACCAGACCATTCCAGCATGTACTGGAACCGCTTGGCGTTTATCTTTTGATCGCACAGAAGCAGTATGAGGATAAGAGCTATGCAGGATTTTATAACGTGGGACCGGATGAGTGCGATTGCGTGACGACCGGCGAGCTGACCGACCTGTTCTGCAAGTGCTGGGGCGATGGTGCTGCATGGGAGAACCAGGCGGAGGAGAATGCACCGCATGAGGCGAATTTCCTCAAGTTAGACTGCAGCAAGGTAAAGCGTGTCTTTGGATGGACACCGCGGTGGCACATTGAGGAGTGCATGGAAATGACATGCCGCTTCAGCAAGGTATGGCTGGCAGGCGGTGATATTCCGGCAGAGATGGACCGGGAGATCGACGAGTTTTATAGTACGAAGAGCAGACGGTAATACATGACACCTGTTGGGGCAAAGAGATTGACTTCGACAGAATTTTAGAGAGATATGTATGTGAATATATAGAATGGAGGCAGTATGTTCGAAAATAAGACAGAGCAGCAGGCAAAGGAAGAAATCCTGAAAATGGTCGCAGAATACTGTGACACATATCACAACAAGAAGGAGTATCATGAGGGGGACCGGATCCTGTATGCATCCCGTGTATACGATCATGCGGAGATGTGCAATCTTGTGGATTCCGCATTGGAGTTCTGGCTGACCGCCGGGCGTTATACCGATGAATTTGAGAAGAAGTTTGCAGAATATCTGGGCGTGCGTTACTGTGCGCTGGTCAACTCCGGATCGTCTGCAAATTTAGTCGCTTTTATGACACTGACCTCACCGCTTCTTGGTGACCGCAAGATCAACCGCGGGGATGAGGTGATCACGGTGGCAGCGGGATTTCCGACAACGATCGCAGCAATGATCCAGTACGGTGCCGTGCCGGTATTTGTGGATATGACGATTCCTCAGTACAACATTGATGTGACACAGCTTGAGGCAGCACTTTCCGACAAGACGAAGGCGGTCATGATCGCACATACGCTCGGCAATCCGTTTGATCTTGCCGCAGTCAAGGCATTTTGTGATAAGCATAATCTCTGGCTTGTTGAGGACAACTGCGATGCGCTGGGTTCCACCTACACGATCGACGGTGTCACAAAGCAGACCGGCACCATCGGAGATATCGGAACATCAAGCTTCTATCCGCCACATCATATGACGATGGGAGAGGGAGGTGCCGTTTATACCGACGATCCGTTATTAAACAAGATCATCCGCTCCATGCGTGACTGGGGGCGTGACTGCATCTGTGCGTCCGGCCGTGACAATATGTGCGGTCACCGCTTTGACGGACAGCACGGAGAGCTTCCGTTCGGTTATGATCATAAGTATGTATATTCTCATTTTGGATATAATCTCAAGGCAACCGATATGCAGGCGGCTGTCGGCTGTGCGCAGCTCGAGAAGTTCCCTTCCTTTGTGGAGCGCAGAAAGCATAACTTCAGCCGTCTGAAGGAAGGACTTAAGTGCGTGGAGGACAAGCTGATCCTTCCGGAGCCATGTGAGAATTCAGACCCCAGCTGGTTCGGCTTCCTGCTGACCTGCCGTGAGGGCGTTGAGAAGAATACCGTGGTACAGTATCTGGAGAAGGAAGGCGTGCAGACACGTATGCTGTTTGGCGGTAATATGCTAAAGCAGCCTTGCTTTAGCGAGCTGAAGAAGTCCGGCGAGGGCTATCGTGTGATCGGCGATCTGCCGGTGACAGATCAGATCATGACGGACACATTCTGGATCGGTGTTTATCCGGGAATGACCGATGAGATGATCGACTATATGATTCGTAAGATCAAGGAAGCAGTAGAACAGTAAAATACGGCGAAGCGATCGTATGCACCGGCAGCCGGACTGTCCGGCGAAGGAGCATATGGCAGGAAGAGCCGAAGGAATATATTTTGACCGGCATCCCGCAGAAGCAGGAGCGTGAGCGTCAGATGGAGGCAGCATGAAACAACGATTAGCAGATTATGTAGCAGATTTTTTGGTAGATCATGGAATTACAGACTGTTTTATGGTGACAGGCGGCGGTGCCATGCATCTGAATGATGCACTTGGACACAAGGAAGGCATGCACTGTCTTTACAATCATCATGAGCAGGGCTGTGCCATTGCGGCAGAGGCGTATTCCCGCATTCATAACAGGATGGCGGCACTCTGTGTGACCACCGGACCGGGCGGAACCAATGCAATTACCGGCGTGGTTGGCGGATGGCTTGATTCCGTGCCGATGTTCGTGATCTCCGGACAGGTCCGTTATGACACGACAGCACGTTATATGAGCCGGTTCACGGATGGATTGCCGCTTCGTGCCGTGGGCGATCAGGAGTTTGATATTACAAAATCTGTCGACAGCATGTGCAAATATGCCGTGATGATCGAGGATCCGATGCAGATCCGTTATGCGTTGGAGAAGGCATATCATCTGGCAATGACCGGCAGAAGAGGTCCGGTATGGATCGACATTCCGGTGAATTATCAGGGCTGTTATATTGAGACGGACGATCTGAGAGGCTACGATCCGGCGGAGGATTCCGCAAAGATGCCGGTTTCGGTAGCACAGAGTGTGATCGATCAGGTCATCGAAAAGGTACGTCAGGCGAAACGTCCGGTACTTTATGCGGGCAATGGCATCCGGCTTTCCGAGGGCTATGAGGCATTCCGAAGTGTTGTGGAGAAGCTTGGCATTCCGGTGGCAACCTGCTGGGATTCGATCGATGCGATCGAGACGGCACATCCGCTTTATGTAGGCCGTGGTGGCATCATGGGTGACCGTGCCGGCAACTTTGCCGTGCAGAATGCAGATCTTGTGCTTGCTGTCGGAAACCGTCTGTCCATTCGTCAGGTCGGCTACAATTGGAAGACCTGGGCGAGAGAGGCGTATGTGATCGACGTTGATGTGGATCCGGCAGAGCTTAAGAAGACCACGATCCATGTGGACATGCCGGTCTGTGCGGACGCAAAGGATTTCTTCGAGAAAATGGATCAGACCTTATCCGGCGAGACGCCTGTATTTACCGGACAGGACTGGGTAAGCCGCTGTCAGAACTGGAAGAAAGATTATCCGGTTACGCTGCCGAAGCATTGGGAAGAGGATGGCAGCTACGCCAATGTATATGCATTTATCAATTATCTGAGTGAAAGCCTGCCGGAGGGCAATCTGACCGTTGTTTCAAACGGAAGTGCCTGCGTGGTGGGAAGCCATAACTATGTGATCCAGAAGGATGCACGTTTTATCATTAACAGTGCGATCGCCAGCATGGGCTACGGTTTGCCGGCAGCTATCGGTGCCTGTGTGGCAAATGATCGTAAGGACACGATCTGTATTGAGGGCGATGGAAGTATCATGATGAATCTGCAGGAGCTGCAGACGGTACTGACAAACAAGCTTCCGATCAAGCTGTTCCTGATCAACAATCAGGGCTATCATTCCATCCGTCAGACGCAGAACAATCTGTTCAGCAATCATTGCAAGGTCGGAATCGGACCGGAGAGCGGCGATCTGTCATTCCCGGAGTTTGAGAAGCTTTCTCAGGCATTTGGATACACATATTATCAGGCACACAGCAACGAAGAAATGAAGAAAGTAGTTGATAAGACGCTGGCAGAGGAGGGACCTGTATTCTGTGAGATCTTCGTTTCACCGACACAGAACTTCGAGCCGAAGAGCGCAACAAAGCGTCTGGAGGATGGCAGTCTTGTGAGTCCGCCGCTGGAGGATCTGGCACCGTTCCTTCCAAGGGAGGAAGTGCTTGCCAACCTTCTGATCCCGCCGGTAGAGTAGGACGATAAACAACAGAAAGGCAGAAAGAAGATGAAAAGGATTGTAGTGACCGGACCGACCGGAGCCATCGGCACCGCATTGATCCGGGAATGTATTGCAAAGGATATTGAAGTCTATGCCATTGTCCGTCCGCATTCGGCGAGAGCGGCACGGATTCCGGAGGATGCACATGTCCATCTTGTGGAGTGTGATCTTTCGGGACTTGGCGATCTGGACGTGTCCGACATTCCGCCCTGCGATGTGTTCTATCATTTCGGGTGGGCGGCAACGATTGGCGATGCCCGCAATGATATGAGGCTGCAAACGGATAATATCCGTTATACGATCGAGGCGGCAGGACTGGCGGCGAGAATGGGCTGCGAGGCGTTTGTCGGCTCCGGCTCCCAGGCAGAGTATGGCAGAGTAGAGGGAAATCTGACACCGCAGACACCGGCATTTCCGGAGAACGGTTACGGCATGGCGAAGCTTTGTGCCGGTCAGATGAGCCGTATCGAATGCGAAAAGCTTGGGCTGCGCCATGTGTGGACGCGTATCTTAAGCATTTACGGACCATGCGACAGCGATAAGACCATGGTCACGACCACGATCCGAAAGCTTCTTGACGGGCAGATACCTGCCCTGACCAAAGGAGAACAGCAGTGGGATTATCTGTACAGCAGGGATGCAGCGAGAGCTATGATCGCACTTGGCGAGAAGGGACAGCATGGAAAGGTGTACTGCATCGGCAGCGGAACAGCACGCCCACTCAAAGAATATATTGAGCAGATCAGAGATCTGATCGACCCGGAGGCAGGGCTTGGCTTCGGTGAGATCCCGTATGGCGCGAGACAGGTTATGTATCTGTGTGCCGATATCTCTGAGCTCACAAAGGATACCGGATTTGTACCACAGACAGATTTTCGTACCGGCATGACCGAGACGATCGCGTGGATGAAGTCGGAATGGAGGCAGCATGAAAACAATTAGTGTAATGATACCTTGTTATAACGAGGAAGAAAATGTAAAAGCGATCAGTGAGGCGGTGATCCGTGAGATCACAACGAATCTGCCGTCCTATGATTATGAGATTTTGTTTATTGATAACGATTCCACAGACCGTACCAGAGAGTATCTGCGGGAGATCTGTGCCGACAATTCAAAGATCAGAGCAATCTTTAATGCAAAGAATTTCGGACAGTTCAACTCTCCGTATTACGGAATCTGCCAGACGAGCGGTGACTGCACGATCTGCCTGTGTTGTGATTTCCAGGATCCGGTGGAAATGATCCCGCGTCTTGTTGAGGAGTGGGAGAAGGGTGCCAAAATCGTCTGTGCGATCAAGACGACCAGCAAGGAAAATAAGATCATGCGTTTCCTTCGCACCTGTTATTACAAGATGATCAAGAAGATGTCTGATGTGGAGCAGATTGAGCATTTCACCGGCTTTGGTCTTTACGACAAGGGCTTTGTGGATGTACTGCGCAATCTGGACGATCCGACACCGTTCCTGCGCGGAATCGTCGCAGAGCTTGGCTATAAGCGTGTGGACGTGCCGTATGAGCAGCAGAAGCGCCGCGCCGGCAAGACGCACAACAACTGGTTCACTCTTTACGATGCAGCGATGCTCAGCTTTACTTCATACACGAAGGCGGGTCTTCGTCTGGCAACAATCGTGGGCTTTATCATGTCCGCGATCAGCCTTGTGGTCGCCTTTGTATATCTGATTTTAAAGCTTCTTTACTGGGATCGCTTTGTGGCCGGTATGACACCGATCCTGTTAGCCGTGTGCATCCTTGGTTCGGTTCAGCTGTTCTTTATCGGATTTCTGGGCGAGTATGTGCTCAGTATCAATAAGCGTATGATGAAGCGTCCGCTTGTAATTGAGGAGGAGCGCATTAACTTTGACAAGGATAAGACAGGAAATAAATAATGAAATATATAGAAGATAAAAATATTCGTGCCGTTTTGTTTGATCTGGACGGCACGATCTACTATGGAAGTAAGCTGATACCGGGGGCGGATGAGGTAGTACGCCGGTGCCGTGAGCTTGGCAAGCAGGTTTACTTCATGACAAACAATTCGACCAAAACAAGAAAACAGATCTGGGAGAAGCTGACCGGCATGGGGCTTGCCTGCAGCTATGAGGAGGTTTATACCGGCAGCTATGCCGCAGCGCTTTATGCACATCAGATGGGCTACAAGACCGTATACATTATGGGAAGCGATGCGCTGGCAGAGGAGTTTGCAGGGCTCGGTGTTACGGTTTCCGATCATGCGGAGGTTGTGATCGTGGGCTATGATATGGATTTCAATTATCAGAAGCTGACGGATGCGTTGCAGGTAGCACTGCGGGCGGACAAGATCATTGCCTGTAATCTCGAGCATCATTATCCGGGCGAGAATGCGAAGCGTATGCCGGGCTGTGGTGCGATGGTCGGCGCGCTGGAGGGAAGCCTTGGACGAAAGGTGGACTACTCGGTCGGAAAGCCTAATCCGCTGCTGATGGACATTATCTGTCAGGACAAGGGCTTAAAGCCGGAGGAGATCATTGTGGTCGGAGACACCTATGCGAGTGATATCGTCATGGCACATAAGTACGGGAGCCGGGCGGTTTATATCGGGGAGGAATCCCATGAGGACACCAACTGTGTCCGGAAGATCAGCGAATTGCTGCAATAGATGCAAAGGGGGCATTTTAGATGAGCAGGATAAATTTACTGGATTGTACACTGCGTGACGGCGGTTATGTCAATGACTGGCATTTTGGAAGAGATGCCATTTTCAATATTGGCAAGAAGATTGTTCTCGCGGGGATTGAATACTTCGAGATCGGTTTCGTCAGAGAATGCGAATACAGCAAGGATTATTCGCTGTTTGACGGCAACGACAGCGTGCGGGATATGATCGCACCGAAGAATCCCGACACCCATTATGTCGGCATGATCGATATGGGGCGGCCAATCCCGTTAGAGAAGCTTGGAAAACGCGTGCCGGACGGCTTTGATGTATTCCGTGTGATCTTCAAGAAAAGCAAGATCGAGGAGGCGTACAATTACATTCAGGAGCTGGAAAAGCTGGGCTACGATGTCTTTGCGCAGGCAGTGGGAACCGACAATTATACCGACAGTGAATTTATCGCGCTGATCGAGAAGTTCAACCGGCTCCCGATCAAGGCATTTTATATTGTGGACAGCTTCGGTCTGATCAAGAAAAAGGACTTTGTCCGTCTGGCGCAGATTGCCGATCATAATCTGCGGGAGGACATTATGCTCGGGTATCATTCCCACAACAACATGCAGCAGGCGATGGGCAATGCCTCCGCCTTTACGGAAATGCATCTGCACCGCGACATCATTCTGGACGCCTGCGTGTTTGGTATGGGACGTGGCGCCGGCAATCTGAATCTGGAGCTTTTCGCCGAGTACATGAACGAGAACTTCGACAAGCAGTACCGCATTGAGCCGATGCTTGAGATCATTGACGAGTATCTCAACGACATTTACCGGGAGCATTTCTGGGGATATTCCCTGCCGCTGTATCTGTCTGCCGCCAACGGCTGCCACCCGAACTATGCGATCTACTTCGCGTCCAAGGGAACGCTGACCGTCAAATCCTACAATGAGATCTTAAAGTCGATCCCGAAGGAGGACAAGGCGCTTTACAATAAGGATAAGGCTGAGGCGATTTACAAGCAGTATCAGGAAAATTATATCGATGACCGTGAGGCTGTCGAGAAGCTGGAGCAGGAGCTTTCGGGCAGAGAGGTGCTTCTTCTGGGATCGGGCAAGAGCCTGATGCAGCAGAAAGCGCAGGTCGAGGAATACATCCGTGAAAAGAATCCGGTCGTGATCGGGCTGAACTTCGTTCCGGCTGACTTTGCCTGTGATTATGCGTTCATCTGCCATATGCGCCGCTACAAAAACATTACCGATGATTCCGTCAGAAAGATCATCACCTCCAATCTGCGCGAGGCAAAGGACTACGAATACATGTTAAACTTCGCAAGCTATTCTTCCCAGGAACCGGCGATCATGGAAAACTCCGGTCTGATGTGCCTGCATTTCCTGCTGCACATCGGGATGCCGCAGGTTGTCATTGCCGGGCTGGATGGCTACGATATCCGAAACCACGGCAACTACGTCAACAGCGGTCTGGAATATGACTTCTCCGCAGAGCAGCTCAAGGAGCGCAACGAGCTGATCGCCGCAGAGCTGAACCGGTTGCAGGAGAAGATGAAAATTACATTCCTGACCGACAGCATTTATAAGAAATAGACCCTGCGGGGATTAGACAAGAATAAGAATAGAAATTCTGCAGAGTAATGAGAAGTAGAATACAACAATACGGGGGAAAAGAGATGACAGAAAAGAAACAGACGAAGATGGAGCTGCTGATCCAGTTTATTAAATTCGGGATCGTAGGTGTCACCAATACAGTCGTATCCTATGTGATCAATGTTGCAACCCTGTTCCTGCTGGGACATGCGCACATATTCCAGCGCTGGGATTACATCATAGCCAACACCGTGGCGTTTATTCTCAGTGTGCTGTGGTCATTTTACTGGAACAACAAGCTGGTATTTAACATGGAGGGAACCTCCTGGAAGGAGCTTTTGCAGGCACTGATCAAGATGTATCTGTCCTACGCATTCACCGGAATTATTCTGAGCAACGTGCTGTCATATCTGTGGATCGATGTGCTCCACATCTCCAAATACATTGCCCCGCTGATCAACTCGATCATCGGCGTGCCGATCAACTTTGTACTCAATAAGTTCTGGGCGTTCCAGGGAAAATAGGAATGGTACGGAGGCGCGATCGGTGCGGTTTATGTTTGACAACCCTCTATGGGAATGATAGAATAAACAGGATTTGTCATAGATGTGGCAGATTCCTTTTATATAACTGCGGATGTGATGGAATTGGCAGACATGCAAGATTTAGGTTCTTGTGCCGCGAGGCGTGCAGGTTCAAATCCTGTCATCCGCATAACAGGCTTCAATCCCTTTGTTTATAAGGGCTTGGAGCTTTTTTTGATTTTGGATTTGTCTTCGAAGCAGAGTGGAAAATAACGATTTGACATCAACGCTGACATCAACGGGAATGAAAGGAGGAACAGAGGATCTTCTTATCAGAGGGTGAAAAGATGGCTGCCGGTTGTGAAAAATTGGATTGGAAAATGGGAAAAGCTCCATTTCCATTTTTATATTTCGCAAAATTGGCGGCTATGATAAAATGGTGAAAGAGACAGATATATGCGGGGTTTGGCAAAAGACTGAAATTTGGAAATTGGAAAGGTTTTTATATATCAATTTCCGAAAAATTTATGCTTTGCATAGATTATAACGTGCTAATTCAAAAGGGGGAGGAAACCACATGAAATATCTTGCAGATCAAATTGGTGAGGAATACCAGAATTGGAAAGATGATGACATTGTGCTTATTACAGCACCAACCGGTATTGGAAAGACGACGTTTATATTGAAAATTTTGTTACCTTATATAATGCAGAAGGGGGGCAGAATGTTATATCTAGTGAATCGAAAAGTGTTAAAGGAACAATTACAGGAGGAGCTTGATGATATCAAAAATGAGTATTTGTTACAGGGTAATGGAATGAGTTCAATTGATCGATACATTACAATTGATACATACCAACAGTATGAAAAAATGATATTAAGATCAGGTGCGGTATTCGCTGTCAACAGTCTTCAGAAGTATTCGGTTTTGGTATGTGATGAAAGCCATTACTTTTTCGCAGACAGTTCGTTCAATACATATACCGAGCTGTCGTATGATTTATTACGGGTTGCTTTTGTGAACAAATTGCAGATTTATATGTCGGCAACGATGCAAAACATGGAGGAGTTCATCAATAAACGGTATTTTTGGAGTTCATTCAGATATCAATATTTACATCGCGGTAAAGTTCAGACTAAATCAATAAATGTTGAACGAGATTATTCGTATATTCGACTAAAATACTTTAATACAAAGGAGGAAATGAAAAACATAGTAACGGATTCTTCTCATGCGGAGAAATGGCTGATTTTTACAGATTCGATTGAAGCGGGAAAAACTTTGTGTAATGAAATTAAGGAACGGGTAGCAAATCAGGCTGATGTCGGTTACATCGATGCAAAATATGCTTTAGATGAGGATAGCAAGGAGATTATAGATGAGATTACAAAGGATAATTATACAAAAAAACGTATTCTAATTGCCACGGCTGTTATTGATAATGGTATTTCTATTAAAGATGAGGAATTACGAAATATTGTTATCATGGCAGATACGGAGGAAACTTTTGTGCAGATGCTTGGCAGGAAAAGACCTGATGGGCAGAATTTGCTCGTTTACATATGCAAACGAGACAGGAGATATTTCGAAAGGCGATTGCGTTATGTGCGGCAGGTTCTAAAATTTTATGACGAACAGGCGGTTTATTTGAATCAAATGTTTCAGGACTTCTCAAGCGAGGATTATGTGTTTCCATTTGTCAAAAACTTTATAGCATATGGAAAAATCCCACAACAAAACAATCAACAAGTGTACTTTCCGTTTTATATTCAGCAAACAATTTTAGAGAGTATTGTAACAGGGAACAGGATGTCTGATTATGCCAAAAAATTACTGTACCCCATCGGTGGTCTATATGCTGTAAACAGTTTTTCGTTAAAACGTTTTCGTACACTTATGGTTTTTTATCAGGAAATGCTACAAAAAATATCGGAGGACGAAGATGCGTTTGTCAAACAGCAGGCTTCCTGGCTAGGTATTAATGAAGAAAAGGTGTCGATGGCTATTCAAGAGTCAAAAGAGGAACTGGACGAAATGCACAGAAATCAAATTATCGAAATTTTGACAAGTCAAGGATACGTTGGAAAAGAATTGTCCAAAGAAGAGAATATGAAACAATTAAAGCCGGATCTGAAAGAGGATTTGTTATATTTTGCAAAGATCAAGCAGAATTACGATGGAGAAGACGATGCCAAGATTAGGAAAGCATTGAATGCATTGAATAAAAATGATAGGACTATCTCGGAAAAAGATTTTAATCTTTTTATGAAAATATCTGATTTACCATATAATATGAAGAAAAAGGGTGCAGATGTGTTTAAGATTGAAATTATAGAAAAATAATGATCAATGAACTCCAGAGTAATCCATAGAAAAAATATGGAAATAAAATAAAAGGAGTTCATATATGGACAAGATAACATTTAGTGTAACAGAGGCGGCTGAAGTTTTAGGGGTCAGCCGGAGTTTCATGTACCAATTAGTTAAGGAAAACCGAATTCCCAGCTTGAAACTGGGAAACAGAAGATTGATTCCGAAGGAGAGTCTGGAGGCGTGGATCAGAAATAACACAGAAAATAATATATGATTTATTAAGAGTCGTTTCAGTTTGAGCGGCTCTTTTTTGATGGAGGGATTTTTATGAAACGAAGTAATGGTGAAGGAACGTTGTATAGAAGGAAAGACGGTCGTTGGTGTGGGGCGTATTACGATGAGGCACCCGTACCGCGGCGGCATTTTGTATATGGAAAGACACAGACAGAAGTTAAAAGGAAGTTAAAAGAAAGAAAACAGCGGAGGCAGATTGAGAAGAATTGTGAGTTGCCAAATGCACTGGGGGATTGGATTAGATATTATTTAATGAATTATAAGAAAAATGAAATTAAGGAGACTACCTACAACACCTACTGGCGGTATTACGCAAAGCATATAAAAGGTTCTAAAATAGAAAAGATAACTCTTGAAAGGCTTACGACAAATGAGTTACAGCAATTTTATAATGAAAAGCTCAATGATGGATATAATGTAAAGACAGTGAGGCATCTACAAGTCATTATCAATGCAGCATTGGCGCAAGCCGAACAGATGCATTTGATTCACGACAACGTGAATCGCCTTACGACTTTGCCAAAGAAAAAGACGTTTCAGGCATCGGTATTGACCGTGGAGGAGATCAGGACAATTCTTAACGAGACAAGAGAAGAGGAGTTGTATCCGATCATTGTGGTAGTACTTTTTACGGGACTTCGGAAAGGTGAAGTGATGGCGTTAAAGTGGGATAATATAGATTTCGAAAAGAAGATAATACATATTGAGGGGAGTCTCTGCCGAATCGAGACTGCGTTGGGACAGGAAGGGGAAGATGATAAAAAACCAAAATATGTTTATAAAATTCTTCCGCCAAAGACTGAGAAGAGCCGAAGGAATATTCCTTTGTCGGATATTGTTATTGATGCATTAAAGCTACAGAGAGAAAGACAAAATTTTCTAAAAGAAAAGTATAGCCTGATATATGAGGATCGAGGATTAGTATTTTCTCGTAATGACGGGAATTTTGTGGATCAGCGGACTTTTATGAAACGCTACCATGCTTTTTTGGATAAATATCGGATTCATTCGATTCGATTTCATGATTTGCGCCACAGTTTTGCAAGCATGCTGCTGAATGCGGGGGAATCTCCGAAAGTAATTCAAGAGTTGTTGGGGCATTCAACAATCACAACAACTATGGATATTTACGCACATGTTAGTGATGAGGCAAAGGTTCGCACAGTGAATACTTTTGAAAAAATATTGAATTCCAAGGAATCTGTATAACTCGATAGAGGTGGAGAATAATGTATAATAATGAAATATAAAGAATTATAATTTTAGAACATAATAATGAAGCAAGGAAAATGTAAAAAAGTTATACAAATTCCTTGCTTGCTAGGATAGTCGATAATATAGTTTAATCCCTATGGATAAGCTTAAAAAAGAAAGGAAAAGATATGGTACTTACATCAAATAATCAACATACAGTATCGTTAGTAATACGGGTTTCTCCTGATATAAAGGAGCATATCCGTCACAATGCAAAAGCTGCAGGTCAGACCATGTCTGCATTTGTAATAAATAAATGCCTTGGAAATGATTACGGAATCAATACGATTGTGTATCGGACGGAGCTTTTTAATCAGTTAAATCTTTTAAAAGAAATTCATTCTGCTGACGAAGAATCTGTGGAAATTCTTGATAATATTGCAAGTATGATAGGGGGATTTGGTTATGCCGATCGTAAAGATATGTAATGAAAAATATGATACGGTGCAAAAGACCGTCAATTTAATTCATTATGTGATGAATCCGGAGAAAAGAGTCAATAACATTTTTGGATATGGAGGTCTTTATATACATAATGATGTGGTTAATATTGCCCGGCAGTTTGAAGACATCAATACATATTATGGAAAAACGTCAGGAAGTTTAGTTAAGCATCTGATCATATCCTATGATTATCTGGAAGGGCAATGTTCTCCGCAAAACATGAATAAGATGCTGCAGAATTTGTTCAAGCTAGATCTATGCGGTTATTCATATATTTATGCAATGCACGAAGATACACTTCATGCTCATTTTCATATAATCTTTTGCAGTACCAACCTATATACGGGAAGGAAATATAGTGATAATAGGGAAGCAATTTTTGGCATTGCACAGACTTTGAGCCATTATTCTTCTTATATAGGAAATGATGGACGAATGCATAATATAAATTATCAGGTAGTATATGATACAAAAAAAGCATCAGGCTGCGAATAGAGCAGCCTGATAATTCAGATTAAGTAGTTTTCTTTTGTAGATATTTTATGATGCTTTCCTTGGGAATACGCCATGATCGACCGACCCGATAAGCGTTTAATTCACCGCTGTTTAACATTTTATAGATTTGGTTCATGCCGATTCTAAGTATTTCCGCAGCCTCTTCTGGAAGCAATACTAATTCATAATTTTCCAGCATTTTCAGCACCTCCGTATGTGTGATGATAATTTACTATAATGTTCAACGGGTGGTAAAGAATGGTGGTGCAGGGTAATAAAGAAGGGGGAGTCACGGCGTATATATAAGATATATTGAAATTGAAAAAGTAATGAAAATTAAACATATATTATTGTGGTGAAGGGGCGCCAAGCGACGGTTCGCACCCGTAACACACAAAAAATTGGATGTACCATTATAGCTTGATACATCTTTTTTTATGCTCAAAAAAGCGGAAAGGAGAGTGACATATTATGTCAGCAGAAGTCGAAACGATGATGTTTACAGGGAGGGAAAGACCGTGGCATGGTCTTGGGACACAGGTAGAGGAGGCACCGGATTCCAGAGAGGCGTTGATCGCTGCAGGCTTGGACTGGGACGTGGTGCAGAGCCCGGTCTTTACACAGGATGGTGTCAAGGTGCCGGGATACTTTGCAAATGTCCGTCAGCAGGATGGCAGTATCCTGGGGGTGGTCACCAGCCGGTATAAGGTAGTACAGAACAGGGACGCCTTCGCCTTTACAGATGCCCTGCTGGGAGATGGTGTTCGTTATGAAACAGCGGGAAGTTTAATGGGAGGGCGAAAGACATGGATCCTGGCAAAGCTGCCTACCAGGTATATCATTCAGGGAGAACAGATTCTTCCATATCTGGTGTTTAGTAATACACACGATGGATCCGGAGCGATCAAGATCGCAATGACACCGATCCGTGTGGTCTGCAATAACACGCTGAATCTTGCACTGGATACAGCGGATCGCAGCTGGAGCATTCATCATACAGGAGATATTGCAGCAAAGCTGGAGGATGCCAGAGAGACACTTTTTATGGCAGAAGACTACATGAATGAGCTTGGAAAGGGCTTTGAGGATCTGTCCCGAAAGCGTCTGACAGATGCCGCCGTGGATGAGTATATTAAGGAACTGCTCCCGATTGCAGATGATGCTTCCGAGACGACAGAGAAAAATATCCTGCGGCTGCGGAAGGATGTTGCCACCAGATATTTCGATGCACCGGATCTGCAGGGGTTGCGAAAGAACGGATACCGGTTTATCAATGCGGTTTCGGATTTTGCGACACATGCGGCGCCGATCCGCCGGACTAAGAATTATCAGGAGACACTCTTTAACAAGACTATGGATGGAAATCCCCTGACAGACAAGGCATACCGTATGGTGATGGCGGCGTAACAGTGGATAGTTCCAAGATGTCTGTATCAGAAACGTATCACAAACACAGAAGGCATCCGGCTTTTATACCGGGTGCCTTGATTATTTTACCAGGAAAAATTGATCACAGAAAAGGAGTATAACATGACAAGAACAATAACCTATGAGGAGTTTAAGGAAGAGATGTGGAAGAAATTGAGAAGACTTTTTAAAGGGGATCATGAGATTCGTATACAGAAAGTCCGGAAGGTGAATCTGGGCGAGATTGAGGCGTTCAATATCTATAAAAAGAACGGAAAAGATCAGCATTCGCCGAATTTTTATTGCCGGGAACTGTATGAGCGGCACCAGAGAGGATTAGCACTTTCCGTTCTGGCACAGGATATCAAGGAAAAATACCAGATGATGCAGGAAAAGGTGAGCATTGGTCTCATCGGGGATGTCACCCGGTTTGAGGAAGTAAAGAACAAGATCATCTTTACGGTAATAAGCGGGGAGAAGAATAAGGAGCTTCTGGAGGAGATACCGCACCGGGCGTTTCTTGACCTTGCCGTGATCTACCGTATCGTGGTGAAGGAGGAGTGGAACGCCTGCTCCAGTATGAGAGTGACGGAAGGTCTTCTGGAGCAGTGGGGCATTACCGAGGAGGAGCTGTTTGAAACGGCGATGGAGAACATGAAGTACCTCATGCCGGTACAGATGCTTTCTTTTACGGAGATGATACGCTCTCTGACAGGGAAAGGAGAGATCTTGCCGGAGGAGATCACCGAAGAATGTGACGGCGCACCGGAACAGCCAATGTATGTGGTGACAAACTACAGGCGGATCAACGGGTTTGGCAGCATTCTCTATCAGGAGGTGTTAGAGGTGCTTTGCCAGAAACTGCAGTGCGACCACTTGTATATCCTGCCAAGCTCCATCCACGAAGCAATCGTTATGGCACAGAGAGGGGAGAATCATGCAAAGGAACTGAAGGAAATGGTAAAGGCGGTCAACAGGGAGTGTGTATCTGCGGAAGAATATCTTTCGGATTCGGTATATCAGTACCACAGAGCTACCGGAAAGATCAGCATTGCCGCATGACAGGGATAAAGGGAAGAACAGCATTGCTGCGTGACAGCGGAAAGGAAAGGTGACAGGGATGTGTAAGATATTAGCAAAGACAAAGAATATGACGAGGGGGGAATGGCTCAAACTCCGTAAACAGGGGATCGGCGGATCCGATGCAGGAGCCGTGTGCGGGTTAAATCCTTACGTCAGCCCGATGGATGTCTATATGGACAAGACAACAGAGGAGATCCCGGAGCAGGACAAAGATAACGAATCCATGCGGTTAGGGCGGGATCTGGAACAGTATGTCGCAGAGCGGTTCTGTGAGGAGACAGGATTTAAGGTACGCCGCAGCAACCAGATGTATATTCATCCGGAGTATCCGTTTATACTGGCAGATGTGGATCGTCTGATCGTAGGAAAGGAAAACGGATTGATCGGACTGGAATGTAAAACAGCGTCCCCCTATTCTGCGGATAAATGGAAGGACGGGAAAGTACCGGCACATTATCTGGCACAGTGTTATCACTATATGGCTGTCCTGAATGCCAAAGCATGGTATATTGCCGTGGTCATTTACGGCAGGGAGTTTAAGTTTGTCCGGATCGAAAGGGATGAGGAAGTGATCAGGAATCTGATCCGGCTGGAACAGGACTTCTGGCAGGATCACGTAAAGGCAGGTGTTATGCCGGAGCCGGACGGATCAGTGGCAGCAAATGACTTTATCAACAGCTATTTCAAGGACAGCCGGGAAGATCTGTGTGTTCCTTTATTGGGATTTGATGAAAAGCTGCAGCGGAGACAGGAGATCGATCAGTTGATGGACAAACTGAAAACAGAAAAGCTGCAGATCGAGCAGGAGGTCAAGATGTTTATGAAGGAAGCGGAAGTGGCAGAAAATGACCTCTTCCTTGTCAGTTGGAAAAGGAGTATCAGTAACCGGCTGGATGCGAAGCGGCTGAAACAGGAGATGCCGGAGGTATATCAGCGGTTCTGTAATCAGACTGCCAGCCGGAGGTTTCTGGTAAGGACGGCGGCATAGAAAGGAGGACATAATGGATTTTAAGGAAGAACTGGCGGCAAAAGCAGAGGTTGCCGCAACAACAAAGAAAAGTGACGGAGTAAAACTGACTAAAAACATGTCCATTGTGGATATGATCAAAGCGCTGGAACCGGAGATCAAGCGGGCACTGCCCGCTGTTCTGACACCGGAGCGTTTTGTAAGAATGGCACTGACGGCAGTAAACAATACACCGGTATTGGCACAGTGTACGCCGATGTCATTTATTGCCGCTCTGATGAATGCTGCACAGCTTGGGCTGGAACCGAATACTCCACTGGGACAGGCATATCTGATCCCATATAAAAATAAAAAGAAGGGAGTTGTCGAGTGTCAGTTCCAGATCGGCTATAAAGGGATGATCGATCTGGTGTACCGCAACGACAATGTGCAGACCATTCAGGCACATATCGTCCGGGAGAATGATCACTTTGAGTATGAGCTTGGTCTGGAAAGCAAACTTCGCCACATTCCGGCAATGGAAGGACGAGGCGAGATGATGTATGTTTATGCGTTGTTTAAGCTGACCAATGGAGGTTACGGTTTTGAGGTCTTGAATAAGGAAGCCGTCATTGCTCATGCCGAACGGTATTCTCCTTCTTATGATGGATTCTCTCCATGGAAGACAGATTTTGAGTCCATGGCAAAGAAAACAGCAATCAAGAAGGTATTGAAGTTTGCACCGTTGAAAACAGAGTGTCTGCGGGCAATCGCCAGTGACGAAACCATCAAGTCAGAACTGGCAGAAGATATGACTGAGATCGAGGGCGAATACGTTGAGGAGGATGGCAGTGGTGCGTAGAAAAGAATGTGGAGAAAAGGAAAAAGGATTTCTACGGAAAGTGAAGAGAGAACATTCGTTATTCAAATATCAGATGCTCTCCGGCACCAACCGGGAGATTTACGATAGCTGCAATAAGATCTGCTTCTATGAGAATCTGATCGAATATTTCCTGTATAAGGAAGATATCGGAGAGGAGATTGTAGAAGCAGGACTGCAGGCAGAAGACCTGCTGGATGAATTGTATCATGTCTATCTGAAATATGAATGGCTACAGATCACATCGTGGGAAAAGATTGAGGAAATCCTAACGGTTTATGTCGGGGAGAAGAAAGGCGGAATATTGGAGGTAAAGTAAGGAGAAACGCCCGGCAGATATCAGTGTCTGCCGGGCGTTGTGAAAAAGATCAATGAATAGTAGTGAGACTTAAAAAGCACAAATATTTGTATTCTATTGAAGGAGATGCAGAGAGGAGAAATTAAATGATTCAGATAGATGACAAAACGGTTATTGTAGGTGTAGATCTGGGTTTTCAATTTGTGAAAACAAGGAACTATGTGTTCGAGAATGGATGCAAGGCAATGAAGGTTGAGCCTTCTGTGGCGGATCGAACCATGAAGATATCCGGGAGGTATTATAAGGTGGGAGAAGGGCGTTCCGGTCTTTCTGAAGATATGACGGAGGGAGAAGAAGGTCGCCTGCTGATCTATGCCGGCATTGCCAAAGAAATGAGACGGCAAGGTCTGAAAAAGGCAGATGTTATCTTAGCGGTGGGACTGCCTTTTGCCAACTATGGAGCAGAAAAGAAAAAGCTGATCCGGTATCTGCAGGAACCCGGTGATGTTTGTTTTAGCTATGAGAGAGAAAAGTATCAGCTTCATATCAAACGGGTTATTGTTTTTCCGCAGTGTTATGCTGCCATAGCACCCAGACTTAAGAACATGCAGGGAGAATATCTGATCGTTGATATTGGCAGCAAGACGGTTGATCTGGTATTTGTGAAAGATGGTATTCCAAATGAGAGCAGATCCACAAGTATTGAAAAGGCGATCGTCAAATGGATTCGTCATATTCAGGCAGAGTTGCAGAGTACCTATGGCAGACAGATACCGGAAAACGAGATTATGAAGGTAATGACAGAAGAAGTCAACAATTTGCCAGTAGACATCGTAAAGAGTATTCAGGGATTGTTAAGGGACTTTGTCAATGATTTGGAGGGAAACATCACAGAGCTTGGTTATGACATGGATTATACCAACATCATTTATGTGGGAGGCGGAGCATCCATTGCTCGAAAATACAATACCAAAAAGCGAAGTAATGTAGCGTATGACTGCGACATCCAAGCAAATGCAAAGGGATATGAGTTCTTGGCAGAACAGATGGTAAAGAGGTGGAGGAATGAATAAAGAAAGCAACGCTGTGGAACATGACAAGGTATCCATAAGCCTCCGGTTGTTTCCTGATCAGGAAGAAGACCGGTATCTGTATCATAAAATACAGCAGGGCAGAACAGATGGACATTTGTCCATGGCTTCTTATGTCAGAAAAGTGCTGTTGGACAGTTTTCGGTTTATGGATAAAAGACAGGAAGAAGAAAGCTTTCTCCGGCACCTGACACAACTGGCAGAAACATTGTCGCATCAGATCGTGGATACTGTGCAGCAGGAAATGCAGATCCATGATAACAGATTGACAATGGCGATTGGAAGAGTGAGTGTAGGGAGTGTTATGGAAGATGCAGAGCAAAGATCAGAATGTGATGAAATAACAAACAGGACTGCAGATCGAACGCTGCCGGAGGAAAGTGACAGCCTGCCGGAAGAGGTCGGAAATGTGTTGGATATGTTTGAGTGAAGTGATGCAGGTATGCCGCAGATGGCATACCTGTGATGTAAAAAGGTGGAGGGGGTTTTATTTTTTGAGAGGATGATGCAGGGGTGGTGTAAATGAATGATATTTATTGTATATTCACAAATGAATATAGGTGAAATAACGGATGCCTTATGATATAATTAAAATGTAACAATGTTAGAGAATTAGGAGTAGAGAATAAGAATTTATAAATTCTAGTAGTCAAGTTTATATATATTAAGTTTTAAATAAATTTGATGAGATATGGTTTTATAAAGAGCATGTCAGTGGGACTGAATGTTTGAGAAAAATATATAGGGAGACATATATATCATGGAAAATAAGATTAGACCAGTTGAGATTGATAAGAGCTATACAGATGTTTATCAAATCAAGGAACAATATGCAATAAGATTTGGATATAAAATGTCGAAAGACAATTTATGTATGTTTAAGAACAGGTTGATTTCAGCAATTGCTGGTAATATATATGATGAGAGCGATTTGCAATTTTATACGAGGAGAATATTCGAAATGATAGGTTATCCATATACAGGAGTTAAGGAATCGGAATTTGAAGGATCATTATTGCATCAGCTACTTGAAGCACTCGAAATAAAGAATCAGCAAGATATTTATACATGGCTTCAGATTATAGAAATGGTGGCTAATAGTATATCATCAGAGGATGGTCAAAGACAATATATATTCACGCAGAGAATTGCAGTGGCAATAAAACTATCAGGGATAAATGCTGTTTTATGCATCGAAGAAAATAATTATAAGTTTTTTCCATATAGCGATGCATTTTTTGATAAAGCTCTTGTTCTTGATATATTGAATTGGTTAGAAAAGTATGATAAGGCAAAAGAACAGTATAGGCAAGCCTTGGATTATATACTTACAGGAAAATATGATAGACAAGTGATTGACTGTTTACGTTTGGCATTAGAGTTGTTTTTAAAGCAATTACTTCGCAATAATAAATCTCTTGAAAATCAAATGAAAGCTCTTGGTACTTACATAGGTGAAAGAAATATATCAAATGAAATATCTAACATGTTTTTTAAGCTTTTAGAATGTTATGAAAAATATAACAATACACATGCTAAACATGATGATTCAGTTAATGAGAATGAAGTGGATTTTCTACTGTATATGACAGGAAGTTTTATGAGATTTTTGGTGAAATTAAATGCAGATAAGATACATGATTAAAAGAGTATGTGAACATATTTGAATTAGAAATATAATAGGTTGAGGAGATGGAGACGAGGGAGCGTACCGTTAATGACATCTTAGAAATTTTACTGAATGAGAGTGATTAGATATATGGAAAAAGCTAAAAGAACAGATATTGAAAAAAAAATAGATATTGTAGAAGATGATATTGTTGATATTGATCCAGTTATTTTACGTATTTTATTAAAAGATAAGACTACACGAAAAAATATTCTTTGGTGTACAAAAGATTATGAATCATATGGTGATGAATATAGCGAACAAGCAGAGATGAAAGTGAAATTAATTACGGGGCAGTATTTTAATATTATTCAACCGCGTGCAGCAAAACCAAAAGATGTTCAAGAACGAAGAATTAGAAAAAGAGCCGAAGTTTTTACTCCGTCTTGGATTTGTAATGAACAGAATAATCAGGTTGATGAAGCTTGGTTTGGTAAAGCCAATGTTTTTAACACCCCACAAGGAACAACTTGGATAACGACGGAACATAAAATTTTATTTGAAAATAATAAGAAAACCTGGGAGATGTATGTGGATGCTAAACGTTTAGAAATAACTTGCGGAGAAGCACCTTACCTAATAAGCAGATATGATACTACAACGGGAGAATTGATTCCAATAAAAGAACGCATAGGACTATTTGATAGAAAAATGCGTATTGTAAATGAAAACTGTATTGATAAGGTTACTTGGATTAAATGGTCCATAAGGGCACTTAAAAGTGTATATGGATATGAATTTCAAGGCGATAGTATATTAATCGCACGTGAAAATCTTTTATACGATTATATGGATTATTACGAAAATAGATTTAAGGAGAAAATGCCTATTATGTTATTAAAAGAAGTTGCCAACATTATTGCTTGGAATATTTGGCAGATGGATGGGCTGAAATGTGTGGTTCCGTATTCTTGCCGTGAGGTTGAAGAAACTTATCATCAAATGAACTTATTTGAAAATATGGAAGAAAAAAAGAATATTCAATGTCCAGGATGCGAAAAAAATGATGTCTTTAAACATAATGGCATTTATTGTAGAATATTCGATTGGACAAATTATAAAAAAAGCATTCCATTTATAGATGTATTGAAAGAAGGTGCAAATTATGGAAAAATTTGAGCAAACTTATAGCTACAAGTTGATATATGTATTCAGCATGCCTTATGAAACTCATAAAGGAATGCTGAAGGTAGGTGAAGCTACACTTAAAACTGACATAATGCCAAATGAGCTTGTGCCTAATTGCAGAGCTTTAAATCAGGCGGCTAAGGCTCGTATAGATAGTTATACTAAGACCGCAAGCATAAGTTATAAACTTGAGTATACTGAGCTTGCAGTCAAAAAAGATTCTGGTTTTGTATTCTCTTTTAAAGATAATGACGTTCATAAAGTCCTTATGAACTCGGGTGTGCATAAGGTTCAACCAAATGGGGCTACGGGGGAAGAATGGTTTGCTACCGACCTTGCAACAGTAAAGGCTGCTATCAAAGCTGTTAAAGAAGGTAGGAACTCTTTATCTTCAAGGGACATCGTAAGATCAATATCTGATGTTGCTATTGATTTTAGAGAAGAACAGATAAATGCTATCGAGAGAACACTAAATATTTTCAAAAAAGATGATGAAATGCTTTGGTATGCCAAAATGCGTTTCGGAAAAACTTTGACGGCGCTTGAAGTTATTCGTCGTAGCCAGTTTCGTAGAGTGATTATTGTTACTCACCGTCCTGTTGTTGATGATGGTTGGAGCGAGGATTTTAAGAAAATATTTTTTTCAGGCAATTCAAAGCACGAATATCATTACGAACGCAAAACAAAGGATTCTTCGTATACGTTTGATGAAAAAACGGATTCCGAAAACGACTTGAAAATTCGTAAGCTTGATAGGGATGGAACTTATTTTATTTATTTTGCTTCTATTCAGGATTTAAGAGGATCTCAGATTGTTGGCGGAAATTTCAATAAGAATAACGCCGTATTTGCGCTTGATTGGGATTTAATTGTTATTGACGAAGCTCACGAAGGTACTCAAACTGAGCTTGGTGATAATGTTGTTAAGGAGCTGAAGAAAGAGCACACAAAGGTTCTTGCGCTTTCGGGCACGCCATTTAATCTTCTTGATAAGTTTGGAGAAGACAATGTCTATACCTGGGACTATGTGATGGAGCAGAAGAAAAAGGCGGATTGGGACTTGACTCATAAAGGAGATCACAATCCTTACGCAGATTTGCCTAAAATGCATATATTTACTTATGATTTAGGAGAGAAACTTAAGAAATATATTTCTGATGAGTATGACACAAAAGCGTTTAATTTCAAGGAATTCTTTCGTGTTTGGTACAAAGGTCCAAGTGGTAATCGCGACATTCCTAAGAATGTCATTGAAGGTCAATTTGTTCATGAAAATGATGTTAATGCATTTCTTGATTTAATGGTTAGAGAAGATACAGATAGTGGTTACCCTTATTCTACTCAGGCATATCGTGATATGTTTCGCCATACCTTGTGGATGGTTCCTGGGGTTAAGGAAGCTAAAGCGTTAAGCGAACTTCTCAGAAAACATGAGGTATTTAAGAACTTTGGTATCGCTAATGTTGCCGGAGAAGGTGACAAGTATGAAGAAGAACACTTTAAGGATGCATTAGATCTTGTTCGCAATACCATCAAAAAGCATGATTATTCTATAACTTTGTCTTGTGGTAAATTGACCACAGGTGTAACCGTAAAAGAATGGACTGCAGTCCTTATGCTTTCCGGTTCTTATTCTACCTCTGCGGCACAGTATATGCAGACAATATTCAGAGTGCAGTCCGCCGGAACAATAGATGGTAAGCAAAAGACGGACTGCTATGTCTTCGATTTTGCACCTGACAGAACGCTTAAAGTTTTAACAGAAACAGTACATCTATCCCGAAAACCGGGAAAGAGCCAGCAAAAGCGCAGAGAAGCTATGAGCGAGTTCCTTAATTATTGTCCGGTCATTTCCATTTCTGGGTCAAGAACAAGATTGTATAGCGTCGAGTCTATGATGGAACAAATCAAGCAGATTTATGCTGAGCGTGCTGTAAACAGCGGGTTTGAGGACGAGTCTCTTTATAATGATGAGCTTCTTAAGCTTGACGAAATTGACGCCTCTAAGTTTAATGAACTTAAGGATATTATCGGTGCTTCTAAGGCTTCTAAGAAAAAGAAGGATGTTGTAGTTAACGGACAGGGATTATCCGACGAACAGATTGAGCACATTGATGATACTGAGCCATCTAATTTGTCTTCGCCTCTGACTCCTGAAGAATTAGAGATACGCAAGAAAAAGAAACAAGCTAAAGAGGCTCGTAAAAGAGCTATTGATATTCTTCGCGGGATTTCTATTCGTATGCCGCTTATGATTTATGGTGCTGACGTTTCAATCGAAGAAGACATTGATATTAACAGTTTTGTGCATATTGTTGATAATGAATCTTGGAAGGAGTTTATGCCTAAAGGGGTAACTAAAGAAATATTCGCAAGATTCACAAAGTATTATGACAGAGATGTATTTATTGCAGCAGGAAAGCGTATCAGAAAACTTGCTGCAGCAGCTGATAGGGAAACACCTACAAGGCGGGTGATTCAGATAGCAGAGATTTTTCGGCACTTCAAGAATCCAGATAAAGAAACAGTTCTTACTCCGTGGAGAGTTGTTAACATGCATATGTCTGAAACTATTGGAGGTTGGTGTTTCTTTAATGAAAAATTCGAGGATGATACATCAAAAGAGAAACATCGTCTCGAGGAACCGCGTTTTGTAGACTGTGGTGAAGTTACAAAATCCGTATTTGCTGAAAGTGCTAAAATTCTTGAGATTAATTCTAAAACAGGTCTTTATCCTCTGTATGTTGCGTACAGTTTTTATAAACAGCGCATGGAAGGTATGAGTGATGATGATTGGGAACCAGAAGATTGTCAGTTGTTTTGGAACGAGGTTGTTCGAGATAATGTTTATGTTATCTGTAATACACCGATGGCAAAATCAATTACGAGAAGAACTCTTTGTGGCTATAATGATATAATTTACAATGCTCACTACTGTGATGATCTTATAAATATGCTTAAAAACAAACCGGAGCAATTCAAGAAACGAGTACAGAAAGGCTCTTACTGGAAAAAGGAAGTGAAAGAAATGAAGTTTGATGCAGTTGTCGGTAATCCACCTTATCAGGAGGAAACGGGTGCGAAGAGAAAGCCACCTTTATATAATTATTTTTATGATATGGCATTTGAATTGTCAGATATAGCAACACTGATTACGCCTGCAAGATTTTTGTTCGAGGCAGGTCAAACACCGAAAGAGTGGGACAGAAAAATGCTTGAAGATGAACATTTTATGGTGGTTCAATATTTTGAAAATTCAAAAGAAGTTTTTGATACGGTTGACATTAAGGGAGGGATTGCAATTACTTTACGAAATGTAAATAATAATTTTGGTAAGATTGGCATTTTTACTGCTCACGCTACGCTCACAAAAATAGTGCAAAAAGTATTAAAATCAGGGAATCCACATACTGGATTAAATCAAATAATTGCTTCGCAGGGATTGTATCGATTTACAGATTATTTTTTTCAGAAGAATCCATTAGCCTTAAGTTATATGGGTAATGGAACGGGGAATAAGATTGTTTCAAACATTATGGAAAAATTGCCTGATGTATTTCTTGATGAAGTTAGTGAAAAAGAGGGATATGTTCATATCTTGGGAAGAATTAAAAATCAAAGAGTTTGGAAATGGATAAAAAGAGAATATATTGTCGAAAATGAATATTTGGATGCATATAACCTTTTCATTCCGGAAGCTAATAATACAGGTAAATTTGGTGAAACATTAACTGCTCCGTCGTATGGAATGCCAGGAGATGGGGCAGCAGATACTTATTTAAGTGCTGGTAAATTTAAAACAAAAATAGAAATTGAGAATTTCAGTAGATATATAAAAACCAAGTTTTTTAGAGCTTTATTAGGAGTGAAAAAAGTAACTCAACATTGTCCTCCATTAGTATGGGAAATTATTCCCTGTCAAGATTTTACTGAAGCCTCAGATATTGATTGGACTAAATCTATTCATGAAATAGATTTGCAACTGTATAAAAAATATGGATTATCAGAAGATGAAATATCTTTTATTGAAAGCAAAGTTAAGCCTATGGATGGTTCTTCACATTATGCGTCAATGTTGAATATGAGCTATCAAGATATTGTTTCTACACTACTTAAAAAGTATGGTTCTGCAAAGCACAATTATTTTAAGGATACAAACTGTACGATGAAAAATCCGCAAGTTACACGTACAAGTGAAGGTTTATGCTGTCATCACATTGATGAGGATAAGGCAATTATGTTGTGTAATAGTAAATTTGCAGCTGCAAATCCATATGAGTATCAAAGAGCAAATAGACTTGTGTATTGTAATCTTTTGGAGCATTTACTCCTTCATGTAAAGATTGCGGAGAAAGCAACTGAAAATGAGCTCTTGGGTATTGGTGGAGCAATAAATTATATATGCAAAGATTTAAATGATATCTATTCTGGTAAGGAATTTAAAGAGGCTTGGCGTAGAAACATAGCGGATAAAGTCAAAGAGGATTTTGATGATTATATTGTTATCTTGCGTTACCTTTGGAGGGTTATTGAGAAAAATCCGCTTTATAAGGCTATTATAACTAAAGAAATGCTTTGTGTCAGTGGGGATGATAAGATCGTCAAAGAGGTTATGAATGCGCTTAATGCTATTGAGTAAAGACGAGGAGAAAAATTATTGAAAAATTTAAAAAAGCAAAGAAAAATGGTAATCTTTTCAAAATATAAGTGGTGGATATTAGTTACACCCGTTGCGTTGGTAGGGATATACATATGTGTCTACTTTTTGTTTCAAGGAAAAGGTTTTTTTTCAGCTAGAGTAGATTTGGAAAAAAGAGATTGGCTTTCATTTCTAGGGGCATACTTAGGGTTTGTGGGGACTATTCTAGTCAGTATTGTCGCTACATTGCAGACAAAATATTTTGCAGAGATTGAAAAGGATAAAGCAAGAGAAAATCACAAAAAAGAGATTCAACCAATATTCTCAATTATTATTGAGGGGGTAAACCGTCAAGTGGCTGGAACTGCAGAATGCTTTAATATGTATGATTCATCCACTTTTCCCAAACATGAGAATGTTATCATTTCAGTTGAAAATGTAAGTAACTATCCTATTTTGAATGTGATTATTTTTGATAAATACTTATTTCAACTTTTAAAACCTAACGAAAAGAAAACAATTCAAGTTGCATATTCCGATTCTCCAGATGTTCAAAAGTGGAAAGGGCATCTAATAGAAATATTTGAATCTGACTATGAACGTACAGGTGATGGGATTCCCAAAGGATTCACTATTAACTATGAAGATATCAATGGTAATGAAATGTATCAGACATTTGGGTTGAAGCTATTTGATGAGACAACTTATTACTCGCTCGATGAAATTAATGAACTTTAGAATGTTTTTCAAAATAAATGAATATAAAGATAAAGATGCCAATGTTGTGCTAACACCGCAAAATGACGCGAAATATAAGTTTTCTTTAACACAAGATACCGTAAGGAAGGATAGGATTAATTAAGCACAGGCGGTTGCCTGTGCTTAATTTCGTTAGACTGTTATTTAATAATATTACAAATTAGAAAGTATAAAAGCTCGACGGTTCTGAGGAATCTGCAGAACATCCATTGCCTGCTCGGCAGAGAAGTTAAGGGATTTCATAATATTGCGAACATTGTCTAAGAGTAGTTCGTTTTTTGCACCATCAATTTTTTCCTCAATATCGTCTTTCATTAATTCTTGTAACGCCTGACACATAATCGATTCCCTCCTTACTTCCTGATATAAATCATAATTTGCGGTTACACTGACCTGCAGCACGGCATCAATATTGTTGCGGTCTTCCGGGCTGGTATATTGTTGAGCAAACTGCAGAAAGCGTTCAATGTCGGTTTTTTCTGCGTGTTCGGACAGGATACGCAGGCTGCTATGGCTCTCCGGAGATAATTGCTTTGTAACAACGATCTGTGCCGGAAAAGGAAGATTGTTTGTTACGTAATAGATACCCGGATATTTTTCCTCAATATGATGTCCTGCGTCCTCCAGCATAGCAAACAGTTCTCTTGGATATGCTTCCCGGAAAAGAGAAACGGTCAGCTCTGACAGGGGTATTTCGTTTACTGTTTTACCATAGCCCTTATACAGACAGGCGTATCCGACGGTTTTATAGAAATCGTCGATAGTCATACTGTCTTCCGGACTCTTGTACTCGATCACATTATATTTTTTCATAATATGACCGATTTCATTCTCAATCTTTTTCGCCTGACCATCATTTTTTATGATCAATAGGTCAATGCGAATGGGTTCCTTGCTCAGATTGTACTCAGGGATCATTTGGATCTCCTGATGATTTGCCTGCAGCTCCAAACCAGCGGCAGCATAGAATGCGGGGTGCCATTGGAGTTTGTGTGGTGAATCTGGCAAAATATCGCCTCCCTCCCCTATGTAATTACCTATATCATAACATTTTTGACGGGAATTTCAACCGCAATAAACGGGAAATTACATATAGAATGAGCATTTTCCGTGAAAAAGTCCTGTATCATATTCATATATTATATATATGATATCCGTAGGGGCATTTCCAATTTCCAGATGATATGGCTACTGGGTGAAACTGGTATATGGATATAGATATATAGAAAATAGATAGTATGGCACAGGGGAGAAGGAAGGTGATTTTGACATCAACGTTGACATCAACGGAGGTAATAATTGGTGGTAATCAGTGGAAACCATGGACAAGGAATCCCCATAAAATGGGCACTCTGGTAATCTGTGGACGGATATCTGTGGAATTTAGGTTCTTGTGCCGCGAGGCGTGCAGGTTCAAGTCCTGTCATCCGCATCAAACCCCGGAACGAAGGTTCCGGGGTTTTTTGCGGATGGAGACCTTGAATCCCGGGATTCAAGGTCTCCGCTGCCGCTCCGGTCGGTGCCGGTCAGACGTCCACCGGACGTCTGGCACCCTGTCATCCGCATGATAAGCTTCCAAGCCTTTATTTATAAGGGCTTGGAGTTTTTTTAACTTTTTGCCGAAGAGTTGTGAATTCATGATATAATCAAAAATAAGATATTAGAATTTATGCTTTTATATTGTTGGATGCACAGCTAAAAATAAATGATGCTCGACATCATTATCTGTAAAAATGCTATTGATAATATAACGAGAAGGAGAAAAGATATGGCATACACAATGATTCACATAATTATCGCAGAGGAAATATTTTCGAAATTTTCTTTAAATATAAATGAAAATGATTTTTTGATAGGAACAATTGCGCCAGATGCAGTACATTCATGTGAAGAATTTAGTTACAAATTGAAGGAAAAAAGTCATTTTTTTCCCGAAAGTTTAACTTGGGGAAAGGTTGATACATGTACCAAGGCAAATCTATGGATGGATTCAGTGTTGGAGTTTTATGAGAAAAACAAAGAAAATATTAATTCAAGTTTTTTGTTGGGGTATATTATTCATGTTTTTGTTGATATATATAATGCGCTTTATTATTACTACCCCTATGTCAATGCATTCTATGGTACTAAAGAAGAAAAAGTTGAAAAGTATAAAATCGAATCTCAAAACTTAGATAAATATTTGTACACAAAATATGCCAAGATATATGATCTCTCAGATAAATTATATAAAGGAATCGGTTATAATATAGATGGTATTATTACTGCGGAGCAGATAGAAAAAAGGAGAGAATATTTGATTTCCGCGGAATGGAAAAAAGCAGTATTTACCTTAGAAAATGAAATATGCACTTTGAATAGCGTAAAAAATATAAAAGAAGGTACCATTCAATTTATATATAATAATTTTATATGTAAATATTTACTAGATTTGTAAAAACAAAAATCAAAGCAGCAAAGCAATTAGAGTTTTCGAAATCCGTAAGTGACAAGACAATTTTTTTGTCATAGCTCACGGATTTTTGATATATTGGCAGGCAAAATATGATTTCTAAATAACCAGACATAAGAAATATTATGGTCATACATCAATTTGAGGTATGGGAAGTCTTAGTTAATAATATTACAGATTAGAAAGTATAAAAGCTCGACGGTTCTGAGAAATCTGGAGTACATCCATTGCCTGTTCGGCAGAGAAGTTAAGGGATTTCATAATATCGCGAACATTGTCTAAAAATAGTTGATTTTGGGTTTAAGCCAGCTTATCGAAATTTTGTTGATTTTATGGCACGAAAAACAGACTATTGGAATTCGGTGTGTCAGACTAAATTCCATCAGCCATATTTAAAAAATGTTAAATGCTTATTTCCAGTCTGACAGCAGATTTCGATCGGTTAATTGGTTGCCTTCAATATAAAGATCCAACGCTTGCAAAAAGTTATAAAAGGTTATAAAATAGAATAAAAGTTATAAAAGGTTATAAAACAAATAAAAAGTTATAAAAGAATATATTTGATGTTGGGGTCAAAATACCTTTTGCCCCCAACTGATGCTACGGATTGCTTCATTGCAAAGCAATTCTCGCAATCCTACAAACACCTCCAATCCCGCACATTTGCAAGCAAATCTGCTTCTTGTCGGTGTTTGGCGGGTCAAGCCACCAGATAACAATTTGTATGCAAATATACATTGCTATCTGCTTTTGACCCTTGCATCATATATTTGCAATAATCTCATAAATTTAAAAAAGCAGGGAAAGGAGACTTAGTCGTGAATAATAATCCATTTACTCTGGCCTTTGGAAAGAAACCATTACAATATGTGTCCAGAATTGTGCAGACAGATCAGATCGTGGAAGATTATGTGGCAGATCCCGTAACCAATCAGATATACATGGTTACAGGAGTCCGGGGTTCAGGAAAGACGGTGATGATGACCAACATTGCGGGGATTCTTTCCGAACGAAATGACTGGATTGTTGTCGAATTAAATGCGACCAGAGATTTGCTGCAAAGCCTTGCGTCTAAGCTATATGCGGTTCCGAAGCTGCATGAATGCTTTTTGAAAGCCAGGCTGGATTTTTCTGCGTTCGGTCTTGGAGTCACTATTGAAAATGCGGCACCGGTGACAGATGTAGAAGATATGGTAGCGAAAATGCTGGATCAGATACGGAAGCAGGGAATGAGACTGCTGATCACAATTGACGAGGTGGTATACTCAGAACAGATGAAAGTATTTGTGAGTGCTTTTCAGATTTTCATGCGGCAAGACTATCCAATCTTTTTGTTAATGACAGGATTGTATGAAAATATATATGAATTGCAGAATGATAAGTCGCTGACCTTTCTATATCGGGCACCGAAAATTATTCTGGAGCCGTTAAGTCTGACAGCAGTGTGTCAGCACTATATGGATATATTCCGGTTAGACAAAGAAAGTGCAGGAAAAATGGCTGCGCTTACGAGAGGATATCCGTTTGCATTTCAGGTGCTTGGATATCTTTACTGGGAACATCGGGATACAAAAACCGTGCAGGAGATATTGCCGGAATATGACCAATATCTGGAGGAATATGTATATAGTAAAATATGGTCGGAAATGTCGGACAAAGACAAAGAAATTATGCAGAAACTGGCGGAAAGTGGAGATATCAAAGTGAAAGATCTCAGAGAACAGCTGGAGATGAGCTCTGAGCAGTTTTCCGTGTACAGAGAGCGGCTGAAACGAAAAGGCGTGATCGACACAAGAAAATATGGAAAGATTTCCATGGCATTGCCAAGATTTGAAGAATTTATCCAAATGAGAATGTTTTAATAGACGACTAAGACTTCCTGCGGCCGGGAATGGAATCTGCCCATAATATTATTTCTTATGACGAGTAACTTTGAATATGATTTTTGCCTTATAGATCTTTTAAAGCTCTGGGAGACTGTGTTTGAAAATTGTCTTGTCGCATTACGGTTTTCGAAAAATCTAAATGCTTTGCTGTTTCGATATTTGATGAACGTGTCTTCCCGTACTTGCCTCAGGGTGGGATTCAGATGTTTCAAAGGGCACTTGCGCTCGCCACTACTTGCACCTTGTTTTTTAAGGTGCTATGTAGTGCTGCGTAGCGCAGTGTAGCGGGAGCGTGCCCGCTGAAATAACTGAACCCACCCTGGAGGCTCAAGCCGTCCAGATGCGTATTCATCGAAACATTGCAAAGCAAAGATTTTTCAGAAAACCT
>ERZ791907.159-NODE-159-length-90678-cov-20.304404_pt1 | contig 90678 bp, 98 predicted proteins | sample MGYA00510145_ERZ791907 | MGnify/ENA primary metagenome ERZ791907 (study PRJEB30046, sample SAMN00792089) | human gut metagenome | study: EMG produced TPA metagenomics assembly of the A metagenome-wide association study of gut microbiota in type 2... | reverse complement strand
CATCTGTCCTCTTGACTACCGCTCCCGTGCGACAGCTTTATTATTATACCACGCTCACTCGACTTTGTCAAGTAAAATCGATGTAAAATATTCCTGTTGAATTTTGTTTATTTCGCTAATAGTCGTAATCGCCCTCATCGTCGTCGTAATCATCAAACCAGTTTGTATCGTAGTCATCATAATCTGCGCCCTCGTATTCATCGTCAATTTCATCGGTATCGCTGTTATACTCCGGAAAATGATAAGAATACTCACGCTTGACCTTGCTGCTGGAATCCTCATGCGCACTGGTCTCATCCTGACTCTCTTCATAGAAGGAATCAAAAACGCTCGGCTCTGACGGTGTATCCGCACACAACTTTGCGATAATATAGATCAAAGAGATCACGGCAAGTATGACTGCAATTTTTTGTCCGTCCATATATCCTCCCGTATCAATATATCATAATTCAACTAACTTTTCATAAACCAAAACAACTTGGTCTTGTGTTGAATTTACGCCACTAGAATAATTTCCAACACCTATTGTCATAGAATTCTTCCCTAATTCATTTGTAATCATTTCTTTTAAGCGATAGCCCTGCTCTCCATGCCAGGTTAAACTCCTCTTTAACGCCTCCACATCTGTTCCGCCATGCCGATTATCATAAATCACATCTACAGTGTATTGATATTTCCGTTCTCCAAAATTGTTTTTCAGTTCTGCCAGTTGTTCCAATATCTTTAACTGTAAAAATGTTGCCAGATCTTCTTCTCTGACATCCTGTAAATCATTGTGTTCTACAGCTTTTTCTCGATTTACAGTTATTTTTTCCTCATTTGATTCGTTTACCGGGAACTTTCTTGCTGCTATCTCCACATACTCTGGTGACATCCGATAACCATTTTCTGTTAGATACTTGTATACCATTTTTTTGTAGTATCTTGTTCCATCGCTAAGAACCCCAATATTTTCTTTATCATTTGCTCCTATTTCCTCTTGATATTTCTCTACAGATATTTTCACATCCAAAGCGTCCATTTCTCTTAAGGTCTTCTCTATCATTTCCCTCAATTCGCTCATAAGTTGATTCCCCCTTTTATACATTGTTTCTTTTTTTATTATACAATTCCAATTTCTTGTTGTCAAGTATTTCATAATAAAAAACCGCCTGCGGAACCCAGTCGTTCCACAGGCGGTTTGCCTTATCTTGTATTTCTGATTCCGGCTCTTACGCCATCAGTTTTACCATAACCGCCTTCTGTGCGTGCAGACGGTTCTCTGCCTCTTCAAAGATCTCGTTTGCGTGTGCCTCGAATACCTTTGTGGTGATCTCTTCCTCACGGTGTGCCGGCAGGCAGTGCAGCACCATAGCATCCTCGTGTGCCTGTGCCATGACCTCGTCGTTGATCTGATAGCCGTGGAATGCCTTCTTCCGCTTTTCTGCCTCGCCTTCCTGGCCCATGGATGCCCATACGTCTGTGATTACCACATCGGCGTCCTTGGCAGCCTCCAGCGGCTTGTTGGTCATCTGGAACTTGTCGCCGTACTGTGCCGCAAAGTCCAGGACTTCCTTGTCCGGCTGATAGTCGTCCGGGCAGGCGATAGCTACAGACATACCCACCTTCAGACAGCCCACAATCAGAGAGTTTGCCATGTTGTTGCCGTCGCCGATAAAGCACATCTTCAAGCCGTCAAAGCTGCTCTTGAATTCCCGGATGGTCATCAGATCCGCCAGTATCTGGCACGGGTGACAGAAGTCCGTCAGACCGTTGATGATCGGGATCGAGCCGTATTCTGCCAGATCCTCTACCTCTTTCTGCTCAAAGGTACGGATCATGATGCCGTCCAGATACCGGGACAGTACACGTGCGGTATCCTGTACCGGCTCACCTCTGCCGATCTGCAGATCGTTTGCAGACAGGAACAGCGGATGGCCGCCCAGCTGGTACATACCGGTCTCAAAGGAAACACGGGTACGGGTAGAAGCCTTCTGGAAGATCATGCCCAGAGACTTGCCCTTCAGATGGGGATGGGGAATGCCGTGCTTCAGCTCATATTTCAGCTGATCGGCAAGATCCAGGATCTCGATGATCTCTTCGGTGCTGAGATCCAGCATTTTCAGTAAGTGTTTCATAGTCTAACTCCTTCATTTAGGAAACACTGCATAAAGCTTGTGCGTAAGATGCGTAGTCAGATTTTTCGGCAGATTGCATAGAAATTCCGCAGGCAGACTGTATGTCTGGCAAGGGATTTCTGGGCAATATGACGGAAAATCTGCAAGCAGATTGTGTGCAAAGCCGTCAGGCGGGCTTTATGCAGTGTTTCCTTTATTTCGACAGAACGTCCGCCAGGATGGCAACGCCCTTTTCGATTTCCTCGTCTGTGATGGTGAGCGGCGGCAGCAGACGCACCTTGGTCTTTGCCGTCAGCACCAGCAGTCCCTCTTCCAGCGCCGCATTTGCCACGTCGATGGCTTTCTTGTCCTTGAGGGCAATGCCGATCATCAGCCCCAGACCGCTGACGCTCTCCACGCCCGGCAGCTGTGCCAGCTTTTCCCGGAGCAGTGCCGCCTTGCGCTTTACCTCGTCCAGGAACCCCGGCGCTGTCACCGTGTTCAGCACAGCCAGACCGCCTGCACAGCAGACCGGGTTGCCGCCGAAGGTCGAGCCGTGAGAGCCTTTGTCCAGCACGCCGGCGCACTTCTCACTGGCGAGACAAGCGCCCATCGGCAGACCGCCTGCAATGCCCTTTGCCAGCGTTGTCACGTCGGCATGGTGTCCGAACTGTTCCCCGGCGAGGAATGTACCGGTTCTGCCCACACCGGTCTGTACTTCGTCTGCAATGACCAGCACGTCCTTTGCGGCGCACTTTTCAAAAACAGCGTCCACAAATGCCTGTTCCAGCGCATTCACGCCGCCTTCGCCCTGGATGTATTCCAGCATCACAGCGCAGACTGTGTCGTCCAGCTTGGACTCCAGGTCGGCAATGTCATTGGCAACTACATAGTCAAAGCCCTCCACGAACGGGAAGAAGTAGTTGTGGAACACGTCCTGTCCCGTTGCAGACAGGGTGCAGAGGGTTCTGCCGTGGAATGAGTTCACCAGGGTCAGAATCTTGTGTCTGCCCTTGCCGTACTTGTCAAAGCTGTACTTTCTCGCCAGCTTGATGGCACATTCGTTTGCCTCAGCGCCGCTGTTGCAGAAGAACACCTTTTCATAGCCTGCGGTCTCGCACAGCTTCTGTGCAAAGTCCGCCTGTACCTTGGTGTAGTACAGGTTGGAGGTGTGCTGCATGGTCTTGACCTGCCGGCACACTGCCTCTGTCCACGCCTCGTTGCAGTAGCCCAGCGAAGTCGTTCCGATGCCGCTGCCGAAGTCAATGTAAGTCTTTCCGTTTTCATCCGCACAGGATTCCCCTGCGCCGTGGTCGATGACCACCGGAAACCGTCCGTATGTTCCCATAACGGACTGGTTCATTTGCTCTTGTGTTGTCATTTTCATCATTTCCTTTATTCTGCCGCCTGTTCAGCGGAAAATTTCTGTTCCAGAAAGTCGATCAGTTCCATGGAATTGGGACAGCCCTGTGAAAAGCCGTACTTCTTGCCGTCCAGATACAGGATGATGCACTGATCCTCGATGTACATTTGTTCCAGTTCCGTCCAGGCGTAGTGCTTTTCCGGTTTCCAGTTCTGCCGGATACGGATGCCTTCCTCATCCCACATGACCCGGAACCGCAGTGTGCAGCTGAAAAAGTACAGGCTGAGCAGCAGGAAAGCGATCATCAGCAGCGTGTACCAGATCTCGCTTGTGCCGTACCGCACAAAGAAAGCGATCGTGCCAGCCAGAAATACTGCGACCATAAAGCCGTAGATCCCATAATCTTTTCTTGCAGATGTCAGTTTCATGCCTTTTTCTCCTTCATATAGTCACGCAGATATGCCAGAAACGCATCCGACCCCAGGAAAAAGTCCTTTTCCACCCGGATTTTTCCCTTGGCAGTCAGAACGGTATAGCCGTCGCTTTTCAGTTCGATTTTCTGCACGTCCTGCAATTCATACTGTTTCGGCTTTCCGAAGAAGTTGTATACGGTGATGCCGGTGCGGTCATATTCAATCTTGAAATTGTGACCGTAGATCAGCAGAAATACGCCCAGCAGCACAAACGCTGCCGCCAGCACATAAAACATCACACCGCCCTGCTTTAATTTCAGCAGTGCCATTGCAATACCCATCAGAACGGAAAACACCGAGACCACCGGAAACACCCTGGACGCTTTCACCACGCCTCTGGTGTCCGTCCGGTTCTCTTCGTTTTCCGCAAATTTCTTTGCCGCCTCTACTGCGGCGTGTTCTAACAAACTCATTTTTTCAAAAACCCTTTCTGCTCCCCGTCCGCATCACTTCCGACACAGACCAGCCGCCTGTGGAAAGGAGGCAGGACGGGCTGTTTTTTGCCGGTATCCCCCGGCTAGCGCTTATCGGAACTGTGTTCCGATGCCCTCATTGGACAGGGTCTCAATGAGGATGGAGTGCGGTACTCTGCCGTCAATGATGGCAGTCTTTTTCACGCCACGGCGCACCGCCTCTACGCAGCAGTCGATCTTCGGAATCATGCCGCCGGAGATGATTCCCTTGCGCTTGAGGAACGGCACTTCGCTGACGTTGACAAACGGAATGAGGGTAGACGGATCGTCCTTGTCCCGGAGCAGTCCGGCGATGTCGGTCATCAGGATCAGATTTTCCGCCCGGAGCTGTGCAGCGATCCGTGCCGCCGCCGTATCCGCATTGACGTTGTAAGCCTGTCCGAAATCGTCGGTCGCCACTGTAGCGATCACCGGAATGTAGCCGTTGTTCAGCGCATCCAGGATGGGCTGCTCGTTGACCTTTACGATATCGCCCACAAAGCCCAGATCTTCGCCGTTGGGACCCAGCTTGCGCTCTGCGGTCAGCATATGCCCGTCGATGCCGCACATACCCAGTGCCTTGCCCCGTGTCCGTGTCAGCAGGCTGACCAGCTCCTTGTTCACCTTGCCGGACAGCACCATCTTTACCACGTCCACAGCCGCCTCATCGGTATACCGCAGACCGCCGATAAACTTGGACTCGATGTTCAGCCGCTTGAGCATATCGCTGATCTCCGGACCGCCGCCGTGTACCAGAACCACCTTGACGCCCACCAGGGACAGCAGCACGATATCGTCCATGACTGCCTGTTTCAGCTCGTTGTTGGTCATGGCGTTGCCGCCGTATTTGACCACCAGAATCTTGTTGTTGTATTTCTGAATGTAGGGCAGGGCATCCACCAGCACCTGCGCCCGCACACTGTTCAATATCTCTCCCATTTTCGAAAGCCTCTCTTACGAACGGTAGTCACCGTTGATTTTTACATAGTCATAGGTCAGATCGCAGCCCCACGCCGTTGCCGCCGCCGGACCGTCGCCGATGGACACCAGAATCTCGATCTCGTCCTCCAGCAGCACCTTCTTGGCGATGTCCTCGGAGAACTCGATGCCTGCGCCGTTTCTGCACACATCCACAGAACCGGCACGGGATGCCAGTGTCACAGCCACCTGGTTGATGTCGAACTCTGCCGGAGCATAGCCCACAGCGCACAGCACACGTCCCCAGTTGGCGTCTGCACCGAACATAGCGCACTTCAGCAGAGGCGAGCATACCACGCTCTTTGCCACGGCAATGGCAGTGTCCAGATCCTTTGCCCCGGAGACCTTGCACTCCAGCAGCTTGGTCGCACCCTCGCCGTCATACGCCAGCATCCGGGTCAGATTCATCATGACGCAGTACAGGGCGTTCCGGAACACGGTATATTCCGCAGAATCCGCCGCAACTTCCGGATTGCCTGCCGCACCGGATGCCATGAGCAGACAGGTGTCGTTGGTGGACTGATCGCCGTCGACAGACAGACAGTTATAGGTCACCTTCACCACGTCAGACAGTGCCTTTTGCAGCAGTTCTGCCGGCACAGCCGCATCGGTCGTGATGCAGTTCAGCGTGGTCGCCATGTTCGGGTGGATCATGCCGCTGCCCTTCGCCATGCCGCCCAGGTGACAGGTCACGCCGCCCAGCGAAAATTCCACAGCGATCTCCTTGGCGAAGGTATCTGTTGTCATGATTGCCACAGCCGCCTCGTGCGCACCCTCTGCGCTGGCTTTCAGATTTCTGCACAGCGCCGGCAGGGCGTTCTGAATCGGCTCAATGGGCAGGATCTGCCCGATAACACCGGTAGACATGACCAGAATTTCTTCCGGCTTGACGCCCAGTTCTTTGGCAGTCAGAGCGCACATAGCCTCCGCCTTTTCCTCGCCGTCTGCGTTGCAGGTGTTGGCGTTCTTGGAGTTTGCCACCACTGCCATGGTCTTGCCGCAGGTGGCTTTCAGATGCTTTTTCATCACCAGCACCGGCGCACCCTTCACCTTGTTCTGGGTGTAGACCGCAGCCGCATTGCACATGGCATCTGCCGCAACCACCATCAGGTCATTTTTCTTGTCCGGGTTGTCCTTGATGCCGCAGTATACGCCGCCGGCACGGAATCCCTTTGCGGCACAAACGCCGCCGTCCACGAAGGTATAGCCTTCCATTGCTACTTTTTCCATGAGGTATGACTCCTCTCTGATTGATTTCGATTTCTCTTTTTCAAGACAGCATCGTACAAAGCCGACAGGCGGGACGATGTGGGCATCGTCCCCTACTATGCCGTTTCTCTAAAAGCTATCTGTAATGCCGCCCATAGGCACATAAATCGGTTTTTAAGAAAGTCCCCCTTGAAAAGGGTGATTCCCCACAGTGTGGGGAAATGTCACGAAGTGACAAAGGGGACGGCTCGGTAAGAGATGTCAGCGTAAGCTGACAGGGGGATTATTCTGTGAAATCCACAACTTGAAGAAAAATTTCACACAAACCTCTCCACCAGCTTCGCTGGTCCCCCTCTCCTTTCAGGAGAGGCTATTTTTTTACAGCAAACCTACAGTCTCATCCAGTCCCAGCATAATGTTCATGCACTGCACTGCCGCACCGGATGCGCCCTTACCCAGATTATCCAGACGGGAACACAGCAGAATCTGCTCTGCGTCACCGAACACGAAAATCTCCATCTGGTTGGTGTCACGCAGGTCGTTGCAGCTCAGCTTGGTGGCTGTCATCTCTGCCGGCGTTTTCAGCGGCTGTACATGGACGAAGTTGGAGCCCTCATAGTGGCGTTCCAGCATCTCCTGTACCCGTTCCGGTTCCAGCGAAAAGCCGGAGACCGCCGCCTGGATCGGCACGCATACCACCATGCCGTTATAGTAATCGTCCACGATCGGGGTGAACATGGGTTTCTTTTCCAGACCGGAAATTTTCTGCATCTCCGGCAGGTGCTTGTGGTTGTTTGCCAGACCGTAAAAGCGAGGGCTGTACAGCTCCGGCGCACGGTCGGGCGATTCGATCTCGGCGATCATCTTCTTGCCGCCGCCGCTGTAGCCGGACATGGCAAAGCACTGCACCGGATAATCCTTAGGCAGCAGTCCGCTGTGTACCATGGGATACACCAGAGACGCAAAGCCGCTGGCATAACAGCCCGGCACTGCCACACGCCTGGAGGTGCGAATCTTTTCCCGGTGTTCCGGAGACAGTTCCGGAAAGCCGTATGCCCAGTCCGGATTGGTGCGGTGCGCCGTAGATGCGTCAATGATGCGCACATCCGCATCCCCTGCCAGCGCCACAGCCTCTCTTGCAGCATCATCCGGCAGGCACAGGAATGTCACGTCGCTTTCCAGAATGGCGGCACGTCTTGCCTCCGGGTCTTTCCGGGTTTCCTCGGTCAGGGTAATCATGGTCAGATCGTTCCGGTCTGCCAGACGCTCATGGATACGCAGACCGGTCGTGCCTGCCTGTCCGTCAATAAATACTTTTACAGCCATTTTCTTTTCTCTCCATTTTGATTGAACTTCTCACCTTATGTGTCTGATGCACACTTGGGACACGCCGTCTTGTTTCCGACAACTCCCATTTGCGGAACTTTCAGCACATGAATCAGCGAACGGTCCACTTCCCGACTATTTCCTTTCCAGTCGTAAGTCACATCCGGATAGTCCTCTCGGGCACATTCCTCTGAAAAATGCCAGTATTCGCCGATCGCTGTATAGTAGGCCGGACGCTCTGCCTGTTCCTTTTCCTCCGCCGTGCGTACCGTAAACGCCACCGGCTCCGACACCACGCTTCCGTCAGCACTTGCCACATACAAGTTTCCGGAGCCAGCTTTCTTGCCGGTCAGACTAAACAGCACATTCTGATCGCCGTTTCTCCGAATGTCCCCGATCTCCACCAGTTCCGCCGGTTCTGCATAGATCCGGACATCCTCCGTCGTAAAGAAATTGGCGCTCACCACCTGAGAAGAAAAGTTCTCTTTCTTCTCCTCCAGATCCAGCACCAGATTATCGGTGCCGATCAGCAGTTTCGCCGAGATGATCTCTGCCTTTACCTGTTCTGTAGGCGGCAATGTCACTTCTTTTTTCGTTTTGTTCCCCGAAGTCTTTTTCTTCGGCGTTGCCGTTACAGTTGCCGCCACCCGTCCCGATGTGGGAGCTGCTGAACTCTCTGCCGCCTGCTCCGTCTGCACCGTTTCAGTTCCTGCGGCGGTTTCTGACGACGCCGGACTGCTGCCGCACGCTGTACAGAGGCAGAGCCCAGCCGCCAGCACAATTCCAATCCACCGTTTCATATTGTCCTCCCGATTCCCCAGATGTGATCCCGTTTTTCTGTCATTCCCGTGGACACTTCCACAGACTAAAGGCACAGGTCAGCACGATCACGGCAATCGCCCAGATCCGGGACACCGTCAGCCCCAGATCCAGCACCAGACCCAGCAAAATCTCTCCGCCGATCCAGACCGCCACCGCCGCCGAACACAGCGCCAGGATAAACTTCATCTGCCGCTTTTTCATGCCAGCTCCAGTTTTGCCTTGACCAGCTTCAGCTGTTCTGCCACAGCCTTCGGGGACGGACCGCCCTGAGAAACTCTGCCACGCACGCAGGTCTCCAGGCTGATGGCATCATAAACGTCCTCGGTGAACAGCGGTGTCATCTTCTGATATTCCTCCAGCGGCAGCGTCTCCAGGGTCAGACCCTTGGAAATGCACTCTGCCACCAGTGTGCCGGAGATCTTGTAGGCATCCCGGAACGGCATACCCTTCTTGACCAGATAGTCTGCGCAGTCGGTGGCGTTGATAAAGCCCTTTGCCGCAGCAGCACGCATATTGTCTTTCAGCACACGCATAGTCTCCAGCATGGGGGTGAAGGTCTCCAGGCACAGCTTTACGTTGTCCACTGCGTCGAAGATCGCCTCCTTGTCCTCCTGCATATCCTTGTTGTATGCCAGCGGCAGACCCTTCATCATGGTCAGCAGGGTCTGGAGATCGCCGTACACTCTGGCGGTCTTGCCACGGATCAGCTCGGTAATATCCGGGTTCTTCTTCTGGGGCATGATGGACGAACCGGTTGCAAAGGCATCGTCCAGTTCAATGAACTTGAACTCCCAGGAACACCACAGGATGATCTCCTCAGAGAACCGGGACAGGTGCATCATGATGATGGAAAGGGTGTTTGCCAGCTCGATGCAGTAGTCACGGTCAGAAACGCCGTCCAGGCTGTTTGCCATAGGCGCATCAAATCCCAGCAGGGATGCGGTCTCTTCCCGGTCGATGTGATAGGTCGTACCTGCCAGAGCGCCGCTGCCCAGAGGGCATTCGTTCATGCGCCTTGCGGTGTCGTCCAGTCTGCCCAGGTCACGGAGCAGCATCTGCACATACGCCAGCAGGTGGTGTGCAAAAGTCACCGGCTGCGCACGCTGCAAATGGGTGTAGCCCGGCAGTACGGTCTCGGTGTGCTGTTCTGCCAGCTTGACCAGTACGGCGCACAGCTTTTCCACCAGACCACGAATTTCCTTGATCTCGTCCCGGAGATACAGCCGGAGATCCAGTGCCACCTGGTCGTTTCTGGAACGGGAGGTGTGCAGACGCTTGCCCACATCGCCGTAGCGCTTGGTCAGTTCTGCCTCCACGAACATATGAATATCTTCTGCGTTGGGGTCAAATTCCAGCTTGCCGCTGTCCAGATCTGCCAGAATGGCAGTCAGCCCCTCGATAATGGTCTTGCTGTCCTCCTTGGAGATGATGCCGCAGTCACCCAGCATGGTGGCATGGGCGATACTGCCCTGGATGTCATGCCGGTACATCCGTGCATCAAATGCGATAGAGGAGTTGAACGCATTTACGCCTGCGTCGATCTCTTTGGAAAATCTTCCTGCCCAAAGTGCCATAATTTTATCCGTCCTTTTCTGATTCTGTATATTCCGTGTGCGGATGATAGTGTGCGATCCACTGCTGTGCCAGCCTGTATTTTTCTTCCAGCGGTTCCATATCGTCAAACAAAAGCGCACGCCGCTCAGTTTCTGCATGATCTTTTTTCACGCAGATCTGCAAAGATATCATATTCCGGTTTCCGTAATGTGTGCAGTACAGCTGGATTCGCTGTATCTCTTGCCAGGAAAACGACTCGAATCGCTGTATCTCCTGCCAGGAAAACGACTCGAATCGCTCTCCCCAATAACAAATGCCGGAGGGCGACAGCCTCAGACTGCATGGTATAGCTTTCTTTTTCTCTTTATAGAGGGCGTGTAAGGCACCGCACATAACGCCAATGCCGACAGCAGCCCAGCCAAAAATGGTAAGCACACAAAGCAGCAGCACAGAAACTGCCACCATGATTTCCTCACGCCGGCGGCGAAAAGCCATCTGTTCCCATTCTACTTTTTTGTAAAAGACCAGCGTCGGCTCTGCCGCTGCTTTGCTTTTCTTTTTCATACACCCCTCACAACAACAAAAGGCGACTGAACGCCGCCTTTTGCCTCCGGCAAAATCACCGGTTTTTATTTTCGCTGATTGGCTTACTTGTTGTTCCGCTTCTGATCCAGTACAGCCTTTACGTGGATCGGCAGACCGAACAGGTTGATAAAGCCCTCTGCGTCCTTCTGGTTGTAAACGTCTTCTGCATCGAAGGTTGCAACTTCTTCATCGTACAGGGTGTACGGAGAAGTTACGCCGGCATTGATGATGTTGCCTTTGTACAGTTTCAGCTTAACATCACCGGTAACGGTCTTCTGGGTCTCGTTTACGAAAGCAGTCAGTGCCTCACGCAGCGGAGTGTACCACTGACCGTTGTATACGATGTCAGCGAACTTGATGCTCAGATACTGCTTGGTTCTTGCAGTTTCCTTGTCCAGGGTAATGGTCTCCAGCACATCGTGTGCGTGGTACAGGATGGTGCCGCCCGGAGTTTCATAAACGCCTCTGGACTTCATGCCGACCAGACGGTTTTCTACCAGGTCAGCCAGACCGATGCCGTTTGCGCCGCCCAGTTCGTTCAGCTTTTCTACCAGCTCTACTGCGCCCAGTTCCTTGCCGTCGATAGCGGTCGGGATACCCTTTTCAAAATGAATGGTCACATAAGTGGGCTTGTCCGGAGCCTGGATCGGAGAAACGCCCAGTTCCAGGAAGCCTTCCTTCTCATACTGCGGCTCGTTTGCCGGATCTTCCAGATCCAGACCCTCGTGAGACAGATGCCACAGGTTCTTATCCTTGGAGTAGTTGGTTTCACGGTTGATCTTCAGCGGAATGTTGTGTGCCTCTGCATAGTCGATCTCTTCGTCACGGCTCTTGATGGTCCATTCTCTCCACGGAGCGATGATTGCCATATCCGGAGCGTATGCCTTGATTGCCAGCTCGAAACGAACCTGGTCGTTGCCCTTGCCGGTTGCACCGTGGCAGATGGCGTCTGCGCCCTCTTCCAGAGCGATTCTTGCCAGTTCCTTACCGATAATCGGACGAGCGAAGGAAGTACCCAGCAGGTAACGGTTCTCGTAAACTGCGCCAGCCTGTACAGTCGGGAAAATGTAGTCCTCTACGAAGGTCTTTTTCAGATCCAGTACGATCAGCTTGGATGCGCCGGTCTTGATTGCCTTTTCTTCCAGGCCGTCCAGTTCCGTACCCTGTCCTACGTCTGCGGAAACTGCGATAACTTCGCAGTTGTTGTAGTTTTCTTTCAGCCACGGAATGATAATCGAAGTATCCAGACCGCCGGAATATGCCAGAACGACTTTCTTAATGTCCTTTTTTGCCTTTGCCATGATGCAAACTCCTCCATCAGCATAATTTATCGCATCTGTACCGCCCTTTTTGATCCGCTGCAAATGCTCTTGTCTTTTATTATACACCTTTTTTCAGCGATGTCAAGCATTTTTGCATAAATATACGGATTTTTTTTCCTTTTGCAATATTTCACGCATAATATGCAGTTATTCCTGTATATTTTTATGTTTCCGTGAAAAAAATGCAGTGCAAAGCGCCTGCTCCACGCAAAAAAGCCCCTGTCACAGGACAGAGGCTTTTTGATTTCGGGAATACTCAGTGCAGTTTTTCATAATATGCCAGTACTTCACCCACAAATTCCCGGTGCATCGGGTCGGTGCCGTACCATCTTTCATAGGTCTCCGGTTCGATGAAGCCCTCGGGCTGCATCATCGCCGTATAGCGTTTCCGGCAGATCAGCACACGGCGTGCCTGTGCAAAGGCAGTGGTTCCGTCCAGGAGAACGGGCCGCAATCCGGTTTGTTTCGCCTTATCGCAGTCCCGGCCGGAATGTGTGCCGCAGAATTGCAGTGCCGGTTTATAGCCCGGATCGAAGAAACACGCTGAAAACAGCTCGTTCCGATCCAGATATTGCAGGGTATACCGATTGGTGCGTACCACACAGTGGAAGGACGGTGCGCCCCAGATCTCACCCATCGCACCCCAGGATGCCGTCATGGTGTTGTAGTCCTCCGGTGTGCCGGATGTCAGTAAGTACCATGATTTTCCGATCATGTCAAAAGAATTGCACTGTAGATCGCTTAGCTCCATTTTCTTAAAAAACATTTCTCCGTCTGTCATAAAATCAATTCCTTTCGCATAAGATAATACTATGTCTCCCGGCGGACAGGCAGTGCAGAGAGCAGATAGCTGTTTTTATTGTACCACAAAACAGAGCGCTACTGTAAGAAGATTTTACACAGAGAAAATAAATTTTTTCACAAAGCGCAGCGATTTTCAGGCGTGATGCCGCATACCGCTCTTTCCGTACTGCAGCCGCAGCTTGTCCGTGAGCAGCGCAATAAATTCCGAGTTGGTGGGCTTTCCCTTACAGTTGTTCACCGTGTAGCCGAAAAAGGAATTGATGGTGTCCAGGTCGCCTCTGTCCCATGCGATCTCAATGGCGTGGCGGATGGCACGCTCCACACGGGAAGAGGTGGTGTCGAACTGCTGCGCCACCGTGGGATAGAGCATCTTGGTGACGCTCTCCAGCAGTGCCTGGTTCTCGATGGATGCCAGAATGGCTGCACGCAGATAGTGATAGCCCTTGATATGTGCCGGCACGCCCAGCTGGTGGATCATCTCCGTCACCACCATCTCCAGTGTACGGTGCGCAGATGCCTCTTTGTCGGGAATGCCGTTGGATGCCAGTTCTGTGATGCGGTTCCCCAGCGCCGAAATGTGAAACGGCTTCAGCATGAAATACGCCGCACCCTTTTCCATGACCTGGCGCTCAATAAATGTGTTCTCATAAGATGACGTGATAATGAAAGCCGGCGCATGGGCGAATGTCTGAGATTTCTCGAGGATCTCTATGGCATCCATGCCAGGCAGCACTGCGTCCATTACCACAACGTCCGGCGTGTCGTTCCGGATCGCATCCAGAATGACCTTGCCGTCTTTGCGTCTCGTCACGACGTAAAGACCCAGCGCACGCAGTTCGTTGGCACAGGTTATGCCATACTCGGCGCTGTCGTCTCCGATCAGGACTTTTATTTTTTTGTTGTCCATTTTGTTACCTCCTGTTTTTTTGTTCTACCCTATAATTTTACCACATTCTTTGGAGAACTGCAAGGCTGAAACTTGTCGAAAAAGAAATTATCTTTGTAAAATCTGTGTAAAAAACAAAGAAGAACCATACAGGGCGTTCCGGACACTCAGAGAATGGACGGCGCTTTTGCCGAATCCGCCAGTTTTCTGGAACGGCGGCGCTGTACCGCCTCGGGCGAAAAGAACTGTAACAGTCCCAGCGCCGTAACGCAGACAAAGGGCAGGATCACCGGCAGGATCTGTACGCAGTACAGCGTCGCCGCCGGCATCTGCATCAGCTGGCTGTAAAAGGAATGCTCCTTCGCATAGGATGCCACATGGTACAGCGCCAGCAGGCACAGCACCACGCCGCCTGCCGCACTGCCTGCCGCCGCCCAGTTGAGCCAGTTCTTCCGGCACTGCAGGACAAGCACTGTCCCCAGAGTCAGCAGACCCGAACCCACCAGCAGCATCTGTCCGTAGCCCACAAAGGACATGGGCCAGTTGCTGCCGGCTCTGGCACGGCTGATCCAGCCCAGTCCGCAGCCCCAGCAGGTGATCCAGGTGAACAGGATGGTGGAAAGCACCAGCAGAATGCGGAGGATGATACAGCTCACCCGGCGGACACGCTGTTTTTTCAGCTGTGCGGCGGTGGGAATGGGACGAGAGGCGGCGTTTTTGGTTTTCATGGCGGTAGATCCTTTCATTTTCAAATTTTTGGATGTTTTGGAATTGCGGAAGTGGTTCTCCCGTTTTCCGGAAAGGCAGTTGCTGCCTGTTGTGAGAACAACTGCCCTATGTTTTTTCCTTGCATTGTCGCTGATAAGCGCTGCCGTACTGCACACGATAGATACGGGGCAAAAAATAAATATACCAGAAAGGCAGGATACAAAAATGATACGTTGGATCAAGCGCACGGCAGTTCTCGGTGCTGCCGTGCTGCTGCAGTTATACAGCGCTGCGGCATATTACGCCTGGCAGCTGCCGGACAATTACTATGTACAGACCGGCAGCCAGCTGGAAGTCGACACGGCGCTCCATATCTCTGCCGTTCCCACGGCGCACACCGTCCAGGCGGCAGCCGCATCGGCACGCACTGCCGAGACCACATCCCTCCGGCTCTTCGGCGTCATTCCCGTCAAGGAGGTGGAAGTCCAGGAGATCGACACGCCCATGCTCGTCCCCTGCGGCGAGCCGTTCGGCATCAAGCTCCGCATGGACGGCGCTATGGTGGTGGGCATGGAACGGGTGGACACCCCGGAGGGCAGGCGCTGTCCGGCACAGGAGGCAGGCATCCAGACCGGCGACCTCATCCGCTCTGTAGACGGACAGGTCATCGACTCTAACCAGGCGCTCCAGGACGCCATCGCCGATTCGGACGGTGTTCCCGTTACAGTGACGCTGGAACGGGGCGAAGAGACCTGCACGGTGACACTGACGCCGGCATATGCCGCCGCAGACAACCGCTATGAGGCAGGCATCTGGGTGCGGGACAGCAGCGCCGGCATCGGCACCATCACCTTTTATGAGCCGGAAACCGGCAGTTTCGGCGGTCTGGGGCATCCCATCTGCGATGCCGACACCGGCGACATCCTGCCCTTTGGTTCGGGCGAGGCAGCTGCTGTGACCATCTCCCAGGTGGTGAAAGGCGTCTCCGGCAGTCCGGGAATGCTCCAGGGCAGCTTTTCGGACGAGACATCCCTGGGCGAGCTGATCTGCAACAACCGCTGCGGCGTGTTCGGGACGCTGTACCACAATCCATCCGCTGAGGACGCCGTTCCCATGGCGCTGAAACAGGAGATCGAGACCGGTCCGGCACAGATCCTCTGCACTGTCTCCGGCGACACGCCGAAGGCATATGACGTGATGCTGGAAGAGATCGACTACAGCGGCACGGACAGCACCCGGAACATGACCGTATGCGTCACAGACCCGGAACTGCTGGAGATCACCGGCGGCATCGTCCAGGGCATGAGCGGCAGCCCCATTTTGCAAAACGGCAGACTGGTGGGCGCAGTGACTCATGTATTTGTGGACGACCCCACACGGGGCTACGGCATCTTCTGTGAAAATATGGTGCGCTATGGGCTGAGCGGCAGCTAAGCCGGCGCAAAAACAAAAAACCTCACGGCGGAACTTGCTCCCCCGTGAGGTTCTCTTGTCGAAACAACAGCGAATTAGTCGCTGAAACCGCTCTCTACCAGATCTACCAGAGAGTTTACTGCGATCTGCTCATCAGAACCATCCGCAATGATCTTGATGTCAGTGCCGCCTACGATACCCAGAGACAGGATACCCAGCAGGCTCTTTGCATTTACCCGACGCTCTTCCTTTTCGATCCAGATCGAGGACTTGAACTCGTTGGCACGCTGAATGAAAAATGTAGCCGGTCTTGCGTGCAGACCAACCTGATTCTGTACTGTAACTTCTTTTACAAACATGATAAAAACTCTCCCATCCTTATGATCCTGCGCTTTCACGCATCATACGTTGGTTTGAAGAAGCTTTGCGGTTTCCATTCCCCTGGAAACAATTTGTGCATTCCTCTTCCCTTCTATGCTACCATTATACCGTTTTTTCCGGAACACGTCAACGCATTTTTTGCAGAAATTGTCCGATTTTCCGGAATTTTCTACGTGTTGTTATAACCGTTCTCCCTTTTCGTTTGAATCTTTGTGGAACATGACAACAATGTCAAAATGGAATTTTCCCCTTTTTCCGAAGTTGCATATTTTGTTCAAATTCCACAAAGAAAACAGTTATTTTTTATCCAAATAGCTTGCATAAAGGTCGGGGCGCTTGTTTTTTGTCTCTTCCAGACTCTGTGCGCTGCGCCATTCTGCAATGTTTTTGTGGTGTCCGGTGAGCAGCACCGGCGGCACCTCCCGGTCGTGCCACACCGCCGGACGGGTATACTGGGGATATTCCAGCAGTCCGCCGAAATGGCTCTCCTCTTCAAAGCACAGGTTTTCCGGCAGAACGCCCGGCACCATCCGTGCAATGGTATCCACCAGCACCAGCGCCGGCAGCTCGCCGCCGGTGAGGACATAGTCCCCGATGGAGACCTCCTCGTCCACGATCTCGTCCAGGATGCGCTGGTCTACACCTTCATAATGCCCGCAAAGCACGAAAATATGCGGCATCACGGACAATTCCAGCGAGCGCTGCTGTTCCAGCACCTTTCCCTTGGGGGACATATAGATCACATAGGGCTTTGTGCCGATATCCCGGCAGACCGCCTCATAGCAGCGGTAGATGGGGTCTGCCTGCATGACCATGCCTCTGCCGCCGCCGTAAGGCACATCATCCACACGGCGGTGCTTGTCCAGGGTATAGTCCCGGATATTCCAGCAGCGGACAGAGATATGCCCGGCTTTTCTGGCTCTGCCGATGATGCTCTCGGACAGCACCGCCTCACACATTTCCGGAAACAGGGTAGCGATCTCAATCTGCATCGAACAAGCCCTCCAGCGGACGAATGCGCATTACGCCGCCGTCCAGGTCGGTCTCCTGCACCACATCCGGGATCGCCGGGATCAGCACGGTCTTTCCGTCCGCATCTTTGACCTCGTACACGTCATTGGCGCCGGTCTGCATCACATCGGTGAGCTTGCCGTAGCTTTTGCCCGTGTCCACGTCCAGCACTTCCAGCCCGATGAGATCCTGGATGAAGTACACGCCCTCTTCCAGTTCCACTTCGTCCCGGTCCATATACAGCACCTGATTCCGCAGCTTTTCTGCCTCCTCCACGGTGTCCACGCCCTCCAGATGCAGCAGCACGTTACCCTTTTGCAGGCGTGCGGCAGTCACCGTCACCGGCTTTTGCGCCTTGCCCAGGTACAGGGTATCGAATTCGCACAGGAATTCCGGATCGTCGCACCACGGCACGACTTTCATGTCGCCACGAAGTCCGTGGACGTTGACGATCTTTCCGATTTCAAGGTATTGTTTCATGAGCAGTCCTTTCTGTACATACAAGAACAGGCGAACATTTCTGTCCGCCTGCATGGATTGTTTGTAGCTGTTCCTCAGTCGATCTCGACAGCGATCTTCTGATTATACTTTGCTGCGCCGGAACGCATGATGACACGAATCGCCTTGGCAATGCGCCCCTGCTTTCCGATGACACGCCCGGTGTCATCCGGTGCAACGTGCAGATGATAAACGATCACGCCCTCTTCATTGGGGGCATCTTCCGTGATCTGAATGGCTGTCGGATCTTCTACCAGACCGGCAACGATCACTCGCAACAGTTCCTGCATGGTCTTTTCCTCCTTCTATGGTCACATGATTGCTCCACTGGTCAGCCGTACCCGTTGTGCAGCACACGCACCGTCCAGCCGGACAGCGCCGATACGGTTCACCGGCGGAGCAATCCCGTTCTGCCTTTGCAGAACGACCCCGCACTCGGTGTTGCCTCTAAGAAATTAGAGTACGCCTTCCTTCTTCAGGATAACCTTAACGGTATCAGTCGGCTGTGCGCCGTTCTTCAGCCAGGTCTTTGCCTTGTCAGCGTCCAGGCTAACTACGGTCGGCTCCTTGGTCGGATCGTAGAAACCGATCTCCTCGATGAAACGGCCGTCTCTCGGATAACGCTCGTCAGCAACAACAATACGATAGAACGGAGCCTTCTTTGCGCCCATTCTTCTCAGTCTGATCTTTACTGCCATTTGAATTTACCTCCATGTATTATTCTTGACAAATGTCAAATCTATCTCCAGCAGTTTCCTGCGGGATCTCTTACTTCTTCGGCGGCATCAGCCCCGGCGGAACGCCCGGGATGCCACCCTGCAAACTTTGCAGCTGTTCGGGATTCATGTTTGCCAGGCGTTTCATGGCACGGCGGTTCATCTTTCCGCCCTTGCCTGCCTTGCCGCCGAACTGCTTCATCATCTTCTGCATCTGGTCGAACTGTTTCAGCAGACGGTTCACATCCTCCACCTTCGTGCCGCTGCCGGCAGCGATACGCCGCTTGCGGGACGGGTTGATGATCGAGGGCTTTGCACGCTCCGCCTTGGTCATCGAGGTAATCATCGCCTCGATGCGGACGAACTGCCGGTCGTCAATGTCTGCATCTTTCAGCTTGCTGCCCACGCCGGGGAGCATACCGATGATGGACTTGAGCGAACCCATCTTCTGGATCTGACGCAGCTGTTCCAGGAGGTCGTTCATATCGAACCGGTTTTCCTCGAACTTCTTCGCCATCTTCTCGGCATCCTTCTGGCTGATGGTGCTTTCCGCCTTTTCGATCAGCGTCAGCATATCGCCCATACCCAGGATACGGGATGCCATCCGCTGGGGATGGAACTGTTCGAACTCGTCCAGCTTTTCGCCCATGCCCACATATTTGATGGGCTTGCCGGTGACAGCCAGCACGGACAGCGCCGCACCGCCGCGGGTGTCAGAGTCCAGCTTGGACATCAGCACGCTGTCGATGCCCAGGGCATCGTCGAACGCCTTTGCCACGTTGACGGCATCCTGACCAGTCATGGCGTCCACCACCAGCATGATCTCGTTGGGGTGGGTCAGTTCCTTCAGATCTTTCAGCTCATCCATCAGCGCAACGTCGATGTGCAGACGGCCGGCGGTATCCAGGATGACCACGTCATTGCCGTGATCCTTGGCGAACTTCAGCGCCTCCTTGGCGATGATGCGCGGGTCGATCTGTCCCATCTCAAAGACCTTGACACCGGCACGCTCACCCACCACCTGCAGCTGATTGATCGCCGCCGGACGGTAGATATCGCACGCCACCAGCAGCGGATAATGCCCTTCTTTTTTCAGCATCTTCGCCAGCTTTGCGGCGTGGGTGGTCTTACCGGAACCCTGGAGACCGCACATCATAATGATGCACGGCGGCTTGGACGGGAACTGGATCCGGGCATTTTCATTGCCCATCAGATTGCACAGTTCCTCGTTGACGATCTTGATGACCTGCTGTGCCGGGGTGAGGCTGGTGAGGACCTCTTCGCCCACTGCACGGTCGGAGACCTTCTTGACAAAATCCTTGACCACCTTATAGCTGACGTCCGCCTCCAGCAGTGCCATGCGGACTTCACGCATCGCCTCTTTGACATCGCTTTCCGTCAGCTTTCCGTGGGATTTCAGCTTTTTGAACACCTGGTTCAGCTTTCCCGACAGTCCCTCAAATGCCATAATGATCTCCTCCTCTCAAAGAAAAACAATTGTATTGCCTCCCTTGAAAAGGGCGGTGGCACGCAGTGCCGGAGGGATAACCCTCTGCCGGCTTTCGCCGGCATCCGCCTTTTTCAAGGAGAGCCTTACAAAATGCAGTTCCTTCGTCTTTTTTCAAAGCAGCTCCAGCCCGTGGCGGACGCTTTCCATTGCCCGGCGGCACTCGTCCCGCACCGCCGGTACATCTGCCGCCTGTGCCTGGATGCGCTCCAGCGACCCGGCAATGGCGCTGTAGTTTTCCCGCAGCGCACTCAGCCTTGCCGCAAACTGCAGCTTTTCTTCCATCTCCTGCAGGATCTGCTCCCCACGCTTGATGCCGTCCCGGACGCCCTGACGGGTGATGCCCACGATCTCAGCGATCTCGCTGAGGGACAGGTCTGCACAATAGTACAGCTCTGTGAGCCGGTACTGGTGCGGAGTCAGAAATTCGCCGTAGCAGTCCAACAGCATGGCAAATCGCAAATCCTTGGACATTTCCATGCCGCCTCCTGCCTGTAAAAGTAATCTGCTTTACAAGTATACCCTATTTTCACCGGCTTGTCAAGCTTTTTCTTTCGTGAAACTGCACAAATTTGAAACCGCACTTTTTCTGGTTATGCAATATATTTGCTTATTTTTCACGTTTTATCTGCATTCTCCTTGACATTTCCCCGATTTACGCCTATAATAAAGAGGAAAAGCATATGAGATTCCGGCGTATTTTTGCCGGATGGAGCGAAAGGAATGACAGAAAATGACTTTTGAAGAGATGTTTGCACAGGCAAAAACAATGCTGGAAAACGCCAGCGCCAAGAATGCGGACACTGCCGTTGCAGTACAGTTCGACGTTTCCGGTGAGGGCTGCGGCGCATTCTATGCCGTAGTTTCCGCAGACAGCGACAAGCTGACCATTGAACCGTATGACTATAAGGGTCACGATGTACTGGTATCCGCTGACGCCGCAGAGCTGCTGGACGCACTGCGCAGCGCAGAGACAGACGCTCTGACCGTGGAGGGCGACTGGGACAAGGTGGCTGTATTCCGTGAAGTTCTGGCAACCCTGCCGACACCGAAAAAGGCTGCTGCACCGAAGGCAAAGGCTCCGGCAAAGAAAACCGCTGCCAAGGCTGCACCGAAAATGGCTGAGGCTCCGAAGACTGCCGCTGCAAAGAAGGCAGAACCGGCAAAGACGGAACCCAAAGCCGCTGCACCGAAGGCTGCGCCTGCCGCAGCAGAAAAGGCTGTCAAGCCGGTTGAAACCGCTGTGAAAAAGGAAGAGCCGGTAAAGGCTGCTGCAACAACTGCAAAGACAACCGCTGCAAAGCCGGCTGCCGCAGCAAAACCGACCACCACCGCAAAGCGTGGCAGAAGAAAGTAAACAAGGCAATGCACTAAATAAAACGAAAACCGTTTCGCACGCCGGGGTCTCCGACAGCGAAACGGTTTTTTGTTTGTATGAGACTGATACTATGTCAGCCGCAGGTCACTTGCTTTTGGTTTCCGCCTTTGCTGCAGGCTTTTTCCCCACAGAAAAGCACACCCAGAAGATCACCGCCAGGAGCAGCACAGCGAACGCCATCCAGCCGATAAGCGTTCCCGTTCCCTTTCCGGCAAACATATCGTAATAGCCCTTGAGGTAGATCAGACAAATCAGCGTCGGCACGACATACGCCATATAGCCTCGCAGCCAGCCCGGCAGTTTCAGGCCGGTTCCCTCGTTGACCTCCGCCAGGAATTTTTCCCAGCCCCAGCCGTTTTTCCGGACGCAGAACAGCACATACACCAGAGAACCCAGCGGCAGGATGTTGTACGAAACCAAAAAGTCCTCCAGATCCATTACGCTGGAACCATCCCCGAAAGGCTGGAATCCGGACAGCAGGTTAAAGCCCAGGATCGCCGGCAGAGACAGCACGAAGATCAACACCAGGTTCACCAGCAGGGACTTTTTCCGGGTCCAGCTGCCCAGTTCTACGGTCATGGTGATGATGTTTTCAAACACGGCAATGACGGTGGAAAGCGCCGCAAAAGACATGAACACGAAGAAACAGCAGCCCCAGATGCGTCCGCCCACCATATGATGGAACACATTGGGCAGGGTGATAAACAGCAGGGACGGGCCGGCATCCGGCTGGACGCCATAGGAAAAGCACGCCGGAATGATGATGAGGCCAGCCATGATGGCAACGCAGGTATCCAGTACCACAACGTTGATCGCCTCGCCGGTGATGCGCCGTCCCTTTTTCAGATAGCTGCCGAAGATCTCCATCGCACCGATGCCCACGCTCAGGGTAAAGAAAGCGTGGGTCATAGCGGCGAATGCCACAGAGCCGTAGCCGTTTTCTTTCAGACGGGAAAAGCTGGGGACGAGGAAATATTTCAGACCTTCGCCTGCGCCTTTCAGCCGGAGCGAGTTCACCACAAGCACCAGCATCAGCACGATAAGGAGCATCATCATGACTTTGGTGATCTTTTCGATGCCGTTTTGGAGACCCAGGGCGCAGATGCCGATGCAGAGGGCAATGACAATTGCCGCAAAGAGGATCATCAGCCCCGGATTATCCAGCATCCGGGAGAAAAAGCCGGAGGTCTCTTCGGCAGAAACCGCCGTGATCTTTCCCGACCCGTACAGGAACGCATAGTAGAGCATCCAGCCGGCGACCATGGTGTAGAACATCATGAGCAGATAGTTTCCGGCGATGCCGGCGTATTTGGTGATATGCCAGCGGCTGCCCGGCTGTTCCAGGATATTCAGCGCCTGGGAGATACTCCGGCGGCTGCCACGGCCGATGGCGAATTCACAGATGACGATGGGCAGTCCCAGCAAAAGCAGGCACAGCAGGTAAATGATAAGAAAAGCGCCGCCGCCGTTTTCGCCGCAGATATAGGGAAATTTCCAGACATTGCCCAGACCAACGGCGCACCCGGCAGATACCAGGATAAAGCCCAGCCGTGAATGGAACGTGGCTCGGTTTTTGGTTGATGTACTCATAACAGTTCTCCTTTGTTGTCTCCGCAGTTGCAGAAAAATGTGATTGTTTTATTATACAACAAGATTTCTTTTTTGTCAAATGCGACAAATTCAGTAGGTAATTGCGGTGGGTCACCGCTGACCTTTCGCCCCAATTTAACGTTCAAAACGGGCAGCGTTACGGCAGACAAGCTGCCTACAACCCCTCCGGGGGATTTTTGTTGTGTATAATCGGATTGCACTGCCAGTCGTGTAATACATTGCCGCTCAAAATAGGGGGTTGGCGAGGAGCTTTTCTTTTTTTGCTTCTTTTTTTCTTTTCAGTAAAGAAAAAAAGAAGAGGAACTCTTTTATAAATTCCTCCGTCTGCTCCTTACGGAGCATCCACCTCCTTTTTCAAGGGAGGCAAAAAACTCCTCTGCCCTGTCAGTTATCCCAGAACAAGGCACACTCTACGAATATTTTTAAGAAAGTCCCCCTTGAAAAGGGGGAGGGGATTATCGCAAGCCCTGCTCCTTTCGAAGAAGGTAAGAACAACTCCTCTGCCCTGTCGGGCATCTCGTACTGAGCGGTCCCTTTTGTCACCTACGGTGACATTTCCCCACCCCGTGGGGAATCACCTCTACAGAGGAGACAATTTGATAAAGCCTCCTCTTTTAGAGGAGGTGGCACGCAGTGCGGTCGGAGTCAGAGGAGTCTCGGGCGAACCATGTTCGCCCCTACGGTGTGCCTTTTCAGATGATACGGAGACAATTTGCGTGGCAAGCCATGAAAAAACGCATCTCAAAAATGAGATGCGTTTTCTCTGGGATAGAGTATATTAGAAAGTATCGAGGAGGTCAAGTATTATTTTTTCCACATCAAAGTGCCGTCTTCTGCGTAGACTTCCTGCACCTGGCTGGGGTCAACCGGTTCCAGAAAGCTCATGTACAGGGTCACACGTCCCTCATCATAAGCCTGGTCCACATAGGCATACGGCACGTGTCCGGTGCGATAGAACAAATTGTCCAGGTTTTCCTGATTCTTTTCCACCTGCCTGGTCAGACCGTCCGGCGTGCGGACGTAGCCGGAGCAAGAGCCATTCAGAATATCCTTATCGCTCACCGGCACCACATAGCCGAATACCCGTGGCATCGGGTCAGACGGTTTCCAGGTAAAGGACACGCCCCACGGAGAAAGCTCCATGGTCATGGGCGTGTCTTTGCCGGTCTGGGGGTCTGTGAAAGTGAATTTGTCTGTCACAGTCTTGGTTTTGAGCGAATCCAGCGTGAACGTCATGCGGATACTGCCCTCTGTCAGAATGTCCGATTTCCGCAGATAGACCTGTTCATCTTCCTTTTCCCAGTGTCCGGTGCCGATCGAACCATGCTGCGTAGCATATATATTGTCCAGCAGTTCAAAGTTCTCCGAAACCTTCTGCTGATCCTGCTGGGACAGCGGCTTTCTCATGTTGACATCGGCAACGGAATAACCCAGCCAGTTCCGAATGTCCCACATATCATACGTATTCGACCATGCCCAGTCCAGATAATCATTGGTTTCCTCTGGAGCCTTCAGAAACTTCTGCACTTCCATGGTGAACTGCATCTCTGCATCGGGACCCGTCCGCTTGACCTCATAGTGATTGGTCACATACAGGTGTCCGCTGCCGGAGGCATCATAGGTATAATCGATGCTGCCTTTCCAGCCGCCGACACCGTCTCCTGAGATCCAGGGGGATTCCCCGAAAAGCTGTACATTTTCCGGCAGAGTGAACCCATTTACCCCGGAAAATTCCAGCACCACATTGACGCTGTGCACATCGCCGAACACGCCCAGCACCTGACAGTCGATGCCGTCACAGGTGTCCGTTATCTCCGCTTCGGGGACGGTGTACAGATCTTCCAGCGTGGACGGATACGAAACGTCTTTCCCAAACACCAGCTGCATCAGCTGGTCAAAGCCGCCGGCTGCCGCTGCTGCGGTGACAGCACTGCCGCTGACCAGCACTGCCGCTGCGATCAATACCGCCGGAATCCGTCCCATCTTCCAGTGCGCCGCACGGCGGTGTGCCGGTGCTGTTTCAGCGGTTTCCTCGTCCAGAGACGCCAGGACACGGCTGCGGACAGCACGTCTGGAAATTTTCGCCGTCCGGCGAATCTTCGGCATATCCTCTCCGGTGACATTCAAGTGAGAAAAAATCTCAAACAAGTTCCATTTGCTCATAGCCATATCCCCTTTCTGTAAACAGCTGGCGCAGTTTCTTTCTGCTCCGGTACATTCTGGTTTTGACGGTGGATTCTTTCATATGCAGTTCCCCGGCGATTTCCGAGACAGTCTGACGGTAAAAATAATAGCGCATCAGAATCTCCCGATCCTGTTCCGGGAGCAGTCCCATGACTTCCCGGACGATCTCCGCCAGTTCCGCCTGTTCTGCCTGTGCGGAAATATCCGTATCTGCGGCAACGACCACATCGTCAATGGGCTGGGTATCCAGCTGGCGTTTCCGCAGCCAGTTGCAGCCCTTGGAACGGGCGATGCTGGCAAGGTAGCCGGTAAGGTGTTCCGTGCGCATTTCCGGTGCGTGGTGCCACAGGGCAAGGAACACATCTGCGGTCAGTTCTTCGATGTCCTCCGAGGACGCCTGCCCACGGGTAATGTTCCGCAGGATCGTTCCCACATAAGCGGTACGTTCCAGTGCCCGGCGGTTCTGGTGTTTCAGCTGATCCAGCAGGCGTGCGTCCTTTCCGGGACTCTCCGGGGCAGCTGCCGACAGGATGAATTCCGCCGGACAGCTGTCCAATGTGGTTGCATTCGGCATGATGTGACCTCCTTTCTGTGGGTCTGTGTTTTTCTCGTTCACTTAGATAGACACCACTTCTCCGGAAAAGGTTTCACTTTTTGAAAAAAAAAGAGCTGCGAAACGGTTTCGCAGCTCTCCGAGATCATGCTGGCAATTGTGTGATATCCTGTATCAAAAAGCGCATCAGCAATAACGCATCCGTTGCATCTACCACGCCATCTGCATTGCAGTCCGCTTTTTTCCGCTGTGTTTCTGACAGTTCCACTGAGCCATTGACTGCTCGCTGCAGCAGCACCGCATCTGTGATACAAATTTTGCCGTCCAAATTTACATCACCGATCAAAAACGGCTGAATATCCAGGCTGTCCAGACTCTGGTCGCTGATGACTGTGTCATCCCGCAAATCGTACAGCTTTCCCTCACAATCCATGACCAGGTCATATTGTTTTCCCTCGATCAGACAATCTTTTGCCGAATAAAGCCGATACACTTTCTCATGATACATTGCATCCAGAAATACTTGAGAATGCAGGGCAGTATAGGTACAATCCTGTGTTTCTCCATCGGTACAGGTAAAATAACCAACAGCAGCAAATTCATCAGCCGCCATCAAAAACGTCGTATATTCTCCTTCCGCAGTCGTGCCCTCGGTTTTCAGCTGTGCCATATCGAACAACCGATAGGCATAGGTCAAGAGGGAACTATCCACCTGCATCTCATGCGCAGCGGCGTAGTCAGAGATCTTTTCTGTCACACGAGAATATGTCTCAGTATCTGCAATGGTATTGTCTCCGTTTTGTCCATATGCCGCATAAACAGAGAGTGGAGAAATGAATATTGCAAATACCATACAAAGCAACAGTCCCATAAATCCATGTTTTTTCATTACGACTCAACCTCAACTTTCAAATTTATAAGAATATGTTCCTCCCCACTTTGAAGAAAGCATTCCATAATTGCTTGGAAGCATATCTGAAACATATACAAATTCATCACCATTTCCGAATACCGACGAATTTACATATACCTCAACCAACCCATTCTTAGTATAATCTGAATCAGCAATATAGTATTTTGCTGTATTAGAACTTAAAAATTTTATTCCACAAAGAAGAACCGTGTGTCCCGTTCCAGTGCTTGTAAACAAATCCATCAAAATCGGATTTTTCCAATATAATTCTCTATAAATTTCAGTTGCGTTCATCGTATTATACATATATGAATGCAGTAATCCATAGTGCTTTAATCCTGCTGTAATAAATTTCGGTGTACCAGCTGTATAATTGTTGCCTGTCTCTTGTGCCGCTGCTGTACGTACTTGAGATGCTGTTACATAAGGAGATTCATTATCATCATCCAAATCAATAGTATAGTTATACTTAGCTGCTATTGCAGCAGCCCAACATAAGCCCTGATTGTTATATGTTTCATTTGCAACTGGTGTTACATCAAGAATAATATCTTCAATTCCGACGCTTGTAGTTTGCACTCCGTTATTCAAATTGTAAATGTCACTACTTAATTCAGCGTCCTCAGTTACAGCATACTCACATAAAGAATCATATACTGGATAAACTTTATCTGATTCTATTGATTTATAAAAATCAGTATTTTTGCAAATCTCTTCACCAGAATACATATTGTAAATAGTGTTATTACTATAGGCAACCACACCATCTTCGTCTGTAAACCCAATTGCAAATTCGCTGCTGTCTTTTACCAATCTTTGCAAGCCTTCAAACGGTCCATTTCGCCATGAGGAATAAAATTCACCCTCATTATTTGCAACATATAAAAGACCGACGATAGATTCGTCGTAAAATGCGATATACTCACTTCCATATTTTGCTCCACTTTCTAAATCGTATAGATTTACAGCTTCACTTAATGAAACGCCTTCCAATGTTTCATAATCCGTTCCACTTAAATAGACTCCTACCATTTCTTTAGCATAAGTATCTTGTGCATTCTCATGCCGCTATAACATTCAATGAACAACCACCAAACATACACATAGCAACCAACAAAGAAATACTACGCTTTACGCAATTCATTTTTTCCATTTTATAGTCTCCTCTTCAATATAAAGGTTTTACATTTTCATTATACCATTATTCATTTTTCCTTTCAATATTTATTTTCCACAAATTTCACAAGACATATTTGTGCGATTTCACTATTTCTTTCTCAGACAAAAAGAGCTGCGAAACAATCTCGCAGCTCCTTTGTGATTCTTATAACTGTCTGACCTCTGCATCCGGGGTCTCGTCCTCTTCCGGCTGTTCCGGCGGCACAATGTCCCGGATCTCGAACCAGAAGGTCGAGCCTTCGCCCAGCTTGCTGTTTACGCCGTAGTTGTAGTTGTGCATCTTCAAAATCTCTTTGACGATGGACAGCCCCAGTCCCGTTCCCACCACTTCACGCTTGTGGTTCTCTGAACGGTAATACTTGTCGAAAATCAGCTTGATCTTGTCCTCTTCGATGCCGTCGCCGGTGTCACGCACCTCAATGCGCACGCACTGCGGCAGATTCCGCTGGGTCACAAACACCTGCTTGTCCTCTTTGGACGTGTAGTTGATGGCGTTGTTGATGAGATTGCCGATGACACGGTCGATCTTGCTCTCGTCACAGCGCACCATGCAGGACTTGTCCAGCGTCAGATGGATGTGATATCCCATCCGCTCCGACACGCCCTCATACCGGTGGACGATCTCTTCCATGCACTGGGCAATGTCGAAGGTGCTGTAGTCCAGCTTTTGTGCGCCGCTCTCCAGCTTTGACAGATCCAGCATATCGTTGACCAGCTGGGTCAGCCGGTCGGTCTCCTCGATGATAATATTCAGATGCTGCTCCCGTTTCACCGGATTGTTTCCCGAAAGGTCACGGATCATCTCCGCATACGCTTTCATCATGGTCAGCGGTGTCCGCAGGTCGTGGGAAACATTGGCGATCAGATCACGCTGCATCTGATCCGTCTTGGACAGCTCGTGCGCCGCATAGGTCAGCGTCTCCGCCAGATCGTCTACCTCCGCATAGCCGCCGCCTTCGAACTTCACCGCGTAATCGCCGTGCGCCAGACGCTTTGCCGATTTGGTGATGCGTGTGATGGGCGTGGCGATGTGGTTCGCCGCATAGAACGAAATGAGAAAGCCGAAGAATACCAGCATAATGGTAATCATCATGGTCTGGCGTTTCAGAATGGAAACAGTAGACTCCACCGGCACCAGCGGCGAATTCAGCAGCAGATAGCCCAGCACGCTGCCGTCATCCTTGCTGTACATGGTGCAGCCGTAGACCAGCATCTGATTTTGCAGATTCGGGTTGGAGACCTTGCGGCAGATCGTGCCGGTGCTGCTGTTCTGGAGGTCGATGAGATAGAAAAATGTCCCGTTTCCCTCGCCGTGCAGCAGGCACTTGCCGTTGTATACACAATTATAATAGACTTCTCTGCCGTTTGTGTTGAGCAGTTCAATGCACATTTCGTTTTGCAGAGAAATTTCCTGGGCATCCTGCGAAAAGTCATCGCTGCCATAGTCAGAGACCAGCTGCTGTGCCAGCTTTGCGGTGTCCCGGATTTTCATGGACTCATAGAACCATTCCAGAAAGATGACCTGGAACAGCCACATGAGCAGAAAGACCACGCACACGAACAGCATGAAAAACAGCCAGATTTTTACGCCGATGCGAAGATTTCGCTCACCGAGCCGGTGATGCGGATGATGCGTCATTTTCCGGATCAAACTTATATCCCATTCCTCTCAAGGTCACAATATCTGTGCGATACGGTCCAAGGCTGCCGCGCAGCATCTTGATGTGGGTATCCACAGTACGGTCGTCCCCGAAGAAATCATATCCCCAGACCTCTTCCAGAAGCTTGTCTCTGGAGAGTGCCAGTCCCTTATTTTTCACCAGATAAAACAGCAGATCATACTCTTTCGGTGTCATGGAGGCACGCACGCCGTCCACATAGACTTCCCGTCCGGCAAGGTCGATCTCCAGACCGCCGAATTTCAGACGCTGCTGGGGCGCATCGGCGCCGTTCTTCTGTGCCGCATGGCTCCGTGCCAGAACAGCACGCACCCGTGCCATCAGTTCCCTCGGCGAAAAGGGCTTCACCACATAGTCGTCGATGCCGGTCTCAAAGCCGAACAGCTTGTCGTATTCTTCTCCACGGGCAGAAAGCATAATGATCGGAATGCTCTTCTGTTTCCGGATCTCCTTGCAGGCGGAATAGCCGTCCAGCCGGGGCATCATCACGTCCATGATAATGATATCATAGTCGTTTTCCCGGCAGAGTGCAACCGCCTCCATGCCGTCCCGTGCCTCGGTCACCTCAAAGTCCTCAAACTCTGCGTATTCCCGCACCACGGCACGGATCTTCTCTTCGTCGTCTACGATCAGCATTTTGCTCATGAATCACACCTCCCTGAGATGTCAAGGCAATACTGTATTCTAAATTACTTCTTGTTCCGGTTTTTCAGCGATGCGCCGATAAAGGATGCGAACAGCTTCTGCGGCTTATTCGGACGGGACTTGAATTCCGGATGGAACTGTACGCCGATGAACCACGGGTGATCCGGCAGGGAAACGATCTCTACCAGACGCTCGTCCGGAGACAGTCCTGCGATCTGCAAGCCCTTTTCGGTGAGCTGCTTGCGGAAGTTGTTGTTGAATTCGAACCGGTGGCGGTGGCGCTCGTAGATCAGCTCTTCGCCGTAGATCTGCTGTACCAGGCTGCCCGGTGTCAGCTTGCAGGGATACAGTCCCAGACGCATGGTGCCGCCCATGTTCTCGATGTCCTTCTGATCTTCCATGATGTGGATGACGCTGTGTGCGCCGTCCGGCTCGAACTCAGAGGAGTTGGCATCCGGGAATCCAGCCACGTTGCGTGCGAATTCTACCACAGCCATCTGCATACCCAGGCAGATGCCGAACATCGGCACCTTGTTCAGACGTGCATAGCGGATCGCCTCGATCATGCCCTCGATGCCACGGTCGCCGAAACCGCCGGGAACGATGATGCCGTCGCATTCCTTCAGCATTTCCGGTGCAGTCTCCCGTGTGATCTTCTCGGAGTCGATCCACAGGATCTTGACTCTGGCATCATTGACGATGCCGCCGTGATGCAGTGCCTCTGCCACGGACAGATACGCATCCTGGAGTGCCACATACTTGCCCACCAGACCGATGGTCACATCCTTGTCTGCATTGTGCTGACGCTGGGTCATCGCAGTCCACTCGGTCAGATCCGGCTCACGGTTTTCCAGACCCAGGTGGTGGCAGACGCTGTCGGTCAGTCCCTCGTTCTCCAGCATCATGGGAACTTCATACAGAGACGGCGCTGTCATATTCTGGATGATATCTTCTTCCCGGACGTTGCAGAACATACTGATCTTCCGCTTCATATCCTCCGGAATTTCCAGCTCGGTACGGCAAACGACCACGTGAGGCTGGATGCCGATGGACAGCAGTTCCTTGACGGAGTGCTGGGTCGGCTTGGATTTCAGCTCGTTGGAGCCGGCAATGTACGGCACCAGAGTAACATGGATGTACATGGCGTTTCCTCTGCCCACTTCGGTCACGAACTGACGGATCGCCTCCAGGAACGGTGTGCTTTCGATATCGCCTACTGTACCGCCGATCTCTGTGATGACCACATCCGCATTGGACTCCTTGCCGACACGGTAAATGCGGTCCTTGATCTCGTTGGTGATGTGCGGAATTACCTGTACCGTGCCGCCCAGATAGTCGCCCCGGCGCTCCTTGTTCAGAACGGTCCAGTAAACCTTACCGGTGGTGACATTGTTGTTGATGGAAAGGCTTTCGTCAATAAAGCGCTCATAGTGACCCAGATCCAGGTCCGTCTCTGCGCCGTCATCGGTAACGAACACTTCGCCGTGCTGATACGGACTCATCGTGCCGGGGTCAACATTGATATACGGATCAAACTTCTGAATGGTGACCTTATAGCCTCTGGCTTTCAGCAGGCGACCCAGCGAAGCCGCAGTGATTCCCTTACCCAGACCGGACACAACGCCGCCGGTGACGAATACATATTTTGGCATATTTAATAATCCTCCCGTTTGTCAGAACCCATTTCCCCGGAAAATCGCCCTGGAGCGCCGGCTTTCCACAAGTTCTGCTTCATGCAAACATATTGATTCATCTTATTATACCGTATTCCGCAGAAAAATGCAAGCCTTATTTTTGAACGCTGCGGAAATCCGGTTTTCTGAAAGATGCCGAAAGACTCCACCGGCACTGCGTGCCACCTCCTCTACAAGAGGAGGCTCTAGGTTTGATTGAAACATGAATCCCCCTGTCAGCTAAAGCTGATAGAAAATAATCCCTCCGTCTGCTCCTACGGAGCATCCACCTCCCTTTTCAAGGGAGGCTTATTGTCTCGCATTATGTCCCCCTTGAAAAGGCGCCCGCAGGGTGTGCCTTGTGTTGAGGTAGATATTTTATAATATAGGCTCCCCTAACAGGGCGCCCGTAGGGTGTGCCTTGTGCTGAGCTGGCAAGCCGTAGGCTTGACTGAGGGGTTAATCCCACTGCCAAACATCGCCCGAAGAATTCTTAAAATGCACAAAAAAACTTCATGCAATTCCTGCATTTCCCTGTTATACTAAAATAAATGAGAATTATTCCTATTAAGCAGCTTCTGAGGAGGTATTACCATGCTGAAAACGATTCTCCATTCGGAGCAGATCTTCTATGTGGGCGCAGACGACAAGACCCTGGATCTGTTCGAGAGCCAGTATCCCGTCCCGGACGGCGTCTCCTATAACGCCTATGTCATCCGGGACGAAAAGACAGCCCTGCTGGACACCGTAGATCCCCGTGCCACAGACCAGTGGCTGGAACAGGTCACCGAAGTGCTGGACGGCACAGCGCCGGACTATCTGGTGATCTCCCACATGGAGCCGGATCACGCCGGTAGCATCCGGGCGGTTACAGAGCGCTATCCGGACATGACTCTGGTTGGCTCTGCAAAGGCGCTGGGGATGCTGCCCCAGTTCCTGGGCGATATGCCGGGCAATCCCACCCGTACCGTCAAAGAGGGCGAGACGCTGGAACTGGGCAGCCATACCCTGCACTTCGTCATGGCACCCATGGTACACTGGCCGGAAGTCATGGTGTGCTATGAGTCCGGTGAGAAGGTGCTGTTCTCCGCAGACGCTTTCGGCAAGTTCGGGGCGCTGGACACCGACCAGCCCTGGACAGACGAGGCACGGCGGTATTACCTTAACATCGTGGGCAAATACGGCGCACCGGTGCAGACGCTGCTGAAAAAGGCGGCAAAGCTGGACATCCGCACCATCTGTCCCCTGCACGGTCCAGTGCTGACCGGCGACCTTGCGCCCTATCTGGAAAAGTACCAGACCTGGAGCAGCTATGCCCCGGAGGAAAAGGGCGTGCTGGTGGCGTATGCCTCTATTCACGGCAACACGGCACAGGCGGCTGCCCTGCTGGCAGAGCAGCTGAAAGCCCTGGGCGAAACCGTGGTGCTGCTGGACCTGTCCCGGTGCGACATGGCAGAGGCTGTGGCACAGGCGTTCCGGTTCGACCGGACAGTACTGGCGGCGGCAAGCTATGACGGCGGCGTGTTCCTGCCCATGGAAGAATTCCTGCTCCACCTGCAATACAAAGCGTTCCAGAAACGCACCATCGCTCTGGTGGAAAACGGCTCGTGGGCGCCCTGTGCCGCAAAGAAAATGCACACACTCCTGGACAACATGAAGGACCTCACCGTCCTGGAACAGACCGTCACCATCCGCTCTGCGGTAAAGCCGGGAGACGAATCCGCACTGCTGGCGCTGGCAGACGCAGTCCACCAGGCATAACATACCACTTTCATCGCAACCAAAAAAAGCCCCTTTCCGGGGCTTTTTTTCTGTCATTCTATTGTATCAGAATCATTTTTGTGTACCAGGATCATTTTTGCATCCCGGTGGCGCAGGGCGACCACGCCGCCACGCACAGCATAAGCAGTGGGGTCTCCGCCGCCGGCAGTTTGCAGACATCGGATCGCTGTGCCGGGGATCCAGCCGAGATCCTGGAGCCGCCGCCGGATCGCACCGTGCAGGTAGACGCTGGCGATCACTGCGGTCTCTCCATACGCCAGACTGCACAGCGGACGGACAGATTTGGTTGACTGCATGGGTCTCTCCTCCTCACTGTATTGTATGCAGCGGCGAGGAGAATGTGTCCGGCTTTCAAAAACGGGGCTTTGTGCGGTGTTGCCTTTAATCTCCCAGCGCCTTTTGATAGTACCCACGCAGCAGCATCATGCGGTCTGCATCGGAAAAGGCGGTGGCGGCGGCACGGTTGCGTGCGCCCATCTGCCGGCGGAGCAGCTTGTTATCCGCCAGCTGTTCGATGGCGTCGGCGCAGCTGGTGACCAGGTCACCCTTGAGGCAAAAGCCGCTTTCGCCCTTTTCCGCATAGGTTTTTGTGCCGTGACTGCGCACGGTAATCAGCGGCAGCCCTGCAGCCATTGCCTCCAGCGCCGCCATGCCGCAGCCCTCACGCCGGGACGGCATACAGAAAATGTCCGCAGCGCCCAGCATATCCGGAATATCCGTCCGGTAGCCCAGCAGGTGGACACGCTCTTCCAGATGCAGCTGACGAGTCAGTTTCTGCAAAAACGGCATATCCGGTCCTTCGCCGCAGATCACATAGTGCAGCTGTTCCCGGTTCCGCAGGCGTGCCATTGCCTGGAGGATCACCCGGAGACGTTTCTGCATCCGGAGCGTTCCCACCGAGAGCAGCACCACCGCATCCTGGGGAATGTCCAGTTCGTTTCGCACCACTTCCCGGCTGCGCTCCGGCATGGCGTATTTGTCGCAGTCCAGCCCCACATCCGGCAGAGAGACTACCTCCGCCTGGTTCAGATGCTTTTTCGCATAAGCGGCATCTTCGGGACATACGGCAAAGAACACCTCTGTCGCTTTCCGGTATTTGCGTTCCACCGCCGAGAAATACACCCGTTCTGCCAGCAGGCAGCCGTGAAACACCCGGAAATCATGGGCAGTGTAAAACACGGGAATGCCCAGCTCCTGCGCCGCACGGCGGCCGTACTGTCCGGCGATCGTGCCGTGACAGTGGAGCAGATCGGGTTTCAGTTCTTTCAGCAGCGGCAAAAGCTTTTGGTATGCCTGGTGGTTGCGGCGCAGTGCGGCGGCGCTGTCCGCAAACGGCAGGTCGTGCCAGTGCAGCTGGGGAAAAGTCTGGTTGTATTCGTGAAGCGCAGCCTCTGAGAGATTGCCGTTCTGCATATTGCAGACCATGTGGATCTCGCAGCCCAGCGTCTGGAGTGCGGTCAAGTCATATTTGGTAAACTGCACCAGCGTTGCCGCCGCTGCACCGAGAAAAACGACACGTTTCATGAAATAAGTCCTTTCACACACAGGACATCCCTGTATTTCTGTAGAATGTATCTATTATAACATATGTGATACGAAAAGTCCATAGGCACGGTTGACAAGAAAATGAGTCCCTCAGTCAAGGGAAACAAAGTCCCCCTTGAAAAGGGGGATTCACCCCTCAGTCAAGCCTACGGCTTGCCAGCTCCCCTGTTAGGGGAGCCTATATTTACCAGTTCAGTACAAGGCACGCCCTACGGTTGCCTTTTCAAGGGGAACTGTTAGAGTGACTTTTTTAGATAAAACAAAAAACGCCCCGGGGTGAGGGACGTTTTTTGCTATGATATAGGGATTATTGGGGATTTTCCGTTCCGCATCGGGGTGTATGCGAAACGGTTTAGAGGATGTTACATGCTCTCTTTGAGCATGGTTTTAGTATACAGGGTCAATGTGTTCGTTTCGTGAAATCACGCTGAAAAGCGGCTGAAAACCGCAAGGGAATCGTTTTCACATTTTGCCGCTTTTCCCCGGAATCTCCCGCTTTCCGGCGAAATGGGACGTTCTGCGGCGCAGATTCGCCGTATTTGTGAACAATCGCCAAAATTTGCGCCGAAACTTCGTCGAACTGCTGAAATCGCCTGCTCCGCCGGGATTCCCAAAAAGAATTTTGCATTTGCCCTTGCTATTTGTTTTGAAATGTGTTACAATAAAACTATCAAAAAACGAAACGATTCGAATGCACTTTTTGTACATTCAGACGAAAAAAGGAGTTCAGAACCATGGCACAGAGATTTGCACCGGCGACCCCGAAATTTCCCCATATGCTGCACGGCGGCGACTATAACCCGGAACAGTGGCTGGATCAGCCGGAGGTTCTGGAAGAGGACATCCGGCTGTTCCGGAAAGCCCACATCAACTGTGTGAGCCTGGGCATTTTCTCCTGGGCAAAGCTGGAGCCGGAAGAGGGCGTTTACGACTTCGGCTGGCTGGATGAGATCATCGACCGGCTCTATGCCAACGGCATCTACACCGTCCTCGCCACGCCCTCCGGGGCAAGACCCCAGTGGCTGGCGCAGAAATATCCGGAGGTGCTGCGTGTCCGTCCAGACGGGCTGCGGAACTTCTACGGTCACCGCCAGAACCACTGCTACACCTCGCCGCTGTACCGGGAAAAGGTCACCCAGATCGACACCCGGCTGGCAGAACACTACGCCAACCACCCGGCGGTGATCCTGTGGCACATTTCTAACGAGTTCGGCGGCGAATGCCACTGCGAGCTGTGCCAGGCGGCGTTCCGGGAATGGGTACAGAAAAAATACGGCACGCTGGACAAGCTGAACCACGCCTGGTGGGCAAACTTCTGGTCGCACACCTATACGGACTGGTCACAGGTACACAGCCCCAGCCCGGTGGGTGAGACTTCCGTTCACGGGCTGGATCTGGACTGGCGGCGGTTCGTCACTCACCAGACCGTGGACTTTATGAAAACGGAGATCGCTGCGGTAAAGGCAGTGAACCCGGACATTCCGGTCACCACCAACATGATGACCATGTACACCTATGAACTGAACTATTTCGCCTTCCGGGATGCGCTGGACGTGATCTCCTGGGACAACTATCCGGAATGGCACAACCCCTATATGGGCAACGAGGAAGTGGCGAAGGACTGCGCCATGACACACGATATGATGCGGTCGCTGCAAAAAAAGCCGTTCCTGCTCATGGAATGCACCCCGAACGCCACCAACTGGCAGGGCGTCAGCAAGCTGAAAAAGCCGGGGATGCACCAGCTTTCCGTCATCGAGGCGGTGGCGCACGGGGCAGATTCCGGGCAGTACTTCCAGCTGCGCCAGAGCCGGGGCAGCTGTGAGAAATTTCACTCGGCGGTCATCTCCAACACCGGCACGGAAAACACCCGGACATTCCGGGAAGTCACCGACATCGGCGCTGTGCTGGAACAGCTGTCCGACCGGGTATACGGCAGCGGCACGCCGGCGGAAACGGCGATCCTGTTCGACACGGAAAACAAGTGGGCGCTGGACAAATGCCAGGGGCCGAGAAACATCGGGCTGGACTATTTCGGGAATATCCGCCGGAACTACAGCTATTTCTGGAAAAACGGCATCAATGTGGATATCATCGACAGCACCTTTGACCTCAGCGGCTACAAGCTGGTGATCGCACCCATGCTGTACCTGTTCCGGGACGGCATCCAGGAAAAGCTGCGCCGGTTCGTCCGGAACGGCGGCACGCTGGTAACCACCTGTTTCACCGGCGTGGTCAACGACACCGACCTGAGCTTTCTGGGCGAGGCGACCGAGGACAAGCTTTCCGATGTGCTGGGGCTGTGGGTGGAGGAAGTAGACAGTCTGTATGACTGCGAATCCAACCGCACCACCTGGAACGGCAAGTCGTATTCGCTGAAAGAGCTGTGCGAGATCTGCCATCCCACCACCTGCGAAACGCTCGCCGTGTATGAAACGGACTTCTACGCCGGAAAGCCGGTGCTGACGAAAAACCAGTTTGGAAAGGGCGTGGCGTATCACGTCAGCGCCTCTGCCGACACGGACTTTTTCCATGCGCTGTATGCAAAGCTGGCGGCGGCGTGTGATCTCACCTATGCCATCCGCACCGCTGTGCCGGACGGCATCAGTCTGACCTGGCGGCAAAGCGACACGGAAAAGCTGATCTTCGTGCAGAACTTCGGAGACAGCGCAGCCGCAGTGCAGCTGGATCAGCCCTATGAAAACGTTCTCAGCGGAGAGACTGTCTCCGGCAGTCTGAATATAGAAAAATACGGCTTTGCGGTATTGGCAAAGCAGATATAGAAACAACGATTACAGCGCTGCACAAAATTTTTTCTGCCTTCTTTGAATGAGGCAGCCTTAACCCTAACAGAACACCCGAAGGGTGTGCCTTGTGATGATGGGTTGATCCCCCTGTCAGCTTACGCTGACATCCCCCTTTTCAAGGGGGACTTTAGCAAGGATTTATCAAAATTGATTCCCATGAACAAGTTTTGTGCAGTGTTGCCCCAGAATTATAGGAGGTAAGCACAGAAATGAACATTCCCGAATTACTGCAGCAGCTGACGCTGGAAGAAAAAGCCGGTCTCTGTTCCGGCGGCGACTTCTGGCACACCAAGGCGGTGGAGCGCCTGGGCATCCCTGCCATGATGATGAGCGACGGCCCTCACGGACTGCGCAAGCAGGATGAACAGGGCGACCACATGGGCGTAAACGACAGCATCAAAGCTGTATGCTTTCCTGCCGGCTGCGCCACAGCCTCTTCCTTTGACCGGGAACTGGTAGAGCGCATGGGCAAGGCGCTGGGCAACGAATGCCAGGCGGAAAATGTGGGCGTGCTGCTGGGACCGGCGGTCAACATCAAGCGTTCTCCGCTCTGCGGCAGAAACTTCGAGTACTACTCCGAAGACCCTTATGTTGCCGGCGAAATGGCGACCTATTTCATCCGTGGCGTACAGAGCCAGGATGTGGGGACCAGCATCAAGCACTTTTATGCCAACAACCAGGAACACCGCCGCATGAGCAGTTCTTCGGAGATGAGCGAGCGCACCGCACGGGAGATCTATCTGGCGGCGTTTGAGCGTCCCATCCGCAAGGCAAAGCCCTGGACGGTGATGTGCGCCTATAACCGGATCAACGGCGTCTATGCCGCTGAGAACAAAGAGGCGCTCACGGATATTCTCCGGGGCGAGTGGAATTTCCACGGCTATGTGGTCAGCGACTGGGGCGCAGTCAACGACCGTGTGGCAGACCTGGAGGCAGGCATGGATCTGGAAATGCCCTCTTCCTGCGGTATGCGTGATGCAGAGATCGTCAAGGCAGTGCGCTGCGGCAGACTGCCGGAATCTGTCCTGGACAGAGCCGTCACACGCATCCTGCGCATCGTCCAGCGCTATCTGGACGGCAGACGGCCGGGCGCTGTGTTCGACCGGGACGCAGACCACGAACTGGCACGGGAGATCGCATCCCAGTGCATGGTGCTGCTGAAAAATGAAGATCACATCCTGCCGCTGGACAAGACGGTTCCGGCAGCGTTTATCGGAAAATTTGCGCAGTCGCCCCGGTTCCAGGGCGGCGGCAGCTCTCACATCAACTGCCACAAGGTGGAATCTGCGCTGGAAATGGCAAAGGATTATCCGGTCACCTATGCCCAGGGCTATGAGACCTCGGACGATGTGATCCGGGACGATCTGATCGCAGAGGCTGTGGCAGCGGCAAAGGCGGCGAAGGTGGCTGTGGTATTTGCCGGGCTGCCGGACATCTTTGAATCCGAGGGCTATGACCGGGAGCATATGCGTCTGCCGGACTGTCAGAATGCGTTGATCGAGGCAGTTGCCGCAGCGAATCCCAACACAGTTGTCGTTCTCCACGGCGGTTCTCCGGTGGAGATGCCCTGGCTGGGAAAGGTCAAGGGCGTGCTGGAGGCATACCTCTGCGGTCAGGCTGTGGGCGGCGCAACGGTGCAGATCCTGTACGGCGACGTGAACCCCAGCGGTCACCTGGCAGAGACGTTCCCGGTCAAGCTGGAGGACAACCCGTCCTATGTGGCATACCAGGGCGAGGGCGATGTGACGGAATACCGGGAAGGCGTTTTCGTGGGCTACCGCTATTACGCCACCAAAAAGATGCCGGTGCTGTTCCCCTTCGGCTACGGGCTGAGCTATACCACCTTTGCAATTTCCAACCTGCGCACCGAACAGGACGAGTATCAGTCTCACGACGTGATGACGGTTTCGGTAGACGTGACCAACACCGGCGACCGGGCAGGCAAGGAAGTGGTGCAGCTGTATGTGCTGCCAAAGACCAAGACCGACTCGGTACAGCGTCCGGTGCAGGAACTGCGTGGCTTTGAAAAGGTGGAACTCCAGCCGGGCGAGACCAAAACCGTCACCTTTACCCTGCACGGTTCCAGCGCCTTTGCGTACTACTGCACCCAGAAAAAGCGCTGGGTCGTAGAGACCGGCGCATATCAGCTGGCTGCCGGCAACTCTTCGGACAACCTCACCGCAGAAAAGACCGTCCTCATCCACGGAGAACGGGCGCTGCCTGCGGAGATCACTTTGAATACCACCATCGGCGACATCCTGCGCATCCCCGGCGCAGACCAGGAGATCATGAAATATGCCGGGGCATTTGGCATGAACGATTCCTCCGAATCGGACTCCATGGGCGAAAGCACCGCAGATATGATGGAAGCCATGATGCGATATATGCCGGTCCGTGGCCTGCTCTCCTTTGGCGGCGGAACGGTCTCCATTGCGGAATGCAAGGCACTTGTGGAAAAGCTGAACACCCTTTTGGAACAGGCGAACCTGCACAACAGGGACTGAAATCAATTTCTAATAGAGTTCCCCTTGAAAAGGCGTCTCCTTGTGCTGGGAGGTAACCCCTCAGTCAAGCCTACGGCTTGCCAGCTCCCCTGTTAGGGGAGCCTATACCAAGTTACTTCGTTATCTCATAAGAAATATTCCTTTTCAAAGAAGGCAATATTATAAAAATTGATCTTCATAGACTGATGTGACAACTTCTCCACCTTTCAATTGTCAGACGGCGCATATCGGGGCAACGACCGGTATGCGCCGTCTGCTGTCCGCTCCGCCGTCATCTGCACCCGGAGATTACAGAACACCGTCACCGACAGCACCGCCTGAGGCAACACCCAGGGGATGGTCACCACGGGCAGCATCTGCAGGCCATACCAGCCCAGCAGTGCCAGCAGTTCCTTTCTGCCGCCGTGCATGGCACGCATTGCCGCAAGGGGTACTTTCCACGCCGGCAGTTCCGGACGGGCAAAGCAGACGAACGGCACGCACCACAGCCCCAGGCAGACATAGCACCACCCCAGAAGGCAAAGTGTCCCCAACACCAGCAGCTGCACGGCGGCGAACAGATACGGTGCGCTTTCCGTATGGGCTGCCCCGGCCTTTCCCAGCTGGTATGCGCCGAACAGACAGAGCGTCACGGTCTGGAGCAGCAGGGTACGCAGCAGGGTGTTTTGCAGCGCCAGCCACAGCTGTTTTTTCCGCCCGGCAGGACGGCGGTGCGGCAGCATGGATACCACGGCGGTACAGCGCCGCCACAGCGACCAGCTGCACCAGTTCCAGACGAGCCACGCCGGAACCAGCCAGAAAAGCTGCACCAGCCGCCACAGCAGCGCCTGCTCTGTCAAAAGGGAAACAGGCAGTGTGTTCCGGATGCGCAGCACCAGCGCCGCCGCAAGCAGTTCCAGCAGCCAGAGCAAACTGCCCAGCAGCAACCATCCCCAGCAAGCCAGTCCAAGCCGGCGGTGGGCGTGGAGCATTTGTGCGCAAAATTGCTGGTTCTGACGTATCTGCATGGCATTCCCCTCCGATCTCTTCTGCTCCTATCTTTCCCTGCGCTGCATGATTTTATACGAAAGGACGTGTTTTTTCTGGCAGAACTGCATTTTCGAATGGACTGTCCCGACCCTATGACCCTGGAACAATTTCTCCGGCGGCACAAGGGCGTTTCGCACCGGATGCTGGTACGGCTCAAGCGAATCCCCGGCGGCATCTGCTGCAACGGAGCGCCCATCCGCACCATTGACCCGGTACGATACGGAGACGAGATCGTTCTCACCGACCGGGAAAACGCCTCGGCACTTCAGCCGGCGGCGGTTTCTGTACCGGTGCTGGACGAGACGGGCAGCTACATCATTTACAACAAGCCGGCGCATATGCCGGTGCATCCCTCGCAGGGGCATCACAGCGACACCCTGGGGAATGTGTTTGCCGCACAGTTCCCGGAGCTGCCGTTTCGCCCGGTGTACCGGCTGGACCGGGACACCAGCGGCATTTGTCTGGCTGCCAAGTCTGCCTACGCCGCAAAGCAGCTCCAGGGCAGCACCCGGAAAACCTATCTGGCGCTGGTCTGCGGCATCCTCACCGAAAGCGGCACGGTCGATGCGCCCATCGGCAGGCAGGACGGCTCTGTCATCCGGCGGTGTGTCCGGGCAGACGGAAAGCCGGCGGTCACCCACTTTGTACCGCTCCGGCACAGTGACCGGTATACCCTGCTTTCGCTCCGGCTGGAAACGGGAAGGACGCATCAGATACGGGTGCATATGGCGCATCTGGGGTATCCGCTCGCCGGGGATGACCTGTACGGCGGCGATACCAGGGATTTTTCCCATCATATGCTGCATTGTGATTCGCTGGAGTTTTTGGATCCGGTGACGGGAGAGTTGCGGCGGTATGCGGCAGAATGCCCATGGGAACTGCAATAACACTGCCAGTCGTGTGATACATTGCCGAACAGAACAAGGGTTGGCGAGCGGCGAGTCGCCGCTGACCTTTCGCCCCAATTTAACGTTCAAAAAAGGGCAGTGTCACGGCAGACAAGCTGCCTATGACCCCTCCGGGGAATTTATGTCATAAATAATTTAATGTAACACATTGCCAGTCGTGTGATACACTGCCGTTCAAAGCAAGGGTAGGCGATAAGCTTTTCTTTTTTTTGCTTCTTTTTTTCTTTTCAGTAAAGAAAAAAAGAAGGGGAATTTTATGTAAATCCCTCTGCTGACATCTCAGCACAAGGCACACCCTGCGGGCGCCTTTTCAAGGGAGACTGAATACTCCTCTGCCCTGTCGGACATCTCCTCTATGAGAGGAGACTATTTAGGAAAGCCTCCTCTACAGAGGAGGTGGCACGCAGTGCGGTCGGAGTCCCGGGCGAACGATGTTCGCCCCTACGATTTTTTCGGCAGGGCATTTTCTCTAGGAGAAGATGCAATCCACGCCGCAAATACGCACAAAAACGAAAAGGGACTGCCGTTTGTATGGCAGTCCCTTTTCTGATTTGAAAGGAAATTTTTCCGATTTACTCAAATCGTTCTATTGTTCAAAACTGTTTCAGCTTAGCCCATTACAACTTCTACAGCGTGGTTCTTGCCATCGCTGAATACCGGCAGTACGTTGCCTTCGATTGCCTTGCCGTCAACTGTAACAGATACAACACCCTTGCAAACGTGGTTCGGGTTCTTGACGGTGACATCATAGGTTGCACCACGAAACTGTCTGGAAATGGTGAAGCCATCCCATTCGTGCGGAATGGACGGATCGATCTTCAGACCATCCCAATCCGGGATTACACCCAGGATGTACTGGGAAACAGCTACGAAGTTCCATGCAGCAGTACCGGTCAGCCAGCTGTTCTTTGCCTCGCCGTGACGCTTTGCATCCTTACCTGCAATCATCTGCGCATATACATACGGCTCGGTGCGGTGCAGGTCGGAGTACTTCTCTTCACGATATGCCGGAGCGATCTTGCTGTAGTATTCGAATGCCTTGTCGCCGTGGCCAACGAATGCCTCTGCACAGATGATCCATGCGTTGTTGTGGCAGAAGATACCAGCATTTTCCTTATAGCCGCCCGGATAAGTAGAAATTTCACCGTACTCGATGTAGTACTTGGTGAATGCCGGCTGATTCAGAACCAGACCGTGTGTAGAATTCAGATACTTGTCTACGCTCTCCAGAGCCTTCAAGTCTGCGCCGGTCTCCTTGCCGCAGCCGCCCATAACAGCAAAGCCCTGCGGTTCGATGAAGATCTTGCCCTCTTCGCACTCGTGAGAGCCCATCTTCTTGCCGAAGTCATCATACGCACGCAGGAACCATTCGCCGTCCCAGCCGTAATCCATGATGTTCTTCTTCATCTGGTCGATGGCAGCCTGTGCCTTTGCAGCACCAGCCTCGTCGCCCTTCTTCTTGCACATAGCCACATATTCCGGACCAGCGTAAGTGAACAGCGCAGCAACCATCACAGACTCTGCAACCTTGGAATACTTATCCTCGCCGTACTTCGGAGAAGTAGAGGTCTGGAAGGATTCGCCCGGCTCGTCAGAGAAACAGGACAGGTTGATGCAGTCGTTCCAGTCTGCACGCATTGCCAGCGGCAGTCCGTGCGGGCCAACGTTTTCTACCACGTGGAAGAAGCTCTTCTCCAGGTGATCCATCATGGTCTTTGCCTTGGACTCGTCGTTGTCATACGGTACCATAGCGTCCAGGATGGTGTAGTCGCCGGATTCCTTGATGTATGCAGCCACAGACAGGATCATCCACAGCGGGTCGTCGGAGAAGTCGCCGCCGATCTCGTTGTTGCCCTTCTTGGTCAGAGGCTGATACTGGTGATAGCATCCGCCGTCTTCCAGCTGTGTAGATGCCAGGTCGATCAGACGCTCTCTTGCTCTGTCCGGAATCTGGTGTACAAAGCCCAGCAGGTCCTGGTTGGAGTCACGGAATCCCATGCCACGGCCGATACCGCTCTCGAAGTAAGATGCAGAACGGGACATATTAAAGGTGACCATGCACTGATACTGATTCCAGATGTTGACCATGCGGTTCATCTTGTCATCCGGAGTCTTGACGCTGTACTTGGACAGCAGTGCATCCCACATTGCCTTCAGTTCAGCCAGTGCAGCAGCAACCTTTTCCGGTGTGTTGTACTGTTCGATCATCTCGTATGCACGGGACTTGTTCATGCTGCCGTCAGCGTTCCACTTCTGATCCTTCGGGTTTTCTACATAGCCCAGAATGAAGATCAGCTGCTTGGATTCGCCCGGAGCCAGTGTGATTTCCTTATAGTGTGATGCTACCGGAGACCAGCCGTCTGCTACGGAGTTGGATGCCTTGCCGGCTGCAACGACCTGCGGATTCTCAAAGCCGTTGTACAGACCCAGGAAGCTTTCACGATCGGTGTCATAACCGTCAATGGAATCATTTACGGTGTAGAATGCGAAGTGATTGCGGCGTTCCTTATACTCGGTCTTGTGGAAGATGGTAGAGCCTTCGATCTCTACTTCGCCGGTGTTGAAGTTTCTCTGGAAGTTGGTGGAGTCATCCTGTGCATTCCACAGACACCACTCGATGAAGGAGAACAGCTTGATGGTCTTTGCCTCGCTGCCCTCGTTCTTCAGAACCAGGCTCTGGATCTCGCCGTTGTAGTTCTGCGGTACGAAGAAAGTCACTTCAGCAGAGATGTCGTTCTTCTTGCCGGAGATTACGGTATAGCCCATGCCGTGACGGCAGGTGTAAGCATCCAGATCAGTCTTTACCGGAGACCAGCCCGGAGACCATACGGTCTCGCCGTCCTTGATGTAGAAGTAACGACCGCCCATATCTACCGGTACATTGTTGTAGCGATAACGGGTGATTCTGCGGAGACGGGCATCCTTATAGAAGTGATAGCCGCCGGCAGTGTTGGAAATCAGAGAGAAGAACTCCTGTGTGCCGAGGTAGTTGATCCACGGGTACGGGGTCTTCGGATTCTGAATGACGTATTCCTTGTTTGCGTCATCAAAATAGCCAAATTTCATGGGGAAACTCCTTTTCGTAAAATAGTAAGATTTGCCAGGCTCGTATCCCTGGCTAGTACTTTTATTATAGCATAGGAACAAGCAAAATACAAGTACTTTTTTACAATTTTACACAGATTTTTTGAGCGTTTCCCTGCGGCATCCGCATTTTGAAAGAACGTGGAAAAAACCACTTGACATTCCGGCGAAAATGATGTATGATAAAAGTAGAAAGAGAGCATACCAGTAGACGGTCTGCTCCCACTGCTTAGGTTAAAAAGAAATAACCGCCACAGTTTGGTAGCTTGGGGCGGTTATTTCTTTTTCTTTTTATGGTGATGCTTTTTACTATTTTTATGATTATAGTAAATGTAAAAAAATCAGACTTGCAGGATTTCGCAGAGTGAAACCTGTAGGGGTGAACAGTGTTCGCCCGTTGCTTTTGCGGTGTGTCCCGGGCGAACAATGTTCGCCCCTACAATAAAACGAATTGCAGACAAATCTGTAAAGATTCCAGTACATCACGTCTTGTGAAAAATGTCAAACAAAAACATCTGCAATTTTTCAGCAAAAATCCCCTTGACAAAAGAGATGTGATAGCGTATAATAAAAGTAAAGAGAGCATACCAGTAGACGGTCTGCTCCCACTGCAGAAAGTTAAAGAATAACCGCCACAGTTTGGATGCGTGGGCGGTTATTTCTTTTTCTTTTTATGGTGATGCTTTTTACTATTTTTTTGATTGTAGTAAATGTACAAGATCACACTTGTTAGATCCAGCAGGAAACTGCCGAGTTTCAACAAGTCACCCAGGGTGATAAAATGATCCATCATACCGATCACCTCCCATCTGTTCAAATGAGCAGTGGGAGCAGAAACAAACCACCTACCGTTTTAGGTATGCCCTCAGAGTTTTAGTATAACATACTCTGCGAAAAATGTCAAACAAAATCCCGTCCCACACTGCTGTATGTGCAGCAGAATGGAACGGGATTTTTGCGTTCTACATCAAGCCTTTTCTGTGACAGCCGCCTTTTCCCGGGGCTGCACCAGTGCCATCAGATGCCGGAACACGAACCGCACCAGCGGACCGGCAAAGAACAGCTGCCAGAGCAGTGCCATGGGGAAATTCTTTGCCGTTGTCTCAAACCAGACAGCGACAATCTGCACGCCGGCGTGCTTGAACAGCAGGGTTGCCGCCAGGCTCATCAACGGACACATCAGCAGCACCGACACCGCTGAAATCGCCAGAACCAGGTGAAAGGGGTTGTCCTTTTCCGGGTTGACGATGCGGAACGCCGCCTTCTTCGCCAGACCGCCCACCAGGAAAAAGTCCAGCAGAAATGCGATGGGTCCCATAATCAGCAGTTCCCGGAACGCATGGAGAAAGACCAGATTCGTCATGCCGCCGGTCTCTACGGCAATGTTGTAGCAGATCATGGCGTAGACCATCACGAACACCATGAGAACGGTAAAAATAACTTCCTGCACTTTGTTTTTGGGCATAAAAAAATCCTCCTAGAATAAATTTCGCACCTGCACCCAGCCATTCCGGTCTGCGTACCGATGCAGACAGGTTTCGGCAGTCCTGCACCGAAACCGTGCAGTGCCGCCGTTCTGGCATAGCGTGTTGTTCGTGAATCATTCCGGAGAATGTACGTTTCCAATATCACAGGCAAATTCAGCCCGTGAAACCATCTATCCAATTTCTCAACACTTTTATTATAGCACATTTGCCGGAACAAAGTCAACCCGGCAGATTGGGAGAAAAATTCCCCTGAAAGGGACAAAAAACAGGGCAAGTTTCCCTGCCCTGTCGCATTGCAATATGCTCACGCCGGTTGTAATTTCAGCAGCAGCATAGACGGCGTGCCGTTTTCGCTTTTTTCATCTGCATAGTCCAGCGTGGAGAGCAGCACCCAGCGGTCGTCCTCTGTCACAGAAACATCCGGAGTCTGCACCGCCGCCAGCTGCAGCAGCTGGGACAGCTGTTCGGGTTGCGCCTGTTCGGTATCCGTCAGATCTTCCACCAGAGCCTGCACCGTCGCCGTCGCCGAAATGCTCGCCGTCAGCGTCAGCCGATGCTGCCCGTCCTCCAGAATCAGCACGCCGTCCTGGGCATCCGCAAACACATCTGCATTCTGAAACCGTTCCAGACTGCCGAACATGGTGCTGTTGTTCATATCATGCCCATAGATCACGGAAAAATAATCGCTGAAATCCGTGCGGCACGTCTCCGCCAGGTAAGGCGTTCCGTATTTATCGTACTTTCCGTCATAGTTCTGTTCTGCATAGCGGCTGCTGTCCTTGCCGCCCATGACCGGATAATCAATCATCGTTCCCGGCAGCACCAGCCAGCCGATCATGGCATCGTTCTCCGCCTGACCGTTCAGCAGCAGTTCCTGCCGCCGTGCCAGGTTCGCTGAATCCTCCGGCGACTGCACCTCGCCCTTTCCTTCTAACCCACGAAAAGCCTCCAGGGAGTGCGACTCGCTGGAATAAAAATATCGGTTGGAACGCAGCCATATCGCCGAAGCGATCACCGCCGCCGCCAAAAGCAAGCTCACGATCATCCAGACGAGCTGTCTGCGCTTTCTATGATGTTCTGGTTTTTCCTGTGCCATGTAAAGTCCTCATTCCTTGCACAAAATCATACATATATTGTAACAAATTCGTACAAAAATATAAACATGAATTTGAAAAGAATAAGGGGAATTTTGGCATATTATTGGTGCTGCACCAGATGCTCCACCAGGATCTTGACGCCAATGAGGATCAGCACCAGACCGCCGGCAATCTCTGCCTTTTTCTCAAAGCGATTGCCGAAACGATTGCCGATCCATACGCCGCAGAAAGAAAGCACCAGGGTCACGCAGCCGATGATGGAAATGGAACTCCAGATCTGCACATCCAGACAGGCAAAAGCGATGCCCACCGCAAGGGCGTCAATGGAGGTAGCGATCGCCAGCATGAACAATTCCTTGTGATCCAGCCGGGCATCCACCTTTTCCGTGGTCTCCTCCTCTTTTTCGTGGAACACATCCCACAGCATTTTTCCGCCGATAAACGCCAGCAGGATAAATGCGATCCAGTGGTCAAATGCCTGGATGTACCGGGAAAACGAGGCCCCCAGCAGCCAGCCCAGCAGGGGCATGATCGCCTGAAACACGCCGAAGTACAACCCGATCACAAGTGCCCGGTCGTACCGCATTTTGCGCATTCCAAGCCCCTTACAGACGGACACCGCAAAAGCATCCATCGAAAGCCCGACCGCCGTCAGCAGCAGTTCTATCCATCCCATAATCCGTCTTCCTTTCCGTCGCCGCACCGCCGGCATTCGCCACCGGTCACGGAACCGCTCTCTTGTATGTTGTATTTTATGCGATTGCCACTCAGTATAGCACACTGACCGGCGGTTTGTCAAGACAAACCTTTTTTCAAGCCGTTTCCTGCGGCAGAACGCAAAAAACCCGACACGGGATCGCTCCCGCATCGGGTTTTTCTTATGATGTCATATCCGAGTTGTCAAAAACGTTTTCACGTTCTTTGTAAGCAGAACTTACTTGCCGGTGTACCAGCAGGAACCCTTCAGTTCCTTCAGCTCAGGGCAAACGTCGGTCCAAGTAGTATCCTTGTAACCAGCACCCTGCAGAGCGATGTAGTACATCTGATAGAACAGGTCGGTCGGAGTGATGGACTTGTCAGCAGTGTTCTTGCCTTCCTTGCTCTCGGTGTCGATATCGGTCAGGAAGTAAGACAGCTTCTCCAGGTTTGCATCCTTGTTGTTCTCCAGCAGAGTTACGCCATCCTTGATGCCGGCACCCAGTCTTGCCTGATAGTACATATTGTAGAACATATCAGTGGAGTCAACCTTACCGTTCAGGTCTGTATCGCCCTTGATGCCGATGTAAACCTTAGCAGTTGCAACCTTTGTGCCCTTGTACAGGATATCCAGGTCGTTTGCTACATAAGCCTTTGCACCGTGCAGCTTCTCGTACATTTCCTTCGGAGTTGCATAAGCGAAGGTCAGGTCAGCAGTTACATCCTTGCCGTCCAGAGTAGCGCTTGCGATCAGATCGGTCTTAGCGAAGTCACGAGCATCCTCAGACAGGTAGAAGTTTGCATCTTCCTTTACCTTAACATCCGGCTTGCCAGCAGGTGTGGTGTCAGAAGAAACCTTAGTGGATGTTGTACCTACAGAAGACTCAGTGCTTGCTGTTGTGTCAGAAGAAACAGTAGTGGACTCAGTGGTTGTTGCGGATGTTTCAGCTGTAGTAGTTGTTGTCTTAGCTGCAGTGGTTGTAGTTGCAGCGGTTGTTGTGGTAGTTGCAGCGGTTGTTGTGGTAGTTGTACCAGCAGTTGTGGTGGTAGTAGTAACCTTAGCAACCTTTACGCAGATGTAACCATTTTCCAGAGTTACATTCTGGTTGAAGTCGATCTTGTTGCCTGCTGCGTCAGTGTAAGCGAAGCGGTCAACAGCAACTTCTACGACATTGCCCTGACCATCCTTGGAGTAGCCAGTGTCTGTGCCGTATTCTGCCCAGTTAACCGGGAACAGATAGCCGCCCTGAGCTTCATCATATTCCAGGTTGTACTCTGCTGCCAGAGCCTGTACAGTTGCTTCATCAGCGATGCCGATCGGCAGCTGGAACAGTGCGCCGTCTGCTGCAGTCGGAGCAGTGTAGGAATCCTTGTCGGTGAATGCGAAGTGGAGAGTCTTGTTTGTTTCATCGTTCCAGAACTTAGCGAAGTCTGTGATGAAGGTCGGCATAGTCTCGTATACGCTGCCGTCTGCGCCGTAAACCTTCATGGTGTCCTCACCATACGGCCAGCCCAGGAGCTTCTTGGTAGCATCCGGCAGTTCGATAGTACCCTGGAGACCGCTGGTCTTGATCGCATTCTTGATTGCTGCGCCGTACATTACGTCGCTGTCATAGCCTGCGCCCGGTTCAACGGTGATCTTATCCAGAGACCAAACGATCTTATCCTTGATCGGCTCTACAGTGATTGTAGTAGTCGTTGCAGATGTTGTGGTCTGAGCAGCACTTGTTGTAGTAGCAGATGTTGTGGTCTGCTGTGCTGTTGTGGTTGTGGTTGCGCTTGTGGTAGTTGTGGTTGTGGTTGCGCTTGTGGTGCTTGTGGTAGTTTCAGCAGAAGTAGTGGTTGTAGTCTCTGCATCTACATATACCTTGTATGCACCAGTTACATAGTTTACGCGAGTTGCGTGGATATCGTTGTTGTTTTCGTCACGATAGTCGAAACGCTTAACTTCAACTTCCTTTGTGCCTTCCGGAGTTACGCTGTAGCCGATGTCTACGCCGTCTTCCATCCAGTTAACCGGGAACTCATAGTAAGAGCCCTTGTCGTCAGACTTCAGTTCCAGACCAGCCTCAGCAGCTGCTGCCTTAACAGTAGCCTCATCAGCAATGTTCATGGTCAGAGTAGCCAGCAGATCGCCGGACGGATCGAACTTACCAGTTTCGCTGGAGTAAGCAAAGCCCAGACGGCCGTTCTCAGCGTATTCCTTGGTGTTCATAACAGACTTGGACAGATCAGAATAAGCATCGCCTGCTACGAAGCAGTTTGCCATCTTGTAGCCTTCCGGCATTTCCAGAATCTTACGAGTAACATCCGGAACCATCATTGCACCAACGACACCGTCGGTCTTGATACCATTCTTCAGAGTTACGTTCAGCTCAACTTCTTCATCGCTCGGCTTGCAGTCAACAGTACCGATCTCCCAAGTGATGTCCTTTTCAACAACCTGTGCATCGGTGTAAACCTTGAAGCCGCCGGTTACATACTTAACAGAAGTGTGGATATCGTTGTTGTTTTCGTCACGATAGTCGAAACGCTTAACTTCAACTTCCTTTGTGCCTTCCGGAGTTACGCTGTAGCCGATGTCTACACCGTCTTCCATCCAGTTAACCGGGAACAGGTAATAAGTACCCTTTTCGTCGCTCTTTGCTTCCAAACCAGCCTCAGCAGCAGCTGCCTTAACTGTATCTGCATCTGCAATGTTCATGGTCAGGCTTGCCAGCAGGTCGCCAGCCGGATCGAACTTACCGGTTTCGCTGGAGTAAGCAAAGCCCAGACGGCCGTTCTCAGCATATTCCTTGGTGTTCATAACAGACTTGGACAGGTCAGAATAAGCATCACCTGCTACGAAGCAGTTTGCCATCTTGTAGCCTTCCGGCATCTCCAGGATCTTACGAGTAACATCCGGAACCTGGATCGCACCAACGACACCGTCGGTCTTGATACCGTTCTTCAGTGCTACATCCAGCTCAACTTCTTCATCAGCCGGCTTGCAGTCAACTGTACCGATTTCCCAAACCGGGCCGCCTTCTGTCGGAGTCTCAGAAGTGGTGGTTGTGGTCTGGCTCTCAGTGGTTGTGGTTGCGCTTGTGGTAGTAGAAGATTCTGCCGGGCCAACGCCGTCGCCGACAACGATCTTTACGATTGCCTTAGACGCATCCTGCGGCAGAGAATAGGTAGAAGTTGCCTTCTTGCCGTGGATCGCAGTGGACATATCTTCCAGTGTGCCGCTTGCACGCTTTGCATCCTGTTCAGCCTTTACCGATGCGAAATCAGCAGCGGTACGCAGCGGAACCAGGTTCTTGTCAGCATCACGGCTGCAGATCTGTACATAGTATGTACCCTCTTCTGTGCCCTTCGGGATAACCACATCGAAGGATGTGAAGCGAAGTGCCATAGAATCGCCGGTTACAAACTTTGTACGGTCAGAACTGTCAGCAGCGATAAAGCCCCAGGAATAGTAGTTGTTGATATCCGGTACGCAGTCATCACCGTCTGTGTTCTTTACGAAACGAGTGGTGGTGTAGCACGGCAGTTCTTCAACAACTGTCTTTTCTACATAGTTTGCAGCAACTTCAGCACCCTGGTTGATGTAGCTGTAAGTGATGTACGGAACGCCGTCTTCGTTCGTCAGAACTTCGCATTCCTGTGTCTTCTTGGTCTTGTGCGTAGCCTTGTCTGCGCCCTTGTCAGCCAGATAATCGTCTACATTTGCATAGTACTCATATGTAAACTTAACCTTGTTGTCGCCGTTGGCTACCAGGTCAGCGCCGAAGATCTTATCGCAGGCGATGGTTCTTACGACACCGTTGCTCTGTGCATCGGTATAGCTCCAGCCCTTCTTGCTCTTGAACATCGGAGCCAGGCAGAATACACCATTATAAACGGTGTTTACGGTAGAACCGTCCGGCATAGCAACTTCGTGCTTTGCACCCTTATCCTGTGCATTGAAAACATTCTCATAGTAGATCTTGTTGTCAACTGCACCGCCGTCAGCGAAAGTGCTGCCCTTGGTGGTTACCCAGTTCAGGGTTACCTGGTTCAGATAGTTGTCATCAGCCCATTCATCAGAGTCAATGAAAACATCCAGAGTCTTGGTGACATTGCCAGCGTCAACGTCGTCCTTGCTTACCTGGATCTCCTGTACGCCAGTTCCCTGTTCTTTCAGGACAAAGTCATACGGTGTGCCGCCGTTTGCGGTCTGGTCCTTATAAACCGAAGCCGTAACCGACAACGCACTGAACGGCAGTGCAGAGACTGCCATCAGAGCTGCAACGCCGAAGGATAATACCTTCTTTGTTCGTTTCTTCATGTTTTCCTTTCCTTTCCTTGCCGGCGGTTTGCCGACAAATACGTAAATGAAATATTGCCTATAATCAGGAGACCCTTTCCCCTCGGAGAGCGTCTCCCAAATATACAAAGTTTAGAGGCGCTGCCCGTGATACAGCTTATTCTGTATACGGCAGTGTGTTGATGATGGATACCAGGAACTGGAGCAGCACTGTGCTGTCAGAACCGGTCACTTCGCCGTCGCCGTTGCAGTCAGCGTTCTTTCTCTGAACCGCATTGTCCAGTGTAACTGCGCCTGCTACAACCTTGTTCAGCATAACAGCATCTGTGATATCCACACGGCCGTCGCTGTTGACGTCGCCGTACAGGACGCTGCCTTCAACTGTACCGCCGCTGGTCTCGCTGCCCTTGCTGTCGCTGGTTGCCGGAGCCTCAGATGCAGTGGTCTTGGCAGTGGTCTTAGAAGTTGTCTTAGAAGTGGTCTCAGTAGTATCCTCGCCGGAAGTGGTGACTGTGGTCTCGGTGGTCGTCTGACCGGACTTGCCGACGGTCACAGAACCAGCCTCTGTTTTAATGGTGTAGGATGCAGCATCCTTGCCGTTTACATAGCCAATGACCATGCTCTTATTGTTCTCGCCGGAACCCTGATAGGTCTCACGGGTGACCGGAGCGAAGTCGATCGGCGTAACTGTGCCGTCCTTTACGTCGTCCTTGACCGTACCGCTGATGGTCAGGATCACGCCGTCCTCAGCGATCCAGGATGTAGAGCCAAGCGCAGTAGACCAGCTGACAGTGATCTCGCTGTCCTTGATGTTGGTGTTGAACACCGGCGCATCTGCGGCTGTGCTGTCGCCGGAAACGTCAACGTCCGCAGACTTGCCGATCTTGACGCTGTCTACATTCAGGACAGTGTTGTCATAGGTTACGGCGAAGTCCATTACGTTGATCTTGGTGGACGGGATGTCTGCCAGAGATACATCTACAGAAAATGCGCCGCCAGCCTCAGCCTCTACCTTGGCACCCTTCAGGGTTACAGATGCGTCCGCAGCCGAAACCTGAAAAGAAACAGCAGTAGAAGCAAGCATTGTAAGTGCCAAAGCGCCGGCAAGTGTTTTTGTTGCCTTCATGTGTTATCCTCCTCTGAATTGTTTGCAGCCCCGCCGGTGTTCCGGGCCGGCGCTCTGCAAATGATAAAATTTGGTCAAAATCTCCGCAGGAATCGCTTCTCTGATTCATGCTGTTCCAATTATTCTTATTATAGAATATCCCAACAGAAAAGTCAATAGATACGCAAAGTTTTTGTGTAAACTGGCTGAATCGGGAAAGCTATAATTGTATAATATCCCGATACGCCGGAAACGCTGCACCGGATTTTGAAAAAAAGGCGGTGCAGCATCGCAAAAACAAGGGCAAAAACCGACTCAGACAGCCGCCGACGCCATGCTGCCGGAGCGTGCTGCGTACAGAAATTCCCCGGTATCGGGCGGCATTTCTTTCTGCCGGATCTCTGCGCTGCGTGACAGGCAGAAACCTTCATTCAAATTATACTCTAAAACTCGCAAAATGTAAAGAGACATACGCATTTTTTAGTACATTCACACAAAAACTATACTTCATTTTTATGATTTCCCACAAAAATCATCGTCGAAATTCCGCAAAAGCTGCCGCCCGTTCTGCACCGGAGCTGACATCTGCCGGGGCGGAGACCCTTTTCCACAATCTTTTCCCTTTTGCACAGCCAATTGTGGAAAACACTTCCGGCGAAACCGGTGCACCGTTTTCCACAGTGTGGAAAGTGCATTGCCGCCCGGTTCGGTGCGGATTTCCACAAAGCTGTGCGGTTGGTTTTCCACTTTGCGGAGTCTTCTGCTGCGGCGGTGAATGCGTTCCAGACAGAAAAACAGGCGGAGCATCCGGGTGAGGGATAACTCCGCCTGTTCTTATCGCAGCACATCAGCGATGTGCCGAATCACATTACATCTTAAACCAGCTTGATGATAGCCATTTCAGCGGCATCGCCACGACGAGGGCCAATCTTTACAATCTGGGTATAGCCGCCCTTGCGGTCAGCATACTTCGGTGCAATTTCGTCGAAGAGCTTCTTAGCGACGCTCTCCTTGGTTACATATGCCAAAACCTGGCGCTTCGAATGCAGATCATCCGACTTAGCGATGGTGATCATCTTTTCAGCAACTGCACGTACTTCCTTTGCACGAGTGACAGTTGTTTCGATCTGACCATTTTCCAGCAGGAATGTTACCATTCCACGCAGCATAGCCTTTCTGTGATCGGTCGGTCTGCCCAGTTTTCTGGTACCCGGCATTGTTATTCACTCCTTTTTCTAGCTGTAGGCGCTCCGGCGGGGAGAACCCACAAGGCTCGGTCTTGTTGAACGTCTGGTGTTTTACGTGAACCAGACGATTAGTCTTCCTCACTGGCGAGATCAAAGCCCAGAGACTGGAGCTTTTCCCGCACTTCGTCAAAGGACTTCTTGCCCAGGTTGCGCACCTTGAGCATTTCTTCCTCCGACTTGTTGATCAAATCGTCCACGGTATTGATTCCGGCACGCTTTAAGCAGTTGAATGACCGAACGGACAGATCCAGTTCTTCGATGGTCATTTCCAGAATCTTTTCCTTACCCTTGTCATCCTTTTCGACGAGGACCTCGGCGATGCTTGCCTCATCAGAGAGGTCGATAAACAGCTTGAGATGCTCGTTGAGGAGGTTTGCTGCCTGAGAGATCGCTTCCTTTGCAGAGATGGTGCCGTCTGTCCACACTTCCAGTGTGAGCTTGTCATAGTCGGTGACCTGACCCAGACGGGTGTCCTCTACGTGGTAGTTTACTTTCAGGACTGGGGTATAGATACTATCTACTGCGATGACATCAATTGGAGTATTCATCATCTGCTTGTTGCGCTCCGCAGAGACATAGCCTCTGCCACGATCAATGACGATTTCCATATACAGCTTTGCGCCTTTTCCCAGGGTTGCGATGTGCATACCCGGGTCGAGGATATTCACTTCAGAGTCGGTCTTGATGTCGCCGGCGGTAACTTCGCACTCGCCCTCGGCTTCGATATAGACCGTTTTCGGTCCGTCGCCGTAGAGCTTTGCGGTGAGTCCCTTCAGGCTGAGGATGATCTCGGTCACATCCTCTTTCACACCGGGAATCGTACTCAATTCATGGTGTACGCCATCAATCTTCACGGAATTCACAGCCACACCGGGCAATGAGGAGAGCAGCACACGCCGCAGACTGTTGCCAAGGGTGATACCATAGCCACGTTCCAGCGGTGCCAATACAAACTTACCGTATTTTCCGTCGCTTCGCAGATCCACTGTGTCGAGTTCCGGCTTTTCAATCTTCTCCAGCATAAAAACACCCTCCTATGCTTGGTAGCTTTGTCTGTGGTTGTTCCTGGCATACCACGGCCGCAGATGCTCCTTGGTACGTCAGGACCTTGCGTAAGATCCCTCAGGAAACCAGAGCCGCCCGGAATGGGACAGCGGTGATTTCCAAAGAGATCCTTCTCATGTTCCGTAAATTGCAGATGATTACTTGGAGTACAACTCGACGATCAAGTGTGCTGCAACTTCATAGTCCAGATCTTCCGGCTTAGCCATACGAACGATCTTAGCGGAGAAGTTTTCCTTATCCGGTTCCAGCCATACCGGAACGGTACGGTCTGCGGTCTGTTCAACAACGTCCTTGAACTTACCGCTGTCACGGCTGCCTTCAGACAGAGCGACAACGTCGCCTTCCTTGACACGATAAGACGGGATATCCACACGCTGGCCGTTTACGGTAAAGTGACCATGAGTTACCAGCTGTCTTGCTTCTCTGCGGGTCAGAGCGAGACCCATGCGGAATACCACACTGTCCAGACGGGATTCCAGGCAAGCGATCAAGTTGTCACCAGCCTTGCCCTCCATCTTAGATGCGATTTCGAACAGGTGATAGAACTGCTTTTCGCCTACGCCGTAGATAAACTTCAGCTTCTGCTTTTCTTTCAGCTGCATTCCGTATTCAGAAACCTTTCTGCGGTTTCCTGCACCCGGATTGCGGTTAGACTGCTTGGAGACACCCATAACCATCGGGCTGATGCCCAGATAGCGGCATCTCTTGAGAATCGGTTCTCTGCTTACTGCCATGATATATTACACCTCCTGCAAGTGTGATTAGACACGACGTCTCTTGGGCGGACGGCATCCATTGTGGGGGATCGGAGTAACATCCTTGATCATCTTGACTTCCAGACCTACAGTCTGCAGTGCACGGATCGCAGCCTCACGACCAGATCCCGGTCCCTTTACGTATACTTCTACCGACTTCAGGCCGTGTTCCATTGCTGCCTTAGCTGCAGTCTCTGCTGCGGTCTGTGCTGCAAACGGAGTCGACTTTCTGGAACCACGGAAGCCCAGTCCGCCGGAGCTTGCCCATGAAATGGCATTGCCCTGTGTATCGGTGATCGTTACGATGGTGTTGTTGAATGTAGACTGAATGTGTACAGCGCCGTTTTCAATGTTCTTACGTTCTCTGCGGCGACGAACAACAACCTTCTTGCCTTTCTGCTGTGCCAAAACGAAATACCCTCCCTTACTTCTTCTTGTTTGCGATGGTCTTTACCGGACCCTTGCGGGTTCTTGCGTTTGTCTTTGTCCGCTGGCCTCTTACCGGCAGACCCTTGCGGTGACGAACGCCACGATAGCAACCGATCTCTACGAGTCTCTTGATGTTCAGAGCAACTTCACGGCGGAGGTCACCCTCAACCACGATGTGCTTGTCAATATAGTCACGCAGCTTTGCTACGTCCTCTTCGGACAGATCCTTGACACGGATATCCGGGTTAACGCCGGTACCTGCCAGGATCTCATCTGCTGTGCTGCGGCCAATTCCGTAGATATAAGTCAGACCGATCTCGATCCGCTTGTTCTTCGGAAGGTCTACGCCTGCGATTCTTGCCATTCTTCTTGCACCTCCATGTTAAAAATCCCGAGCTTAGCCCTGACGCTGCTTATGCTTCGGATTTTCGCAGATTACCATTACTTTGCCTTTACGCTTAATCACCTTGCATTTTTCGCAAATCGGCTTTACGGAAGGTCTTACTTTCATTGCAACTGTCCTCCTTCTCGGAACAACTGTGCAGCCGGACGATGCCGCCTGCGCTATTTACGATGGAAAACGACATTCCGGAGGATCCCGGAACCGGTTTCCCTGTGCGTTATCTGCACAATTACTTGGCTCTCCAAGTGATTCTGCCCTTGGTCAGATCATAGGGCGACATCTCGACGGTCACCTTGTCACCCGGCACGATACGAATGTAGTTCATCCGCAGCTTACCGGAAACGTGTGCCAGAATGGTGTGCTTGTTTTGTAGCTCCACCTTAAACATTGCATTCGGCAAAGATTCGAGAACGACGCCTTCTACCTCAATGACATCCTGCTTTGACAAATTGATAACCTCCCCAATGGGTATCTTCGGGGCATATGAGTCACTGCTCACACGCCTGATATTGTTTCAACAAATTTCTGAGCTTTTTGTCCGTCACGCCGTCCAGTGCGATGCACTGGTTCGTCCGCTGGAGATGGCGGAGATTCTTCCGCTTGGGCGACGCCAGCCGGCGCCGCTTTCCGTCTGCGATCTCGGCATAGCCGCCGTCCACAGACAGTACCACGAAAAATCCTCCCATATCCCGTCCGGCGAGCACACGGACCACCAGACCTCTCGTTATTTCCATCCGGAAACCTCCGTTACGGTCTGGTTAGAATCACCGGTCCATCCTGCGTCACTGCAATTTCGTGTTCAAAATGCGCCGCAAGAGAGCCGCTGCGGGTCACGACCGTCCAGCCGTCACCGAGAACACGGACGGCATCGCCTTTTCCGTTGATCATCGGTTCAATGCAGAATGTCATGCCGGGCATCAGCCGCAGTCCGTGACCGGGCTTGCCGTAGTTCGGCACTTCCGGATCCTCGTGCATTTCACGGCCGATTCCGTGTCCGCAGTATTCCCGTACAATACCGTACCCACGGGAACCGCAATATTCTTCCACGGTATGAGACACATCACCGAGACGTGCGCCCACCTGTGCCGCATCAATGGCAGCGTACAGGCTGGCTTCTGTCACACGCAGTAGATCTGCTGCCTCCTCAGAGATATCGCCCACAGCGAAGGTATACGCTGTGTCGCCGACAAATCCGTTAAAGGTTGCGCCCACGTCCACGCTGACGATGTCGCCCTCGTGGATGACACGCTTGTGACTGGGGATACCGTGAATGATTTCGTCGTTGATCGAAATGCAGGCACTTGCCGGAAAACCGCCGTAGCCCAAAAAGGTAGGAACTGCGCCGCAGCCCACGATAAAATCGTGAATGGACTTATCCAGCTGCTTGGTGGTCATACCGGGGTGCATCACCTTTCCGGCATGGACCAGTGCGTTTGCAGCGATTCTGCCTGCCTCCCGCAATTTCTGTATATCAGACTTAGATTTGATCGTCACACTCATTTTACGCCCACAGCCTTCAATACCAGAGCAGTGGTATCAGCCACTTCCTCCTGACCGATGACGGTCTCGAGCTTGCCCTGCTTTTCGTAATATGCCTTCAGCGGTTCAGTCGTCTTGTGATAAACGGCAAGACGGTCCAGCACGGTTTCCGGCTGGTCATCCTTGCGGATGATGGTCTTTGCGCCGCACTTGTCGCAGACGCCCTCAACCTTTGACGGCTTGAACTGAATGTGATAAGTTGCACCGCAGCCCTCGCAGACTCTTCTGCCAGAGACACGCTGCTTGATGGTCTCGTCGGGAACGAAGATCTCCAGAACCTTGTCGATCTTCACGCCCATTTCGTCCAGCGCTTCTGCCTGAGGCACGCTGCGGGGAAAACCGTCCAGAATGAAACCATTCTTGCAGTCGTCCTGTGCAATGCGTTCCTTCAGGATGCCGATGACGATATCATCGGAGACCAGGGCACCGCTGTCCATTGCAGCCTTTGCCTTGACACCGTATTCGGTGCCGGTGCGGACTGCCTCACGCAGCATATTGCCGGTGGAAATCTGGGGAATCGACAGTGCCTGTGAGATCACTTCTGCCTGAGTGCCTTTGCCGGCACCCGGTGCGCCTAAGAGAATCAGATTCATGGGAATATGCCTCCTTGCTTATTCGAGGAAGCCCTTATGATGACGCATCATCATTTCAGACTCCAGCGTGCGGACGGTTTCCAGTGCTACGCTGACAACGATCAGGATGGTAGTACCACCCATTGCCAGAGAACTGAGGTTCGGGTCCATCCAGTTCAGAGCGATCGGGAAGATCGCAATGATGCCCAGGAAGAACGCACCCACCAGAGTGATCTTGGAGAGAACACGCTGGATATAGTCCGAAGTCGGCTTGCCGGGACGGATGCCCGGGATGCCGCCGTTGCTCTGACGAAGGTTGTTGGCGATTTCGATCGGATTATACTGCATGGATACATAGAAGTAGTTGAACGCAATGATCAGAATGAAGTAAATCAGTGCATAGGTCCAAGTTCTTGTATTAAAGAAGTTGATAAATCCGTTATAGAACTTCTGCCAGAAGCCGGTGGGGTCTGTGTATACCGGCTTGAACAGGCTGATGGTGCTGGGCAGAGACATAAAGGACATGGCGAAGATGATCGGCATAACGCCGCTCATGCAGACCTTTACCGGAATGTGGGTAGACTGGCCGCCATACTGTTTTCTGCCGACAACACGCTTTGCATACTGGATCGGGATCCGGCGTTCTGATGCGTTCATGAATACAATGAAAGCGATCATTGCGATGAACAGTACCAGGATGCCCAGGCTCTCGAAGAAGTAGCGCTGGGGTTCGTTTTTGGTGAGTTCTCCCAGAGTACCTGCCATAACCGGGAATCTTGCAAGAATGCCGGCGAACAGGAGCATGGAGATACCGTTTCCGATACCCTTATCGTTGATCTGGTTGCCCATCCAAACGACGATGGAAGTACCAGCAATAAAGGACAGGATGATAACAAATGCGATAAAGACGTTGGCTGCCTTAGAACCGCCATCCACGACTGCGTTCATCTGATTTTTCAGCGTCAGATAATAAGCAAAGGACATGAACACGGACAGTGCCAAGGAAACAGCAGCTGTGATTTTGTTGAGCTTTTTCTGTCCCTCTTCGCCCTCATCACGCATACGCTCCAGCGGAGGCAGTGCATAAGTCAGCAGCTGCATGATGATAGAAGCGTTGATGTACGGGGTGATGGACAGAGAAAATACGGTTGCCTGAGACAGCGCACCACCGGTGATGATATCCAGGTATTCCAGGAAGTTACCGCCGGTTGCGTTGGATGCCATCCAGGTGCTTACCGTAGAGGTGTCCAGGAACGGAACGACTACGGCGCTTCCGAGACGGAAAATCAGGAGCATCAGTAATGTGTACAGGAGCTTTTTCCGGATCTCCGGAATACTCCAAGCATCTCTCAACGTCTTGAACACGTTACATCACCTCTGCTTTTCCGCCAGCCTTTTCGATTTTTTCGACTGCGCTCTTTGTGAACTTTGCAGCCTTAACAGTCAGCTTGGTTGTCAGCTCACCGTCACCGAGTACCTTAACGCCGTCGCAAGCCTTTTTGATCAGGCCGGCTGCCTTCAGCAGCTCTGCGTCAACGACAGTACCCTCTGTGAACTTGTTCAGATCTGAAACGTTTACGATAGCGTATTCCTTTGCAAAGATGTTGTTAAAACCTCTCTTCGGGATACGTCTGGTCAGCGGCATCTGACCGCCTTCAAAACCGATGCGTACGCCGCCGCCGCTGCGGGCGTTCTGACCCTTGTGACCCTTACCTGCGGTCTTACCGTTACCAGAGCCGTGGCCACGGCCGATACGCTTTACTTCCTTTGTCGAGCCCGGAGCCGGGGACAATTCGTGAAGCTTCATGCTATTGCACCTCCTTAGATATTAACTTATGCCTCTGTTACCTCTACGAGGTGAGAAATTTTCTGAATCTTGCCGAGGGTTGCCTCATTTTCAGGCTGTACGCTGACATCGCCGACCTTCTTCAGACCCAGCGAATTTGCTGTAGCAATCTGATCCTTCTTGCGACCGATCAGGCTTTTTACGAGCTTGATATTCTTTGCCATTTCGCACCCTCCTTATTTATAGATCTCTTTTACAGTCTTGCCTCTCTTTTCAGCAACTTCAGCTGCTGTAGTGCAAGAAGCCAGACCGTTGATGGTTGCACGTACCACGTTGCACGGATTGTTAGAGCGCAGCGACTTGGTACGGATATCCTTGATACCAGCAACTTCGATGACTGCACGAACCGGACCGCCGGCGATAACACCGGTACCGGGAGCAGCCGGCTTCATCAGGACCTCGCCTGCGCCGAACTTTCCGACGATCTCGTGCGGAATGCTGGTGCCCTTCAGCGGGATCTGGATGAGATTCTTCTTGGCATCTTCAATGCCCTTGCGGATTGCGTCCGGAACTTCGCCGGACTTGCCGAGACCGAAGCCCACGATACCGTTTCCGTCGCCTACTACTACCAGTGCAGCAAACTTCATGATACGGCCGCCCTTTACGGTCTTGGATACTCGGTTAATGGAAACGACCTTTTCAGCCAGTTCCAGTCCCTGCGGATCAATTTTAGCCAAAGTAATACCTCCCCTGTTTTAGAACTTCAGTCCGTTTTCTCTTGCACCCTCAGCCAGTTCCTTGACTCTGCCGTGGTACAGATAGCCGCCTCTGTCGAATACAACATCAGTGATGTTCTTTTCTGCTGCACGCTTTGCGATCATTTCGCCGACCTTGCGTGCGCCTTCAACATTGCCGCCTTCGCCTTCAAATGCCTTATCCATGCTGGATGCGGATGCCAGGGTCACACCGTTGACATCGTCGATCAGCTGTGCATAGATATGCTTTGTAGAACGGTAAACGCACAGACGGGGACGCTCAGGAGTACCGGAGATCTTCGACCGAACTCTTGCGTGTCTTTTTGCTCTGGCTTTCTTGCTATCCATCTTTTTAATCATAGCGGTTTACTCCTTTCTGCTTACTTCTTGCCCTTGCCGGCTTTACCTTCCTTGCGGATGATACGCTCGTCGACATAGTGGATGCCCTTGCCCTTATAAGGCTCCGGCGGACGCTTTTCACGTACTTCTGCGGCAAACTGGCCGACCTTCTGCTTGTCGATACCACTTACGACGATGGTATTCGGCTGCGGAACTTCCAGCTTGATGTCGTCATTTTCGGTGACGATAACCTGGTGAGAATAGCCCAGGTTCATAACGACGTCCTTGCCCTTCTTTGCGGCACGATAGCCGACACCCTCGATGATGAGGGTCTTGGAGTAACCGTTGGTTACGCCTTCGATCATATTTGCGATCAGTGTTCTGGTCAGACCGTGCAGAGAGCGATGCTCTTTGTCGTCAGTCGGACGAGTTACGATCACTTCGCCGTTTTCAACTGCGATGCCCAGTTCCTTCGAGAACTGTCTGGACAGTGTGCCCTTTGCGCCCTTTACGGTTACCAGGTTGTCTTCGCACTTTACTTCAACGCCAGAAGGAACACTAACCGGTTTTTTTCCTATTCTTGACATAATCCCGTGTCCTCCTTACCAAACGAATGCTAAGACTTCGCCGCCGACGTTCAGCTCACGAGCCTTCTTGTCTGTCATAATGCCCTTAGAGGTAGAAACGATTGCAATACCCAATCCCTTGCGTACCTTCGGCATATCTTCACAGCTGGAATAAATACGCAGACCCGGCTTGGAAACCCGGCGCAGACCGGTGATGACCGGAGAGCGGTTGTCTGTATACTTCAGTGTGATGCGGATCACGCCCTGCTTGCCGTCCTCAATTACCTGAAAGCCCTTGATGTAGCCTTCGTCCAACAGGATCTGGGTAATTGCCTTCTTTACATTGGAAGCGGGAACGTCAACTGTGGCGTGCCGTGCGGAACTCGCATTACGAATTCTTGTCAGAATGTCTGCTATTGTATCTGTAATCTGCATGCCAATGACCTCCTTTTCGTAGAACTCCTTTTTACCAGCTTGCCTTCTTTACGCCCGGAATCTTGCCCTCATGAGCCAGTTCACGGAAGCAAACACGGCAGATGCCGTACTTTCTCAGATAAGAATGGGGTCTTCCGCAAATCTTACAACGGGTGTAAGCACGTGTGGAAAACTTGGGAGTTCTCTGCTGCTTTAATTTCATTGCCTTTTTTGCCATGACTGTTTCCTCCCTGATTACTTCGCAAACGGTGCGCCGAGGAGAGACAGCAGTTCTTTTGCTTCCTCATCGGTCTGTGCCGTTGTGATGAAGTTGATATCCATACCTCTTACCTTGTCGATCTTATCGTACTCGATTTCCGGGAAGATCAGCTGTTCCTTGATACCGGTAGAGTAGTTGCCCTTACCGTCGAAGGAATTGCCGTTGATTCCACGGAAGTCACGTACACGGGGGAAGCTGACATTAAACAGCTTGTATACGAACTCATACATCTTTTCGCCACGCAGGGTAACTTTTACGCCGATCGGCATACCCTCACGCAGTTTGAAGTTAGCGACCGACTTCTTTGCACGGCAAACGACCGGCTTCTGACCGGTGATTGCTGCCAGGTCTGTCATGATCGCATCGATCACCTTTGCATTTTCCTTTGCTTCGCCGGCTGCTACGTTAACAACAACCTTGTCGAGCTTCGGGATCTGCATGACATTTTCATAGTTGAATTTCTTCATCATTGCAGGAGCAACGGTGCTATTGTAATAATCTTTCAGCGTAGACATATCGTTTCTCCTTTACTCAAATGATTTGCCGCAATCCTTGTTCTTGCAGACACGCAGTTTCTTGCCGTCCTCGATCACGTGACCGATTCTGGTGGGCTTGCCGCACTTCGGGCAAACCAGCTGTACCTTAGATGCGTACAGTGCACCTTCGGTCTCGACGATACCGCCGACCTGACCCATACGAGTGGGCTTTACGTGCTTGGTTACCACGTTGAAACCTTCAACGATAACCTTGCCTTCCTTCGGGCTGACTGCTACGACCTTGCCGGTCTTTCTGCCCTTGGACTTATCCTTCGGGTCATTGTACAGATATTCATCCTTACCAGTCAGCAGGACAACGGTGTCACCTGTTTTTACGTGTACCTTACTCATCTTGACACCTCCGCCTTACAGTACTTCCGGTGCGAGGCTCAGGATCTTCATGTAATCCTTATCACGGAGCTCTCTTGCTACCGGCCCAAAGATACGAGTGCCCTTCGGGTTTTTGTCATCACGAATAATAACAGCAGCGTTCTCATCGAAACGGATATAGGTTCCGTCTTCTCTGCGAAGGCCCTTCTTAGAACGAACGATTACGGCCTTGACCACATCGCCCTTCTTAACCACGCCGCCGGGTGTTGCTTTCTTAACAGATGCGACTACGACATCGCCGATATTGGCATATCTTCTGCGAGTGCCGCCGAGAACTCTGATGCACATCAGTTCTTTCGCACCGGTGTTATCCGCAACCTTCATATAAGACTGCATCTGAATCACAGCGAGTTCCTCCTTTCAGAATCGCTTCCGACCTTATCGGAAACCGTTCTGTTTGTACTCTATTGATGTTTTCGAATTACTTTGCCTTTTCGAGGATTTCGATGACACGCCATCTCTTGTCCTTGGACAGCGGACGGGTCTCCATAACCTCAACACGGTCGCCGACTCTGCACTCGTTCTTTTCGTCGTGTGCCTTCAGGCGAACGGTTCTCTTGACAATCTTCTTATACAGCGGGTGTTTTACATTATCGACGATAGCTACAACGACAGTCTTATCCATCTTATCGCTGACAACCAAGCCGACTCTGGTTTTTCTCAAATTTCTCTCAGCCACAGTAAAACCCTCCTACTTACTGCTGTGCAGACAGACGCAGTGCTGTCTTTACACGAGCAATGTCCTTTTTAACAGCCTTAATGCGAGCTGTATTTTCAAGCTGATTTGCTGCGAGCTGGAAACGAAGTGCAAAGAGCTCTTCCTTCAGGCTGTCCAGCTTTGCGTTCAGCTCATCTACCGGCATATTTTTGATCTCGGTTGCTTTCATTACTGCTCGCCTCCTTTTTCAGCCTTTACAAACTTACACTTGATCGGCAGCTTGTGCATAGCCAGACGCATTGCCTCACGTGCGGTCTCTTCCGGAACGCCTGCGATCTCGAACATAACTCTGCCCGGCTTAACGACTGCTACCCAGTACTCCGGAGCGCCCTTACCGGAACCCATTCGAGTGCCGAGCGGCTTCTTTGTTACCGGCTTATCCGGGAAAATCTTGATCCAAACCTGACCGCCACGCTTGATATAACGAGTCATAGCGATACGGGCTGCTTCGATCTGGTTTGAGGTGATCCATGCCGGCTCCAGCGCCTGGATGCCGTACTCACCGTTGCTTACGAAATTACCTCTGGTTGCCTTACCCGTCATACGTCCTCTGTGAACACGACGGTATTTTACTCTCTTAGGAAGCAGCATTACTGGTTACCTCCTTCTCTTCTAGCGTCACGGCGGAAATTGCCGCCATTTCTGCGGTCACCGTTCCGGTTGTCACGACGGCGGCGGTCATCTCTGCCGCCACGGTTGTTGTCCCGGGACTTTCTCTCTACCTTTTCTCTCTGAGCGGCAGCCTTAGCAGCGTCACCCTTGAGAACTTCGCCCTTATAGATCCAAACCTTTACGCCGATGCGGCCATAGGTGGTGTGGGCTTCTGCGAAACCATAGTCGATATCAGCACGGATGGTCTGAAGCGGAATGGTACCTTCGTGATAGCTTTCGGAACGAGCGATTTCTGCACCGCCCAGTCTGCCGGAAACCTTTGTCTTGATACCCTTTGCGCCCAGGCGCATGGTTCTGCCGATGGACTGCTTCATTGCACGGCGGAAGGAGATACGATTCTCCAGATCCAGTGCGATCTTTTCAGCTACCAGCTGTGCATCCATATCCGGCTGCTTTACTTCTACGATGTTGACATAAACCTGCTTGTTCAGCATTTTTTCCAGCTGCGCACGCAGTTTTTCGATCTCTGCGCCGCCACGGCCGATAACAACGCCCGGCTTTGCGCAGTGGATGTGGATTCTAACCTTATCTGCGAAACGCTCGATCTCGATCTTCGGAACACCTGCTGCATACAGGTTCTTCTTGATGAACTTACGAACGTTATAATCTTCTACCAGCGTATCGCCGAAGTCAGACTTATTCGCAAACCAGCGGGAATCCCAATCTTTAATGACGCCGACACGGAGACCGTGCGGATTAACCTTCTGGCCCATAACTCAACCTCCTACTGGATTTTACTCTTCTTCTTTCAGAACAATCGTGATATGTGAAGTTCTCTTCAAAATGCGATAGGCTCTGCCCTGTGCTCTCGGCATGATCCGCTTCATGGTCGGACCCGGTGTTACGAAGCACTCTGCAACATAAAGATTATCCTTGTTCATGCTGTGATTGTTTTCTGCATTTGCAATTGCGGACTTCAAAAGCTTTTCCAGCAGCGGGCTGGCAGCCTTCGGAGTGAGGTCCAGAGTTGCCAGTGCGATATCAACAGGCTTATTACGAATCAGATCCAGAACGATCTGCACCTTGCGGGGTGAAATGCGGGCATTTCTCAGATATGCTCTTGCTTCCATGTGATCTCCTCCTTCCGCTTACTTTCCGTTATTGGATGTCTTAGAACCAGCGTGACCCTTAAAGGTTCTTGTCGGTGCGAATTCACCCAGTTTGTGTCCTACCATATCTTCTGTTACATATACCGGAACGTGCTTGCGACCGTCATGCACAGCGATAGTGTGGCCTACGAAATCCGGGAAAATGGTAGAAGAACGGCTCCATGTCTTGAGCACTTTCTTCTCGCCGGCTTCGTTCATTGCCTGTACACGCTTGAGGAGGACTTCCTGGACGTAAGGTCCCTTTTTGATACTTCTGCTCATGAGTGTGTTCCTCCTTTCCCTTATCTACCGTTGCGGCGCTTTACAATATACTTATCGGATGCCTTGTGCTTTGCACGAGTCTTATAACCCAGAGCCGGCTTACCCCAAGGAGTAACAGGTCCCGGACGACCGATCGGAGACTTACCTTCACCACCACCGTGCGGGTGATCGTTCGGGTTCATAACAGAACCTCTGACTGTCGGTCTCCAGCCCTTGTTTCTCATGCGGCCAGCCTTACCGTAATGTACGTTTTCGTGGTCGATGTTAGAAACCTGGCCGATAGAAGCACGGCACTCGATCGGAACTTTTCTCATTTCGCCGGAAGGCAGACGAACCAGTGCGAAAGCACCTTCCTTGCCCATCAGCTGAGCCATGTTGCCGGCGCTGCGTACCAGCTGTGCGCCCTTGCCCGGATACAGCTCAATTGCGTGGATAAAGGTACCAACCGGGATGTCGATCAGTTTCAGTGCGTTACCCGGCTTGATGTCTGCATCAGAGCCAGAGCGAACTACGTCGCCGACCTTCAGGCCTTCAGCTGCCAGGATGTAGCGCTTTTCGCCATCCTCATACTGAACCAGTGCGATGAATGCGCTTCTGTTCGGATCGTATTCCAGAGTCAGAACAGTTGCGTTCACGCCGTCCTTGCTGCGCTTGAAGTCGATGACACGATATTTTCTGCGGTTACCGCCGCCTCTGTGACGAACGGTGATTCTGCCGTAGCTGTTGCGGCCCGAGTTCTTCTTCAGCGGCTCGAGCAGGCTCTTCTCCGGCTTTACCTTCGACAGACCCGAATAATCGGTCACAGTCATATTTCTGCGAGACGGGGTCGTCGGTTTATAGGTCTTAATGGCCATTCTTTTCACTCCTCATAAAATGCCAGATTTGCGGGAGCATCACTCCCATACTTGTTACAGCCTGTTAATTATCTGTAACTTAGAACATACCGTCGAAGAATTCGATGGTACCCTTGCGCTTCTTGCCGTCCTTGTCTGCGGTCGGCTCCGGATTGATGGTGATAACAGCCTTCTTGAAATCCGGGCGCTTGCCTACGCTTCTGCCCATGCGCTTGGTGTGACCGGTGCAGTTTACGGTGTTAACCTTCAGAACCTGTACCTGAAACAGTTCTTCTGCTGCCTTTGCAATTTCAACCTTGTTGGCATCCTTTGCTACTTTGAAAGTGTACTTGCTCTCAGCCATATCGTCGACGCTGCGCTCGGTGATGACCGGAGTCAGAATGATATCCTGTGCTGCTTTCATTTTGCGTACACCTCCTCGATCTTTGCGACAGCATCCTCTGCAACGATGAACTTGTCATAGTTGAGGATGTCATATACATTCAGGGTGTTGACAGCTGCTGTCTTCACGCCTGCGATATTTGCTGCACTCTTAACGACCTTCTGGTCAGCCTCAGCGGTAACCAGCAGAGCCTTGCCCTCTACGTTCAGTGCCTTCAGCATTGCAACGATGGTCTTTGTCTTGAATTCTTCCACCTTCAGGGAGTTCAGAACGATCATGTTCTGATCCAGAACCTTTGTGGAGAGTGCAGACTTCATAGCAACTCTTCTTGTCTTCTTGGTCAGAGCGTAACGATAGTCACGGGGCTTCGGGCCCAGTGCAACGCCGCCGTGTACCCACTGCGGAGCACGGATAGAACCCTGTCTTGCGTGACCTGTTCCCTTCTGTCTCCACGGCTTTCTGCCGCCGCCGGCAACCTCAGTGCGGGTCAGTGTAGACTGTGTGCCCTGACGCTGATTTGCCAGATAATTTACGACCATTGCGTGCATCACTGCCTCGTTAGGAGTCACTGCGAAAACTGCATCCGAAAGTTCTCTCTCAGACACCTGCTGGCCAGCCATATCAAATACTGCAATCTTTGCCATTGATGTTTCCTCCTTCCTTACGCTTTCACGCTGTCAGTGATGACAACAATTCCACCCTTTGCGCCCGGGACAGCACCCTTGATGGCGATCAGGTTATTTTCACTGTCAACCTTTACGATTTCCAGATTCTGTACGGTAACCTTTTCAGCGCCCATGTGACCTGCCATACCCTTGCCCTTGTAGATACGGGACGGGGAGGAGCAGGCACCCATAGAACCAGGCTGGCGGCCTACCGGACCAGTACCGTGAGTCTCTCTCAGTGTGCGCTGATTGTGACGCTTGATTGCGCCGGCATAGCCCTTACCTTTGCTGGTGCCGCTGACATCTACGCTGTCGCCTACTGCGAAAGTGTCTGCCTTTACGACATCGCCTACGTTCAGAGCTGCGCAGTCAGCCAGACGGAATTCCTTCAGTGTCTTCTTGGCTGCGACATCTGCCTTTGCGAAGTGTCCCTGCATCGGCTTGGTAACGTGCTTTGTGGTCACATCGCCATAGCCCAGCTGAACTGCATCATAGCCGTCGTTTTCGGTTGTCTTCTTCTGGATGACAACGCACGGGCCAGCTTCTACAACAGTAACCGGGATCACTTTTCCGGCTTCATCGAAGATCTGGGTCATGCCGACCTTCTTGCCGATAATTGCTTTCTGCATTTTGATTTCCTCCTGTTGGTTATTGGTTGACGATTCAGATCCGTCAACATGACCGGCGGTATGCCTACCGCCCTGCGGCAATTTCTGCCGCTTTCAGAATCAAAGATTCTTACTTGAGTTCCATTACGATGTCTACGCCTGCCGGGATCTCCAGCTTCTGCAGAGCCTCAGTGGTCTTCTGCGTCGGACGTACAACGTCGATCAGGCGCTTGTGAGTACGGCGCTCGAACTGCTCACGGCTATCCTTGTACTTGTGAGTTGCACGCAGGATGGTGACGATCTCCTTATCGGTCGGGAGCGGGATCGGACCCGAAACCTGAGAACCGCTTCTCTTTGCTGCCTCTACGATCTTGGCTGCTGCTGCATCTACTGTAGCGTGCTCATAGCCCTTGATCTTGATTCTGATTTTTTCGTTGACTGCCATTTTTTTCGCCTCCTTCGTATTGTTGGGGGGTCGGAGAATTTCTGCTCTCCGTCAGGAAGTTTTCCACGCCGCCGGGTGTTTCCAGCGCCGGCGTACAAAAAAGCTCGAAAACGCAAATGTTTCCGAGCCAGTGCAAACAGCAGTACAAACCGGCATAGCTAGAGCCATGCTGGTGAAATGTACACAGACTGTGTGGTTATCCTGATTCGCCCGGTTTTAAATCGGACATACTCCACGAAAATTACCTGACATACCGCCAGCAACCTTTCGCTTCATCGCATATCTATTGCAATCACGCTTGTATATTATAGCATCTTTCCGGAAGGAATGCAAGCCTTTTGCCGATTTTTCTTTCGATTATTTTGTAAACTTTTTGTAAAGCCGCAAAATTCACGCTTTTACCGGTCTCCTGCACGCCGAAATCCCTATATAAATAGTATAGCCGCACAGCATCTCTGCCGTGCGGCTGTTTCTGTCTGGATTTGTCTGGATTTGTCTGGATTTGCCTTTATTCCGCTTTCTCCGAGCGCTGTCCTTTCAGATGCAGTGCCAGCAGCACCACGCCCAGCGCCAGCAGGACGATGCCGGAGACCAGCACCGCCGTAGTGAGTGCCGTCATCGTGCCGGTGACGACGGCGTAAACAGCCGCCTCTTTCAGCACGAACCGATGGATCACGCCTGTGCCGAAGATCACCCCTGCGCCGGCAGTCAGCAATACGCCTGTGCCGAAACAGCCGGTACCGATCCAGTAGCGGTTCCGCAGCAGCAACAGCAGCAGTACCGTCAGCACGCCGCAGACACCCTCGCCTGCAAAGGTCAGTGTCCGCAGCTTATGCAGCTTGGACAGATAGCCCGATTTCTGTAGGGTCTCTGTCCGCAGGAGATCTGTGGCATCGGAGATGATCTTTTCTCCGTTGTCGATGGTCTCCCGGAGCTTTTCGTTGTAGGTATCATCCTTTGCGCAGTTGTTCTCCTCTGCGTACTTTTCAAAGTAGTCTGTGATGCTGCTCTCCAGTGCCGAAAAATCAATGTCTCCGCTGCCTTTTCCATAGAGCGCCGTCACCTTGTTCTCCATGCACTGTTCCAGCCAGTCCACGGAGATGGTGTCCATGTATACCTCTGCCGGGACAGCGGTGGTGTTATAGTCGTTCTGGAACTTGGTGTTCAGGCTGTCGTAGACCTTCTGACCAGCATCGTGTCGGTGCATCTGGGAGATCAGCTGGGACGGACCGCACAGGACGGAAACGCCCACGGCGCTGCCCACTGTTCCCAGCAGGGAAAACACCAGCAGAATCGACAGGATCAGCCGGAGCAGCAGTCCGCCTTTTCCCATTCCGGAAGTTGTTGCTTTGCTCATTGGTTGCCTCCTTCCGCACTTGTGCCGGCATCGGTATAGAACGCCTTATCCGTCAGCTTGCAGACCACGCCCACCCGTTTCGAGGATGAGCCGAGGAGCTGCATCTCGCAGGTGTACAGGGTCAGACGCTCGTCGTCCGTCTTTTTCAGATAGGACTTGTCTGATGCGTCAAAGGTGATCTGCTCCGTGACCTCATAGGTGAATTTGCCGTAGGTGGTATACGCCGTCACCGTATCCCCCACCTTCAGCTGGTTCAGATCATGGAAAAAGGTGTTGACATGGGCGCTGATGACAGAGTTCCCCGATGCGCCCAGCAGTGCAGATGCCGGTGTCTGGCAGGCGCCCTCTTCCAGCAGTTCCGCACCGCCGCCCCAGTAGACCGGCGCATACAGTCCGATGGATTTCGCCTCCAGCACAGCACACTGGCTGCCATAGTCCGAGACCACCGGCGTACCCTCTTCTGCGGTCTCGCCGGTATAGTCGGTGTCGATGTCCGTCTGGACGATGTTCAGCCCGTTTGTGCCGTTGTCAGAAACAACGCCGCTGCCGTCCATAAAGGCAACTTTCAGATAAGTTTTCGCCATCTCATACGGGCGAATGCTGCCCAGCAGCAGGATGCCGGCGCAAAGCACAGCCACCAGCAGCGGCAGCAGGATCTGCGCCCACAGAGGCAGCGGCAGTCTGGATGTAGTTTTCTTTTTCATACACGCCGCCTCACGATTTCTTGCTGCGGCAGAGGACGATGCCCAGTCCAGCTGCCGCCAGGACAACTGCGCCACCGCCGATCAGCACCGGAACGGTATACGGGATACCGGTTGCCTCTACCGTATTGCCAAAGGTGGACACGCCCACCAGGTTGCCATCTGCGTCATGGGCGCTGATGGAAATTGCGCCGTCGGAGATCTCATCCACCGAGAAGTTCACGCCGAACGCCTCGCCCACGTCTGCCATGCTGGCGATGATATCCAGCTGGTCGCTGGTGTCCAGCTGTTTCAGAAAGCTGTTGCGCTCGTCGTTGCTCATGTTCTGCACGAAGCTGTCCCGTTTATCTGCCGGCAGGCTATTGATATAGCTGACCTTTTCATCCAGGGTCATATTCATAAAATCCTTGGCAGAGGGTGTGGTCGTCTGTGCTGCGCTGCTGCCGTTTGCCTTTGCGGCGGTGGTGGTCGTCTCGCCGGCGGAGGAGTCGGCGTTATCTGCCGGGGCAGTAGTGCCTTTGTTCAGTTCGTCCTCGATCTTCTGGTCACGCTGGCTTGCCCAGTTATCCAGGGCAGCGATTGCCCTATCGCACTGTTCGGAGGTATAATTGCCGCCGCTGTACTGAGCGATGCACTGCTGGATCTGCGCCTCCGGCAGACCCACAGCGTAGGCATGAGCGATCACATCGCCCACCGAGGTTGCCGCAGCCGACAGCGTACCCACGCCGCAGCCCAGCACCAGCGCCAAACCGAGACTCAGTCCGGCGATCTTTTTGGTCATATGTTTCATAGAGATTCCTTTCCCGAGTGTTCCGGGCGGTTTTCTGCCGGAACAAAACGAATGCGAAAACAGCACCCGTTCCCCCGAAAGCCTATGCTTTCCCGGTATGCTGTATCTCTTATTATACAAGAAAACAACAAAAATTGCAATAGTAAATTTACAACGGGCGGCGGGTCAGCCCGTCGCCCAGCGGAAATGGCGACGGCAGACTTGCCCAAGGATAGCAAGCCGCCGCTGACCTTTCGCCCCAATTTAGCGTTCAAGAAAGGGGAACGTCACGGCAGACAAGCTGCCTATGACCCCTCCGGGGGATTTTTGTTTCGAGAACTCGATATAAGGCTCCTCTACAGAGGTGATTCCCCACGGGGTGGGGAAATGTCATCGTAGATGACAAAGGGGACCGCTCAGTACGAGCTGGCAAGCCGCAGGCTTGACTGAGGAGTCTCAGGCGAACGATGTTCGCTCCTACGGTAATATTTTTCAAGCACACAAACTAATTTCTAAGAATGTCCCCCTTGAAAAGGGGGATGTCAGCGTTAGCTGACAGGGGGATTATCCCTCCGAATGCTCCTCACGGAGCATCCACCTCCCTTTTCAAGGGAGGCAAATCAACTCCTCTGCCCTGCCGGGCATCTCCTCTATAAGAGGAGACAATTTCGCAAAGTCTCCTCTTTTAGAGGAGGTGGCACGCAGTGCCGGAGGAGTCAGAGGAGTCTCGGGCGAACGATGTTCGCCCCTACGGTGATTCTGGAACAATTTTATCCAACAACAAAAAACAACCGCCCGGCGAACCGGACGGCTGCTGTTATTCTTCTGTTTGCGGTAAGATCAATATGCCTTGCCCCACAGCACCATGTGCTTTGCCGGCTTGCCGCAGCAGACGCACTTGTCAGAGATGTGCTGCTGGTTCAGCGGAATGCAGCGGGAGCCAACGCCGGTGACTTCCTTCACCTTGTCCTCGCACGCCTCGTCGCCGCACCACATTGCCTCGACAAATCCGTCACCCTTTTCTTCCAGCGCCTGGATGATCTCGTCCATGGTCTGGCAGACATAGGTCTTGTTCTTCCGGTTTTCCAGCGCCTTCTGGAACATTCCCTGCGGGATCACGTTCTCCAGCAGGTCGGTCACGGTGTCACACAGCGCCGCATAGTTCTCGTCCAGGGCAACGGTCTGCTTTTCGCCGTTAAAGCGAGCAGCAACCACGCACTGTCCGGACTCGATATCCTTCGGGCCGATCTCGATACGAACCGGAATGCCCTTCATCTCGTACTGCGCAAACTTCCATCCCGGAGAGTTGTCGGAATCGTCCAGCTTGACCCGGATACCCTTGGCAGCCAGTGCCTGGTACAGCTCATTCGCCTTGTCCAGAACGCCTTCCTTGTGCTGTGCAATGGGGACGATCACAGCCTGTACGGGAGCCACTGCCGGCGGCAGTACCAGACCGCTGTCATCGCCGTGTGTCATGATGATAGCGCCGATCAGACGGGTGGTCATGCCCCAGCTGGTCTGGTGCGGATATGCCAGCTTGTTGTCCTTGCCGGCAAACTGGATGCCGAACGCCTTGGCAAAGCCGTCCCCAAAGTAGTGGGATGTACCAGCCTGGAGCGCCTTGCCGTCGTGCATCAGTGCCTCGATGGCATAGGTGGAGACAGCGCCGGCGAACTTGTCGCTCTCGGTCTTTCTGCCCTTGACCACCGGCATTGCCAGGCACTTTTCGCAAAAGTCAGCGTATACGTTCAGCATACGCTCAGTCTCCTGGATCGCCTCTTCTGCGGTAGCGTGGATGGTGTGTCCTTCCTGCCACAGGAATTCCCGGGAGCGCAGGAACGGACGGGTAGTCTTTTCCCAGCGCACTACGCTGACCCACTGGTTGTACAGCTTCGGCAGGTCACGATAGCTGTGTACGATGTCCTTGTAGTGATCGCAGAACAGGGTCTCTGAAGTCGGGCGAACACACAGGCGCTCCTCCAGCTTTTCGCTGCCGCCGTAGGTGACCCATGCCACTTCCGGTGCAAAGCCCTCTACGTGATCCTTTTCCTTCTGGAGCAGGCTCTCCGGGATGAACATGGGCATATTGACGTTCACGTGACCGGTCTCCTTGAACTTTGCGTCCAGGATGCGCTGTATATTTTCCCAGATGGCATAGCCGTAGGGACGAATGACCATACAGCCCTTTACACTGGTATAAGAGACAAGCTCTGCCTTTTTGCAGATATCGGTGTACCACTGTGCGAAATCCACGTCCATTGCCGTGATCTCTTCCACCATTTTCTGATTTTTCTTTGCCATAGTATCCTCCTGTGGTTGTTTCCGGCGCAGGCATCGCCGCCTGTGCCGTCAGTCTGTTTTCAGTATAGCATATTTCCGCCGGAAATGCAAGGGATTTCTTGAAAAAGCCATGGATCAATTTTTTAGAAAACTGCCTTTGAAACGATAACGTAAGGTACACCTTGTGCTGAGATATTAGAACAAACAAATAAAAGGGATAATCCCTCCGGCACTCCGTGCCACCTCGTACTGAGCGGTCCCCTTTGTCACCTACGGTGACATTTCCCCACTCTGTGGGGAATCCCCCTTGAAAAGGGGGATGTCAGCGTAAGCTGACAGGGGGATTCGTTCTTCAGCCAAACCTATGACTTGCTAATTCAACACAAAGTGCATCAGTTGCAAAAATGATTTGCGTGATTTTAGTTTGATTCACCCTTGACAAATTTGAAAAAACGTGGTATTATAATTACAGAATAACCGCATAAAAGAAACGACATTAAATATCTCTGAGACCCATGTCTGATGGACTCGGAATATTTCGTGTCGTTTCTTTTTTTTGCGGAAAAGGAGGATAACTGCATATGCCAAAAACAAAACTGGAAAGCGTGGTCTTTACCGCCTTGATGGTATTCTGCATGGTCTTTTCCATGACCTGCTATACCGGGGTGCTCCGGGCAGGCGGCGTGACCTATGGTCTGTTCGCCCAGTCCATCCGGGAAATGTGGATCGAATTCGCCTTTGTGTTCCTGCTGGTCTTTTTCGGCGTCAGCCGCATTGCGCCACGCATCGCACTGAAACTGCTGCACCCACGGGAACTGCCCCAGATCCTGTTCACCCTGGTGGTGCAGGGGCTGACGGTCTCCATGGTCGTCCCGGCGGTGACGCTGTTTGCGTCCCTGCTCCACGGCGGCGTAAACCTGGGCTTTTTCCCACGCTGGATCCAGCTTGCCGGGCAGTGTTTCCCGGCGGCGCTGATCTTACAGGTGTTCTACATCGGGCCGCTGGTGCGCTGGCTGTTCCGTCTGCTGTTCCGGCGAAATAAAAAATCCGCTGCCCGGAACTGAGCATCCCTTTCCATACGCAAAAAAAGCCACGTCACGCCGACGTGGCTTTTGTATTTCACGATGCCAGATTGATAACCGGGATGCCCTTTTGCCGTGCCATGCGGACGGTCTGCGCCGTGCCGCTCCTGCCCTCCGGTTCGCCGCAGAAACAAACGCAGCAGTCCGCCAGCTCCACCAGGCGCTTGTTCCGCAGGCGCATACAATCCTTGGTATAGTCCACGGAGACGAACTCACAGGAATCCGCCTCCCGGTAGATGCAGTCATAGGCGGCTTTCTGCGCCTCTGTCCAGCGTGCCGTCTGCTCCGCACGGGAACAGGGCAATACCAGGTGCAGGGCGATGCAGGGATACTCTTCCCGGAGATCCAGCACGGTCTGTGCGCAGTAGGTATCCCATCCCAGCGCACCGCCGGCGTAAAAATCCACGAACCCCTGAGGGATCGCCGTTTCCAGCACACGCCGCAGCTCCGCCAGCGCCGCCGGCAGCTTTTCTTTGGCGATGTGCCGGTGTCCGGTAAAACAAATGGACTTCACCATCAGACCTTGTTCTCCTGCTCCATCCGGGCGTTCGCCAGCATCAGCTTGATGCGGTTTTCCTGGTTGACCCGTGTTGCGCCGGGGTCATAGTCGATCGCCACAATGTTGGCGTTGGGATAGGCGTTCTTGATGGTTCTCGCCATGCCTTTTGCCACGATGTGGTTGGGCAGACAGCCGAACGGCTGGGTGCAGATGATGTTCTCCGTGCCGGTCTCCGCCAGCACTGCCATTTCGGCGGTAATCATCCAGCCCTCACCCATGGAAACGCCCTGGCTGATATACTTATCCGCAGCACGGCGCAGATCCTCGAAATCGTGCGGCGGCGTGAACTCGCCGTGTTTCTGGATCGCCTTGATCATCTGCACCTGCTTGCTGTGCAGGAACTTATAGCCCAGCCCGAACGCCAGGGTCTTGAAGTTCTTGTAGTCATACAGGTGGCTGTTGGTCTCCGTATTCGCCGCACAGTACAGGACAAATTCCAGCAGAGTCGGCACGACAGGCTCGCAGCCCTCGGAGATGAGGAAGTCCTCCAGATGGTTGTTCGCCAGCGGCGAATATTTTACGTAGATCTCGCCGATGATGCCCACCTTGATCTTGGGCTTTTTGCTCCGTGGGATGGCGGCGAAGTCCTTCAGAATCTGGGCATAGATCTTCTCTGCGGAAAGATACTTGCTGCTCTCGAACAGTTTCGGCAGCTTTTCCTGCCAGGCATCCAGCACCTGCTGGGACTCGCCCTCGTTCAGCTCATAGGGACGGCACTGGTTGAACAGGGTCATGAGCATATCGGCATACAGCACGGCGTACACCATCTTGATGCACAGCGCCGGCGTCAGCTCCAGGCTGCTGTCCTTTTCCAGTCCGGCAAAGTTCAGCGAGATCACCGGCACATTGGGGAACTGTTCCGCCACGCACTTTCGGAGCAGGTGGATATAGTTGGACGCACGGCATCCGCCGCCGGTCTGGGTGATGAGCAGCGCCGTATGGTCTACGTCATACTTGCCGCTTTTCAGCGCCTCCATAAACTGTCCCACTACCAGCAGCGCCGGATAGCAGGTGTCGTTATGTACGTTTTTCAGTCCCTCTTCCACGACCGTGCGGGAAGTAGACTCCAGCAGCACCACATGATACCCGAACTGTTCCAGGATGCGGATCAGCAGATGGAAGTGAATGGGGAGCATATTGGGTGCAAGAATGGTATATGTCTTTTTCATTTCCGGTGTAAACTTTGCGTATGCCATAGGTATGGTTACCTCCTTGGAATGCTCTGGGTTTTGGGTGGGAAGCAGTTTTGCGCTGCTGTATCATGCTGAGAAACTCTGCGGGCGACTCCGACCGCACTTCGTGCCACCTCCTCTAAAAGAGGAGGCTTCATATTGTCTCCTCTTTTAGAGGAGATGCCCGGCAGGGCAGAGGAGTCGGTTTGCCCGCTTTGAAAAGGCGCACTGTAGGGGCGAACATCGTTCGCCCGAGACTCCTCCGGCACTTCGTGCCACCTCCTCTATAAGAGGAGGCTTTATGAAAGTATCTCCTCTTGCAGAAAAGGTGTCCGATAGGGCTTTGCCTTTTTTAAGGGAGCCTAATCAGAAAATATCTCACACCGTCTCCGGTGCTGTCTGGTTCTGTGTCTGCTCCATAGCGGCGATGAGACTGCGCAGGCGGATCTTGATGGCACCCAGGTTGCTGATCTCGTCAATCTTCAGCTGGGTATACAGCTTGCCGCCGGTCTCCAGGATGCGCCGCACCTCGTCTGTGGTGATAGCGTCGATGCCGCAGCCGAAGGACACCAGCTGTACCAGCTGCATATCCGGCTGTGTGGTGACATACTTGGCGGCACGGTACATCCGGGAATGGTAGGTCCACTGGTTCAGCGCCTGGAGTTCCGGCGTCTGCGCCAGGTGCGCCACGCTGTCCTCAGTGATGACTGCCAGCCCCAGGCTGCCGATCAGCTTATGGATGCCGTGGTTGATCTCCGGGTCGATGTGGTAGGGTCTGCCGGCAAGGACGATGATCTGCTTTCCGGCATCTCTCGCCTGCCGGACGATCTCTTCGCCCTCTGCCACAATGTCTTTCCGGTACTGCTCCAGCGCCGCAAAGCCGTGTTCCAGCGCCGTCTCCACCTGCTTTTTGGTGGCATAGCGGCTGAACATGGTGGACAGGGTCTTTACTACGTGGCTGCGGCGGTTCAGGTCGAGGAACGGGTACAGGAAATTGTTGTGGTTCAGCTTTTCGCAGTTCGCCATAAGCAGTTCCGGATAATACGCCACCACCGGACAGTTATAGTGATTGTCCGAATCGCCCTCGTCGATGTTATAGCTCATGCAGGGGTAGAAGATGAAGTCCACGCCCTGTTCCAGCAGGCTCTCGATATGACCGTGTGTCAGCTTCGCCGGATAGCACACCGTATCTGACGGGATGGTACTCTGTCCCTTGTAATAGGTCTGCCGGGTGCTTTCCTCGGAGAACTTCACCGCAAAGCCCAGCTCCGTGAAGAACGTGTGCCACAGGGGCATCTGGTCGTAGTAGTGGAGCGCCAGCGGCAGTCCCACGGTGGCTTTCGGCTCTTCCGGCTGGTTCTGCTGTTCCAGCGCCAGGATGTGCCGGTATTTCCACTCGAACAGATTGGGCATCTGCTCCGACTCCTTCTTGCCTGCGCCCTTTTCACAGCGGTTTCCGGAAATGAACCGGCCGCCGTTATTGAACCGGATGATGCTCAGCGCACAGTGCGCCGTACATCCCTTGCAGGTGGCTGCCTTTGCCGTATAGGAGAAGTCTTTCAGTTCCTGGGCATTCAGCAGGGTGCTGGTACCGCTGCTCTTCTCCTGGGCATACAGCGCCGCACCGAATGCCCCCATGAGTCCGGAGATCGCCGGACGGATGACGTCGTGACCGATCTCCCGTTCGAAACAGCGCAGCACGGCGTCGTTGAGGAACGTACCGCCCTGTACCACGATGTGCTGTCCCAGTTCCTCCGGGTTATGCGCACGGATAACCTTATAGATGGCATTCTTGACGATAGAACCGGACAGACCGGCGGAGATATCCTCTACCGTTGCACCGTCCTTCTGCGCCTGCTTAACGCTGCTGTTCATAAACACGGTACAGCGGGAACCCAGATCTACCGGATGCTCGGCGAAGAGACCCAGCCTGGAGAAATCGGCGATGTCATAGCCCAGCGCCACGGCGAACGCCTGGATGAACGAGCCGCAGCCGGAGGAACAAGCCTCATTCAGCATGATGCTGTCGATGCTGTGGTTCTTGATCTGAAAGCACTTGATATCCTGTCCGCCGATGTCGATGATAAAATCTACCTCCGGACAGAAGAACGACGCTGCCTTGAAGTGCGCCACAGTCTCCACGATGCCGAAGTCCACGCCCAGCCCGGCACGGATGAGATCCTCGCCGTAGCCGGTGACGGCACTGCCGCAGATGGTGCAGTCCGGACTCAGCCCCTCATACAGGGCAGAGAGTTCCCGCTGGATGCAGTCCAGCGGCTGTCCCTTATTGGAGGCGTAGAACTCGTACAGCAGTTCGTGGTTTTCCGACAGCAGCACGATCTTGGTGGTGGTAGAGCCGGCGTCAATGCCCAGGTACGCCTTTCCGGCATAGGTGCGGTAGTCACCCCGTGCCACATCGTGTGCGGCGTGGCGCTCCCGGAAGCGCTCGTACTCCTCCGGATAGCTGAACAGCGGCTTGTCTGCCACCAGTGCCGTCTGGGTCTTGGCGTTCCGGAGCATCTCTTCCAGTTCATTTAAGGTATAGGTATCCGTCAGAGACGATGCGGAAACGGCGCTGCCGTATGCCACAAAGGTTCTGCCGTCCTCCGGGAACAGGGCGTGTTCTTCGTCCAGTTCCAGCGTCTTGGTAAAGGCGTTGCGCAGTCCCTGCAAAAAGGACAGCGGACCGCCCAGGAACAGGACGTTTCCGGAAATGCGTCTGCCCTGTGCCAGACCGGAGACCGTCTGGTCCACCACCGCCTGGAAAATGCTTGCGGCGATGTCCTCCCGGCGTGCGCCCTGGTTCAGCAGGGGCTGGATGTCCGACTTGGCGAACACGCCGCACCGGGAGGCAATGGGATAGACCTTTTCTGCCGCCAGCGCCATTTTATCCAGCTGATCCACGCTCACGTCCAGCAGGGTCGCCATCTGGTCAATGAATGCGCCCGTACCGCCGGCACAGCTGCCGTTCATGCGCTGTTCTACGCCGCCGGTGAGAAAGATGATCTTCGCATCCTCGCCGCCCAGCTCGATGACCACATCTGCCTGGGGATAGCGCTGCTTGACCGCCAGGAACGCAGCGTGTACTTCCTGGACAAAGGGCAGCTCTGCCGCCTGCGCCAGTCCCAGTCCGGCAGAGCCGGTGATGCTGACCCGGAGCTTTCTATCCGGATATTCCTGCGCCAGCTGTGCCAGCTTTGCACACACGGTCTCACGGACCTTGGAAAAATGGCGTTCATAGCTGGAAGAAAGCACTTCGCCTTCTTCTGTCAGCAAAACCGTCTTGACAGTGGTCGAACCCACGTCAATTCCCAGTGCATAGGGGATCTTCTGTGTTTCAAGCATGGATAGCTGCTCCTTTCCTGTGACGCATCTGCGTCGGCTTTCACAATTTGTCCGGCAGGCATTCCCACGAGACAGAGATTTTAACTTCTATAGATTTTAGCTACTATAAATTTTAGTTTTTTATACAGGAATGATTGTACCTGATTTTTTCGGGAATTGCAATGGAAAATCCTGTGCAGGCTTGACTGAGGGGTCTCGGGCGAACCATGTTCGCCCCTACGGTGACAACTTAGTCCCCCTTGAAAAGGGGGATGTCCCGAAGGGACAGGGGGATTATCCCTCCGGCACTACGTGCCACCTCCCTTTTCAAGGGAGGCAAAAGACTCCTCTGCCCTATCGGGCATCTCCTCTATGAGAGGAGACTTTTTATTTGGCTCCTCTACAGAGGAGCTGGCAAGCCATAGGCTTGACTGAGGAGTCTCGGGCGAACGATGTTCGCCCCTACAGGTTTACCTTTTCGAAGTGGGTAAACCGACTCCTCTGCCCTGTCGGGCATCTCCTCTATAAGAGGAGACTTTTCTTTTGGCTCCTCTCATAGAGGAGCTGGCAAGCCGCAGGCTTGACTGAGGAGTCTTTGCTCTTTTCCGACGCCGTTCCTTACGCCCCGATCACATCTCTCGGCACACGTTTTGAAATGCCGCAGATGATCTCATAGCCGATCGTCCCGTACAGTGCTGCCAGCTCATCGGCGGTGATGGTCTCGCCGCCGTCTGTGCCGAACATGGTGACCACATCGCCGGGCTTGACTTCTTCCGGCACATCGGTCACATCCAGCATGAGCTGATCCATGCAGACACGTCCCACAATGGGGCAGCGTCTGCCGTGGAGCAGTGCCTCTGCCTTATTGGACAGCAGCCGGGCATAGCCGTCTGCATAGCCGATGGTGACTGTGGCGATGGTGCGTGTTCCCGGAGCGGTATATGTTCTGCCGTAGCTGATGCACGCACCAGCCTCCACGGTCTTGACGTGGGAGACCACGCTCCGGAGTGACATCACCGGATGCAGCTCCATGGGAACGTGAATGGGATAGTTCGGCTCTAAGCCGTACATAATAATGCCCACCCGTGCCAGCGTTGCCCTGGGGTTGGGGCGTGTCACGGTGGCGGCGCTGTTCATGAAGTGGAGATGCTTCAGCGGATGCCCCAGCTTTGCCAGTTCGTCATAAACGGCAACGATGCTGTCCTCCTGCGCCTGGGTATATGCCACATCGTCTGCCTCGGGAGAATCTGCCACAGCGAAATGGGTGTAAATGCCCTCGATAGACAGCTTTTCCAGGTCAAACAGGGGCAGCAGCGCCTTGGCGCATTCCGCCGTAGAATCGCCCCGGAACCCGATGCGTCCCATGCCGGTATCCAGCTTGATATGACAGCGCACCGGCTGGTGGGCGAAGTGCTGGAGCTGACGGGCATATTCCAGGGACAGCACGCCCTGGATGATGTTGTTCCGTGCCAGCTCCGGCGCAAATTCCGGCGGCGTATAGCCCAGAATGAAAATCTCGCCGTAAGGGCAGAACTGGCGCACGGAAAGCGCCTCTTCCAGATTGGAGACGGCGAACCAGCGCACACCCAATTCCCAGAGTTTCCGGCAGATCGCCTCATCTCCGTGGCCATAGGCGTTGGCTTTTACCACTGCCATATACTGGGTCTGCGCCGGCAGGAGTTTCTGCACGGTCTGTACATTATGGGTCAGGGCGTTCAGGTCGATCTCCGCCCATGCACGATAGCGTTTTTGCTGTTCTTGTTCCATGATCTATCACGTTCCTTTTTGGATACGGTTTTCGCCGCCGAAACGGCGGTATGTGTTTTATGGGTTCCCCTTGACAGGATGTCTGAGGGGTGTGTCTTGTGTTGAACTGTCAGCGTAAACTGACAGGAGGATTGACCCCTCAGTCAAGCCTATGGCTTGTCAGCTCAGCACAAGGCACGCCCTTCGGGTGCCCTATTAGGGGAGCCTATATTAACTTACGATATCCGGTTCAGCACAAGGCACACCGGGTGACTTTCTGAAAAAAATGACCTGCCCAGCGTCTGAACACGCTCACTTGCATTTTTCTATCAAATATGGTATGATGAAACTGCGTTTTTTATGACCGGGAGCAGCACCGAAAATTCGGCTGCATTCGCCGGCATACCCTTTAGTATAGCACGAAACAGGAAAAATTGCAAGTCTTAGATATGAATAGATTTCGCTTGTCCGGCAGGGATTTTTTCAGCAAACCCCACAACCGCACAGGCATTCCGGAGAAAGGAAGTCCCTATGTTTACGCAGATTTTTGACACCCACAGCCACTACACCGACAGCGCCTTTGACGAGGACCGTGACCAGGTGCTGGATGCGCTCCCGAAAGAGGGCATCGTCCACGCCGTTCTCGCCGGAACGACGCTGGAGGACAGTGCCGCCGGCATCGCACTGACCAGGCGCTACGACTACCTCTATGCCGCCGTAGGCATCCACCCGGAGACCGCCGGGCAGCAGCCGGCAGATTATCTGGCGCAGCTGGAGCGCATGGCGGCAGACCCCAGAGTGGTTGCCGTGGGCGAGATCGGGCTGGACTATCACTATGAGGGCTATGACCGGGATGTACAGATCCGGTTGTTCCGGGAGCAGCTGGATCTGGCGAAACAGCTGGATCTGCCGGTCATCATCCACGCCCGGGACTGCACCGAGGACTATGTGAACATCTTACGGGAGATGCGTCCCCGTGGCGTGGTACACTGCTTTTCCGGCAGTGCCGAGACCGCCAGAGAGGTACTGAAACTGGGAATGTACATCGGTTTCACCGGCGTGCTGACCTTTAAGAATGCCAAAAAGGCGCTGAAAGCCTTGGCGGAAGTGCCGGAGGACAAGCTGGTGCTGGAGACGGACTGCCCGTATATGGCGCCGGTGCCGTTCCGGGGAAAGCGCTGTGACAGCCGTATGATCTCTTATACTGCCGAGGCGGCGGCATTGGTTCGTGGGACGGATACGCAGACGATTCTGGAGCAGACTTGCCGGAATGGGGAGAGGCTGTTCCATATTTGACTCCTCTGCCCTGCCGGGCATCTCCTCTATGAGAGGAGACTATTTCGCAAAGCCTCCTCTTCTAGAGGAGGTGGCACGCAGTGCCGGTGGAGTCAGAGGAGTTTCGGGCGAACAATGTTCGCCCCTACGGTGGTCTTTTTCAAACAAACCAATCTTCAAGAAAGTTCCCCTTGAAAAGGCGCCCGTAGGGTGTGCCTTGTGCTGGGATGTCAGCGTTAGCTGACAGGGGGATTATCCCTCCGTCTGCTCCTTACGGAGCATCCACCTCCCTTTTCAAGGGAGGCAAAAGACTCCTCTGCCCTATCGGGCATCTCCTCTAAAAGAGGAGACATTTTCGCAAAGCCTCCTCTTCTAGAGGAGGTGGCACGCAGTGCCGGTGGAGTCAGAGGAGTCCCGGGCGAACGATGTTCGCCCCTACGGTTATAGGAAAACGCCTTCTGCCGCAAACAATTTCTTGACAACATCATGAAAATCCTATATAATAAAAATATCCAAAAATCCACAAAATTTGAAAAGGAGCATGACAGACCATGCGTGTAAAAGATGCCGTTGCTACTTGTCTGACGGAGGCCGCCGGACAGTATCTCTCCGGCGAGACCCTGGCGCAAAAGCTGGGCGTGAGCCGAAACGCTGTGTGGAAAGCTGTCCGCCTGTTACAGGAAGAGGGCTTTCCCATCGAGGCAAAGAAAAAGACCGGCTATCGGCTGACACAGGGCATAGACCTGCTGACGGAAGAGACCGTCCGTCCCTATCTCCACAGCCGCATCCTGGGACATCCCCTGTATGTCTACCCGGAACTTCCCTCCACCAACAACACCTGCAAGGCGCTGGTGCGGGACGGGGCAAAGCACGGCACAGTGGTTGCCGCCAACTGCCAGACTGCCGGAAAAGGCAGACAGGGCCGCACTTTTGTGTCCCCTGCCGGATCGGGACTGTACTTCTCTATGATCCTGTCCAAGGCGGTCTCTCTGCAGGATGCGCCGCTGCTGACTGCCTGCGCCGCCGTCGCTGCCGCCAGAGCCATTGATGCCCTTTACAGCACACAGGTGCAGATCAAGTGGGTAAACGACCTGTATCTGCACGGGAAAAAGTTCTGCGGCATTCTCACCGAAGGCGGCGTGAGCCTGGAATCCGGCAAGCTGGAACACGCCATCATCGGCATTGGCATCAACATCCGGAACACCAGCATCGCCCTGCCGGAGGAACTGCGGCACACGGTGACTTCACTGGAAGAATCCATGCCGGACACCCACGTCTGTCGGGCACAGCTGCTGGCGGCGGTGCTGTACGAGATGGAGCAGGCGCTCCAGGGACTTCCGGAGCGGCGTTTTCTGACGGAATACCGCAGCCGTTCCTGTCTCATCGGGCAGACTGTGGAGCTGGCAAAGGATGACGGCACTGTCAAAAAGGTCGCCGTGCTGGAAATTGCCGATGACTGCGGCTTAGTGGTACGGGACAGCTTCGGCAATGTGGAAACGCTCCACGCCGGAGAGGTACACATCGGCGCAAAGGGATTGCAGGGATAAAGGCGACACCGCCTAAACACACAAAACCGTGTTCCCACAAACGGGAATACGCCAAAACCAGGAGGATGTTATTATGCAGTATCAGATTCAGGGACAGCCCTATCCGGTGGTCGTTGTGACCGCCGACCCGGAAGAGACCATTCTGTGCCAGAAAGGGGCAATGGCATGGATGACGCCCAACATGGAGATGCAGACCAAAGGCGGCGGACTGGGCAAGATGTTCAGCCGTGCGTTTACCGGCGAGGCGATGTTCCAGAACCACTACACCGCCAAAGGCGGTCAGGGCATGATCGCCTTTGCATCCGCTGTGCCAGGTGAGATCATGCCCATCCAGATCACGCCGCAGCGCTCCATCATTGCGCAGAAGTCGGCGTTTCTGGCGTCGGAATCCACCGTCAATTTTGAGCTGTTCTTCCAGAAGAGAATTGCCGGCGGCTTTTTCGGCGGCGAGGGCTTTATCATGCAGAAATTCTCCGGCAGCGGTATGCTGTTCCTGGAGATCGACGGCAGCGTGGTGGCATATGACCTGGCACCGGGACAGACCATGATGGTGGACACCGGCAACCTGGCAGCCATGGAGGCGACCTGCACCCTGGATGTGGAAATGGTCAAAGGCGTGGGCAATGTGCTGCTGGGCGGCGAAGGGCTGTTCAACACCAAGGTCACCGGTCCGGGACGCATCTGGCTCCAGACCCTGCCGCTGTCCGGTCTGGCAGGCGCTCTGGCAAAGGTGATGCCGTCGAAGGGGTAAGCAATACCGCACAAATCGGCAATAGGCTGAAAACAAAAAGAACCGCATTGCTTTCGGGAACGATCCCGGCAGCAGTGCGGTTTTTCGTGTGCTTGTGTGATTTGACAAATGTCAGCATATGTAATATTTGTAAGATTTTGAGGGCTTATCATTCACGGATAGGCGGCTCGCTATCCTTGGGCGAGTCTGCCGTCGCCATTTCCGCTGGGCGACGGGCTGGTATGGTTTTTTCTTCGCTCCCATTTCGTTCATCTTGAACAGATGGGAGGTGATTATCATGATGGATAGTGTCATCACTTTTGGCGATTTGCTGAAACTGGGGAGTTTTCTCCTGGAAGCAGCAACATTTGCTGCATACATCTATTACAATCATAAAAACAATAATCATCGTAATAAGAAAAAATAACCGCCCCTTGCTACCAAACTTGTGACGGTTATTTTTTAACTTAACGATATGGGAGCATACCGCTTGCTTGGTAAGCTCTCTTTCTATTTTTATTATACTATGTCATGCCTCTTTTGTCAAGAGGCTTTTTGTTTACCCATTCAGCACCTGTCTCATCCGGCAGAGATCCAGTCCGTTGACCACGCCGTCCGGATGCAGGTCAGCCTGTGCCGCCTGCGCCTGGGTCAGCGTCTCGCTGCCGAGCAGATGCCGAAGCAGCAGCACCATGTCGCCCATGGTGACGCTGCCGTCCAGGTTCACATCGCCCTTTATCTCAGTCTCCCCGGTCTCCGGCACCATCCAGGCATCGGCATCCACGATCAGACACAGCATTTTGATGGTGTCTCCGAAGTAGACGTCGTCCCCGTAATTCACCACGCAGTCCCGGAGCTGTTCGTTCCAGTCTGCATCCTCGCTGTACTTCGCCGCCACCAGGAACGGTGCGGTGAAACAGAGGTCGTTATAGTCTGCGGTGGGCTTTCCCTCCAGCGTATAGCCTGCCATGATCTCCCACGGGTCGCCGCCGGTCTGTTTCTGAATGAACCGGTTCAGCGCATCCACGCACTTTCTCGCCGCCGGATTGTTCTCCGCATCCATGCCGATGCGCCACGGGATACGGCAGCTGTTATAGCCGTACTGTCCGTCGGTCACATCCTCCAGATAGTTTTCCGGCGCCGGCTGGTAACCGCCTTTGCCGTCGGGAATGAGAAAGTCCGGGAGCAGTCCCGTGCCGTATTTGTCCACCATGCTGTCAATGATGGCGTTGGTGCTGTCATAGACCTTTGTCCAGCGGTCGTCCCCGGAGACCGCCGCAAACACCGGCAGATACTGCAGGATAAAGTCGGATGCCCGGGTCGCACCGTAGTATTTGCTGTCGGAGCTCTCCCCATAAGTCCAGTCGCCCAGGCTCAGCGTCCAGGTCTCCTGGTTCACTTCATAGGTCATGATGTCCCCGATCACAGCCTTTCCCATGGCGGCGTAGTCGTAGCTGCCGCCGCTGCCCCAGACCTTGTCCGCCAGGAGCAGGGCATAGGCGATGTCCATGTCTCCGTCCGTAGCAGAGTCTGCGCCGTCCGTCTCCGTCAGAGACTTTCCGTTGTCGCTCTGCTGCCACGCCATCAGATGCAATCCGATCTCGCTGGGGTGCGCCTGGTAATACCGCACCATGCCGTCAAAAATTGCTCTGGCATCCGGGTCATAGTCCGCCATGGAAACGGCGATCAGCATCCCGTAGCCGTGCGCCTCGGAAACTGTCACCGGCACAGGCTCGCCGCCGCTGTAGGTATCCTCGCTGTAGTACACATAGTACTGGGTCTCGTCTGTTACATAGGGATTCTGCCGCACATATTTCGACTTCCATTCCTGGTAGAATGCGGTCATGTCGGCTGTCTTGTCCGTAGTCTCCGCCGCTGCGCCCAGGGGTGCGGCAACGGAAACGGTCATCCCTGCCGCAAGGAGCAAAGCGGCGAAACGCTGTCTTTTTTTCATGTCGGTTCTCCTTTTTCCGCCGTGGCTCAGAGATGCAGTGGAATGCCGCTGAGCGGTGTTTCTCCGCAGGCTTTTTCTGCGTCCTCCAGTGAGCCGTATCCATACGCCCGGACGGTCTCCGCCATAGTCAGGCACGTGAGATTTTCACCGGACTGGTACAGGGATACCACCCATCTGCCGTAACCGTACAGGATCTCAAAGGGATACACGGAAAGCTCGCCCCGGAGATAGGTCTCATAGGAAGTCTGCGCCGGGGAATCTTCTGCCGTGTGAATGACTCTGGCACGGGATGCCAGATTGGGATACTGCGCCGCAAATTCCTCCATCCACGGGATCTGAATGGCGATGACCGCCTCCCGGAGCTGGACAAATTCCGGCGAAAGCGCCGGAAGCTGGTCTGCAAAGGCGGCATATTCTGCCGGGTCTGTGCTTTCCATCATCCGGGCATATTTTTCCATAATGAGATTGCGTCCGGCATCTGCCGCCGCCTGGAATGCCGCAAGCCACTGCTCCAGCAGTTCCTCTTCCCAGGGCAGATACTGGCTGCGGCGCATGATGGAAAAGGTCTCCCAGTCGTCCTGGCAGGCAGCCCGTCCGCCGATGCCCTGCACCTTGTCAAATGTGCGGAATTCCAATTCCGTCAGACGCTCTACTGTGGCTTTGTGCCTTTCCAGCGCCTGTGCCTGCGCCGCCAGCGCTTTGGCGTTTTCCGCCAGGAATGCGCCGGTATTCTCTTGGGGTCTTGTCTCCATGTCTGCGGTCTCCTTTCTGATGCAGCTGCAAATGGATTCGATGTACTGGCTGCCGTCCTCTGCCGGAGACAGGCACAGCAGCTGCCGAATCTCCTGTGCCAGTTTCTCGCTGCCGGGCAGTTCTCCGGTACTGCGCAGCAGCCATTTTTCATAGGGCGCATATCTGCCGCAGAGCAGGTGTTTTGCCTGCATGGCGGCTTTGCAGAACTCTGCCAGATACAGCTGTGCCGTGGGAATATCGCCCCGGCTGCGCATCCGGGAATAGTTATACTGTCCGCACTGCGCCATGCGTCCCAGCGCCTGTGCCAGCCGCCGCAGCCGCACCTCTTCCGGATAGCCCAGCGCCAGCCTGCGGCGCACGCCGGAAAATGCTCCGGCATCGTCCCGGA